>Ga0114969_10003602_pt1 | contig 12427 bp, 7 predicted proteins | sample M_130807_MF_Meta_FD_87316 | JGI IMG/M metagenome (GOLD analysis project Ga0114969, IMG submission 87316) | Freshwater microbial communities from Lake Montjoie, Canada to study carbon cycling - M_130807_MF_MetaG | ecosystem: Environmental > Aquatic > Freshwater > Lake | place: Lake Montjoie...
AAGGCAATTATTTAAATCAATTATATATATACTATATACCATACTATATATACCATACTATATATACCATACTATATATACCATACTATATATACCATACTATATATACCATACTATATATACCATACTATATACCATACTATATATACCATACTATATATACCATACTATATATAACCATAATAGGTATCTAGTTCATTACACTTTTCCATAATATCCGGTGGCAAAACCGTCGTATTTTCTTCCTTGCAAACAACCGGGCGTATCGTATGAAAACCGTCCAATCCATAAAATTCGTCGTTTTCCGGGTATTTATTCACGACCTCGGTAAAGGTATGGGGGAAGGGTTGCCAACCACAAAAAGCATAAATGCGTTTTAAAACATCCGCCGTATTTTCAACTAAATCATTATAGTGAATAAATAAAAAGGTCGGGTCGTTCTGTCCCTGTGCCTGTTCCTCACGTGCAATTTTAATCCATTCTAGCGTCCACCGCACGGGTTCGGTTTCGGGGGTCAAAAGGTCAGTTAAACAAGCGCAAACCATTTCATCCGCCCAATTGTTTTTTTTAAATAATTTATAGAAGGAGTGGATGACCTCCGTCACGGACCGTTCCATCACAATAATTTTAATATGCGGATCAATAAATTCTCGTAACAAATCCGTATTTGCTTTTCGTGTCCATGCGCGGCATTTATCCACAATAATCGTGCTAACGGCACCCGCTGTAGTAGTATGCAACTCTTGATAATACGTTTTTGGAATTTGTGCTATAAAATCTCTCACGAAATGTTCCCGATAGTTCCCTTTTAATTGTTCATTTACATTGTTCCTACACGAAACATACATGTCCCACATTAATTGACACACGGCAGAATTACCTTCGGCGTGAATGAGCGGATTTTGCGATAAAAGTGCTGCAAGAAGCGTAGAACCACTGCGCGGCATACCACTTAACCCTACAAACTGGTTCATTGCTTGCTATTAAAAAAAGCAGTTAATCTCTAAACAACTACAGGTCAAGTGTTTAAGTATGTTTAAGTATAAGTAGGTATCTCTATGCTTTTACAAACCGGATGCAACTAGTTGCTCTTTTCGTAAGGCAAACAAGTCGGCCAGTTCTTTGGTCAAATTGGGCACCACCAGTAATTGATAGGACGGCAAATTCGGGTGGAGACAAACCAAACACATCCGTGTGACTTTTTTATTGTATTTTGCTTCCAGTATCGCTTTATAGGTATTGAGTTGAAGGGCATAATGCCAGAAATTCGTATCGGGCAAATGCGCAATACAGTCCGTGAGGGCAAAATCGCCGAACCCGTTTGTTTTTTTAATATCCTTGCAGCGTTTCCAGTCGTAAATCATCACTTCATTTTCATTGTCGCCGGCATAGACCATATCGATTGAACCGGCTAAACGGACGTCTTCGTCAAAAATCATCCACTCAGTGCGGTAAGGGATTAAGTTTGGGTGGTCGGCGAGAAAGGCGCGGAAATGAGGGGACACTACAGCATTGGCATTGGCACCCACATCCTCACTCCCACCCTCATCTCCGCCCAAATGGGGGGTCAGGGGGGTTTCCCCCCTATAGTAGCATTCAATTGCATAATGCATCTCCGTGCCTAATTGCGCTGCTTCATCGCGGTTCTTATCCCATCCGGTTTTAATTTCTTCACGCGTCTTGCAATAATAGGGCGAATTCGGCCACGTCCGTTTATTTGCCATCATTTTCGTAATGATGGCATCCGCATCAAATGGTTTAAAATGTGAATGGTTCCAGGTCGTGACGGACGTATAATTTGCTTCGCCGGCGCACGTATACTTATGGGGACCGGCCTCAAATTCAATAAGCGCGTCGCGCGGATGCAGATGGGTGTTTACGCTTGCACTCATTATTATTATTAGAATACGAATATACTCTTTCTCCGTTTTATAAAAATAAATTTCAATTTTTATAAAAAATTTTTATGTAATTAAAATAAACACACTTAAGTCGGTTTCACCGGCCAATCAATTCCAATTAAATTATCATCGTCGTCAGTGACAGGCGTGGGGTAAGTCGTCGTAATATCGCGTAACTCTTGGCGGTAATCTAACCACGCTTGCCTTGTCGCCTCGTCTGCATGCGGAAAATCCGGCAAAGCATAAACATCGCTCGCCACTAAGCGTGTGTAGCGTTCGCTGCGTAAAATGACTAAATTATGGGCTAAAGTAAAATCGGCATACTTGTCTTGGATGGTTTCTTCCGGCACTAAGCGCGCGGCGGTATGGTCTTTTAACCGCTGCAAAAATGCGGCATCCATCTTACACGGAATCGGTTCGCCAATATCTAGCATTAGAATCGATTCATAGGTTTTATCTGAGGTAATCGGAATGCCGGGATGGACGTCCTTTAAAATCTCTTGTAAAACGGAATTTTTATAAGTCGTTGTCATCCTTGGTTATTACTATACTATGATAGGATAGTTTATTAATTAAAAATGAAGCGTATAAATTTTTTATGAAAAATAAGCGTATAAATTTTTATGAAAAAATGAAGTATATAAATTTTTATGAAAAATGAAGTATATAATTTTTTATGAAAAATAAGCGTATAAATTTGAAATTAAAAATGAAGCGTATAAATTTTTTATGAAAAATATACAATGATGTATTTATTACATTTAATAAAATTCACACCATAATTCAAAAGTTGGAGTGTCTTCGCCTGGATAATTGGTCCAATAGTATCTAGCACCAGCAGGAACAACAAAACTTGCGGAAACACGGTCAGATGCAGCAAATTGGAAATTAATTGAAACTAAATTAAGTACTTCTACACCATTAATCGTTTGACCAACATAGATATAAAAACCAAAACCGGTGACATCAAGCCGATACCCAGTTACATTAACAAACATTAATTTATTAGTATTATTATAAAAAGAGGTATTGATAGGTCTTGAACCAGCGATATTCCCAGTCCAACTCTGCCCAACCCCAAACTGCGTCAATTGTAAGGTCGCCACCTCATTTTGCAATGCCCCCACCTCATTTTGCAATGCCCCCACCTCACCTTGCAAGGTCGTAACCGGACTCCCTCCACCCCCCGCTCCGCCCGTCTTTATCGTCGCCAACGCCAACGCTTGACTCGTCCCGCTAAACAGCACATCGCCGCCAATATCACTGGCAATCCACGCCATCCCGTCATTGCTATACACTTGCGTTTGCCCCCCCGTTGCGCCTTCCACACTCGCCAGCCAATACTTCCCATTCCACGCCACGGCATTACAGGTGCTCGCCGTCCCTAACAAGGTGCCGCCATTCATGCTTTGATACCATTTTTTGCCGTTATAACTGTAGACTAAGGGTCCCCCACTGCCGCTACTCCTGCCGCCAGCCACCCACCGTGTCCCATTCCACGCCACCGCTTTACACGTTTTAGATGCTCCAGTAAATATCGTTGCGCCATTATCGCTGAGGTTCCACGTTACGCCGTCGGCACTCCATGCAAGGGGGTTGGTCACACTGGTGCCGCCTAATCCGGCCACCAGCAATTCGTCGGAACCTTTGGCGGCTAAGGCATTACAAAAAATATCGCTAGAAGAACGTGCGGCTTCATACAAATACGCGCGCCCATAATTAGAGTTAGAGAACATGTTCGTCCCAATCAATGCTTTATGTCCTAAACGTGTGAATGCCACCGAAAGACCAAAATTATCATTTGTTGCAATACCATTAAAACTTATATCAAAATTGCTAGTAGTTGCCGGCCAACGGTTAGTCGTATAATTATAGGAGTAAATATAAGCAGCACCATTATTTGTCAACCCATTCGAATCTCGGTTGATAGCACCAATTAGAACACGGTCGCCGCTTCCATCCAGTGCAACGTTAAAACCGAACCGATCGCCGGCGGCCTGTCCATTATAACTTGCATCGGCAAGTGCTGGCCAAACGCCGGTGGTCGTATTCAGATGATAAATATACGCTGTGCCGGCGTTTCCGGATGGATCCCCCACAACAAGACGGTTGCCTGCTGTATTTAAACTGCATGACCCACCAAAACCGCTAATATTACCTGCCGTGAGTTCTGTGGTTTTCGTTGTATTCCAAGCACCTTTCAGATAATTATAATCATAAATAAAGACCTTTTTATCGACAGGACATCCGATCACCACGCGGTCACCTGCACCATTCATGGCACACGCCTCACCAAATTTACTGACTACGGCAGTTAAAGTGGTTCCCTCAGTGTAAGTTTGCGCCAAAGCCCAGTTACCATTCGTGTAATGATAGATATAAGCAAATCCTAAGGTAGAAGCAGCAGCGCCGCGCGGTTCCCCCACAATCAACCGGTCGCCTTGTGCATTCATGTCACAAGAACGACCCAAATAATAATTCGCCGTAGACCCATCAATACGTTTTGATTGAACCCATCCCTTTCCGTCATCATAATAATCAAAAATAAAAAGCGAACCACCATTCGTAACATTAAAATCAGTTTCATAGGCACCAGCAATAACTCGGTCGCCTGCATCATTGATTGCAATAGAACCTTCATGTCCTAAATAACCACCACTACCAGAAGTAGGATTTAAAAATGAAAATGTCAAAGTCCATCCAGTTCCATCATCATTATGAAAGAAATATAATTCCCCTTTATTAGAACCAGTGAACACTGCACCAACAACACATCGGGTGCCTTTTGCATTTATTGCAACACTATAACCAAAAGCGTCACCGACCGCCCCTCCCACCCCGAAAAATTGTTCGGTAAATTTTGCCACTTGATTGCCCGACCAATCGTACCTTGCATTAAACAGCACCTCATCATCCACTTGTTGATTCGTCCACGAGACGCCGCTATCGCTGCTTAGTGCAAACATATGTTTGCCGGACCCTTTTCCGCCGGCAACCACCTGCCCATTAAAGGTCGTCAAGGCACGGCAATCGTTCAGTTGAATCGGACGGGTCGTCAAATCGTATAAACGGAGGTAGCCGTTATCTGTGCCGTATCTAGATGATCCGTCACCACTACTAAAATCACTTGCATTCCCACTTCTTGCCGCACCACATGCAATACGATTTCCTAGTGCATTAATTGCCACCGATCCGCCGAAATAGTCACTCTCTGCATACCCCAAAAATTCGTGTGTGTATTTGTCTGCATAACTGCCATTTGGACCCGGCCATTGCCCGGTTGTATAATCATAATCAAAAATATGAACTGACCCACTATCTGTAAAAATAATATCATTCTCAACCGACCCCACAATCAAACGATCGCCGGCTGCATTGAATGCCACCTTCCAGCCAAATAATGCGTACGTTGCTGTCCCCTCATAATAACGGGCGAGCGTTGAACAACTGGGGGTAGCATTCATGCTCGTATCAAAGGTTGTTCCATTGTTCCATCTTCTATTTTCATTATCATAATGAAAAATATAAACACGTCCAGTGAAAGTAGAGTATTCATATTCACCCACGGCTAACCGGTCGCCTTTGGCATTTAAGGAAACCGACCGCCCAAAATTCGTATCGTTACCATTAGCCAGAAAAAAGTAACTATTTGAAGTAGAAAGAGTGACTGAGTAGGCACTGGTTCCCCCTATTTTACCCCATCCTCCGGTTGTATTGTTCCGTTCAATTATAAAAACACCGCTAGGAGCCGCCGCCGCTAGTGTACCAGAACAACCCATGGCTAGCACATCACCTGCGGCATTAAAGGAAAGACTTGCGCCCAGGGTCTTATATGTGTTATTGGGGGGTACAATGACAACTACCCCAGGAACACTATTAAGAGATAAATCATTAGTACCAGGCCACAATCCAGTCGTCTCATTATAATCTACAATATAGACAGTTCCATTATCAGTTATGATAGTGTCAGATAGTGGTGCACTAATTGCAACCCGATTCCCTGCAGCATTAAGTGCAACCGCAACACCAGCAGCATCATTGGTTGTCCATCCTAGATAAGTGCGTGTTGCGGTCGTGGGCCATTGACCGGTAGTCTGATTATAATGGTAAATATAAATTTTCCCACGATCAGTTATACCGCCGGTATCATCAAAAGGTTCGCCGACCACTAACCGATCCCCGGCGGCATTTAAAGCAACACTCGTCCCAAAATATTGTCCAGCAGCACCGTTGGTCAACACTTTTGTTGGTTCGGCCAACCAATCATTCAAACTCATATCATAATCGTAAATACACACACGACCGAGATTGCTATTCGCTGCATAAGAACCCACCACTAACCGGGTGCCTGCAGCATTCAGCGCACAAGCATTCCCAAAAAAATTATTCGTCGCCGTCGGTGCATAAAACAATTCTTTGCGTAAAACCGCCTCACCAACCGCTAGTGTTGCCCCTCCGGTCGCTGGTTTCTGCCAATTCGTGATACCATCGGCACTATACGCAAAAGGTGTTGTGTATTGGTTTTGGTTTACGCCCACTGCATTCCCCCCGGCAATCCAGTTCCCGCCGTTTGCCGTCAATGCATTGCCTTTCATTTGCCGGTCATACACTGCAATGGCGCCCTTATTCGTATTCGTGGTCGGCGTGCCACTCACAAACCGATTACCGAGCGTATCTAGCGCCAGCGTCTCGCCTTGTGTTCCGCCATTCGTGGAATTCAGAACCCGTTCAAAATCCCACTTTAGGGTATTCGGATTATAATTGTAAACAAAATTCCCCCCGATGCCACTAGCATACCCTTTTGCCCCCACAATTAAACGGTCACCCGCGCCATTGATTTGCACTGCACTCCCAAAATTATCGCCCGCACTTTGCCCCGAAATATCCGAATACAAGGACCATAAACGAAAACTTCGCGAATAAATGCCCACCCACCCGCGTCCGCCACCAGCCGTCGGCGCTCCTACGGCGCACCAGTTACCTGCATCATTCATGGTAACGGCATGACCGAACGAAATATCACATATGGCGGGATTATAGGATAAATCCTGGTCATAGACCGAGGTTACACTCGTCGTACTCAAGCCCCAGTACCCTGACACGCCCGAAAGGTCATACGCATACACGCGTCCCTTCACATTGCTTGGTTCGCCAATGAGGCAACGGTTTCCCGCGCTATTCATTGCAATACTGGACCCAAAAAAACCGTTGGCAATCCCACTGGTATTACTTAAATCAACTGCATTCCGCACCCAACTATCCGAATTGGCGGAAAAATCATAACTATAGACCACCCCTCTATTGCTGAGTTTTGCCGGCGCACCGACCAATAACCGTGTGCCGGCACTATTCTTGACCAGCGCCGACCCAAATTTTTCGCCCGTAGTCACATTACTAATGGTCAGTTTATGCCCGACCGTTCGGCCGCCGCCATTCCACGTCTCGTCGTTCCCCACGGTATCTTTATTGAAGGACGTATCAAACATGTAGACGCGGCCGTTTCCAGTCGTATAATTTGGTGCCCCCACGGCAACTCGCAGCGTCGTGTTCGTGCTATCTAGCGAACTGATGGCCAGCGCCGACCCATAATTTTCAATACTCCCCCCTGTTCCCACCCCACTTATATCCAGGGTTTTAACCCACGTGTCGCTGTTCATTGAGTAATCGTAAATAGAAACGATACCGGCGCTTGAATCGTATAACGGCGCCCCCACCGCCATCACATTGCCGCTGGTATCTAACCCAATACTCTTGCCGAAGGTCAAGAATGGTGCGCTGGTAAAACTGCTTGAAATATCCACGGGCACCCGCCAACTCCCACTGTCTAAGACGGTTCGCAGATTGTCCTTGTTCCGCTCCCACGTAATGCCGTTGGTACTATGCACAATTGCCGTTTCGCCCACCCCGCCGGCCAACCATAGTTCGCCATTGTACCCCACGGCGTTACAACTGCCATCGGCAAAGGTGCGAGCGGCCTGACCTGATGCATTTTGTTCCCAATGCACACCATCGTAACTATAGGCAAATAAGTTGGCGCTACTGCTACTGCCGCCCCCGCCCGTCACGGAAAAATTATCCGTCGTCAGTTTAAACCCAAAATTAGTGCCAGTAACGATTTCGCCGGTGGTCGTATTGTAGCCAACCGATTGATAGGGGTCCGAATCATTATTAACCTCACGCACGGGTTTAATATAACAGGCACTTGCATCCCCCACGGAATCTAATGGTTGGCCGGTGGCATTTAGAATAATTGAATTGTTGGCTTGATTTAAATAGCCGGCCTTGTGCCCAATGGCGATGGATTCGGCGCCTTGATTTGAATAGCCTGCATAGGTGCCAATTGCAATTGCATTTGCACTTTGATCGTTTAAATTGCCGCCGGCCTGATTGCCGAGACGCACATTACTATTATCAAAAATAACTCGGTCGGTGCGAATTTGTCCGGTGATACCCAGTATACTGTTATTAATATCATAGTTAAAGTTTGCATCGCGTATAAATCCCCCGGTTGGACTCTTTGCAAACATCACATCGCCTGTATTTCCCGGCGTATAGGTAAATGTGGGTTGAACTTCGGCAGTTGTTTTCATAATATACGCCAACGAGTAATATTGCGCCATATATGTTATTATAACATTTAAAATTAATAATAATAACATAAAAAATAATAGCATACTATCTAAAGTTTACGTGTATACCATAGGACGACACTATGCCACATGCCACGATCATAGAATTAACTGCAATTGATGATGTCGGTGATGTATAAAATGTGGTTGATCTATAAAAAGACATACCGTTTAATCGGGGTAGGCAAATAATTCTTTGGTGAGGTTATTCCATCCAATTCTATAAAATATAGTGCTATTGGTGAAATTCGGCGCGGATGATAAAATATTAATCGGGGAAATATAAGCACGGTTACTTCCAAGTGAATTTAAACTTACATCACTTGCATTTAAAATAATCGTTTTAGAATGTTGATTTATAGAACCCGCCTGATGACCAATTGCAATTCCATATTCCCCTTGATTTATTTTCCCCGATTCAGTGCCAAGCGCAATCGTATTTCCACTTTGGTCTGAATACCCTGCTTGAAAACCAATTGCAATTGCATTACCGCTTTGGTCTAAATAACCTGAACTAGTGCCAATCCGCACCTTATTATTGTCAAAAATAACCCGGTCAGTCCTTATTTGCCCCGTCACTCCCAATATTTTTTCTTCTGCATTCCCATCAAAAAATAAACTAGTACTATAGGTCGCACGCCCATCTCCATTGGAAAATTGAATCATTCCATAAGGACCCGTTGCACCATAAATTGTGCCAGTTTGTCCGTGATTATAATTTGGGTCGTCTTCGTTTTCGCCAATAATAAAACGACTACGTAAATCGGGCGTGCTTGCCGTTCCGTCGCATAAGATCCACCCCTCCGGTATGGTATTAATGGTTCCTTTCCATATACCAATGACGCCCGGCGGAACGGTGGTGCCATACCCCGTGGGTCCAGTGACACCTGTTGCGCCGGTGTAACCTGTATACCCCGTGTAACCTGTATAACCGGTAAAACCCGTAAAACCGGTAAAACCCGTGTAACCCGTATACCCCGTGTAACCCGTATAACCGGTAAAACCCGTAAAACCGGTAAAACCCGTGTAACCCGTATACCCCGTATAACCGGTAAACCCCGTAAACCCTGTAAACCCTGTAAACCCCGTATACCCCGTGTATCCCGTATATCCGGTATACCCTGTAAAACCTGTAAAACCCGTATAACCAGTGTAACCCGTATACCCCGTGTAACCGGTATAACCTGTAAACCCAGTGTAACCCGTGTAACCCGTCATACCAGAAATAACCGTAACCGAGACCGTGACATCCCCATCCCCTCCGGCAGGACCTGTTACACCGGTATACCCCGTATACCCCGTCGGTCCTTTTTCCCCTGCACCTGGACCCGTCGGACCTTTTAAATTACCACTTGGTTTCCATACAGACCCATCATAAATGTATAAATCCGAATCATACACGCCATACGAATTAACGAAACGTGCGTCACCTTGCAACGGATTAACGATTGCAAGTAAATCAAGATAAGTAGAAACCGTATCTTTTGCATTAATACTGTAACCTGCATTACCGGTAGGACCCGTTACGCCAGTATAACCCGTGTAACCGGTGTAACCCGTGTAACCCGTCACCCCCGTGTAACCCGTGTAACCCGTATAACCGGTCGGACCATCTGGACCCGTAGACCCTCTAATACAGGCGGCAGGACCGCCAGGAATCCAAACAAGTCCTTCATTTCCACTTCTACTCCGATTATTATTTTGTTGCCAACTCATAATATATATAAAATATACTAAAAATCTTTTATATTAACGCTTAAATTATATACATAAAATAGTTTATATACATAAATTAGTCATACCTTTATTCTTCACTTATGACATTTTACCACGATGCAACGAACTTTAAAAAACGAACTGTAAAAAAAACACTACACGCCGCCACCACTTGACGCCGCCACCACTTCACGCCGCCACTTCACGCCACTTAAATTAAAGGGTTGGTACTTAGAACAACGACAACCCACCAACCCAACCCTACCCTTACCGCTACTAACCAACGATTAGGTAATTATTATTTATTATAGTAATATATAATGCCTTCTTTAGCATTTGGAGAACCCTTTTTAATTCCGAGAGATATATTATCGGAACCGGAACAAAAATTATACGATGAAATTAAAGAAAAAAATCCAGAAGAATTAAAAGAGCGTTACAAATGGTGGAGTATGTATGAGATTATGAAATTTTATGGAAGTGGATTAATACCCAAAGTAAATGCCGCAAATTTTTTCCCATTTAAAATAGATTTAACAGCGCCTGAATTATTACAAAATAAATACCGTGATGTTGATTTAGTGAATGGGTTTGATATGGCAATGTCAAAATTAAATGATTTATCTGCAGCAATTTCAGATTATTATAATCAGTCGCAAGCAAAATGGACGAAAGAAACGGCCGAGGTTACTTTAAGTGCAGCAACAAAAAGTCGGGGTGGGAAAAAAATGAGCGGCCGCCCTACAAAAAAGAGTAAAAAAGGCGGCGGAACGTTTATAGTAGACATAAACAAAAAAATAAATGAAATTTTTACCAAAGAAACATTACAGAAACAATGCACGGAAGCATTGCTTGGTGATGTGTTTCATTCACGCAATCGTATTTTTTTAGTTGATAATGAATTGCCAACCTACACGCAACCGACGTACGAACAATTAAAAGTCAATGCAGAACAACTGATTGCTGAAAAGGCCGCAACTAAATTAGTACCAGCGGCAATAGCGGCAGCGGCAGCGGCACCAGCAATAGCGGCCGTAGCACCAGCAGCAGGCGGCGGCGGCGGCAAACACAAAACACGTAAACATAGGTATAACCCTAAAAAAGGTAAAAAGATGCACACGCACAAGAGACCCCATAGTAAAAAAATGAAATCACGCTGGGTCGTCAAAGGAAAGTAAGCCATGTAAAAATTAATAGGAAATGTCATATTCTAAAATAGCCGGAGGATCACCTCGGATGAAAGTATACAACTCTTTTTTTATACGTGCATATAATTGTTCACGTGTAAAAGCACCGCCCATCACTTTTTTCATATTCTTTGAATAAAGCAATGCAAAATCGTCGGATGAACCTTTATGTTTGTTTTTAGTTTGCCATTCAATAAAGGCGCCCATAAATTGCTTATCAAGTAAATGCATTAATTTAGTATAATACTCATTATTACACAAAACCCATTCCTTTTCCATAAACACATAAAAGACATTTTCCTTAGTGGTAAAAGCACATAAGGGCGATGAATCGCTACTACTTAAATGTCTTTTTAACACATGCATAACTCCGCCGGTATAATCCGTTTCAAATAAGACATTTAAATCGTCTTGTGTTATTGTTAGTGTGTTTAATACATCATTGAAAGAGAGACGACCAACGTCATTTTTAGTCTCATTTACTCTATGTTCATTTAACCAATCAAGTATATTCAACTTTTGTTTTTTTAGCGCTGCCCATTTGGATACCTCTTTCAACTGGGTTTCTAACTGGTTGCATTTTGCTGCCAGTTCCATTATAATTTTATACAAATCGCGAATGCTAGGTGTGTCTGCCACTTCTTCAAGTTCTAGTTCCCGTTCTTTGTTTGATTTTGATAAAAATTGGCAAGCAACAACGTGACGTTCAAAATACACTTTGCGTTGATATTCTCGGTGACAATAGAAACAAGTCGGCATTCTCTCTTATGTAGCAGTTTAAGTAGGATATATACAACACTGAAAGGACCATCTACTATTCAATTTTTTAATTATAGTATAAATTATAGTATAATTATATAAAAATGTATAATTATATAAAAATGAATAATTATATAAAAATGAATAATTATATAAAAATGAATAATTATATAAAAATGAATAATTATATAAAAATGAATAATTATATAAAAATGAATAATTATATAAAAATGAA
>Ga0114969_10003603_pt1 | contig 12425 bp, 8 predicted proteins | sample M_130807_MF_Meta_FD_87316 | JGI IMG/M metagenome (GOLD analysis project Ga0114969, IMG submission 87316) | Freshwater microbial communities from Lake Montjoie, Canada to study carbon cycling - M_130807_MF_MetaG | ecosystem: Environmental > Aquatic > Freshwater > Lake | place: Lake Montjoie...
CACCTGGGCGTTCCGGAAGTACCCGGAAATTCGCAACGCATGATCGCGCTTCTGCTGGCGGCGCAGGTCGCCGTGGGAGCTCCTCGGGTCGCAGCGCCGGATACGGCGCAGTACGCCTCGCCGGCACTGCGCGCGCTGGTGAGTGCGGCTGCGCGCCTGAACCATCTTGTACCAGCCGCACTCGGGAAGTACCGCGCGCGCGTCGAGAGCGAGATCTCAATGGGGACGCGCAACGGTTCCGGCTACGAAGCCGCCGTGTCTATTGAACAGACCGCGAACGAACTCACCTGGAGCCGCACGGGCGAATTCGAACAGCGAGTGACGGGATATCGAAACCAAAGCCTTGGATTCCAGATTTCGTCACTTGGATTCTTCCGCAATGCGTGGACGGTGCCCTCGCTCTACGGAAATAGGCTGGCCCTCTTGTTCGGTCGCGACACGACGTGGAGGCGGCCGGGTGCGGCGCCGAGCCGGCGGACGACGTACGCGGTCCACCCCCTCGCCGACGATCGCGATCAGTACTACCGGTATACGGGTGGCGACACGATCGAAGCGTTGAAGGTCGGCGACCGCGAAATCCGGATCGTGCGAATCGATGTGGTACCAAAGGCCGATCTCAAGCCCGGCGTGACGATATTCACCGGCGAAATCGATCTCGACGCTGACCGAAAGCATGTTGTTCGGATGCGCGGGGCATTCCAGAGCGTCACCCAGCCGGAGCCCGCGCTCCGGCGCGCATTGTCGTTCAGCAGCCAGATCGAGGCCATCGCATTTGTGGAGCTCGTCAATAGCGAAGTGAATCAACAGTTCTGGTTGCCGAGTTTTCAGCGGTTTGACTTTCAGGCGCTCGCCCCGGTGCTGGGTGATTCGAAAGCGGTGTTTCGGATTGTGTCGCAGTTCAGGGATTACGAAATCGTGGCACCGGACGCGGCGCAGGTGCTGTCAACCGACACGCTGCGCGCGCAGCCGCACCGGTTGACAATTGCGCCACGGGACACGCTGGCGTCGTTTTCCGACTGGCGGGAGTCGATTGGAACCGCCACGGCGGTGTCCAGCGCAGAAGACTTCGCGGACGTCGCGCCGCTCAAGTGGCGCTCGACTGGCCTGCCCATCTGGACGGTGCAGGGCGAGCGGCTCAGTGATCTGGTGCGATTCAATCGCATCGAAGGGCTATTCACTGGCGCAGGCGTCCGGGTTCGCGCTCGTGATGCGTTGCCGGGATTCAGCGCGCAGGCGGTCGGCGGCTACGCATGGAGTGAGCGCACGGCGCGCGGGCGTATCAGCGCGGACCTCCACCGCGGCGATGGGACGTACGGGCTGCGCGCCGGACGCTCGCTCGACAACACAAACGATTTTGCGTTCGCCCTCGATTCGTCCGGCTCTCCGTTCGCGCCCCTCTTCGGCGTCGACGAGTTCGACTACGTGGACCGTACCTATGCGCACGGCGTCGCGGCCTATCTGTCCCACGATCGCGCGGTGCGCACACGGCTTGAGCTGGGGTACGCCCATGATCGAATGGTGACCCCCGCCCTCACTCGCGGGCCATTGTCGTCGACGGCTTTCCTGCCCAACCGGCCGGTCAGTCCTGGCGGCTATGCGCGAACGGCGCTCCTGCTCGAGTGGCATCCCGACGTCGCGGCGGAGTTTGTGCGCCCGGGCGTTGGTGGCGCGCTGTCATATCGCCGTGGCGACGGCGGCCTCAACTACCAGCGCGCGGAACTGCGGCTCGCGGCGCGAATCAATTCGGGGCGCTGGACGCTGGCGAGCCGATTTGATGCCGGTGCACTCTTTGGCGCTGATCGACCGGCGCAGCAACTGTTTGAACTGGGCAGCACACAGAACCTTCCGGGCTATGAGTACAAGGCATTCGCAGGAGACCAAGCGGCCGTACTTCGCGGGATGGCGATGTACCGACTGAATATCTGGCTGGCGCCCATTCGCCTTACCGAACGCTTCTGGCTTCCAGCGCTGGCGCCGGCGCTGAGCGTGACGGCGCAGACCGGATGGACCGGCGTGTCGACTGCTGGCGCACGCGCGATGGTCGCCGCACTGGCACCGGGATCGGCAACGACGGGAAGTGCGCGAACTACGGTCGCGGGTGGGCTCCGGTTCTTTGGCGGTGCAGTGGGCGTCATGGCCGCGCGGGCGGTGGATCATCCGTCACCTTGGCGAGTGCGCGTCCAGTTCGGCCAGATCTTCTGAGTTGGGCGTGACCGCTACTTTGCAGCACATGCCCCGAGTCGTGGTAATTGGCGCAGGAGCCGCCGGTACGATGGCCGCGATTTTCGCGGCCCGTTCTGGCGTCGAGGTCATTCTGCTTGAGCGCACCAAGGATGGCGGCCGGAAGATCCTGATCAGCGGTGGCGGCAGGTGCAACGTCCTCCCCATGCGGGTGGATGAGGCACGCTTCGTTACCGACTCGTCGGTAAACACCCTGCACAAGATGATTCGTGCCTGGCCGCTCGCCGAGCAGCGCGCGTTCTTCGAGAATGAACTTGGCATTCCGCTGGTCGATGAGGCGGAAGAACTGAAAGTGTTTCCGGCGTCGCACAAGGCGCGCGACGTGCGCGACGGGCTACTCTCGCATGCGCGGACGCAGGGCGTTGATATCCGAATGAACTCGACGGTCGTGCGCATCGCGCCCGAGGCTGGCGGCTGGCGCGTCGACCTCGAGAATGAGCCGCACGTCACGTGCGATCGACTGATCGTTGCCACAGGCGGGCTCTCGGTCCCGAATACCGGCAGTGACGGCTTCGGTCTGCGGACGCTTGCCGCCCTGGGTCACATCATCAACGACACCTACGCCGCGCTCACACCGATTCTGTCGGATCAGGGTACGTATGCATCCCTCTCCGGCGTCTCGCTTACGGTCACGCTCAAGGCGACTTCACCGACGCGTTCGGCAAGTTTCACGGGCGGCTTTCTCTTCACGCATCATGGCTACAGCGGACCAGCGGCACTCGATGTGTCACACGTCGTCGTGCGCGACCGCGATGAGTGTGGGCCGAACACGGCGGCTGAATCACGCGCGCGAATCCGGGTGCAGTGGACGCCACTCGCGGATGCCGACTGGGAACGCGCCTTCGCACCACGGGGAGCACGCACGGTGCGCGGCGCGCTGCGTGATGAAATGCCGGACAGCCTGGCCGCCGTCCTGATGCAAATCGCACAGGTTGATCCATATCGGTCGCTCTCCGATATGCGGCGCGAAGAACGGCTTCGCCTCATCGCGACACTTGTGCGCGGCGAACTGCCCTGGAGCGGCGACGAGGGCTACAAGAAAGCTGAAGTCACCGGTGGCGGCGTCGCCCTCAGTGAAGTGCAGGCGCGCACGATGGAGAGTCGTCGGCACCCCGGACTTTTCCTCTGCGGTGAAGTGCTCGACGCCTTCGGCCCGATTGGGGGCTACAACTTCTACTGGGCGTGGGCCACCGGGCGCGCGGCAGGGTTGGGCGCCGGCGCGGCCTGAGTGAGCTGACCACACCGGCACGGCCGCTGATCGCGCGGCCGGCCAGCGCTACACCGTCATATCGTCAGGTGGTTCTTCACTGCGCCGGCGCCGCGAATCCTCCTGGCGCGAACGGCCGTAACGGCCGCGATCACTCCGTGAAATCTTTCGGCGTGCGACCAGTGCCTCGAGCACCAGCTCGCACGCGAATGCCACCAGCGCATCGTCGTCATCCGGTGCGAGATCATGCTCGATAACCAGCGCGGCAAGTCCGGGCACGGTGTCAAATGCCTTTCTGAGCACCGACGATCCGGCGTCGTCTGCTACCTGCAACGCCGCGCCTTCATCGAAGTAGATCACGATCGAATCCGTGTCGGCGTGTGGCGCGTGCGCGCGGAGCGTGGCATCGGCCGCGCGGCGGATCAGCTCGCGCGCGATGTTGGCGCCGCCCACAATCTCGCCTTCATACTCGAGCTCCAGCTTGCCGGTGATCGCCGGGAGCGCCGCGTACACGTCATCGAGGCGCGGCGCAACGGCTTTCTCTGACAATCGCAGCGCGCGGCGTTCCGCATTTGACACCACGTTCTCCATGGCCGTGATCGGCATCCGCTGGCTCACGCCGGAGCGCCGATCAATCCGCTTATCGGTGCGCGCTTCGAACGCGACGCGCTCGACGAGCTCTTCAAGCAGCGGCGACAACCGCAGCGTCATCCCTTCGCGGTCGGTCCACGACTCCGCGCGCGTGATCTCCATGCCGAGGTCGACTTCCTCAGGATAGTGCGTGATGATTTCGCTGCCAATACGGTCCTTCAGCGGCGTGATGATCTTGCCGCGTGCGGTGTAGTCTTCGGGATTCGCGGTGAAGCAGAGCAGTACGTCCAACGGAAGCCGGACCGGATAGCCTTTGATCTGGACGTCGCCTTCCTGCATGATGTTGAACAGGCTCACCTGCACCTTGCCGGCGAGATCCGGAAGCTCGTTGAGCGCGAAGATGCCGCGATTGGCACGCGGCAGCATGCCGTAGTGAATGGTGAGTTCGTCGGAGAGGATGTGTCCGCCACGCGCGGCCTTGATCGGGTCGAGGTCACCGATAATGTCCGCCACCGTGACGTCCGGCGTTGCCAGCTTCTCGACAAACCGCTGCTCGCGACCGACCCAGGCAATCGGCGTGTCGTCGCCGCCCTGCGCGATGCGTTCGCGCGCGAACTTGGAGATCGGTGCAAACGGCGAGTCGTTGATTTCACTGCCCGCCACAATCGGAATCGCCTCGTCGAGCAGCCCGGTCAGCGACCGGAGAATACGCGACTTGGCTTGTCCGCGAAGTCCGAGCAGGATGAAATTGTGCTTCGAGAGCAATGCATTGACGATCTGCGGAACGACGGTGTCTTCGTATCCGACTATGCCTGGAAAGACGGGTCCACCATCCTTCAATCGCGCCAGCAAATTGGCGCGGATTTCCGCTTTCACCGAGCGGGTTGCCGTACCCAGCTTCGATTTCTTGAGTTGGCCGATGGTGTCCGGAAGTCGTACCATTGTCAGTTGATTGGGGATGGTCGCAATCTAACTTAGGCTCGGCGAAAAATTCACGGCGCGTGTATACAGCGTCTACCCAGAGGGAACTTTCATGCGACACGTCATCATTGCTGGCGCATTGCTCACGATTGTCGCTGGTCAGGCCGCCGCTCAGCAACAGACCGGCCCCGTCATCATGAAGGGCGGAACGCACTCCCCGGTCCCAAACGCGACGTTCCCGGCTCCGGCCGACCAGGTGTACAAGATTTCCTGGGACATCAACGTCGGATCGGCCAAGCCCGGCGACGCGAACGCCAACTTCGACGTGCCGGCGCGGTTCGTGAATCAGGCTGCCGTGCTCGGAATCCCGCGCGGCAACGTGCAGGTCGCGGTCGTCGTGCACGGGTCGGCCGGCGAGGAACTGCTCACCAACGATGAATACCGCGCCAGGAAGGGCGTCGACAACCCGAATATCGCGTTCCTCGAGGAAATGTCGAAGGCCGGCGTACGGATCATCCTCTGTGGCCAGACGGCAGCCAATAAGAAGATGCCGCGCGACAAGATTCTCCCGTTCGTCCTCGTCGCGCCGTCAGCAGCCTTCGCCCACGCCGTCCTTCACCAGCAGGGGTTTACGGTCAACCCGTTCTAGTCATGCCACGCGTTCAGTCGGCCACGCGAATCTCGACGAGATTGTCGTAAAACACGGGGCCGTGCCCCATGTCGGTCTCGAGCTGCGAAGTGGTGTCGTTCGCGTTTTTGCCATCGGACGCAAGCTTCGTCCACCAGATACTCGGCGCGTTGGCGACGCCTTCGCGGACAGAGTCATTGACGCGGGCGATGCCCGTGAAAAATCCGCGGTCGTTGCCGACGACCACCCGGGCGCCGTCCACGATGCTGCGGACGGCCGCGTCGGCGGTGTTCAGCACGATTTCCGGAGACGCATCTCGCCTCAGCGAATCCACGTTCACAAACGTGCTGTTCAGGAACTGATGGCGTGGCGAAGAAATCAGGTTCAGCGGAAAACGCGCCGCGAGCTCTGGTGTGGTCTCGGGGAACTCATGCGGCGGCGTGAACGTTGGCAGTGGATCCATGCCCTGCGCCTTGAGCCGTTCCGAATAAAACTCACACTTGCCACTGGGCGTCGGAAAGTTTCCTTCAGCGAACGGGACGTGCGGTGTCGGCACATTGAGCCGCACCCATCCTTTGTCCATCAGCGAGTCGAGCGTGACGGTCTTCATGATCGGACTCGTGGTGTCGAGCGCACCGCGAATGATGGAGAGGTCGTCTTCGCGAAGCGCCGGATGGTCGAGCCCCATCTTCGCGGCAAGTAACCGGAAGATCTCACTATTCGGCTTCGCTTCACCCATCGGCGCAATCGCCGGCCGGTTGAGCGATGCGTAGAGATGTCCGTAGGAGAAATGGACGTCCCAATGCTCGAGCTGCGTCGTCGCCGGGAGCAACCAGTCGGCCCAGTCCGCCGTGTCGGTCTGGAAATGTTCGAGCACAACGGTAAAAAGATCCTCTCGGCTGAGTCCGCGAACGACCGCGTTGCGATCGGGCGCCACCGCGGCGGGATTCGAATTGTAGACAACGATGGCTTTCACCGGCGGTCCGCCAACGCCTGCATCGGCGGTGTTCAGCGCGTCGCCGAGGCGAATCATGTTGATCGTGCGGACGGGTCCCGGGAGCAGGTCGGGACGCATCAAGGCGTCCTTGTTGAACTGGAACGACTTGCTCATCGAGAGCTGGATGCCACCACCGGGCCGGCGCCAGTGACCGCACACGGCCGGAAGGCAGGCGAGCGTGCGCACCGCCATGCCGCCGCCGCCATGGCGCTGCAAGCCGTAGTTGATGCGGAGAAATGCCGATTTTGCGCGGCCATATCGGCGTGCAAGCGAAATGATCGTTTCTTCGGGAATGCCCGTGAGCGGCGCCGCGCGCGCCGGCGACCATTCCTTCACGCGCTCACGCAGCTGGTCACCGCCGAGCGTGTACTGCTCGATGTAGTCGGCGTCTTCGAGCCCTTCGGCAAAAATGACGTGCATCATGGCGAGGGCGAGCGCTGCATCCGTGCCGGGCCGAATGCCGATCCACTCGTCGCACTGTTCAGCCGTCCGCGTCCGAATCGGGTCGATGGCGATGATGGTCGCGCCGTTCTCGCGCGCCTTGAGCACATAGGGCCAGAGGTGCGGATTGGCCGTGAGCGTATTCGTGCCCCAGAGGAGGACGAGGTCGCTCCACGGGAGTCCTTCACCATCAGCGCCGACGTTCGCGCCAACCGTCATCTGCATGCCGACCGCACCGGCCGTCGAACAAATCGTCCGGTCGAGCTTCGAGGCACCAATCGCGTGGAAGAAGCGCCGATCCATCGATTCGGCCTGTACGTAACCCATCGTGCCTGCATACGAGTACGGGAGAATCGCCTGCGGTCCATCTGACGACGCGCGAATCACGTTCAGCTTCGCTGCAATGTCCGTCAGCGCTTCCTCCCACGTAGCCGGCTCGAACTTCCCGCTGCCCTTGGGGCCAACGCGGCGCAACGGCGTCGTGAGCCGGTCCTTATGGTAAGTGCGCTCGAGATAGCGATTGACCTTTGCGCAGAGGAATCCCTGCGTGAAGGGATGGTTCGGGTCGCCCTGGATCTTCGTGGCGCGGCCGCGCTCGACCGTGACAAGCGTGGCGCAGCAGTCGGGGCAGTCGTGCGGACAAGCGCCGCGAATGACCTGCGTTGTTTCCGGGTCGTGCGTCGCGTCGATTGCCATGATCTGATGAACGACTGTCTCGAGTCGCCTGCGAGTGCCCCGTGAACTGCAGAATGTAATGTTCGGTTCGGATTTCGAAGAACAACGTTCGAATGCGATTCCAGTGGCAGGACTAACTCAACCTCTTACTTCGCTTGCGGTTGCGATTCTCCCACACTTGACAAATGAGTCTGGAGTCGCTACTTTTTGGAGCTGTACGAGGACTGCGTAAATGGCGCAGTCATTGCTGCGCCCCACTCAGTTCCGACCAGGAGATTTTCCCCATGAAGCGTATCACCCTTGCGGCAGCGATTCTTTCGCTCGCCGCGTGCGGCGGCGAAAAGGCCGCTCCGGCGCCCGCCGCTGAGACGCCGGCTCCGGCCGCTGCCGCTGCCGCCCCGATGGACAGCACGATGAAGATGGATTCGACGGCGAAGGCCGCGGCTCCGGCCGCCGCTGCTCCGGCCGCTGGCGCGAAGAAGGACACGAAGAAGCCGTAGTTCTGCGCTTCGTTCGACTGCTGAGGGCGCACCCAAAAGGGTGCGCCCTTCGTATTTCAGGCGAAGGGAAGTGGAGCAACCACGGCCGCGGTTTCGCCACCGTCCCACCTGATGGCGACATGCGCGCCATCCTCGATTTCGCGCCGCACATACGCCAACGCGATGGCGCCGAAGCGAGGCGAGAGCGCGGTCGAGCGCACGAGTCCCGCGTCAAGGTTCTCCCCGTGCGCGACACGTGCGCCTGAACGCGGTGCCGCCTCGCAGGTCAAACCGCGTAGCGTGCGATTCACATGTCCGCGAAAGTGCACGCGCGCGACCGTCTCCTGGCCTGTGTAGCACCCCTTGTCGAACGAGATCGCGGCGAGGTCGGGCCGATCGAGTGCGGCCTCCTGGGCAAGCGTGTTCTCGTCCATGTCCGTTCCCCAGAGCGGACGGCCCGCTTCGACCCGCAGAACGTCCGCGCCCGCGGCGTCGAGTGCAGTTGCGCCGCTGCGCTCCAGTGCGTTTCGCATATCCGCGAGCACCGCCGTTGGCGCGAAGACGTCGAATCCGTCCACGCCGAGGTCGGGGACGCGCGCCCAGAAGCCGCCCTTGTGCACCATGTGCCCGTACGGAGCCAGTGCCCGCAATTGAGCGCCGTCCGCGCCTCCCGCGGCGGCAAGCACACGCGCCGCCTCTGCTCCGAACACGCCGATCGTCCCGAACTCCGCAGATACATCGCGATACGATGCCAACCGCGGATTGACGTACTTCTTGATCATCGCGCTGAATCCAGGACCGGCAGCGGCGGACGTGTCGACGAGGTACCGGTCGGCAAGCGCAAAGACCCGCACGTCGGCGATGACCTTGCCCTTGTTCGTGAGTGCGGCGGCGTATTGACCTGAGCCGGGCATCAACTTGGTCACGTCGTTGGTGAAAAGGCCATTGAGCGTCTCGACGGCCTTCGCACCGGAGAACTCGATCCGTATGCGGTCGCTGCGGTCGATCAAGACGGCAGCCTCGCGCGCCGCACGATATGCGTCTGATGGCGTCATCGCGAGCCTGCCTGACGGTCCGCCTGACGGTCCGCCTGATGGTCCGCCTGATGGTCCGTCGCGTAGGCTGCGTCGAGCAACTCCACTGGATGCAGTGCTCGCGCATCGCTGCCCGCGCGGATAAGCCCCGCGCTGATGTGCATCATGCAGCCGGGATTTCCGGTTGCGACAATCGTTGCGCCGCTCGCGCCGATGCCATTGAGTTTCGGTGCAAGAATGCGCTGCGACAGCGCCGGTTGAGCAAGCGAGTAGAGCCCGGCGCTACCACAGCACTGCGCGGCGTCGGGAAGTTCCGTCGCCGCGATTCCGCTAATCGCCGCGAGCACGCGGGCCGGTGGATCAGAGAGCCGTTGCCCGTGCATGAGATGACACGGGTGATCCACGGCGACTTTGATCGCCGCACCACGAGCCGGAACAGGGCCTGCCTCGGCGAGCAGCTCGCTCACATCGCGCACCTGTGCGCCGAAGGCCGCGGCCCGGTCGTGCCATGCCGCGTCACCGGCGAGGAGGTGGCCGTACTCCTTCATCGCCGAGCCACAGCCGGCGGAATTCACGGCGACAAACGTCGCTCCAGACTGTTCAAAGGCCGCGATGTTGGCACGGGCGAGCGCGCGCGCAGTCTCGCGATCGCCGGCGTGGGCATGCAACGCGCCGCAGCACTGTTGGCCTTCGGCCGAGCAGAGCGCATAGCCATTTCGCGCGAGGGTGCGTTCCGTCGCGCGATTCACCGGTGCGAGCAGGCCCTCCATTACGCACCCTTGCAGTACCGCGACGCGTGCGCGCGTTACCGGTGCGGGCGGATAGGACGCTGCCGCGCCGCGTCGTGTGGCTTCGAGCGTCGCCATCAGGTTGCCAAGCCGGCCAGGAACGCGCGCGAGCAGCCGTGTGATCCTCAGCGCGCGAAGCAATCGTGCGCCGGCCATGGAGATCGCCATCAACGGCGGATGCGCGAACGTGGCCAGCACAACGCGTGACAGGAATCCGATCGGCCGCGCGGCGGCAGTTTCCGCGCGGGTTTGTTCGAGCAATTGTCCGTACGGTACGCCGGAGGGACAGGCCGTTTCGCACGCCCGGCAGCCGAGGCACTGGTCGAGATGCGTGCCGACCGCGTCGTCGGTCGCGGAGAGTATCCCGGCGGCGAGTGCTTTCATCAGCACAATGCGGCCGCGCGGCGAATCGTTTTCGTCGTCCAGGGTCAGGTAGGTAGGACAGGCCTGCAGGCAAAACCCGCAGTGTACACACAGGTCCGCGCCGGGAAGTGTTCTCGGGGCGGCGGTCATGCGCGCTCCCCGAAGACGCCCGGGTTCATGATGCCCGCCGGGTCAAATCGTTCCTTGATCCGGCCGGCCACGGCGCCATCCAATGGACGCGCGTCGAGCCGTCGCGGATGCGGATCGAGCGAACGGTAGCGCGTCCACACGGACGCGTCGAGCGCATGGATCGTGCCGATCGTGCTGACCTCAGCGCGCGCCGCGGCGATGAGCGCCGCATTGCCGCCGAATCGGACGAGTGCGCTCAACGCGGGCACGCCCAGGTCGCGGGCCACCTCGTCGCTGAGCACGTCGCAGGCAAGTGGCGTGATCGTGCCGCGCCGGATTCTTGACAGCTGCTCGCGGGCATTCGGTCCATCGGCCGTCACGCTCCAGGTGACATCGGCCGTTGGCCGTGCGCGGAGCCGTACCGAAACTTCGGTGATCGCGCCGAGCGAGCCGAAGGAGCCCACCATGAGCCGCGTGAGATCAAATCCGGCGACGTTCTTCACGACGTGGCCTCCCGCGCGAATCACCGTGCCGGTGCCATCCACAAACTCGAGTCCGAGCGCGATGTCGCGCGGTCGGCCAAGCGCTTCGCTGCAAGGTCCTGCCGTCGCCGTCGCAAAGGTCGCGCCAACCGTGCCGTGGTCATCGCCCCAGGAAAGCAGGGGACACCACTGATTGTTCGGCGCGGTGATCGCATCGAGTTCGGCGAGTGTGGTGCCGGCGCGGACCGTAAGCGTGAAGTCGTTCGGCACGTAGGATACCACGCCGGAGAGCGCTGCAAGCGACACGCGTTTCGCACTCGGCGAGATGCGGGTTGCCGGCGAGCGCCCATCCGACCAACGGCCGCTGCCTTCAAATCGGAGCGCCGCGCCACGCGCGTGCGCGTCGCGCACCAGTGTGGCGAGTTCGTCCGTGCTGGCCGGGCGAGCCGTCATGCTTCCACTCCGGGAGCGGCGAGCCATTCCTTGCAGCGATGGATGGGCACCACCTTGCCGGGATTTGCGCGCCGCGCCGGATCGAATGCCGAACGCAGTCGGCACATCGCGTCGAGTGAATCCGGCGTAAACAGGGCGTCCATATACGGCAGCTTGTCGAGCCCGACGCCATGCTCGCCCGTGATGGTCCCGCCTTCGGCGATACACAGGGCCATGATCTCGTCGCACGCCTCGTGGACGCGCGCGGCTTCGTCGGGATCGCTGGCGTTGTACGGAATGTTCGGGTGCAGATTGCCGTCGCCGGCGTGAAAAACATTACACACCGTCACGCGGTAGCGCGCGCTGATTTCCGCAATGGCGCGCAGCACAGGCGCGAGCTTCGTGCGCGGCACAACGGCGTCCTGGACCACGAGGTTTGGCGACATCCGGCCCATCGCGCCGAAGGCCTTCTTGCGCCCCTGCCAGAGTCGCGCACGCTCAGCCGCATCAGTGGCGCTGCGTACGGTGCGCGCGCCCGCGGCGCGACAGATGCGCTCCACGGCAGCGACGTCTTCGTCCAGTCCTGCAATCGGGCCGTCAACCTCGACGATCAGCGCCGCGGCCGCGTCGGTAGGGTAGCCCGCGGCGTAAATGGAAGCCTCGACAGCGGCAATCGTGCCAGCATCGATCAGCTCAAGTGCCGCCGGCACAATTCCCGCGGCGATGATCGCGCTCACGGCCTCGGCAGCACCATCGACGGTCATGAAGTCAGCGAGCATCGTACAGATGCGCGCCGGGTTCGGCGTGAGCTTCACGGTCACGTCGACGGCGATGCCGAAGCAGCCTTCCGATCCGACAAATGCACCGAGTAGATCGATCCCGATCTCGTCATCGCGCGGGGCCTCGAGGCGAACGACTTCACCGTCAGGCAACACCACGGTCGCGGCGAGGATGTGATTCATCGTCACGCCGTACTTGAGACAGTGTGGCCCGCCGGCGTTTTCCGCCACGTTTCCG
>Ga0114969_10003604_pt1 | contig 12419 bp, 9 predicted proteins | sample M_130807_MF_Meta_FD_87316 | JGI IMG/M metagenome (GOLD analysis project Ga0114969, IMG submission 87316) | Freshwater microbial communities from Lake Montjoie, Canada to study carbon cycling - M_130807_MF_MetaG | ecosystem: Environmental > Aquatic > Freshwater > Lake | place: Lake Montjoie...
GATACCGAAGTGCTAGATAACTTAGAAGATGCTTTAGTTAGTGCAGATGTAGGAATAGAAACAACGGTAAAAATTATTAATCAAATAGAAAGGCGAGTTGCAAAAGAAAAATATATAAACACATCAGAGCTTAATGCCATTTTAAAAGAAGAAGTCAAGAGCTTATTGATTGACTCCCCACAAGATACTAGTTACGAAAACTATGAATTGCCTAAAGAAAATCACCCCCATATAATTTTAGTAGTAGGGGTAAACGGGGTAGGTAAAACAACTACTATTGGCAAACTTGCACACAATTTTAACAAGGCAGGTAAAAAAGTTTTATTAGGCGCTGCAGATACATTTCGAGCAGCTGCATTAGAACAATTAACCATTTGGAGTGAGCGTAGTGGAGTAGAAATTGTAAAAAAAGAAATGGGTAGCGATCCTGCATCTGTTGCATTTGATACCGTTAAGAGTGGTGTTGCAAAAAATGTAGATGTAATAATCATTGACACAGCTGGTCGTTTGCATAACAAGGCTTATTTAATGGATGAGTTAACAAAAATAAAACGTGTAATACAAAAAGTAATTCCAAACGCACCACACGAAGTTATGCTTGTGCTAGATGGTAGCACTGGCCAAAATGCTTTAGAACAAGCGAAGCAATTTACTGCAGCTACAGATGTTACTGCACTTACCATTACAAAATTAGACGGCACTGCAAAAGGCGGAGTGGTATTGGCTATTGCACATCTTTTTAAAATACCTGTAAAATTTATTGGAGTTGGCGAAAAAGCAGAAGATTTACTAGTTTTTAATAAACATATATTTGTAGATGGGTTATTTGGTTTGCAAGAATAAACATCAACCAATTAAAATAGTAATACCATAAAAAAAGCCTTTCGAAAATCGAAAGGCTTTTGCCCCTTTGTACCACGTACGGGAATCGAACCCGTCATTCCTCCGTGAAAGGGAGGCGTCTTAGCCGATTGACCAACGCGGCATTTCCCTTTAAAGGTGGGCAAAGATAATAGCTATTACTTTTTTATCCAAATAAATTGAAAATTAACTCAAAAATTAAAGGTAAAGTCTTCTACAAAATGTACTTTTGCACCACAAATGTTTAATGTTTAATTTTTAATTTATTATGAGTACAGTTAAAGTAGCTATCAACGGTTTTGGACGAATAGGACGCTTAGTTTTTCGTCAAATTTATAACATGCAAGGTATTGATGTTGTTGCTATCAACGACTTAACCAGCCCCGAAGTGTTGGCTCACTTATTAAAATACGACAGTGCTCAAGGCCGTTTTGGACAAGAGGTTACCGCAGGCGAAAACTCAATATTTGTAAATGGGCACGAAATAAAAATTTATGCTCAAAAAGATCCTGCACAAATTCCTTGGGGAAGTCATGATGTAGATGTGGTCATTGAAAGCACAGGTTTTTTTACCGATAAAGACAAAGCTCAAGCACATATTACTGCTGGCGCAAAACGTGTAGTAATTTCTGCACCTGCAACAGGCGATTTAAAAACAGTGGTATTCAATGTAAATCATGCAATTTTAGATGGTAGCGAAACTATTATAAGTTGTGCAAGTTGTACAACCAACTGTTTGGCTCCAATGGCAAAAACGCTTAATGATAATTTTGGAATAATTACAGGCATTATGAGTACCATACATGCCTATACCAATGATCAAAATACATTGGATGCCCCACACCCTAAAAATGATTTACGCAGAGCAAGAGCTGCTGCAGCCAACATTGTACCAAACAGTACAGGTGCAGCAAAAGCAATTGGACTAGTATTACCAGAGTTAAAAGGTAAGCTAGATGGTGGTGCACAAAGGGTTCCTGTTATTACTGGTTCGGTTACTGAGCTTTATTCTATTTTAGAAAAAACCGTAACAGCCGATCAAGTTAATGCTGCAATGAAGGCCGCTAGCAACGAAAGTTTTGGCTATAACGAAGATGAAATTGTAAGTAGCGATATTATTGGAATTACGTTTGGGAGTTTATTTGATGCTACACAAACCAAAGTACAAACTATAGGCGATAAGCAATTGGTAAAAACGGTAAGTTGGTACGATAATGAAATGAGTTATGTAAGTCAGTTAGTACGTACAGTACATCATTTTGCAGGGCTGATAAAACAATAAATGATCAGTTGATTATGAGTAAATTTTCAGACTTTAATTTCTCGGGTCATAAAGCCCTTATTCGCGTAGATTTTAATGTTCCAATAGACATGGATTTCAATGTCACCGACAATACTAGAATAACAGCAACAATTCCTACTATTAAAAAAATACTGGCAGATGGGGGTAGCGTTATTTTGATGACTCACCTCGGTCGCCCAAAAGACGGGGCTGTAGATAAGTACTCAGTAAAACATTTGATTAACTCTCTTTATAAATTACTACATGTTGGTTATCCTAATTCTGATAACTACAATGAAAACACCAAGGTGTTGTTTGCTGATGATTGTATAGGTACACAAGCAGTACTTGCAGCATCTATATTGAAACCGGGAGAAGTTTTACTTTTGGAAAATCTACGTTTTTATAAAGAAGAAGAAAAAGGTGACGAGGCCTTTGCAGAAAAATTAAGTAAACTGGGCGATGTATATGTTAATGATGCATTTGGCACTGCACACCGGGCACATGCAAGCACAGCCGTAATTGCTAAATTTTTTGAAGCCAATAATAAAATGTTTGGTTTATTAATGGAAAGCGAAGTGTTGAGTGCCGAAAAAGTGTTACACCAAGCCAAAAAACCTTTTACCGCAATTATTGGAGGAGCAAAAGTGAGCGATAAAATTTTAATTATAGAAAATTTATTAGACAGAGCAACCGATATAATTATAGGAGGAGGTATGGCTTATACATTTATGAAAGCAAGAGGTGGAAAAATTGGTAACTCACTTTGTGAAGATGATAGACTAGAAACTGCAAAAGAAATTCTAGAAAAAGCTAAACAAAAAAATGTAAGTATTCATTTGCCAGAGGATAGTGTAATTGCAGATAAATTTGCTTCTGATGCTACTACAAAAAATTGCCCAAGCGATGCTATACCCGATGGTTGGATGGGCTTAGATATTGGCGGCAAGGCAATAGATATTTTTAGTGCAGTTATCAATAAATCAAAAACTATTTTGTGGAATGGACCAATGGGTGTTTTTGAAATGGAAAAATTTCAAAATGGCACAAAAGCAATTGCATTGGCTGTAGTAGAAAGTACAAAAAATGGAGCATTTAGTTTAGTAGGTGGTGGAGATAGTGTAGCAGCCATTAATCAATTTAACTTGGCAGATAAAGTTAGCTACGTAAGTACAGGCGGTGGGGCAATGTTGGAGTATTTTGAAGGAAAAGTGTTGCCTGGGATTGCGGCGGTGCAAGGATAATAAATTCAAAATTAAAAATTTCAAAAAGCAAAACATTAACATTTACCAAAGGTTACTTTTGCCTTTTAAAATAATTAATAACAAAATTGTAAAAGAAAATATAATTTTGATATATTAACACTTAAAACATAAAAAAATGAAACGTTCAGGTTTAATTATTTTAGCAATACTAGGAGCATTAGTACTTTGGGGTATATCTACTCAAAGAGGATTAGTAGGGCAAGACGAGGGCGTAAAAAATGCTTGGAACAAAGTTCAATCTGCTTATCAACAACGTAGTGATTTAGTTGGCCAGTTAGTAAACACTGTAAAAGGTGTAGCAAACTTTGAGCAAAAAACATTAACAGATGTAATTGAAGCTAGATCAAAAGCTACTTCTATAACACTTGATGCTAAAGATTTAACGCCAGAAAATATGGCAAAATATCAAGCAGCACAGGAACAATTGAAAGGTTCGTTAAGTAGATTAATGTTAGTAGCTGAGCAATATCCTCAATTAAAAGCAACAGAAAATTTTACCAAATTACAAGGCCAGTTAGAAAGCATTGAAAACGGTGTAAAAGCCGATAGAAATGTATTTAACGATGCTATAAAGGGGTACAATGTAAAAGTTCGTTCTTTCCCTGCTAGTGTAATTGCTGGTATTTTAGGGTTTAAATCTAAAGAAGGTTTTAAAGCAGACCCTGGCACAGAAAAAGCACCTGAAGTTAAGTTTTAAGTTACATGGCAAACATAGCTAGAAAAAAATACGGGTTAGTAGCGTTAATTGTATTAGCGCTACTAACCATTTTTATTGTTGTAACACGTAATGGATTTGTTCAAAAAGAAGAAAATGTTTCTAAAACGTGGAGTAATGTGCAAAACGATTACCAACGTAGATTAGATTTAATTCCCAATTTGGTTAACGCAGTAAAAGCAAGTGCAGATTACGAAAAAAATACTCTTGTAAAAGTTATTGAGGAAAGAGCAAAAAGATCATCTGTTAATGTGGTTGGTAATAGTCCAACGTACGAGGAGTATAAAAAAATTGAAGCTGCAAATGGAGATTTAGTTAATAGCGCAAATCAATTAATTGCGGTAATTGAAAAATACCCTGATTTAAAAACAGCTAACAGCTTCGTTCGTTTACAAGATCAATTAGTAGGTACCGAAAGGCGAATAAAATTTTCACGTAACGATTTTAATAAGGCCATTCAAGGATACAATACATCCGTTCGTTCATTTCCATCAAGTCTTGTTGCCAGTATTTTTAGCTTTAAAGTAAAAGATGGTTTTAAGGCAGATATTGGTTCAGAAAAAGCACCTGAAATTACATTTACTAAATAAAAAATAACGTGGCAATCTTTCCTTTTTTTAAAAAGAAAAATTTATTATCTGCTTTGCAAGAAGAGGAGATTGTGAAAGCTATACGAGTTGCAGAAAAAAGTACCAGTGGAGAAGTACGTGTTTTTATAGAAAGTAAGTGCCGCTTTGTAAACCCCGTTGATAGGGCTATAGAAGTTTTTTATGGCTTAAAAATGGAACAAACAGACGAACATAGTGGGGTATTAGTATACGTTGCTTTAAAAGATAGGCAGCTAGCTATTTATGGCGATGATGAAATAAATAAACGAGTAGGAGAGGCTTACTGGAAAAATGCAGTTCAACAAATGTTAACACATTTTAATGCAGCAAATTATGTAGAAGGTATTTGTGCCGTAATAACAACAGTAGGGCAAACCTTAGCAAAAGAATTTCCTTATAAACCCAAGGATGATAAAAATGAATTACCAGATGAAATTGTGTTTGGTAAATAAAATTAAGTAATGAAATTTTTTAAAAATATATTTCTACTATTTTTTGTATTTGCATATGCAACTACATTTGGGCAATCTATACCCGATAGGCCAAACCCTCCAAAATTAGTAAACGATAAATTAGATTTACTAACACCCGATCAACAACAAGCATTAGAGCAAAAATTAGTAAATTTTAATAAAACAACATCTACCCAAATCGCCATTGTAACTACCGATGATATTGCAGGTATGGATGCTGGAGATTACGCAGTGGAGTTAGGAAATAAATGGGGTGTAGGTGGAGTTAAAAATTTTAATAACGGAGTAGTTTTTTTAGTTTATAAAAGTAAAGACAATACCAAACGAAAAGTCTTTATTGCAAGTGGTAAAGGGTTAGAAGATGTTTTACCTGATTATACTTGTTCCGAAATTGTAAACAACGAAGTAATACCTAAGTTACGTGGCGGCGATTATTATCATGCCATTGATAATGGCACCACTGCAATTATTAATGCCACACAAGGAAAATATACAGCACCGGCAGGTTATGGAAAACGTAAAGCACCATCTTTATTTAGAATACTATTAATCATCTTTATTGTAGTAGTGTTGGGTATAATAAATAAAGGTGGAGGAGGTAAAGGTACCTATATGAGCCGTAAAGGTTACAGAGGTTACAATGGTCCAAGTATTTGGTGGCTAGGGGCTGCAGGCAGTGGCTGGGGTGGTGGTGGCAGCAGTGGCGGCGGCGGAGGTTTTGAAGGCTTTGGCGGCGGTAGCTTTGGCGGCGGCGGAGCTGGTGGGGATTGGTAGAATGCCCAGTTAAAACTGTTAAACAAGCAGTTATGTTTTTTGCAGGTAGTTATACTGTTTATATCCAAACTACTACAAAGCAACTGAAAAGTTTCTCTGTATTAAAGATGCAAATCAAGAGAACAGACACCTCTATAATTATCAAGGGTATTGCCAAAGTTGGGGTAGATTAAAATATTTCTGGGATCATAATTAAAGAGAATTTTCAACAGGTTTACTATGCAAAAAGTAAAATGAATATGCATAATGAATGGTTTTTAGAAATGGATAAAATGCTGAATTAAATTTCCTCTAATGTTATTTATCAAAAAAGATGACTTCCTCAAATATCGATCTCCCCGAAGATCTAACATATAAGAGAATCTCCCCAAATCATTTGCTTATTGGTATAATCTGTGGCAAACAAAAACGGCTTACATTTCTGCAAGCCGTCTTTAAAAAAAGTCTATCTAAAAATTACTTCCATCCCTTCTTAATGTATTCCTCAATCTCAGCACCCTTAGCTTTAGCAATTTTATCTAATCCACCTTTAATACTTGGGTCAATAAAGCTTCTAAATTGCTCTGGTATTTGATTTCTAAAACTAATCATAGCATCAATCCCTTTTTTAATACTAGCAATATTTCCCACTTTTAATAAATAGGCGGTAAAAGCATCGGTTCCACTCACTTTTTCTTGGCTTAAAGGCATTTCGTTGTAGCGGTTGTAAATAAAATCAAAGTCAGCTTCAGTACCCTCACTCATTACAATAGTACTAACAACTTCGCCTAATCTACCTTTAGCATCGGCACTGTATTTTTTAGCTAAGGTGTATGCCTTTTCAGGTTCAAGAGCTGTTAAGCCGTTTAACGCTTCACCACTTACAGTGTAGCTACTATCATTTACATTCTTCTCGTAAGTAGATAAATATTTAGCATCTTTAGTTTTTGCTAAAAAAGCAATAGCGGCAGCTTTTGTTTTTTTATCTGTCTCTTCATTAGCTAATTTTTCTATAGTACTAACTAAGCTTGGCACATCTTTCAATTTACCAGCACCAATTTTACCTATTGTGTAGCGGCGTAGCGGAGCATATTTATCACTTAGTCCTCTTGCCAATTCACCCATATTGTTTTTAGCAAAATAATCTAATGCTTCCCTTCTATCTAAATATAAAGAAGCATGTTTAATTTGGTGTACATAGTTTTCAGAAGTCTTATTATCTTTTTTAGTACATAATAAAATTTTATCTCCATCTACATTAATTAAATCTGGCTTTGTTGTATAGCTAAATGTAAAACTGTCAATTTTATTTTCCATCCATACATTGTGGCGTACCTTATTAGCACCAGTATATACATCTATTGCAAAGGGCAATTTAAATATTTTACCACTTTTTTGTGTTTGCTCAATTACCACAGTAGCTTTACCAGCAGCATCGTTGTAAGTGTAATCAATCTTTAACTCTGGGTGGCCGCTACCATAATACCATTGGTTCCAATACCAGTTCATATCCTTACCAGTAACTTCCTCAAAAGCCAAACGCAATTGCCCAGCTTCACCAGCCTTAAATTTATTGGTAGTTAAATAATTGTTTAGCGATTTATAAAATGCATCATCACCAACATAGTTACGTAGCATGTGCAAAATTCGTCCACCTTTGCTGTAGCTTACCCCGTCAAACATGTCTTCTTTATCAGCATAGTTAAAACGTACCAAATGTTTACTAGCATTTCCTGGACTACCTAAATAACCTTGAAACCCTTGAAAATTTTCATCATCACCTGCATCCTTACCAAACTTATATTCTTCCCATAAGGTTTGACTATAATCAGCAAAACTTTCATTTACGGTTAAATTACTCCAGCTTTCTGCAGTTACTAAATCGCCAAACCATTGATGAAATAATTCATGAGCTATTGTTCCTTCCCAGCTAATGCCATCGGTAAGCTCTCTTGCATTTTGATAAGCAGCTTCTTGATGTAAAGTAGCAGTAGTATTTTCCATGGCACCACTTACATAATCTCTACCTACAATTTGAGCATATTTTTGCCAAGGATATTCTACACCTAATTTCTCTGAGAAAAATTTCATCATTTCAGGCGTATGCCCAAATATTTTTTTAGCAACAGATGCATATTCTTTTTCTACATAGTAGCTTACTTCTTTGCCCTTGTAGGTATCTTTTACAACTACGTAATCACCCACTCCCATAAAAAATAAGTACGGTGCATGTGGCATATCCATATTCCAATAATCTGTTCTTGTGCCATCAGTATTTTTTTTCTGGCTTTTTAATAGTCCATTACTAAGCGTTACATACTTAGCAGGTACTGTCATATAAATTTCTTGTGTAGTTTTTTGGTTAGGCTTATCAATTGTAGGGCACCATACACTTGTAGCCTCAGTTTCCCCTTGTGTCCATATTTGTATAGGTTTTTTAGGGTCTTCTCCTTTAGGATTAATAAAATATAATCCCTTAGCATCGGTAATAGCGGCACTACCTTGTACTTTAAGTTCGTTAGGTTTGCTTACATAATCAATGTATATAGTGTAGTTTTCCCCTCGTTTGTAGCTTTTATCTAACTTAATGTTTAACTCCATATCATTATAGTTGTATGCAAGTTTACTTTTAGAAGTACCTCTCATTATACTTACTTCATTTATTGCCATTCCCTTAGCATCCAGTCTAAGTGAGTCTGTTGCATAAAAATGAGGTTTCAATGTAATCCACGCTTTGCCATACATCCAAGCCTTTTCATAGTCAAACTTTACGTCCAATTTAGAATGCACCAAATCGTTAATTTTTGTGTACGATGCTCTGTAAACCTTTTTCCAACTTGTATCTTTTGGTTCACCACCTGGTTGAGCCATTAATAGTATTGGCCCACTCAATAAACCCAATACAAAAGCTATTTTTTTCATGATCATAATTTTAGAAACAAAAATAAGGCTACAAAAGCCAAACAAAAATCAATTTTTATATAAATGGTAATTATAAGTAATTTTGGTACCAGCTTTGTAGTTCAAAAAATGTAGGTAGATCAAATTTTTTCTTTTTACTGTTTCAAATAAAAGCAAAAAATATTCAACACGCTATAGACAGAAAAATTATTTAGCTTTATCTGCCTTTTGCTTAAAATATACTAACTAACAAAATGAAAAAATATATATTCTTTCTTTCTTTAATTTTCAGCCTTAAATCAATAGCACAACAAAATCGGTTTATTTATCTTCAAACCGAGGGCAAACAACCCTTTTATGTCAAATTAAATAAAAAAATTCTTAGTTCATCCTCGGCAGGTTATTTAATTATACCAAAACTTACAGAAGGTAATTATACATTATTATTAGGGTTCCCTAAAAATGAGTGGACAGAGCAGGAGCTTAATGTAACCATTCAAAAAAATGATTTAGGGTTCCTAGTAAAAAATTTTAATGAAAAAGGTTGGGGACTAGTAGATATGAATACCTATCAAGTTGTATATAATGCCAATAACGTTAATCAAACTCAAGCTAATAAAATTAATGAAAAGAGTCAGACAGAAATTGTAACAGCACAACCAAACGAAAATCCAATAGTAAAACAAAACACTTTAGATGTAGTAAAAGAAAATACAAAGCCAGTACAAAAAAATGAGGCCTCTTCAATAACAAAACTATTTACAAGTAAATCAAATAATAGTTTTGAATCTGTTTATGTAATAAAAAATATAAACTCAATAGACACAGTAAGAGTTTTCATTTCTTCGGAAGATGAAAAAAATCAAATAAATCAATCTACTCCTGCACAAGTTTCCACAATTCAAACAAAGGATCAAACTCAAACTACAACAATCCAACCAGAGCAACCCGTTATAAAAGAGGTAGATAAACTTATTGAACAAAAAAAGCAATTCGAAGAGGTAAAAAGTAATAAAAACGAAATAACTACATCCTCAAATAAGAAAATAATTTATCAATCAAATTGTAAAAGTTTAGCAAATGAAGATGACTATAAAAAGCTAAGAAAAAAAATGGCTTCAGCCGACTCCGATAATGAAATGCTTAGCAGCGCATACAGTTACTTTCAAAAAAAGTGTTACACAACAGACCAGATAAAAACGTTAAGTTATCTATTCCTAACCGATGAGGGAAAATATAAATTTTTCGATACAGCCTATCCATATGTTTATGACATAGATAATTTTAATAAACTCTCGCAATTACTTTCAGAAGAATACTATATAAAACGTTTCAATGTAATGCTTAAAAATTAAGCAACAAAATACATCAAGTATTAATAACTATGCCTCGATACCTATTAGAAGTTGCATACAAAGGAACGAACTACGCAGGCTTCCAAATTCAGCAAAATGCAAACACTATTCAAGCCGAAGTAGAAAAAGCATTAAGTATATATTATAAAGAAAAATTTGAACTTACTGGCTCATCTCGAACAGATGCAGGTGTGCATGCACTTCAAAATTTTTTTCATTTTAATACCTCCATACTTATATCCAATCAGGTCTATCATCTAAATGCAATCCTTCCCTTAGATATTGTGGTTAAAAATATTTCTCAAATTTCAGATGATTTTCACTGTCGCTTCAAAGCTACATCAAGGCTCTATGAATATCATATCTACCAATCAAAAAATCCATTCCTAAAAGAAGTAGCATACTTCTACCCTTATAATTTAGATGTACAAAAAATGAATAAAGCCGCTGAGTTACTATTGCATAACAACGACTTTACAAGTTTTTCAAAAAAGAATACTCAAGCATTCACTAATAATTGCTCAATTATTTCAAGTCAGTGGTATTTATTAAATGATCAACTTATTTATAGAGTTCAAGCCAACAGATTTCTTAGAGGGATGGTTAAATCTTTGGTAGCAACAATGCTTCAAGTGGGCACAAAAAAGATATCATTGGAAGCTTTTAATCAAATAATTTTATCAAAGAATCCTAACAAAGCAAATTTTTCGGCTCCATCACATGGTTTATTTTTAGTAGAAGTTAAGTATTAATCAAGTTCAATTTCCAATATTTTGGCTCAGTCACTCATTTTATCATTTTTTTTATTATTTTTTTTATCTCTATAACTAAGCTGTAGTAAGCATTTCAAGAAAAAATAATAAATAGTCTTCATTTTTTTTCATTTATTTCAACTTTTATTTTGCTACCAAACAATCTCTCTCTATCTTTGCCGTCCGCTTTTAAAAAAAAGCATTAGTTCTCAAAAAAAATCAATCAAATTTTTCTAATTTTTTAAAGAAAAAATTAAATAAAAATTTGGTTAGAATAATAAAGACTCTTACCTTTGCACTCCGAATTAAAAAAGCGGGTAAAAAGTAAAGTCAAAAGATCTTTGAAAGTTTGGAAACAGCAGCAAATAATCATTTGATTATCAAGGTAATATTAGCGAAAATAATAAACAGAATTTGACGTTAATTTCAATGAAATTACAAGTCACGTTCAAACAACTCATTTACAATGGAGAGTTTGATCCTGGCTCAGGATGAACGCTAGCGGCAGGCTTAATACATGCAAGTCGAGGGGTAACATGGGTAGCAATACCTGATGACGACCGGCAAACGGGTGCGGAACATGTACGCAACCTTCCCAAAACTGGTGAATAGCCCTCCGAAAGGAGGATTAATACACCGTAAGATAATGAAGAGGCATCTCTTTATTATTATAGCTCCGGCGGTTTTGGATGGGCGTGCACCTGATTAGGTAGTTGGTGAGGTAACGGCTCACCAAGCCTGCGATCAGTAACTGGTGTGAGAGCACGACCAGTCACACGGGCACTGAGACACGGGCCCGACTCCTACGGGAGGCAGCAGTAAGGAATATTGGTCAATGGACGAAAGTCTGAACCAGCCATGCCGCGTGAAGGATGACGGCCCTCTGGGTTGTAAACTTCTTTTATATGGGACGAAAAAAGGGAATTCTTTCTCACTTGACGGTACCATAGGAATAAGCACCGGCTAACTCCGTGCCAGCAGCCGCGGTAATACGGAGGGTGCAAGCGTTATCCGGATTCACTGGGTTTAAAGGGTGCGTAGGTGGGTAGGTAAGTCAGTGGTGAAATCTCCGAGCTTAACTCGGAAACTGCCATTGATACTATTTATCTTGAATTTTTTGGAGGTGAGCGGAATATGTCATGTAGCGGTGAAATGCTTAGATATGACATAGAACACCAATTGCGAAGGCAGCTCACTACGAAATTATTGACACTGAGGCACGAAAGCGTGGGGATCAAACAGGATTAGATACCCTGGTAGTCCACGCCCTAAACGATGGATACTCGACATCAGCGATACACTGTTGGTGTCTGAGCGAAAGCATTAAGTATCCCACCTGGGAAGTACGACCGCAAGGTTGAAACTCAAAGGAATTGACGGGGGTCCGCACAAGCGGTGGAGCATGTGGTTTAATTCGATGATACGCGAGGAACCTTACCTGGGCTAGAATGCTA
>Ga0114969_10003605_pt1 | contig 12417 bp, 8 predicted proteins | sample M_130807_MF_Meta_FD_87316 | JGI IMG/M metagenome (GOLD analysis project Ga0114969, IMG submission 87316) | Freshwater microbial communities from Lake Montjoie, Canada to study carbon cycling - M_130807_MF_MetaG | ecosystem: Environmental > Aquatic > Freshwater > Lake | place: Lake Montjoie...
CACGAGGGCCGGGATCACCCCGGTGGCCGCGGCATGACCGGTGGAAAATCCCAGCGCGGCTTCCGTGCTGAGGAATTCAGCGAGCGTTTCCTCGAGATGGTGATGCACCCCCAGCGATCCGCTGATGAGTCGAGAGGCGGCCGAACCGGCGCCCCAGTCGTAAACCGCCCGGACCGCTGCCTCTAGCACGGCGGGATGCAAGGAAAGCCCGAGGTAATCGTTGCCCGCGAAGGAGACCAGCCGGTGGCCGCCGGTCTCCAACTCCGACTTTGTGCGATGGTCCACGGGCCTCAGGGATCGCCACAGTCCCTGGGCACGCACCGCCTCCAAGCGTTGGCGCAGGGTTTCCTCGAACGGCTCGGGCATGGGTAGAGGATGGCCGGAAACGACCGGCCGGGTCACGCCCAACGGTGAATCCGGCTGTCGAGCGCGAAGACCTGACCGGAGATGTTATGGGTCGTCAGCAGGAAGCCAATGAATCGTGCCACCTCAGCCGGATCGTTGATGCGACCCAGCAAATTGGCCCGGGCGTAATCGTGCATCACCTCCGGATCCAACGACTCAGTCATGGGGGTGGGCAGCACTCCTGGAAGCACCGTATTGATCCGAACATTGTGCGCCGCAAACTCACGGGCCCACGAGAGCATCAGCCCATTGAGTGCCGCCTTGGATGCGGCGTAGGCCACCTGGCCCGCGGACCCTGCCTGGCCTGCGTGACTGCCGATGCTAATCCAGTGCCCGCCGCCCTGCCCTGCCAAGAGAGGCAAGGTGGCCCGGGCCAATCGCCGAGCACCGTCGACATTCACCGCGAACACCGCATCCCAATCCTCGGGCTGCGCTCGGGCCAACAGCGAGTCGCAGGTGATGCCAGCCGCATGGATCACCGCATCGATCCGGCCGCAGCACGCCAGCGCCACAGCGGCCGCCGCGGCACAAGAGTCGTCGCAGGTGACGTCAAGTGCCACGGCTTCGACTCCGTGGATCAATGCTGGCAATGGAGTCTCGTGCCAGCCCGCCAGGACTCGGTGACCGGCCCCGACTAGCTCAGCAACCAGCGCCTGACCCAACCCGCCGGCGGCCCCGCTGACGAGGATGATCTGAGGAATAGCGATGTTCATGGGCTGGGCTGCAAACTAGGGCTCGAGGTGAGGCCAGAATTGGAAACAGGCATGGAAGATCCAGGAGCGATCCATTCCCAACGGCCGCCAATCATCGTGGCACTAACCGACCCACGATGATGGATCAATGCTTCTTCCACCGTCGACACTGAGCCGCCATACGGGATCACCAGAAGGTCGGCCAAGGCGCCGGAATTAAGTTCTCCAACCACCGACTTAAGGCCCAGGGCACGCGCCGGATTCATCGTTACTTCGGCGAGGATCTGACGCGGTGATAAACCCGGGTCATCGGAGGCCAACGCCCGCAATTCGTCGATCAGCGACAAAACCGGAGGTCCGTTGCGGGAGGCCTTCGTGGAGGCCAGGCTGTCGGTGCCGATACAAATGGGAACCCCCGCCTCCGTGAGCGCCTCGCGCTGAAACCGAGGGTGACTAAAATACGCGTGCGAACGCGGGCAGTGGACCACGGTGGCACCTCGGGCGGCCAGACGCAGGGCATCGTCGCCCCAGAGGCAGTTGACGTGAACGGCCATCAGGGGCGAGTCGAGCAAGCCGTACCGATGGAGATGCTGGATTGGGGATCCCAGTCCGCAGTCGGCGCTGGGCCGTTGATTCTCCAGCCACGAAAAAAGCGATCCCCGACGGTACATGAACATGTCGAACTCCGGCTGGGACTCCGCGACATGGCAGGTGATGCGCCAACCATCCCGGCGGGCCGCGTCGGCAATCACCCTCAGGAGTTCTGGCGACGTCGAGTAAGGGGCATGCGGTGAAAGCCCAACGCCACCCCGGTTCGGAGGCAAGGACTTCAGAACGTCTATAGCCTCGGCGAGAATACGCTCCGGCTCGCGGCCTGAACGAATGCCAGTCATTTCCAGAAAGGAAAAAATGCGCAGCGGGGTCGCCGCACGCAGGCTGGCCAACTGATGAGCGCGCGTCTCGATGTTGGCGACGGTGGTCGTCCCGGTCTCCAACTGCTGCCGAGCCCCAAGCAGCCACGAGGCCTCGAACTCCGCATCGGTCCATTGGGACTTGAGGGTTAAGATGCTCTTGATCCAGTCGGGGAACTCCCGCTGTGGCGTCAAAAGGCCCGTCATCGCTGTGTAGTCGAGATGACAGTGGGCATTGATCAGTCCAGGAAAGACGGCCACCTCGCCCAAGTCGGTCACTGGGCCCGCAGCGACTTGCTGGATTTCCCGAATCTCCGACCACGGACCAACGGCACGGATCTGATGCCCGGAAATCCAAACCGCGCCGTCGTGGATCGGCGGCGCGGTGACCGGAACAACCGTTCTAGCTCGCAAGATCACAGGATCAGGCGGGCTCAACGCGGCGACGTTCCTTCAGGCGGGCTGCCTGCTTGTGGGTCTTGGCTTTGACCTTGCTGTGCCGAGCCCGCAGCTGCGCTTGGAGCTTCTTCACTGCGAGGTCAATGGCCGCATAAAGATCCGACTCACGATCCTCGGCAAACAAATCGTTGCCGCTGACACCGATTCGGATCCCGCACTTGTACTGTTTCTCCGGCGAGTGGGCCACATGGTCCCGCTCCAACGTAACCCGAGCATCGATCAACCAACGGTCAATGTGCTCCAGCTTGTCAATTTGCTGGAGCACGTGCTGCTCGATGGCGTCGGTCAGGGTGACATTGTGAGTTGCTAGGATGAACTTCATGCCACCCCCAAGGTGGCGGACGAATTCCGTGATATCAACCCGACCTTTATTGCGGTGGCCGCACCAAATAAACTCCTACACCGGCACAGACTTCTGAGAGGTTTTCTCGATACCAGAAAGCTTCTCCCGCTCGAACCATCCGTAGAGCACGGGCAACACGATGAGGGTCAGCAAGGTGGAACTGAGGATGCCTCCGATGACCACCGTGGCTAAGGGTCGCTGCACCTCGGCTCCCGCGCCCGTGGCCATGGCTGTCGGCACGAACCCGAGCGAGGCCACCATCGCGGTCATGAGCACCGGTCGCAAGCGACTGACGGCACCGGACAAGACAGCCTCCATCACTCCCAACCCCTCCTCTCGGAGCCGGTTAAAGCAACTGACCATCACCATGCCATTGAGCACAGCCACGCCACTCAGGGCGATGAATCCGATCGCAGCCGTGATGCTGAAGGGCATGCCCCGCAACCACAGCGCGAGCACGCCGCCGGTCACCGCCAGCGGGATCCCGGAATAAATGAGAAAGGCCTGACGGAGGCTGCCAAAGGCCATAAATACGATGCCAAAGATCAGCAGAAGCGTGAACGGCACGACGATCATCAGCCGGGACCGGGCCTCCTGAAGCCGTTTAAATTGCCCTCCGAACTCGATAATATAGCCATCCGGCAGCGTCACCTTTTCCTCTAGAATCGCCTGAGCTCTACGAACCCACCCTTCGATGTCGGAGGTATTCAGGTTGACCATGAGGGCCACCCGGCGACGACCACTCTCGTGACGGATCGGCTGCACCGACTCCAGGGTCGTGAGTTCGGCCAACTGGCCCAGCGGCACCATGCCCGATTCACCCACCCGCACCGGCAGCGCCCGGATCTGGGCCTCGTCATTGCGCAAGTCACCGCGCAGCCGCACCACGATGGCGTGGGTATGGGTCCCATGGGCGAATTGCCCCACTTCCTGACCGGCCAGCGCCACCGAGACCGCCTCATTGAGGGCGCTCGCCGACAAGTTCCGCGCCAAAAGGACCTCCCGGCGCGGATTCAGGGTCAGCATGGCACTGCGACCCGCAGTCTCAGGCTCAATCTCATCGTGCCCGGGCAAGGGTTCCAGGAGCTCCTTAATGCGGGCAGCGATGGTGTCGAGTTGGTCGAAGTCGTTGCCGAACACCTTGATGGACAAGTCGGCACGGACGCCCTCCAGCATCTCGTTGAAACGCATCGAGATCGGTTGGGAGGCAATGGCGGTGGTGTTGGTGACTGTCGTCTCAATGTCCTGACGGATGAGATCCACCAACTCATCCTTGGTCGCCGGACGACCGTCGATCTTACGCCAAGTATCCCTCGGTGCGTAAGATAGGTAGAAATCGGCTTCGTTGGGGGCCATGGGATCGGTGGCTACTTCAGAGGTTCCAATCCGAGAAAAAATATGGGTCACCTCGGGGAATCGGGACCGTATGCGTTCATCGGTGCGCAATTGATCCTGAACCGAGTCGTCGATGTTCTGCCCAACGGGTCGGAACAAGGCAAAGGTGGTAGACCCTTCATCGAGGGTCGGAACGAACTCCGCGCCCAACCGCAGGAACAGGACCACGGAGGCCATGAACAGCACGACCGCTCCGCCGGCCACCCAGCCGCGGCCGGCGATGCCCACCGCCAGCACTCGCGAATACACCCGCTGGAGCCAGCGCATGAGCCCGTTTTCTGTCTCGCTGACCGATCCACCCAGAAAGAACGACGCCAGCACCGGCATGAGTGTCATGGCCAAGACCAGCGCGCCGCCGAGGGCCAACATCACCGTCAGGGCCATCGGCTGGAACATCTTCCCCTCTACCCCAGTCAGCGAAAGGATCGGCAAGTACACAATTGTAATAATGAGCACCCCGAAGAACACCGGTGAGCCCACTTCGCGGGCCGCCGCGAGCACCGTCCGATGACGCTCCTCGACCGTGAGCACCCGGCCCAACTGATGCTGGCGATGGGCTAACTGACGGACGATGTTCTCCACGATCACCACGGCCCCGTCGATGATGAGGCCAAAGTCCACGGCTCCGAGGCTCATCAAATTGCCAGAGATCCCAAATCGGGCCATGCCGATCATGGCGCACAGGAACGACAGCGGAATCGCACACGCCACAATTAACGCAGCGCGGAAATTGCCCAGAAGCAGCAAGAGCACCACGACCACCAGCACGGCCCCTTCCGACAAATTACGCTTCACGGTACCCACGGTGCGATCGACCAAGTTAGACCGGTCATAAACCACTTGGACTTCGATCCCCCGGGGCAGGCGCGCCTGGAGCTCCGCGATCCGGAGGCCTACGCGGTGGGCGACGATCCGGCTATTCTCACCCATGAGCATCATCACAGTACCCAGCACCGTCTCCTCACCGTTCTGCGTGGCCGCACCGGTCCGGGGCGCTGCATCGATACGGACCTCGGCCAAATCGCGAACCCTCAAAGGCTGAACCGCGCCGGCATACTTCACCGGTAGGTCGCCGATCTCGGCCAAGGTGGTGGGCTTGGTGGCCGCCCGGAATACCAACTGGCGTCCCCCGCGATGGATGACACCTCCGCCGGTGTTCTCGGTGTTCCGACGGATCGTCTCAGCCAACTCGGCGAAGGTCAGGTTGGCCTCAAGCAATTTTTCCGGATCCGGCTGAATGACAATTTGTCGACTGAAACCACCAATGGTGTTGATCTCAGCGACCCCGGGCGTGGAGCGCAGGAAGGGCTTGGCGATGAATTCTTGGGTTTCCTGCAGTTCGAGCAGTTGAGCAAAGGCATCGGCGGGGCGGTGGGTGGCATCGGCCCTCCACGACAAGGTGTAATAGAAGATCTCGCCCAGACCGGTGGAAATCGGAGCCAAGGCTGGATCGGCTCCCGCTGGTAGACGATTCCGGACCGATTGGATGCGCTCGGCCACCAGTTGGCGGCACCGGTAGATATCCACGCCATCCTCGAACTGGAGAGTGACCTGCGAGAGCCCGTACTTGGTGAGCGATCGCAGTTCATGGAGCTGCGGCAGTCCGGCCAATTCCTGCTCGAGGATCCGGGTCACCAGCACTTCGGCTTCCTCGGGCGCAAGGGCAGGAACCTGCGTGTTGATTTGAACCTGCGGCTGGGTGATGTCAGGAACCGCATCGATCGGCAATTCCCTGGCCGACCAAATACCCACGACCAATAAGGCCATCGTCGCCAACAAGACCACCGCCCGCTGGCGTAGGGAAAACTCGAGAAGTCGTTGGATCATGGCCGGGCCGGTTGAGTGTTCGAAGCGCGGATCAAATTCAGACCCGTGACTTGCTCCAATTCCAACAGTGCTGCCAGAGCCTCCCGGCGAGTGTCTAGGTGGGCTTCGACCGCATCGAGGTACTGCTTTTGAAGCTCGACATAAATCGTGGCCGGAACCGCTCCGAGCCGATAATGACGATCGGCCAATTCGGCGGCCGACTCGAACTGGGACACCACGTCAGACCTCCAACGGGTCAATTCGGTGAGTCGGGAATCATAACCGCGGCTGGCGCTGACCACTCGACGTTCCACCTCGCGCCGGGCAACGGTGAGGACTGCGGAGGCCTGTTGCCGCTTGGCTTCAATGGCGGCGATGTTGGCCGTACGAGGACGCCACAACGGCAACGGGAAGGCCACGCCCACACCCACGATCCGGTCGAGGGTACTGCCATCCTGCCCCATGGTCATCGGCCCCACTTCAAAGGCGGGCCAGCGCTCATTGCGAGCCAAGTCTACCCGAAAACCTTGCTGGACCAACTCGGCAGCGCGTGTGCGTAGTTCGAAATTATTGGTATTCGCCGCAGCCATGAGGCGATCGAGAGCCGGTCGCTCCGGCAAGTCGGGAAGGTCCCGCTGGACCTGAAAGGAGGCCTCAAGGGGCGCTCCCCGGAGGAGGTTCAGACGCACCCGTTCGGCATCCACCGTCAGCGCGAATTCCGAGGCCCTGCGGCGGAGCGTCAACTCCGTTGCTTCGAGGATGCGCACCTCCAACTGTGGGGCGATGCCCGCGGGATCTCTCTGCACAAGCACCTCGCGCAATGCCCGGAAGCGATCGGCTACCGCGCGGGCCACGCGCGATTTCTCCTCGGCGCTGGCCAATCCGAAGGCGTTCTCACGCACCTTGCCTGACAAGTCGCGACGGAACGCTTCCAGGCCGAGGGTCGCCAGAGCGACATCCTGATTGGCGATGGCTTTTCGCAACCCCAGACGACCAGGCCACTCAAAACTCTGTCGCACCGAAGCCGACCACATGGCTCCCTCACCGGCCATGGAGTGGTCCAGGTTCTTGCTGCGAACTTGACCCGCCTGAAGTTCGGCCTTGGGCAAATCGAGTCGACCCGCCAATCGAGTGGCCGCCTTAGCCCCCTCGAGCTGGGCCTGGTAAAAGCCGAGTTCGGCATTGTGTTCCAGAGCCTCGGTAACCAGGGCTTCGGCGGTGATCCCCAACGGAGATTCGGCAGCAGAAAGACTCAGGACAGTGGCAATACCAACCAGAGGGCCAAACAGACGGAAAATTAACGAGTTCATGAGCAATCAAAACGAATGGAGCGCCGAGCGAGAAACCGTCTTCGGGCCACGACTCGGCGGATCGCAGCCCTTTGAGAAGCCATAGATTCCAGACAAGTGGAGCCCATGGACTGGAGTAAACCGTCCGATCGGCTCAGCAGCGGAGCACGTGGATGCGACTGACGCAGAGGGAAGGCGCCAAAGTCGACTGAACCCCGATAGAGGCCTGACGGTGCGGCCGGCTCGATGGAGCAACGGCAGGCAGCGGAAACGCAGTAAGCACTAAACCGGTCGCGTTCCGAGCAATCGAATCACGGATGGAAGCCTCGCTGGATCGGGCAGCCAAACCGGGATCTCGGTCCAGGTCGATGACATGGTCACCCCCTGAAGTGAGAGAGTCCGAGGCCAGCGAAGTCAGGAAATCGGCGATCCAGTCATGGGAATGAATCCGCTCAGGATGTCGAGCCGAACGGTCATGCCCCAGAATGACTAAAAAACCCTGCTGCCGGGATTCAATGCGAACCGAATGTTCCCCATCGACCAAGGCCACTGCCGCGGTGCACAGGGTCATGAACCAACCCATGCCGCCCAGATAAGCCACCAATCCAAGCAAGGCCAGACAGCGGACCCAAGGTCCGCGATGGGGGCTTTTTGAGCGTCCGGCCACGTTGGATAAATTCTTCTTCGGCATTCCCCGAGACCGCAACCCCTCATTTGCCAAAGAGTCCCCATCAACGCTCTCACGGAGCCCTAGCAACTGCGGTGCGTAGGGGTCCCAGGCTGGAGCCTTCCGCGACGACACTCGGCGGCAGCGGGACCGGGCCAGAGCAAACACTGGAAGCCATCAAACCCACCCCTCGCGGACAGCGCGAACGCTCTATCCTCGCCTGAGCTTCCCTGCGCGCGCAGGACCGATCCCGCGGAGCCCTACCCTACAGCGCACCCCAAAAAGCCGCTTCCCTTCAGGGCCCATCGCCCATCACCCAAAATAAATAAGAGTGTCCCCTTTTGTGTAAATAGGTGGGACCGACCCCGCGCGCATTGGAAGCAATCACCCTTTCCCCGGCGCGACAGCGCCATAGCTTCTCCTCCCCCCAGAGCTTCCTTGCGGGCGTAGGCTCTGTCCCGCTGCCCCCACCTCGCGTACTTGAGATGCACCGAGTCGGAAACTTGCATCGATGCCGTTTATGAGTCTGAGTCAACCCCTTCGGGTCGCGACTCCAACATGGCTCCCATCTTGAACCTCTCCATCGGGCATTGGGCAGGCTTCTGTGCCTTCGTCCTTGGCGCATTAGCGCTGGACCGTGGCCTGTTCCACCGCCAGGGCGGGAAGGGTTCAGCCGCTTGAATTCCCGCTGGGTCATGGCGGCCCCTTCTCCAGAATCCACCGAAGCCCTGCGTCGAGAACAAGGACTCTCCAGCCTGGTGGCTACCTGCCTGGTCAATCGAGGAATCGTGACCACCGAGGCTGCCGAGGCCTTCCTCGACCCGCGCCTGAAATCCCTGTCCGACCCGATGGTCCTCCCCGACATCCGTTTGGCAATTGACCGACTGTTCCTGGCCCGAGAGCGAAACGAACCGCTAGTAATTTTTGGGGATTACGATGTGGATGGAGTCACCTCCACCGCCATCCTGACGGAAGTCTTCACCACACTGGGATGGCAGTGCTCCCAATACCTACCCCACCGGCGGGACGAGGGTTATGGCCTGAGCCAGGCCGGCGTGGAAAACTGCCTGGCCCGCCACCCCACTTCGTTGCTGCTGGCCGTCGACTGTGGCTCAACTGCGGTGGAGGCGATCGGCTGGCTCAACAGTCGCGGGGTCGATGTCCTCGTTCTCGATCATCACCAACTCAGCAACCCGTTGCCACCGGCTCTAGCCCTGGTCAACCCATTGCGTTCCCCGGAGGCGGCCATCGCCCCGTTCTGCTCCGCCGGACTCGCCTTCAAGCTAGCCCACGCCCTCGTCAAACACGGACGCGAATTGGGCCTGGCCGGATTTGACACCTACAACCTCAAGACATTGCTCGACCTCGTGGCGCTGGGCACCGTGGCAGACCTCGTTCCGTTGATCGGCGAAAATCGCATTCTGGTACACGCCGGGCTAGAGCGCCTCGACAGCACTTCGCGATTGGGATTGCAGGCGCTCAAGCGGGTTTCGCGGACACGCAGCCCGATGGGAGTCTATGAGGTCGGTTTCCAACTCGGACCGCGTCTCAACGCCGCCGGACGCCTGGAGACCGCAGAGGACGCATTGCGGCTGCTGCTCTGCGACCGTGAGTCCGAAGCCCAGAGTCTGGCCGAAGTGCTCGACCTGCAGAATCGTGAACGTCAGGAGGTCGAGAAACGTATCGCCCAAGAGGCTGGAGAACGCGTACGGAACCGCTTCGATCCGCAACGCGATCTGGTCATCGTGGAGGGAGATTCCTCCTGGCACATCGGCGTCGTCGGTATCGTCGCTTCCCGGGTGCTGCGTGAATTCCACCGCCCGACCCTCATCCTGGGCGGTGATGGGACCCTCTGGCGCGGATCGGGCCGGAGCGTTTCCGGGTTCGACCTGGCGGGGGCTCTTCGCGATTGCTCCGACCTGCTGGAGAAGCACGGAGGGCATGCCATGGCCGCAGGGCTCTCCATCGACCCGGCGCGACTAGAGGCCTTCCGCCAGCGCATCAATGATCTGGCACGAGAACGACTGCGCCCCGAACACCTTCAGCCCGAGGTCCGCATCGATGCATCCATTTCCCTGCGCTCCTTGAGCCTGCCGGTGGTGGCCGATCTCCGACGCCTGGAGCCCTTCGGTATGGGCAACCCGGTGATTCAACTCGCTGTCCGAGGCTTGACCCACGCCCGCCCACCGCAGCGCCTGAAGGAACAGCACTGGAAATTTTGGGTTACCGACGGAGGCACGCCGGTCGAAACTGTCTGGTGGGGGGCTGGCGATCGCCCGGTTCCCGAAGGTCGTTTCGATCTAGCCGTCATCCCTGAGGCCGGCGACTACGGAGGACGGCGCTTTCTGCAACTGCGCCTTATCGACTGGAAGTCCTCAGATCCGGCCTAAGGGCAATTTCTCTGCCTCGGACACTCCAACCGAGTCATTGCCCACATCCCTCTCCTGGACTTACCTATCTGGACCATCTGGAAACCCATGACTGCGCCCATCGATCTTTCCCACCAAAGCTCGTTCACAGCCAACTACCGGACGCACCGAAACCTACCCCCCTTGGCAGGTCTTTGCTCCTTCGCTCAAGCCGAGCGCCCCGGGTTGTCCGTCGATCAGAGTGTCCGGCGTCTCAAGCGTCACCACTACGTCCTGCGCCGCATCCACGGCATCCTGACGGCGCGAATTACCGCTGAGCCGATCTACGAACTCAAAATGGCCTGGAGCCATCAGGCGTGGCTCTGTGCCGAACAAGTCAGTGCGCTTCGAGCTCGGGTCGGTGAAATGCGCGAACCTCCCCTCGGCTTAGATAAAGTCCCACACGAAGGATTGGCCCTGGTGTTCGACGAACTTCAGGCGGCCCCCCGCGACCTGCTGCTCCTCGGATTGTACGAGATCGTCTTACCTGCGTTGTTGGGCACAATGGCCGACCACGCGGCCAATGCCCATCCCCTGGCCGACCAACCCACGGTGCGTCTTATGCGCATCGCCCAGCTCGATCTGGAGGCACTGCATCATTACGGACGCAACGCCATCTCCAGCCTGGTCTCCGGCGACCAACGCGCTGCTGCGCAACCTGCATTGAGCCTCCTGCGACAGGCCATTGCCGCAGCCAGCGGTTTAGATGGTACCTCGACGGCCGGAGCGGATATGCCACTGCCGGCGCGCCTGCATTCCGCGCAGCCCTGGCAGTATGATCCTCGGCCTCAACGGGATGAACGTTTCCCCGATCCCTACAACATGGGGGTCAATGCAGAGGTGTTTCTCTACGATCCAAAGCAACCGGCCGAGGCCAAGGTGCTGATGATGTACTACAAGCGGCTCAGAGAAATCGACGTGCCGGAGATGATGGCCAGCATCATCACTCAAACACCGGACAAGCCCTGGGGCTACTACCGGGACATGAGCCGCCAACTCTGGGATGAGTCGCGCCATGCGATGATGGGCGAGGTGGGCTTCACCAGCGCCGGCATTGATTGGCCCAATCAGGTGGCAGTCAATTTCACTTGGTCCCTCGGGTTAAATACCCAGCTCACACCGAAGGAGCGGCATGCCGTGCTGTACTTCATCGAACAGGGGCTCATGCCCAAGACCGGCAAACGGCACGAGTGGGAAACCGCCATCATGGCGGGGAATCCTCTGGCGGCAACTTTCCAGGATTTCGACTGGGCCGATGAGGTGCTTCACGCACGCGTCGGCCGGGACTGGTACGTCTCCGACATGCCCTCGCCGCACGAGGCCGTGGCTTATGGGGACGCTTGCTGGAGCAAAGTCCTCATGAACTGGGAGCGGTGGCGTTCGGAGGGTTTCACTCAGCATTCCAATTGGTGGACGGGTGCCTACACCCAATATTGTGAACTCCACGGAAAGACCCCCGACCCGACCGCCGCCCAGTTCGCCGTGAGTTATGAGTCCATCCGAGCGGATTTGAGAGACTTGTCTTTGGCCTCGGGCTAAAGCCGTCCTGATACGGAACACCACCCTCTGCCCCAACTGAACCGCACATACCAAACCGGAGTTTATCCCTGGGTATGACCCGATAGAATCGGCGTGTTCTGAGGGAACGCCGCATAACACCCGTGCGGTCTTGGCTTTCCGGAATAGGCCGCGTTCCTTCAGAACGCCAAACCCTGGGACCCTCTCTTCCCAGGGTTGCACCCTGGGCTGGTATGCCGCGCCCCGTTGGGGCTTTCAAAACAACAGCTCCAGCCCCAATCATCCCACATATCTCAACTGAGATTTGACCCCAAAACACCCGGGAAAACCCAAAAATCCCGCGGGATTTTGGGCTTCATTTTAGGCTTCATTTTTAGGCTTTGGTTTGGACCTTGGCTCGGGACATGACCTGGGGTCGAGGTCCCAACCGACCGCCATCAGCGTTGCAACCACACCAAAAGACCTGCCTGGGCTACCATGCAAAAACCTAAGGTGATCCACAGGGTGCGTTCCCAGCCGGACAA
>Ga0114969_10003606_pt1 | contig 12417 bp, 11 predicted proteins | sample M_130807_MF_Meta_FD_87316 | JGI IMG/M metagenome (GOLD analysis project Ga0114969, IMG submission 87316) | Freshwater microbial communities from Lake Montjoie, Canada to study carbon cycling - M_130807_MF_MetaG | ecosystem: Environmental > Aquatic > Freshwater > Lake | place: Lake Montjoie...
CGGCATCCCAGGCGCCCTTGTAGGTCATGCCGATCGCCTTGGCCGCACCATTAATCGAGTTCGCCCGACCGATCGCGGTCAAAAGCTCAAGCCGTCGTGCAGAAACCCTGCCGCCGTCAAGATCGAGTGTCAGGGGTGCGCTAAATTGACCCATTTGTTTTTTAGGGGGTGTGGCCATTGCAATAACTCAGCTCAACTGACGCGTTTAAATTAAGGATGACGGTATTATGTAACCAGACACAATGCAATACACAATGATCGCGTTATTAAGAACCGTACACGCAAACCTCGAAGGTTCTTTCGTGGTCATGCCACATCTCGTGTGGCTTTTATTAGAGCACACATCGCGCGCCACGGCGCGACTTTGCAGGCACCTTGTCCTACAATGCACTGCAGAAATAGCCTCAACACTATCAACGGCCGGCAACGAGCGCATGGTGGCACCTGGGCTTTCCGTATAGAATGATTAGGTTTAAAAAATTTTGATCGAGTTGCGGCTAACTCGATCTCACACAATCAGAAGGTACAACCATGAGCCAGCACACCCTTAAGGTATGGGATCCCCTTGTTAGAATTTTTCATTGGTCGCTGGTGGTGTGCTTTACCGTGGCCTTTTTGACCGGCGAAGAAGAGACCCCCTGGCACATCTACATGGGCTACGCGGTCATGGGCTTGGTGCTGTTTCGTATCCTGTGGGGATTCGTGGGACCAGAGCACGCGCGCTTCAAGAGCTTCCTATTTGGACCGAGCAAGGCAATCCAGTACCTCAAGAGTCTTACGAGCGGCTCCCCTCAAGACTATGTCGGGCACAATCCCTTGGGGGGCTACATGGTCGTGCTGATGCTGGTAACCTTGCTACTGGTAACGGTTACCGGCCTCAAGGCGTATGGCGTAGAAGGACACGGCCCCTTGGCGAGTCATACCACGACCCCAGTTATCTCTCTTGCTCACGCAGAAAAAATAACTGACCCCGAAAATAAAGTGAGCGAGTCTCACCCCAAGAAGGGTGATGACTACTGGGAGGAGCTCCACGAGGCGGCCTCCAACTTCATGCTTGGCTTGGCTTTGTTTCACATCCTGATGGTGTTCGTTTACGACAAGCTGCACCATAAGCACCTAGTGCGGGCCATGATCACCGGAAAGAAGCACATAGACTAGGGCGAGCGGTTACCTATGTTTCGTGCATCGCCATCGGTGCACTTTTATTAACCGATCAGCCTCTTTAATTAATCCAACATTAAATACCGATGCCCTACATTACCCTTGATAAGGCCGCGCTTGCTTACGGCCACGTACCCTTACTCGATCACGTCGACTTCCAGCTAGACGAGGGCGAACGCGTCGGCATGATCGGACGTAACGGCGGTGGCAAGTCCAGTATGCTCAAGGTGCTGGCCGGACAGGCCACACTAGACGACGGCCTGGTCTGGCGTGCGCCCGGCATACGCATTTGTTACGTCAGCCAGGAGCCCTCGCTAGATGTTGATGCGACTGTCTTCGACGAGGTCGCACGTGGCCTGGGTGAGCTCCAAAAAATTATCACGGACTACCACCACCTATCACACCAACTTGCCGAGCCGGACGCTGACTACGAGAGTCTGCTGGAGGCAATGCAACCACTCCAAACCAAGCTGGAGGCGCAGAACGGTTGGGCCGTCCAGGCACGGATTGAGACCGCCATCCAGCGACTAGAATTGAATGCTGACAGTCGCGTGGGTGATCTCTCTGGTGGGGTACGCAAGCGCGTGGCGCTGGCACAGGCCCTGGTGGCCGAGCCCGACGTACTCATCCTGGACGAGCCCACCAACCACCTTGATTTTTCCTCCATCGAGTGGCTGGAGGGTCTATTAAACAATTTCCGCGGTAGCGTGCTGTTCGTCACCCACGATCGACGCTTCCTAGACAATGTCACCACCCGCATCATCGAACTAGACCGCGGCAACCTGGTCAGCTTCCCCGGAAACTTTTCAGCGTACCTGCGCGTCAAGGAGCTCATGTTGCAGGACGAGGCGGTACTAAACGCCAAATTTGACAAGGTGCTCGCCCAGGAGGAGGTATGGATACGTCAGGGCATCAAGGCGCGTGGTGTGCGCAACGAGGGGCGTGTACGTCGACTAGAAAAACTGCGGAACGAGCGCAGTGCACGACGCGAGCGCGTGGGCAAGGTTGAGATGAACCTGGAGGCGGGCGACCGATCCGGCAAGTTAGTCGCAGAGCTGTCGCACATCAATAAAACATTCGGCGACAAGCCCATCATCAAAGATTTTTCTTGCCGAATTCAGCGTGGCGACAAGATTGGCCTGCTCGGACCGAACGGATCTGGCAAGAGCACCCTACTTAAAATTATCTTGGGCGAGCTGGCCCCAGATAGTGGCCAGGTAAACTTGGGCACCAAGTTGGCGGTGGCGTACTTTGATCAGCTACGTACGCAGCTGGACGAGGAGGCAACGCTCGCCGACACCATCAGCCAGGGGTCCGATTTCATCGAGATCGGTTCCGTGCGTAAGCACATCATCAGCTACCTGGGTGACTTCTTATTCGCACCCGAACGTGCCCGCTCACCAGTCAAGAGCCTATCTGGTGGTGAGCGGAACCGGCTGCTGCTGGCACGTCTGTTTAGTCGTCCGGCTAACGTGTTGGTTCTAGACGAGCCCACCAACGATCTCGACATTGAGACGATGGAATTACTTGAAGATCTACTCGCTGAGTACGATGGAACACTGTTCTTGGTCAGTCACGATCGGGCCTTTCTGGACAACGTAGTGACCCAGGTGATCGCCTTCGAGGGCGAAGGGAAGCTGATGGAGTATGTCGGGGGCTACGAGGACTGGGTTCGCGTCAAGAAGCATCAGGCCACCCAACAAACCCCTGCAGGCAACGCCACACCAGCCAAGCTGACACCACAGCCTAAAGCACAAACAAAATCTGCCAGCAAATTAAGCTTCAAAGAGGCGCGCGAGCTCGAACAGATCCCACAAAAAATTGCAGCATTGGAGACAGAGCAAGAGGAGCTGGCGGCCACCCTGGGCGCAGGCAACCTATATCGTGATAACCCAACCCACGCCAAGCAGCTCCAGGAGCGCACCGCCGCAATCGAGAACGAGCTCTTGCAACTCATGACGCGCTGGGAGGAGCTGGAGGGCCGATAAATATACACGTGCAATATATTACTTAAACCAACATAAAGATTACAAAGCTAAAAAAAACATACTAAGCCACCACCTTGAATAAGCACATAGGAAGCTGTATGGTGTTCGTACAGCGTCCTGATGGACGCGCCAAACTCAGGAGATACAAATGATTCGCAAAAATCCAAGTGGTCACCTACCAAAAATTGACCCGACCGCCTTCGTCGACCCCACCGCCATCGTATGTGGCAAGGTTGTCATTGGTGGGAATGTTTTTATTGGGCCCTACGCGGTCATTCGTGCAGACGAAACTGATGCGGATGGAAATATCGAGCCCATCACCATCGGGGCCCACTCAAACATCCAAGATGGCGTGGTTATTCACTCCAAGTCGGGCGCTGCGGTCACCATCGGTCAGCACACCTCGATCGCACACCGTGCCATCGTACATGGGCCGTGCAAGGTTGGAAGTTACGTGTTCATAGGATTTAATAGCGTGCTCTTTGATTGCGTAGTCGGTAACCATTGCGTAATCCGCCACAACTCTGTGGTTGACAACTGCAATCTGCCCAACGAATTCTATGTCCCCTCGTCAACCAGCATTAATGGACAAACTGACCTATCGACCATCGAAAAAGTATCAACGGATACCGCTGAATTCTCAGAAGACGTAAAGAGCACGAACAACTGGCTGGTCGAGGGCTACAAGAAGATTCAAAACGAACTCTAGCTTAATGCATTGTCACGTTGCAGACTTGATGGGCGTCTTGTACACCCAAAGCGCCATCATGGTAACGGCAACAGTCGCGCACGTCCCCGAGAACAAGAATGCGTAGGTTGGGCTGACCGACTCATACAGCCATCCAAAAATTAAAGATGCCGGAAAGAGCATCAGGCCTGAAATTAGGTTGAACCAGCCGAAGGCAGTGCCTGCCAAACCCTGTGGTGCCAAATCTGCCACCAACGCCTTCTCCACACCCTCCGTTGCCGCCTTAAATAGCCCGTACAGTCCAAACAACAGAAACACTGTGTAAATGGAAATGCCAGGCATCCCCATGGCCGCATAAAAAAATGCAAACGTGCACCAGGCGACCAAAATAAAATGCTTCCGCCCGAATCGATCTGACAGGGCTGACAGTGGCGTGCCAAAGATAGTCGTGATGAGAGAGATGCCCGCCCAAAGGAGTGGTATCTCGGCCTGAGGCACTCCCAGCTCCCTAGCCCTGAGCAACAAAAACATGTCCGAAGAGTTTCCTAGGGCAAAAATACCCACCACCAGCAGGTAGCGCTTAAACTGGGGTGGCATTCCCGCAAGGGTCCAAGTGAACCCAAGTCCTGCGGGTGGCTTCTCTGTCTTGGGTTCCTTGATGCACAAGGCGAGCAAAACGGTAATCACGGCGGGCACGATCGCCCACAAGAATACTTCCCTAAGCGGCACATTAAGTGAGAGCAGCAAGGCTGCGAGGAGAGGGCCCACCACCGCACCCGCGTTGTCCATCGAGCGATGTAAGCCAAACGTAATGCCTCGTTGATTTTTAGCAACGCTTGCAGCAAGCAGTGCATCCCTTGGGGAGCCCCTGAGCCCTTTACCTATTCGGTCGGTAAACCGTATGGCTAAAACCCAGAGCCATGAGTTTGCGATGGCAATCAGTGGCCTGCCGATTCCCGCGAGCGTGTAGCCAATGACGATCCACGGCTTAACCTTCTGGGTCTTGTCTGCGATCACACCCGACACCAGCTTGAAGATACTCGCCGTCGCCTCGGCAATACCTTCAATGATCCCCAAAGCTTTGGGGCCGGCCATGAGCACCGATGTAAGGTAGAGCGGCATCAACGGGTACAGCATCTCACTCGCCGAGTCATTAACGAAGCTAATCAGGCCGATCAGCCAGACAGTCCGTGGGAGTGCCAAAATTGTCTTAAACATAATAAGGGCAATGTAGCACCATTCAGAGAATTTCCTGCCTACTTATCACTGCAATGAATTGGGTTTTTAAAAAATGGAGAACTACGATAGGTTGACTTCATGGTGCCCCGAAGACGAATCGAACGTCCGACCTACCCCTTAGGAGGGGGTCGCTCTATCCACTGAGCTACCGAGGCGCGCGCGCATTCTAACGCAAATGAGCTATGACCACATCTTCCGGATTCGTATTTATTCCAAACGCCCTCAAAGACATTGAAGTGAATGAGGTCTGCGCCTAGCTATACCACCCTCAATCCAAAGCCAAGCCTTGCATCGTGGCGACCGCCAAGCAAAGATCATCCCACGCCTGCGCTTTGTCCATTGGGACTTGCAACAGGTGAGCTGGATCGTGTGTGATGATCAGCGGAATGTTTTCTGTCAACCCATCCGAAGATGAGCTGCGATAAGAGTGCACCTTACCCCGCAGGCTAGCGAATGTTGCGCTGTACCCTAGCAACAAGGCGGCGGCCTCGCCTAGAATCACAATCAGCTTAGGCCTGATAAGTTGAATTTGTCGCTCTAAGTAAGGCGCGCATTGAGCAACCTCATCGGGCCCTGGTTGCCCATTGCCTGGTGGAGAGCATTTCACTATGTGGGTAATGTACGCATTATGATCGCGCTTCAATTTAATTGCGGCCAGCATGTTATCAAGTAGGTTGCCCGTTTGCTCGACAAACGGCACGCCCTGAGCATCTTCATTTATGCTTGGCCAAGCCCCCAAGAACAACCAGTCTGCCTTAACATCCCCCACACCAAAAATCGTCTGCGTACAGTTCGTGCGCAACTTACACGCCGTGCAGCCCTTGACCATTTTTTTTAGGTCGGGCCAGCTGAGGTTGCTCACATCTTGTGCGCCCACTTTTCCCGTAACGATCTTGTGTGCTGTATTGCTTTCTACAGGCTGAGCCGCAACAACTACAGGATCGAGTGCAGGCTCAGTCTGCCCACGCCGTTGCCACAGTGGGTACAAATTGAATTCACGCAACACCGCTTTTTCTCGACTCATAGTAGGCACTCCATCACGATGGCATCCTCACGTCCGGCGCTTGCTGCGTAATAGTCGCGACGCAAGCCAATTGTATTAAAATCCAAACCCTTGTAGAGCCCCAGGGCTGCAACGTTTGAGGGGCGCACTTCTAGTAGCATGCGCCGCATACCGCGATCGCGCGCGACACCCATGACCGCATGTAATAGCCTCCTGCCCAATCCACTGCGCTGGCAGTGCAAAGCTACACTGATATTAAGCAGATGCACTTCGTCCACCGCAAACATCAATACGGTATAGCCCGACATCTCGTTCGCTTCATCGTACACCTTGCACAGGTAGCCACTATCCAGTGCATCAGAAAAATTTATACGGGACCACGGGTAGGCGTGCACCTGCTGCTCTATATTCAAAATCCGATCCAAATCAGACGGATTCATGTCGCGCAACAGCAAAGAATTTAAAGGTGCGGGCACGCTCATCGCGCTTGTCTTAAGGGCCACCTTGTCGCGCAGATAAAATGGCATCGCTTGCGCGGGATCAACACCCTGGCCCATGGCAAAAAGTGGCGCAGCGAACTCCGCTATGGCGGCAGCTTGTGGCACGGCCTGCTCGTTTCTGCCCATGATGTTGGTTTTGTAGCGCTGATCCAGCGCAGCGCCGTGGGTGGCAAAGCCGCTACCCACACCAAACCACCCAGCGCCTTGAACCTCCGGGGCCATCTGCGGCAAGCACACACTAGGCTCGCACGTCGCAACCCATGTGCCCGCCCGCTTTTCATAGGCAGCGTGGTAGATCTCACCCATGCGCGCATCCAGCGCGGTAATCACCTTGTTGTGACCAGCAGCCTGTGCCAGTGCTTGCAACGTACACACCCCCATCACGAGCAGGTTCGCACCCAGCGCCAGTCCCTGCGTCACCCCGCACGCGATACGCACACCCGTGAACGAGCCGGGACCGGAGCCAAACGCGATGCCGTCTAATTGCTCGAGCTTGACATCCGCCTGACGCAACAAGTTGTCCAGTAGCGTCATTATTACCTCAGAGTGGCGCTGTCCAACCAACTCGCAGCAGCCCGTAACGACACCGTCTTTCCATAAGGCAATCGAGCAGTATTCGGTAGAGGTTTCCAGCGCCAGTATATGCATGATCGTTACGTATTATTTTGAACAGACAGAACACATCTTAAATATTGCTTTCGCTCATGTGGACTAGCAAGACAGCCTACCGCATTGCGTCGTACTAAATATTAGACCAACAGCAGGACGACAGCCTGTGCTGCAATACCCTCTCCGCGACCACTAAAGCCTAAGCGTTCAGTGGTGGTCGCCTTCACGTTCACGGCGTTCATTGCCACACCCAAGTCAGCAGCAATATTTTCAACCATACGAGAAATATAGGGTGCCATAGTGGGCGCCTGCGCAATAATAGTGGCGTCCACGTTACCTATACGGAAACCTGCATTGGTCACCTTGTGTACGACCTCACGTAACAGCACACGGCTATCCATATCCTTAAACTTGGCGTCGGTGTCTGAGAAATGATGTCCAATGTCACCCATCGCTGCCGCACCCAGCAGGGCATCAGAGATGGCGTGCAATAACACGTCAGCATCCGAATGTCCGAGCAGCCCCTTGTCGTGCGCTATTTCTACGCCACCAATAATAAGCTTGCGCCCCTCGACCAGCTGATGAACATCAAAACCCTGCCCCACTCTCATAATTTTTGCCCTTGTAGTAACAATCGTTCCGCCAACTCGATGTCCCGTGGGTAGGTTACCTTAAAATTACTCACGCTGCCGGCCACCAGCTTTGGATGCAACCCAAGCGCTTCAACCGCGGAAGCATCATCCGTTGAGTTTGGTGCGGCCAGTAACGCACGTAGCAATAATCCGGCACGAAACATTTGCGGAGTCTGAGCCTGCCACACCCCCGCGCGACTCTCTGTTTTTATAATGCGGTGTTGCGCATCAGCAAGCTTAAGAGTGTCTGCTACCGGCACCGCCAGGATGCCGCCTACGTCGTCCGCACGCACCTCCTCAATCAGACAGGCAAGCTGCTCTTGGCTCAGACAGGGTCTGGCGGCATCGTGCACCAAAATCCACTCATTGGGGGCCAGCTTTGCCTCGGCCAGGCCATTTAATACGCTCTCCGCGCGCGTCTCTCCCCCACAAAACAGTGGTCGCAATTTAGTGTCAAATGACGACCAATCGTAATCCTGCCAGTGCCTGTCATTCGGCGCGAGCACCACAAAAACAGTATCGATCTCTGTATGGGCACACAGAGTTGCCAGTGCGTGATACACCATGGGTCGCTGGGCTAGAGCCAGGTACTGCTTAGGCAGACCCCCTCCCATGCGAGAACCCCCACCTGCCGCGGGAACCAATGCGAATAATTTAGACGTCATCTCGAGGTGGAAACATACATAGATTCATTCACGCGGATCATATATGCAGTCATTAATTCCGGACGTAAGAATATACTCCTTTGGCACGACAATACTAGACACCAGAAGGCAAATTTCGACCCAATTTAGCCAGCAGATAAGCATCTGCTGCGCCACGTGGGTGGGGTTAGTCTGTCGTCAAACAGACACAGCCAAGTGCTATAATTCGCGCTTCCCATGAAAGTGCTACGCAATGTCTGCTGTACTGAATTTTAAATCTCACCTATCTGAGTTATTCGCGCAAGCTGTTTGCGTTGTCGCACCTGATTTGACACAGCTCGACATTCTTATTGAGCGCCCCAAACAAGCACAGCATGGTGATTACGCCTGCAACCTTGCAATGCAGCTAGCCAAGCCACTGCGCAAATCTCCACGCGACATTGCACAGGCATTAATTGCAGCTCTGCCCACGTCCACAGTGGTTGAAAAGGTTGAAATTGCAGGCGCTGGCTTCATCAATATATTCATTACAGCCGCGGCCAAGCAAGGCGTGGTACGTGGTGTACTGCAGGCGGGGGCAAACTACGGTCACATTCCTTCAAATCCTGACCGCAAGCTGCAAGTCGAATTTGTCTCAGCCAACCCGACGGGGCCACTCCATATAGGACATGGCCGTGGTGCGGCCGTGGGTGACTGCCTGTGCCGCGTACTCCAAGCAGCTGGCTGGAATGTAACCCGCGAATTTTATTACAACGATGCCGGCGCACAGATCAACAACCTCATGCTGTCCGTGCAATTACGCTGCAAAGGTGTGACGCCAGACGATCCCTCGTGGCCTGAGAATGGCTACCGTGGTGACTACATCACCGATGTTGCTCAAGCGTACCTGGCACGCAAGGTAGTCGAAGCAGACGATCGGCGCGTTGAGGCGTCTGGCAATATCGATGATGATGCTGCCATCTGCCAATTTGCGATCGCATACCTGCGCCACGAGCAGGACTTAGACTTACGTGCCTTCGGAGTAAATTTTGACGTGCACTCTCTAGAATCTGCACTCTACACGGATGGAAAAGTAGAGGAGGTCGTCAAAAAGCTGATTGCAAGCGGTCATACGTATGAACAAGACGGTGCACTATGGTTACGCACCACGAGCTTTGGTGACGACAAAGACCGGGTTATGCGCAAGAGCGACGGCAGTTATACCTACTTTGTACCAGATGTGGCGTACCACCTAGATAAGTGGCGACGCGGCTTTACGCGAGTCATTAATGAACAAGGCGCGGACCATCACAGCACTATCACGCGCGTACGCGCTGGACTCCAGGCTCTAAATGTTGGCATCCCGCCAAGCTGGCCTGACTATGTCTTGCACCAGATGGTCACGGTGCTCCGCAATGGCGAGGAGGTGAAGATATCAAAACGCGCTGGCAGTTACGTTACCCTACGTGACCTGATTGATGAAGTGGGCTGCGATGCCACACGATTCTTCCTCGTAGCACGTCACCCAGACTCGCAGCTGGTGTTTGATATCGACCTGGCTAAATCACAGAGCAACGAAAATCCCGTGTACTACATTCAGTATGCTCACGCACGCATCTGTAGCGTGCTCGAACAGTGGGCTGGTGACATCACGATGCTGCATCAGGCCGACACAGGGGTTCTAGACAGCGATTACGAGCACGCTTTACTACAACGCCTGATTGACTATCCCCAGGTGATCGAGATTGCCGCAGCGGAGTTGGCACCACATCTCATCACGCTCTATCTAAAAGATTTGGCCGCTGATTTTCATAGCTACTATAATGCCTCACGCTTCCTAGTTGAAGATGAGAACATCAAGCGAGCGCGGCTTGCATTGATTGCTGCTGCAGCACAGGTGATGCGCAACGGACTAACGCTACTGGGCGTCTCCGCACCGGAAAAAATGTAGGCCCTTGATCGCGATGAACTAGGCCAAAAACACAATTGACAACTTGATTTTTACACGACAAGCTTCACCCACACAATTTATCTTTATGAAGGTATAGACGCCATGTACAACAACAGCACTCGATCCACGGCACCGCGTCAGGGCAACCCCCTGCTGACTGGCATCTTGATCGGTGTAGTGGCGGGGGTGCTAATTGCCGGCGGGGTCGCGCTGTACATTTTTAAGACCCCCAACTCGTTCGTCAAGAATGTGCCACGCGAGAAGGTCGAGCTAGAGCCCGACCACAAAATGCAGGCTGCCACATCAGCGCCCGCAGATGCATCCGATCTCTCCGTGGTCGCCTCCAGCGTGAGTGACGGAAAGCCACGCTTTGAATTCTACAAAGTGCTGACTGAAAAACAAGACACGCCAACGGCCGCACCATCAAACGGCAGTGCGACAGCACCAGCAGCGTCAGGAAAACCGGTCGTTACCACTCAGGCTGCCAATAATCAACCTACCAAGGAGGCCTACGTCCTACAGGCCGGCTCTTTCCCCAACGCGAAGGATGCAAACGAATTAAAAGCCAAGCTAGCCCTGATCGGTATAGAAGCCAGCGTACAAGCGGCAACCATCCCCGGCAAGGGGGTGTGGCACCGCGTACAGATTGGCCCCTACCGAAACAAAGAAGAGATGAACAACACGCTAGCTATACTGAAGAAGAATAAGTTCAATCCCACCCCCATGCTTGCACAGTAAGTATGGGGGTAAAGCAGGAATCGTACTGTTTAACTAACCAGATGCCGACACCCTGTTAATGTCGACTTTTTTGATGCGGAGTCAGCCATGAAATACATTAAGTACGCTTTTGTGATGTTGGCTTTATTGTGTGCCAACCAAACCTTTGCTGAGCCAGAACTGGGAAAGGACTACAAGATCCTGAGCACCATCCAGCCAACACACAAGGATGGCAAGATCGAAGTGCTTGAATTTTTCTTTTACGGCTGCTCGCATTGCTTCAAGATGCACCCTGCCATTTCTACCTGGGCAAAAAAGTTACCCAAGGACGTTGAATTTGTTTACGTGCCAACTATTTTCAATAACGCCTGGGAGCCCATGGCGCGCACCTATTACACACTGGAATTACTAGGACAACAGAAACGGTTGCACGACGACCTATACAACGCATGGAACATCAACAACATCGACCTAAGCGATGAAGCTAAGATTACAGAATTCGTGGGTCAGCGTGGCGTGGATCGCAAGAAGTTTGGCGAAATCTACAACTCCTTTGCCATGCAGAGCATGGTAACGCGCAGCAAGCAACTGTCACAAACCTACACCATCCGCGGAACACCATCACTCATCATAGACGGCAAGTACCTGATCAGCGGTCTGGGCCCAGATGAGAGCATCAGGGTGCTAAACGCCCTCATCGACAAGGCACGCAAAGAGCGTGCAGGCAAACATTAGTGACCGCACAACGCGTCGTCATCAGCGGCGCATCGAGTGGCTTAGGGTTAGCTCTGGCCCATCACTACATCAAGCAAGGCGCGCAACTCGGCGTGCTCGCCCGTCGCGCTGACTTACTACAAAAACTTTTTGGACATCTGCCACAGCAGGTACATCGTTACTCACTCGATATTCGAGACTCGAGCGCGATGCAAGCAGCTGCACAAGATTTCATCACGCACGTAGGTGCCCCCCATATTGTCATTGCCAACGCAGGTATCAGCATTGGCACACTAACCGAGTACGCCGACGATATCGATGTGTTCCAGCAAATTATGGACACCAACGTGCTTGGCACGGTCAAAACATTTCAACCATTTCTTATTCCTATGCGCGAAGCTGGATATGGCTCATTGGTTGGCATTGCTAGCGTAGCTGGCTGTCGCGGACTCCCTGGGGCGGGCGCCTACTGCGCATCCAAGGCAGCGCTAATCTCTTACATGGAAAGCCTGCGCGTGGAATTACATGGTAGCGGGGTACGTGCGATTACCATCTGCCCGGGCTACATTAGGACGCCGATGACCGCCCTCAA
>Ga0114969_10003610_pt1 | contig 12412 bp, 5 predicted proteins | sample M_130807_MF_Meta_FD_87316 | JGI IMG/M metagenome (GOLD analysis project Ga0114969, IMG submission 87316) | Freshwater microbial communities from Lake Montjoie, Canada to study carbon cycling - M_130807_MF_MetaG | ecosystem: Environmental > Aquatic > Freshwater > Lake | place: Lake Montjoie...
ACTCGTCCGCACAAACACGACGCTGACGCCCCACGCTTTCGATAGATCCTGCGCCAACGCGATGTCGAGGCCCCGCAGTTCACCCCCGCGATCATCCGAAAACGGCGCGTAGTCGCCAGTCGTGCCGACCCGCAGGACGCCGACGCGCTGCAACGTGGCCCACGTTGGAGCGGTGGTGAGGCGGAGCGCACTCAGCGCCCGCGTGAGTTCGGCGAGCAAGTCCTCCGTCGTCCCCGGCCGGCGCAGCCGGCTGGCGACCTGCGAGTGCAGAGTGGGGATCGGCCTAGCGGCCAGCGCCGAGCTGGCCAGATAAACGGCCGGCAACAATTCCCGGCCGAGGACATCGAGCGCGGGGCGCAGCACCGTCACGAGATCGCGGGCTGCCGGTGGGGGCTCCGCGCCCGTGCGCCAGCGTTCGAAGCAGTGCGCCTGCACCGCGCGCGCCAGCCGGATCTGGACGGAGAAAAACGCGCGCGCCGCCACGCCGTCCAGATTCATCGCCTGCGCGCCGGCCACGGATTGATCGAGCACGACATTTTCGCGGGCCGGATCTGCGATCGGCTGTTGCTGCTGAAATTTTATCGCCGCCACCTCCGGCATCAGTGCCAGCCGCCGATCGATCAACGCGACCACGCGGTCGATTAAATCGGTCTCGCTGACAAACTGCGGCCCGGCAGTCAGACGGCCGGCCAACACCACTCCACCGAGCAACAGCCATCCGTAGCGGCAACATTTCCGGAGCGCGGAGGTGGGCGTGGCGATCATCATCAATCAACAGGCATGCCCGCAATGGGCGGTCATCGGCAAGCCGCGACTCGTTGGGGGGCCGTGCTGCGCGCTGTGCGGTTTCACGCTCGTTCCCGCACCTGCAAACCGCGGCGGTGGGCGGACCCGCGAGACCCCAAACCCAAAGCCGTGTTTCCATTTCAACGCCGCCGAATTTTCCGCCGCTGTTTTTTGCGCGTTTGTTGTAGCGCTCCGCGTGCGCGTCGGGAAACTCCCCGGCCATGAGCACTCCCCGCATCGCGTTTCTCGGCCTCGGTCTTATGGGCGGCGGCATGGCCCGGCGGCTCCTCGGCGCCGGATTTGCCGTCACGGTTTTCAATCGCAACCCCGCCCGCGCCGAGCCACTCGCGGCGGCGGGCGCCCGCGTGGCCGGTTCGCCGCGGGAAGCGGCGGCAGGCGCGGAGGTGGTGTTTTCTATGGTGGCCGATGACGCCGCTTCGCGCGCGATGTGGCTCGGCCCCGATGGCGCGATTGCCGGCGCGGCGCGCGGTGCGGTGCTCGTCGAGTGCAGCACGCTGACCGTCGCATGGGTGCAGGAGCTGGCGCAGGCCGCGGCTGCGGCCGGGGCCGAATGTATCGATGCTCCCGTGACGGGAAGTAAAAATCAGGCGGCGGCCGGCGAGCTTAATTTTCTCACTGGCGGCAATGCTGCCGCGCTGGAGACGATCCGCCCCGCGCTCAACGCGATGGGCCGCAGCGTCACGCATCTCGGCCCGACGGGCAGTGGTGCGCTCCTGAAACTGATCAATAATTTCCTCGCCGGCGTGCATGTCGCGGCGACGGCCGAGGCTGTGGCGTGGATCGAGCGCACGGAGCTCGACCGTGCGCAGGCGATCGCATTTCTCAGCGACAGCGCGGTGGGCAGTCCTGTGACGAAGACTGTCGCCGCGCGGATGTGCACGCCGGATTTCACGCCAAATTTTTTCCTGCGTTTGATGGCCAAGGATCTCGGCTATGCCAGCGGCGAGGCCGCGAAGGCGGGACAGCAGCTCACGAGCGCGGCGATGGCGCGGGACGTTTTTCAGCGTGCTATTGCAGCGGGACACGGTGACAAAGATATGTCGGCTGTCGTCGAGCCCTTGCGCCGGCGCTAGCGTCAGTCCGCTTCTCCCCCTCCAAGAATTCCATGCCCCCCGAAAATCCCATCTCTGCCCTTTCCGGTCAGCGTGCCACGCGCACCCGCTACATGGTCGTGGTCTTCGCGATCGTGCTCGCCGTGATCCAGTACATCGACCGCGTCGCGATCTCGCAGGCGAAAGGCGACATCGCGAAGGAGATGAGCTTCGACGACGGGCAGATGGGTTGGATTTTCGCGATGTTTGCGGCGTCCTACGCGCTCTTCGAGATTCCGACCGGCTGGCTGGGCGACAAGATCGGCGCGCGCAAGGTTCTCGTGCGCGTCGTGCTGTGGTGGTCGTTTTTCACGGCGGCGACCGGCTGGGCCTGGAACTACGCGTCGATGCTGGTCACGCGCTTTCTCTTTGGCGCGGGCGAGGCGGGGTGTTTCCCGAATCTCACGAAGGCGTTCAGCACGTGGCTCCCAAAAAATGAGCGCACGCGCGCCCAAGCGCTCATGTGGATGGGTGCACGCTGGGGCGGGGCGTTCACACCGCTGCTCGTGGTATGCGTGATGGCGTTTGTGAACTGGCGCATCGCATTTCAGCTTTTCGCCGCCCTCGGCGTCGTGTGGGCCGTCGTGTTTTGGCGCTGGTTCAAGGACAACCCCCGCGACCACCCGAGCGTCAACGCCGCCGAACTCGGTTTGCTTAAGGAAAACGAGGCCAACGCCTCGGGCCACGGCGATATGCCGTGGGGCGAGCTCGTCCGGCGCCCGAGCGTGTGGCTCCTGTGGGCTCAATATTTTTGCCTCAGCTACGGTTGGTATTTCTTCGTCACTTGGCTGCCCGATTACCTCAACACCAGCGGTCGTCCCATCCTCTCCAACGCCTTCCTCAACTGGCTCGCCGACCAAATGCAGGGCCACGTGCGCGCCGATCTCATCCAGCCCATTCTGAAGGCTGTGCTCGCCGGTGTGCCACTCTTCTTCGGCGGCTTCGGCTCACTCTTCGCCGGCATGATTTCCAGTAAACTGATCGCCGACGGGGCCAACGTCGTCGTTGTGCGCCGCACCTTCGGCTTCATCGGTTTTGGCGGCGCCTCCGCGCTGCTGATGACCTCGTTCTACATGAAGGATCCGCTGCTCGCCATGCTCGCGATGGGCTGCGCGAGTTTTTGCAACGACATGACCATGCCCGGCAGTTGGTCCACGTGTATGGACCTCGGCGGCCGCTTCGCCGGCACCGTCTCCGGCAGCATGAACATGATGGGCAACTTCGGCGGCATGGTCGGCCCGTGGGCGACCGGCGCCATCCTCGCCGCCACCGCGGCCGTCACGGCCACCGGCCCGACCAAGAACTGGGAACTGGTCTTCGCGATCTCGTCCGTGATTTATTTCCTTGGTGCGCTCTGCTGGCTCTTCATCGATCCGGTGACTCCGCTGGAACCGGATCGTGACGAGAACGAGACGCAGGTCGCGTGGGCGAAGCGTTAGGAACTCCTTCGCAGAGTCCCCGTTTTCCGAACGAAGGCCGGCCCGACCCGGGTCGTGGCCTTCGCTAAATCAAACCGGCCTGCTTCCGCCGCCGGCCAGACGTAAACCTTGACGGCGGTCCATGCGGGGTGAACGGGCGTGAGCGTGCGAGCCGCATGTATCCGGATTGGTAGCACCCGGCTGCAGCCGGAATCTGAAACGCGTCCGCCGCCGGCTTCGGGCTGCAGCCGGTGCTACGACCGGGATCCCGACGGATGGCGCCACCTCACACGATCTCTTTGATCACCTTGCCCTCGACGAAGGTGAGGCGCTCGTTGCGGCCGAGGTGCGGGTAAGTCAGCGTGTGCTGATCGAGGCCGAGCTGATTCAGGATCGTCGTGTGGATGTCGCGGAAGTGATAGGGCTTCTCCACGGCGTGCAGGCCAATCGCGTCGGTGGCGCCGACGACACGGCCGCCTTGGATGCCGCCGCCGGCCATCCACATGCTAAAACCATAATTGTGATGATCGCGGCCCTTGCCGGCTTCTGCTTCAGGCGAGCGGCCAAACTCGCCGCCCCACACGAGCAGCGTGCTGTCGAGGAGCCCGCGGCGTTTGAGATCGGTGATGAGGCCGGCGATGGGCTTGTCGGCGTGCGCGGCCATGCGGAGGTGGTTTTCCTCTATGTCGTCGTGCGCGTCCCACGTGAGCTTGCCGGAGCCGCCGCCGGAAACGACGGTGATAAAGCGCACGCCCTTCTCGACGAGTTTCCGCGCGAGCAGACAGCGGCGGCCGTAGTCGTTGGTCGCAGCTGCGCCGACCCCGTAAAGATCGAGCGTCTCCTGCGGTTCACGCGAAAGATCGAGCACGTCGGGCGCCTCGGTTTGCATGCGAAACGCGAGATCGTAGGCATTCATGCGCGCGGCAAATTCCTCGTCGAGTGGATCGGCCGAGGCGCGGTTGAGCCCCTGGATGAGATCGAGCGTGCGGCGGCGCTCGGCGGGCGAGACACCCGGCGGCAGACCGAGGTTGAGCACGGGCTTGGCGCCGGGGCGGAACATCGTCGGCTGATAAATCGCGGGCAAGAACCCCTGCGAATACATCGGCTGGCCGGCGGGCAGCGCGCCGTCCGGATCGGGCATGACGACGTAGGACGGCAGAGAGTCGGTTTCCGCGCCGAGTCCATAGGTGATCCACGAGCCCATGCTCGGCGCACCGGGCACGACTCGGCCGCTGAAGAGCTCATATTGCGCGGCGGAGTGGACGACCGAGTTGCCCTGGCACGAGCGGATGATCGCGAGGTCGTCCACGCAGGTCGCGACATGCGGAAAAAGATCGGAAACCTCGATGCCGCTCCGACCGTATCTCTTGAACGTGCGTTTGGTGCCGAGGAGTTTCGCGGTCGGCTTGATGAACTGGTATTTCACGTCGCCGAACGCCTTCGGGCGCGACTGGCCGCTGAGCTCGTTGAGCAGCGGTTTCGGATCAAACGTCTCCATCTGGCTCGGGCCGCCGGCCATGAACAAAAAGATCACCGACTTCGCCTTAGCGGGCAGGGGTGGGAGTTTCGGCGCGAGCGGATTGGTGTGCGCCGCGGGTGCGGCGCGCAGACCCTGCGCGTGCAGCATGGCCGCGAGCGCGAGGCCGCCGAAACCGCACGCGGATTCGCGGAGAAACTCGCGGCGCGTCTGGGTCAGTCGCGAGGGGGTGTGGCCGGGACCGGGGCAGTGGGACATGGTTTAGGGGGTGGCACGGGGATCATGTCCGTGCGTTTCGGAGTGGCGTGGGCGGCTCGCCTGGGCCGCGGGCTCGCTAGGGCACATAGAGAAATGCGTTCAGGTTAAACATCGCGAGGGCGAACTCCTTCACGGGCGCGCCGCTCCGCAGGAAATCGACGCCGAGCTTTTTCTCCGGCGAGGTGGGCGCGCGACCGGCGGCGAGCCAGTAGGCGCAATCGACGACGTGGACGGGCGCGGAATCGGTGCCGACTTCGCGCGTGAGCCGCTCGGCAAACGCGGCGGACAGTTCGTTGGCCAGCCGGCCGTTCATCAGCTCCAGCGCCTGCGGCGCGTGCGTACTCGACTCGCGTTTGCCACAACTCGAAAGCAAATCGGGTTGGTCAAACGTTTCCATAAACGGCAGCCGCAAATTTCGTTTCGAGATCAGATAGACCGAGCGGCGGTTGTGTTCGGTGGGGTCTTTGGTGACGGCCCACTGCGAAGGTTTGTAGAGCAGCTTCACCTGTTCCTCGTCCACGGGGACCATAATACTTTCGCCGCCGCGCTTCGGGTTGAGCTGGCCGGAGATGGCGAGCATGGCATCGCGGACTTCTTCAGCCGCGAGCCGGCGCGCGCGCACGTGCCAGAGCAGGCGATTCTCGGGATCGAGGCGCGTCGCCGCCGCCGCGCGGGGCGAGTGTGACGACTGGCGGTAGGTGTTGCTCAACACGATCAGGCGGTGCAGCGGTTTCGCTTTCCAGCCGCCGGCGACGAACTCGCGCGCGAGCCAGTCGAGCAACTCGGGGTGGCTCGGGCGGTCGCCGTTCTGGCCAAAATCGTTCGGCGTCTTGACGAGGCCGGTGCCGAAGTGGTGCTGCCAGATACGATTCACGGCGACGCGGGCGGTGAGTGGGTGCGAGGGCGCGGTGAGCCAGCGCGCGAGCGCGGTGCGCGGAGCGGCGGTGTCGGCGGGCAGTTCGGGCAGATCGTCGCTCACGAGCACAGTCGGCGGGCGCGGCGCGACGGGCTCGCCTTTGTTGTCCCAGTCGCCGCGCTTGAGCACGTGGATGGGTGTGCGCTTCGCGGGTTCGTTGCGGATGCTGAGGATCGACGGCGGTGCCGGCGGGAGCGTGGCCTCGAGGTCGCGAATCTCTCGCGTCACGCGCTGGCGATCGGCGCCCTGCAGATTTTCCAACATGCCGCGGAGTTCGTCGAGTTGGGTGTTGAGTGGTTTCCATTTCGCCTCAAACGGCGCGCGCTCCGCCGGCGGCAGAAGCAAGACGCTGTGTTCCTGCGTGGCGGAAAAATACGCCTGCAAGCGGTAATAGTCTTTCTGCAAGATCGGATCGATTTTGTGGTCGTGGCAGCGGGCGCAGCCGACGGTCAGCCCGAGGATGGCGGAGCCGACGATGTCGGTGCGCTCGATGAGGACTTCGTTGCGGCTGACGGCGACGTTTTGGTTGCCGGCATTGCGGCGGACCGCGCCAAAGCGGTGGAACCCCGCGGCGGTTGCCAGCTCGGGATCGTCAGGCGCGATTTCGTCGCCGGCGATTTGCTCGGTGAGAAACTGGTTGAACGGTTTGTCGCGGTTCAGCGAGTCGACCACGTAGTCGCGGAAGCGCCAGGCATCCGGAAGACTGCGGTCATACTCGAAGCCCTCGGTCTCGGCGAAGCGCACCACGTCGAGCCAGTCGCGCGCGAAATGCTCGCCGTAGTACGGACTCGCGAGCAGGCGATCGATGACGCGCTCGTAAGCGTCGGCCGACGTGTCGGCGAGGAAGGCCATCGCTTCTTCCGGTGTCGGCGGCAGGCCGGTGAGATCGAAGTAAACGCGGCGGAGGAGCTCGGTCTTGGTCGCAGCGGGGGCGGGCGCGAGGGTGTGCGCCTCCAGCTTTGCGAGCACGAAACGATCCATGGGGCCGGCGGGCCACGCGGTCTGTTTCACCGTGGGCGGCGGGGCGGCTTTCACCGGTTGAAACGCCCAGTAGCCGCGAGCCTGTTGTGGATCCGTAGCGGGGTTGAGCGGCTTCGCCTCGGCACTGCGCGGATCGGGCGCGCCCATGTGGATCCAGCGTTCGAAATCCGCGATCACCGCGGCGGGGAGCTTGGGTTTCTCCGGCGGCATCTGCAGATCGGGGTCCTCGTGGCGGATGGCTTGGAGCAGGAGGCTCTTGGCGTCGCCCGCGACGAGGGCGGGGCCGGTGCTGCCGCCGGTGAGCAGGCCGGACTTCAGATCGAGGCGGAGATCTCCGCGCAGTTTCTTCGCTTGGGCGGAGTGGCAGTCGTAGCACTCGGCGCGGAGGACGGGCTCAATTTTTTCGCGGAAGAAGGTGTAGCCGGCCTCGAGCTCCGGCGTGGCGTGGGCGGGCAACGCGAGCGCGGCTGCGCAGGCGAGCGCGAGCGCGTGGGCGGTGAGGCGAGGTGAGGCGGGAGCGTGCACGGGGCGTAGGGGAGCGCGGGAAAACCGTGGTGCGCGGCTGTGGCCTGCGCAAGCAGCGATGCGCGGGAAAGTCAGAGGCGGCGCTCCATCGCGGTAGCCCGCATAAATCACCCCTCCCCGGAAATATTTTTTTATCGCAGAGCGCACCGAGGTCGGACCCAGCGTTCACAGCGCCCATCACGCTGGCCAGGCTCCGTGTCCCCTGTGGCTGGGCCCCGTGCCCTCTGGGACTAGGGCCTTGGATTTATTCGGGTGTGAATTCACCGGCGTCGGGCCGCGAGAAACTGCGGGTTTGCTTCCGCAGAATGTCTGCGGTGCGATGGAGCTTACCCCTGATGAGACTACGCTGTTTCCCTGATAAATTATCAGCGGTTCACTGTTTTAGTGAACTGCTTGGATCAACCCGTTCGTGCCCACCTGAACGTTCCTCACCGCCCTGCTGCTCGCGCCGCCAGCCGCAATCAGCGCCGAGAATCTTGCAGCAGTCCCAGGGCGATGTCCGCCTTGGTTTTATCCCCACGCTTCCCCTAAACCTCTCCCGGCTCAACGCCTCCGCGGATCCCGTTTCTTGATCGAATCCGCGACCCGATTTCAAACCAGTAATCCCCCAAGTCCCATGAAAAAAAATCCGTCGACTACGTATTGCTCCCGGTTGTCGCCCGCACTCGTCCGCCCCTTGCTGGCTGGTCTGCTCTGCCTCGCGTTGGCGGAGCGTCTGCCCGGCCAGTCGGCCCCTAGCTCCCCCGCGGCAGGTGCGACGAGCGCCGTCGTGCTGGACGCTTTCACGGTGAACACCTCGCGCGACGTCGGCTTCGTCGCCAAGGAGTCGCTGGCCGGCGGCCGCATTAATAGTGATCTGCGGGACACCCCGGCGTCCTATTCGGTCCTCACGAAGGAGTTTCTCGAGGCCCTGAATCTGAGCGACATGGTCGAGGCGCAGCAGTGGGCGCCCAACGTGGTCGCGACCCCCGACGACGGGGGCGACTCGATGTTCGGCGGCACGGGTATCTCGACCGTCCGCGGCATCACCGCCAACGCCAGTCAGAAGAACTTCGACAGTTCCGCGCCTTCGCTGCAGGGCGGCATGAACTACGATAGCTTCAATCTGGAGCGCTTGGATTTTGCGCGCGGACCCAATGCGATTCTCTTCGGCGCCGGTGGCATGGGCGGCACGACCAACGCGGTGGGCAAACAAGCGCGGCTCAACCATCGCTCGACCAGCGTCGGGCTCGAAACAGGTTCGTGGTATCACAAACGAGTGACCCTCGATCATAACCAGCCCCTTGGTCGCAAGGTCGCCCTCCGCCTCAACGCCGTCTGGCAGGACGAGCAGGGCTGGCAGGATTACACCTACACGAAGAAATATGGTTTCGCGCCCGCAGTGACGACCGAGCTCACGCCCACGACCCGCGTGACTGCGGCTACCGAATACAGCGAGAGCCAGAGCCAGCAGCCGTTCAGTTATATGACCGAAATGGTCTCGGCCTGGGATGGCGTCACCACTTACTCGGGACAGCAGACGGGCGAGCAGCGGCAGTTTGGCGGCTTCCGCTACACCGAAAACTACTTCGTCTTCAGTCCCAACCTGGGAGCCAATAAGATCGTGAACTGGGCGCGCATGATGCGCACGGGCGGCGCCACCACCAGTCCCACGACGGTCGCCGGTGTTGCCGTACCGGCGGGTTTCGCGAGCGTGAGTTATGAAGGCACGCCGTTCCTTTGGCAGGACAACCGACCCGGGAACATCTTCGACCGCGCCCTCGCCGGAGCCCGCGGACTGGTCATCCCTTCGCTGGAGAAGCCGCAATTCTTCGACAGTGTGGGCAACGTGCAGCGCCTGAAAAATGTGGCGCTGTACGTGGATCAGCGCATCGGCCAGCACATGTTGCTCCAACTCTCGGCCAACCTGACGAAGCGCAAGTCCTGGGGCAACGTCGCCGTGTGGTCCAACACCAGCCGCGTTTACATCGACATCAACCGCGTGCTGCCCACGGGCGAGCCCAACCCCAATCTCCTCGTGCCGTATATCGAGGGCACCTCCCTGGAGCAAAACCAGCAGGTGATCACCTCTCGGAGCCTGCGCGCCTCGCTGGCCTACGTGCGGAACTTCAAGTGGGTCGATCTCAAGTTCAACCTCATCGGTGCCAACGAGACGAACGAGAACGAAAGCACGAAGCCCGTGTATGTGCTGCCGTTGTCGGCCGATACGCGGCGCTGGGGCGCCGTGCTCTCGGATACCTACAAGGTGAACTACCGGCTCTACGCCAACTCGCCGACGCGGGAGCTCAACACGGCTCTGGGGCCGGTCAGTGTGATCGACCCGATCACGAACACCACCCGCGAGGTCACGCCGCGCTGGGTGATGAACTTGGGCCGGCCCGACTCAGTGCAGTTCCGGGACCAAGAGACCAATAACCTGATCGCCGCCACTACGCTGTCGTTCTTCAAGAAGCGCCTGATTCTGCTCGGGGCCAGCCGCTGGGATACGTTCGAGCGGGGCATCAAGTACTCGCGATGGGCCATGGACTACCCGGCGGACTACAAGGATCCGATGAGCGTGTTCTACCGTCCCCAGGCGCCGGAGGATTACTTTAAGCTCACCTACCAAACCAAGAGCACGGCCGGCCTGGTCACCAACGCGACGCCGCTGCCCGCCACGACGCGGCCGCGGACGGATGGCGTGCCGCAGGCGCAATACGCGAACGACCGCTTCCGCGACGACTTCAATCCGCCCGCGCAGAAGCAAAGCAAGCCGACGACCTCGCTGGGGGGAATCATCAACCTCACCGAGGTCTTCTCGGTGTGGGCCAGCGCTTCGCAGAGCTTCAACCCGGTCGATGGTAATCTCACCATGTTGGATTATTCCATTCCGCCACCGGCGGCGTCCAAGGGACTCGACTACGGCCTGCGCCTCAACTTGCTCAAGGGCCGCGTGGTGGTGAATCTGAGCCGCTATCAGAGCGCGGAAAAGGGCGTGCCGTTCCGCAACAACCAAACGTCGCAGATGAACGACATCAGCAACGTCAACGTCCTCGGCGACAACTCGACCGGCGGCCGCAACAACCGCGGCATGCAGCCGGTGCCGACCGACTACTACGACACGCGCGATTACCGGGCCCAGGGCTACGAGCTGGAAATCGTGGGTAACCTCACCCCCCAATGGCGCCTGACCGCCAACGGTTCACTCGCCGACGCCAAGCAGGAGAACGCCTACGGGGAGTTGCGGCGGTTTGTCGCCACCAACGACACGCTGATGCGCCAGATCCTCACTGATGCCGGAGTGACGATCGACTCGAATAACTTCGCCACGCTCACGACGATCGGCTCCCCGGATGGTAACGGTGGCGCCAACTCCTGGAACAACCTGCAGAATTTCCTGCGCAACGTGGTGGCAGGCTCGCAGCACGTGAACCGGTCCACCCCGTATACGGCGAACCTCTACACCGACTACCGGGTTTCGCACGAAAAGCTGAAAGGGCTGCGGCTGGGCTTTGGCCTCCAGTTCCGCGGCCCGCAGGCGATCGGTTATGGCGGTGCAGATACGATCGTCGATCCCGCCAATGCGGCCCGCGCGATCGATGATTCGGCCCGCGATGCCTACACGGTGGTTCGCGCCAAATCCTATTATACCGGTGTCGCCACCGTGGGCTATCCGGTGAAGCTCATGCAGCAGAAGATCGATTTGAATCTCTCGATCTCAAATCTCTTCAACTATCGCGACGTGCAGTACATCGGCACCACGATGCGCCCGCCCGGTGGCAACGTGCTTTCGCCGGCGCGCGTGGCGACCCCGCACACCTTCAGCATCCTCGCGCCGCGAGGTTTCAAACTAGCGGCAAGGTACTCGTTCTGACGCGCGGCCCGCGCTCACCCTCTTAGTGGGGGACATCATCCCGAAGCCCTCGGTGGCCGGCATTCGGGGCCGGTCAACCCACCGGTTCGGCTTTTCGGAGGGTACCGGCGCTGGCGGCGACGCGGTTCATACGCGTTTCCACCGACCAACCCGTGTCTGGAGGTCGCGATCAAGAATGACCTCGCGGGCATCAATCACACTTTTCTGGAGAAAATCTTTTTTCATAGAGCGCACCGAAGTCCGCACCGAGGTCACGGAGCCCAACAACTGGTCCGCTCTGTGACTGCGGTGGGCTGGGCTCCGTGCCGCCTGTGAAATGCATGGGGTCAAGTGGGGTGTGAACTAGCTAGGCGAGCGACCGTGTTTGGTTACGGTCTGCGTATCCAGCGTCTGACCACAGATGAAATTAACGCGATCGGTGTACGGTGGAGCTGACAGTTGCAACGGCTGGTGGCTGGCGTTGACGACCTCTTCGGAGAAAGTCCGCCGCGGCGATGCCTACGACTTATCCTCAAGATGTCCGGTTTGATGAGCCCGTTGCCAGCAACAGCTACGGTGGCACGGGCATGCTCCCCAAGGGTGCGGTCGGAGTGAAGACCGTGTTCACTGCAGCGGCTTCGTCAGAAAGATCGCTTCGCCGGCGCTGGGTTGGAGGGCGTAGCGCTGGAAACCGGCGGCGGTGTAGGTCCGCAGGGCCCGGTGATTGTGGTCGAGGACCTCCAGCGTAAGTTTGCAGCAGCCGAGCTCGCGTGCCTTGGTTTCGACGGCGGCAAGCAGGGCGCGTCCGGCGCCGCGACCGCGGTGCGTCGGGAGAATGGATACATCGTGCAGGTTCACGAGCGGTTTGGCGGCGAAGGTGGAAAAGCCCAGAAAACACACGGCCACGCCCACGGGGTGATCGCCGTCGTAGGCGAGAAAAACGAGCGTCGTGGGATGGGTTCGCAACCCCGGGATAAGGCGTTCGCGCGCTTCGGAGGAAAGGGTAGCGCCATCACCCATCGGGTCGCGTGAATAGGCATCCACCATCGCCAAGACTGCTGCTTGGTGATCCGGTCGGTCCAAGTCCGCCTGCACGGTGCGGAGCGC
>Ga0114969_10003611_pt1 | contig 12409 bp, 10 predicted proteins | sample M_130807_MF_Meta_FD_87316 | JGI IMG/M metagenome (GOLD analysis project Ga0114969, IMG submission 87316) | Freshwater microbial communities from Lake Montjoie, Canada to study carbon cycling - M_130807_MF_MetaG | ecosystem: Environmental > Aquatic > Freshwater > Lake | place: Lake Montjoie...
ACTAATAAACCACTATTACCCCCTGTCGTTGGTCAACGGCGGGGGGATGTGGGATGTGCTGAGTCAATGATGAAAACCACTCCGGCTTTCCCTGCGGCGGTTAAACGCTGGTTGCAGAATATTTTTATGGCGGCCGTGCTGCTGGCGCTGGTATTCCTCGGTGTGCGCCTCTGGCCGCATCCGCCGCTATCTCAGGGCGTGCCTCTCTCTTCGGTTTATTACGATCGCCAGGGTGTGCTGATGCGCATTACGCTGGCGAATGACGACCGTTATCGCTTGTGGACGCCATTGGAACAGATCTCTCCGCTGGTGGTGCGCGGCATTTTGCTGCATGAAGATCGCTGGTTCTATTACAACCCTGGTTTTAACCCGATCAGCCTAGTGCGTGGTTTTTGGCGCAGTTATGTTGCCGGAGGTAAAATGCAGGGCGGCTCGACTATCACCATGCAACTGGCAAGGATGCACTGGCATCTGAATACCCGTACGCCAAGCGGTAAACTGATGCAGATAGTGCGAGCCGTACAGTTGGAACTCAGCTATTCCAAACACGATATTCTGGAAGCCTATCTGAATTACGCCCCTTACGGCCGCAATATTGAAAGCATCGGTGCCGCTAGCCTGATTTACTTCGCCAAGGCACCGCAAGATCTGACATTGCCGGAAGCGCTCACGCTCTCGGTTTTGCCACAATCCCCCAGTTATCGTATCGATCCAAAAACCGGTGTGCTGGGTAATGCCCTGACGCAGGCCCGCAATCGCCTGTTCCAACGCTGGCAACAGGTTTATGTTACCGATAGCAGCCAGCAAGCCTTGTTTCAGTTACCGCTTGCGCTGCGCCAACCGGAGCAGATGCCGTATATTGCCCCGCATTTTATCGAGCAACTGCGCCAACAGAAGCAACGGCTAGTTCAGCGTGATACCCGCATCGATACCACGCTGGATGCAGGCTTGCAGCGGCTGATTGAAAAGCAGGTGAACGCGTTCATTGCTCGCAATCAGAGCCGGGGGATCCATAATGCCTCGGTATTACTGGTGGATAGCCGGGATATGGGAGTGCGGGCGCTGGTGGGCTCTGCCGATTATTACAACCGCGAGATCCAGGGGCAGGTGAACGGCACCAATGCCAAACGCTCGCCGGGTTCGACGCTCAAACCCTTTATTTATGCGCTGGGTATGGAGCAGGGTGTATTGCACCCGATGACTATTTTGAAAGATGTGCCTTCATCTTTCGGTGCTTATGCACCAGAGAATTTTGACCGGCGCTTTCTGGGGCCGGTAACTGCCACGGATGCACTCAATTTCAGCCGTAATATTCCGGCGGTATATGTCGCTTCACAGCTACGGCAGCCGACGTTCTATCAGTTTTTACGCCTGTCTGGCGTGGCTAATATGGCCAGTGAGAACCACTACGGGCTTTCGCTGGTGCTCGGCGGTGGTGAAGTCACGGCGCAGGAACTGGCAAAACTGTATGCGTTGCTGGCAAATCGCGGGGCACTGCGCCCGTTACGCATGCAAAAAAGTGATGTTTCCCCTCAGCCGATACGTTTGCTCAGTGAAGAGGCCAGCTTTATCACTTTGGATATGCTGCGCCAGCACCGTCGGCCCGGCGATACTCTGGCACAGCGTTCATCTTCGCTGCCGGTTTATTGGAAAACCGGCACTTCCTGGGGATTCCGTGACGCCTGGAGCGTGGGTATTTTCGGCCCCTATGTGCTGGTGGTTTGGGAAGGGAATTTTGACAGCAAAGGCAACAACGTGTTTGTCGGCGCTGACGCTGCCGCACCACTGTTTTTCAATATCATCGACAGTGTGAATGCCAGCTACCCGGCGTTGCAGGAGCCGAAGCGTCCGCTGCCAAAACAGCTTAAGCGGGTGGATATCTGCCTAGCCAGCGGTAATTTGCCGACGCCATGGTGTCAGCAAAAAGGCAAAACCTGGTTTATTCCTGGCAAATCGCCGATTAAGGTGGATACCGTATATCGCCCGGTGGTGCTGGATATACATAGTGGGGAGGTGGCTTGCCCGCCCTATGATGAAACGCAAACCCGCACCGAAGTGTTTGAGTTTTGGCCTTCCGATCTGGCGAACGTGTTTGCGCAGGCTGGCTTGCCGAAACGCGCTCCTCCGGTGAATCTTTGTAAAGATAACGGTATTGCCATCAGCGGCAATCCGCCGCACATTACTTCACCGCTGAAAAATACTACCTATACCTTAAGGCAGTCGCAGCAAGGGCGGGACAAAATAGCCTTCAATGCCGTCACCGATGCCGACAGTAAAACGGTGTACTGGTTTGTGGATGATATCTATCTTGGCAGCAGCGCCAGCAAAACAGCAATCGACTGGCGTCCGGTCAATAACGGCCAGTATCGCATCAGGGCGGTGGACGATCGTGGCCGGGCAGACAGCCGGATGATAATGATTGAACTGGTGAACTGACCGGCGTTGCACAAGAGGAATATCTTCCTTGAACACTGCCGGTCACTGTCGTTACACGCAGAGCACTCCGGCTTTCTGCGCCATAGATTGCAGGTGGCCAAACACATTACCGACGCGCAGACCGTTGTGCTCATACTCATTGGTGATCCAGGGGGTCAGATTTCCCACTTGCTGCGCGGTCTCCAGCGACAGCCGGACATCGACGTACATATCGCTGAAGTAAACCGCGGCGAATACCGGTACCTGATTTCCGAGCAAGCGCTCGCTGTTATACAACGGTGACCATACCCGGCGTTCGGCCAATATATTGACGGCGTCGTTAAACGGGCGCAGTGCCGCAATGTCGGTAAACATCCAAGGATAGATCATCTCACCGGTCAGGTAGAGCGGCCGACGATCTTCCGCAAAGGCGTCAAAACTATGTCGCAGGCGCTGCGCTGCCCAATTGGTGGCTTTATCCTGCGCGTAGATACTTTCATGCAGCACGGCAAACAGCGGGTTTTCCGCATAGCTGGTGAGGGTCATAACCTGTGACAGGAAAGTATCGCTGAACTGCCCATCAGGATTAAAGGCCTCATCGAACAGCCACAGCAGCCGTTCATAACCTTCGCTCATGCCCAGATCGATTCCCAGGCTTTGCAGGCGTTTGACGGTTAGGCGATCGCCATCGGGCAGCAAGACTTCCTGCTGCTCAAGCCGATCGGCGATCAGGCCTATCTGTTCTTCAAGGTGCGGATAGCGCTGATAGAAAATCCGGTTTTTCGCTACCACTTGCGGGTAGGTGTGTGCATAAACCTGATCGGCGTCTGGCTGCAAGCTTGCAAGGCCACCGGTCATAAAACAGGTGTGTAATCCTTCCGGTGCCTGGGAAAGGTAAGTCAAAGTAATGAAGCCGCCGTAACTTTGCCCGAGCGTACTCCAGGGGCGATCGCCAAAGCAGGTTTTACGCAGATATTCGGCATCCGCCACAATCGAGTCTGCCCGGAAGCAGGACAGATAATCGGCTGCTTGAACGTCGCTGAGCCCGGCTAGACTTTTGCCTTCAACCCGGCTGCTGCGCCCGGTGCCGCGCTGATCGAGCAAGATCACCCTGTAGGTTTTCAGGGCTTCGGCGATCCAACTGCTACGCGCGGTAGGGCGTGGGCTTTTTCCGCCTGGTCCACCTTGGAGAAATAGCAGGCAAGGTAGCTGTTCTTCGCGACGCGTAGGATCCACCAATTCGCGGGCAAAAACCTCAATGGTGCGTGTATCCTGATCGTCGAACCATTTCAATGGCACCTGGATTATATGCTCACGCACCCAAATTGCTGGTAGCAAGTACTCTCGTGCAACAGTCATGTTATCTTCCTTTTTGTTCTTCCCTCATTTTTCAGTGGCTTTATACAGCCAACGGCGTTTTACGAAGCTGTTCTCGCACCAAGGAATTGGCCAAGACTATCTCATTGGGTCAGTAAGGTGCTCTTTTTCAGAAACCACTGATTTTCCTGACTGAAAGATCAGCTTCGTTTGGTTTGCATCGTGCTTGGTTTGACCTACAAGCAGAGGTGAGACTTTATCAAACGACCCCGAACATGATGAACATAACTCGCGAAGATGGATCTGTGCTAGTACGTTAACGCAATGTAAAATGATCGCCATCACAATATTGATGATAGCTTTTAATGCCCGCGTGCATGCTGAGCGATCAAGTCGGTTTTGCTGCGTTCGATACCGGGTCGTTAGCACAACGGTGATTGTTCGGGCGTGGTCACTTATGGTAAGTCGTCAATACTGTTTCACCTCGCCAATGCGGGCAGTTTAATCTCACCGAAAATGGCCTACGTTCATGTAAGGCAAAGTAAAATTGGACACCCCTTTAATAGGGAACTATATCTTAATCAGGGTCAGGTTTTATACCTGACCTTATTGTTTTCGTCGTGAATCATGATCGTGAAAGGCGAACGCATCCCCGTAATAACTATATGGAGTATAGCCATGATCACAGAAGCACAAGTCAATCAGGCCCAGCAGGACTGGTGCGATGGTTTAGTGAGAATCGGGGCGACGTATCGCCAGGGTGGGGATTACCAAGCCGTCGCTGCGGCTGTTGTAGATACCCTTTACGATTACAAAGATGGCGTTGTGTTCTTCAAGCCCACTTTGGCACATGGGGCCAAGACATTCCGCAGTAGTCGTGAGGGGGCTATTTCTTACTTCGTCGGTGGGAACCCTGATTTTCCTGATGATGCGGGCTTTGCCTTAAAAGTTTGGCAAAAAGTCTGGTACGACAACAATGCCGCTGAGAACGGTATTCAGATTCATGGTGATATTGCGATCACTATGGGCAATGTCTATCTGGTTAGCGAGAATAACGAGGAAGTGATGGTAGATAAGACCTTTGTTTTCCGTCGCTGTGCTGATGGCCAGTTGCGCCTATGTGCACATAAATCAGCGTTGCCTTTTACTCCTTCGGCCAAATAATACTTTCAATGCAGCTTTGTTATATGTATGAGTAGCCGCGGCTCCGGAGGAGGAAAATCCATGGATGGTGCTAATAATCAAGTGGCCAACGCACCTGTAAGCTAAAGTATTACAAGTATAAAAAGCATCATTACAACTTCCATTAGCCCGCAAGCTAATTTCACGGAATCAGCAGAAAGAGGGCGTCATGAATATCAGCAAAGGTTTTTCCGGCGATCTTTTCGGTGGGCTGACAGCGGCGATTGTTGCTTTGCCATTGGCTCTGGCCTTTGGGGTACAATCAGGTATGGGGGCCGTAGCCGGGCTCTATGGGGCTATTGTTCTTGGTATTCTGGCGGCACTGTTCGGTGGCACTCGTACGCAGATCAGCGGCCCAACCGGGCCTATGACCGTGGTGTCCAGCGCAATTATTGCGGCAGAGATTGCCTACTTTGGCTCCTTGGAAGGCGCGCTACCTTCCATAGTGGTGACATTTGTTCTTGCGGGACTGTTACAGATCCTCATGGGGATGCTCAAAGTAGGGCAGTACATTCGTTATATGCCTTACCCCGTTATCTCTGGATTTATGAGCGGTATCGGTCTGATTATTATCATCACGCAACTCTTTCCACTCATGGGCCTGGCTTCGCCCGGTTCGCCGTTGAGCACCCTGCTAGCCGTTGGTTCGGCCATCGGTAGTATCAATCTGCAGGCGCTATTTTTGGCCTTGGGCACTATCGCGACCATTTATCTGTTCCCAAAAATCACCAAAGTCATCCCAGCCACGTTGGTTGCCCTAGTGTTTTTTACCTTATTGTCGATAGTGTTAAAATTGCAGGTCCCCACCATCGGCGATATACCACAGGGGTTACCTGAACTGCATTGGAATGCCTTTACTCAGATCGAGTGGCATGACCCTGCCATTATCATTTTTACCGCATTGACCTTGGCCAGTTTAGGCGCGATAGACTCCCTGCTTACCTCTGTCGTCGCTGATAATATGACGCGTACCCAGCACAGTTCTAATCGCGAATTGATTGGGCAGGGGATTGGCAATGCGGTGGCGGGGTTATTCGGCGGGCTTCCTGGTGCAGGGGCCACCATAAGAACGGTAGTTAATATTCGTTCCGGCGGCAACTCTCGGCTATCAGGAATAACGCATGGCCTGATTCTGTTATTTATTCTGTTGGGTGCCGGTAAATATGCTGGCTTGATCCCGGTGCCAGTGTTGGCCGGTATTCTGATCACGGTAGGGATCGGTATTATTGACTACCGTAGCCTGAGGGACTTGCGGTCAATTCCCCGTGCCGATGTGGTGATTATGCTGAGCGTGACGTTACTCACCGTATTTGTCGATCTCTTGCAGGCGGTGGGGATTGGGATGGTTATGGCCGCACTGTGGTTTATGAAACAGATGGGCGATCTGACAGAACAAAAATCCCAAGGGCATTTGCTATCAAAAGATCAACGAGTGGTTCTGCCCGATGAGCAAAAATGGCTTCATGGGCACGAAGAACAAGTCTATATACAACATTTTGACGGGCCGATTTTCTTTGGTTTTATCTTTGGTTTTAACCGTATCATTCGGGAATTGCCTGAGGTGAAAACCGTGATTTTTCGTATGGAGAATGTGCCCTATATTGACCAGAGCGGATTATATGCGTTCGAGGACGCTATGACTAACCTGCGACAAAATGGCATTGAGATAATGTTCTGCGCATTGCAGGCACAGCCGCGAAGTATGTTAGAAAAGATTGGACTGATCCCAAATCTGGTATCGCCAGACAAGATCGTCGAACGTTTTGAGGATTTGGTGCCACTATAGCCAGTGAGTCAGCGGTTAATTTGAGTGTTCTATTTTTCCTCACGCTAATGCCCATCCATGTTGATGGGCATTAGCGATAAACTCTAAGTTACGCTCGTTTTTCATTGTTACCAGATGGCAGGTTACATATCAAAAAAACAATCTTCATCGAGTACTGATGTGGCTATTTTCTGCACTGGGCCGCACATTCTGACTTGGAAATCACTGCTGAAGCTAATAATCAACTGCCCACCTGGCATATGCACGGTAACCTTGTCATCAACCAGCCCAAGTTTTCGCATCGCACTGGCGGCGGCACAACTGCTGCTGCCAGACGCCAATGTATAGCCTGCGCCACGCTCCCATATGCCAATGTGAATATTGCCGCGATCCTGCACTTCCACAAACTGGACATTGGTGCGTTTGGGGAAGATGGATAATGTTTCTATTTTTCTTCCCAGTTCTTTCACCAAGGCAAGATCCAATTCTTTCACCTGAACAACGCAGTGCGGATTACCCATGGATACCAAGGTCGCATTCAGTTTATGGTCATCAATAGGAAGTGGTAATGCCAGCGCAGTTTCACCTTCGACCAAAGCAGGTAGTACAGACGGTGTGAAATTGGCTTGCCCCATATCGACAATGATTTGATGCAAATCTTCAGTGACTTCACAGCGTACTTGTCCACCCACGGTATTCACATAGAACGGCGAATGGGAAACTTGACCTGTATCAAATAAATAACGAGCATAGATACGCAGACCGTTACCACTTTTCGCTGCTTCAGATCCATCAGGGTTGATTATGCGTAAAGTTGGGACATCAAGGCCGTCGATATCGATAAGTAATCCATCGGAACCAAGCCCGTAATGACGGTCACAAATACGCTGTATTTGTTGATTGGTCAGGCGTTCCGCCAATTTGCGCTGACAAACCAGATAATCGTTACCTAATCCGTGATAGCGGTGAAAAACAAGTTCGTTCATTGGCATCTCATAAAGTGGTGGCGGTTTTATTCACACTGGTAAAGCCTCATGTTCGTAACAACGTTTGTTAACGGACTCTTCATATCGATCTCACCTTGCATCGCGAAGTGAGATCGCCGGATGCTGACTCATCAATAACTAAACCGCTCAAAGATCTCTTTAGCGGCGGCTTCATAAGCTAACGCTTTCAGCTCCATGATTTGCTTCATATCTTTAGAATCCCGGTTATGGCGGCTACTGACGGCGGAATTCTCGAAAGTTTGTGGTGTAAAGCTCGTCCAGCGACCAGTCAGAACGTCAATTAGAGCAATACGCAACACGATCCGCATATGCTGAGTTTCGTCAGGTAATACACTGCCAACAAAAGGCACCCACGAAATGACTTTAGTGGCTTCATTTTCGCTGCCGCTTTCTAACTGCCCCCAGTAGACCAGAATCTTATCCTTACCGCCGTTAGCGGCTGTCAGACGCAGAAGCTTAGGATAATCAACGGTAGAGTCTTTACTCTGGCTTTCGCCATAACGGCATGAGTTTGGGGGGATCCCGGAGAACACGGCTACGGAATAAAACTGCTTGAGGGCATTCTGCATGGCAGGATCGGGCGTCATGGCACCTGACTGGATCAGCAAAATAGACGAATTCTTAGGTAATCTGAAAATGGAGCGGGCATTGTTGAGGGCCGTTTTGATATCGTTATCAGTAATACCCTGCTCAGGCATCGCGCCCAGTACGTCCTGATCCCTTAATTCACCGTTATAAAACTGATTTTGCCCATTACCGGCATTGGAAATGGAACGTGTTTCACAGCCTGATACCATCAGGATGCCTAAGACGACAAACAATAACCCGCACCATTTACCCATAGAGCTATTTTTCATATATTCATTCCCTAAATTATGGATAGCTAGCTGATATTAAAGATTACCAGAAAGCAGAATTTACCCCCATTGCACATTTAATAATCTAATAAAATCCCGATAGTTAACAGTCTATTTACTCGCAATGGATAGATAGAAAGGTAGAGCTCGTTCGGTTGGCTTTACACGAAGCAGTCATATGCAGTCATTGTGGCCTAACTTTGAGGGGGACCAATGTGCCGGAGCATATTGGCCCGGCCCCGTACAGGGTAACCTTTAAAAAGGTTAGGCCGACGACACCGTTATTGTTTAGTGGTTACTCTCTTTATAAGATAAGCTACTCATTTCGAATTGCTATTTTTCAATGAGTTAAGTGAAAACTTACTATTTCAAGGAAGTATAATGACCCTTACTATGCCTTCTACTATGGTTTTGTTGACAATCCTATTACTGACTGCCTGCTCGAGCCAGCAAAGTAGCCCTGAGCGCCACGCTAAGCGTGCTGTTTATCAATTGGATCAGGTGCATTTTGATCCCAACAGCCGAATGAATATTTCAGGCTCGATAAAGCAAGCCACACCGTTTTTTAAACAGTTCTATGAGATCGGGAAAGCCGATCGGGCAAAAGGGCTTACACGCCAGCAGGCTCAGCAACGAGAAGCGTATTTTCACGGCCCCGAGTTTCTTCAGGAGTCAGAACAAAAAACTATATTTATCAAACAGAAATATTCAGCAGATAACCCGCAGAAACAGCGTCAGATACTGGTGGATGCCGCTGTTGCTACCTACTGGGATGGGTACGAAGGCCGGTCTTGAATTAGGAATATCTTTATATGAAAGTTTTGTATCAGGACGAACACCTGATTGCAGTCAACAAACCTGCGGGCTGGTTGGTACATCGTAGTTGGTTGGATCGTCATGAAACGAAGTTTGTGATGCAAACCGTGCGCGATCAGATTGGCCAGCACGTATTTACCGTGCATCGCCTGGATCGTCCCACTTCCGGCGTATTACTGATGGCGCTGTCCAGCGACGTTGCGCGTATGCTGTCGCAGCAGTTTGAACGGCATGAAGTGCAGAAAACTTATCATGCGGTGGTGCGGGGTTATGTGCTTGAAGAAGGCACTATCGATTATGCGCTGACGGAAGATCTGGACAAGCTGGCAGATAAGCATGCCGACCCAAATAAAGGCCCAAAATCGGCGGTGAGTCATTACCGGCCTTTGGCGACGGTGGAAATGCCGGTGGCGATTGGCCGCTATGCCACTTCGCGCTACAGCCTGGTTGAACTGAAGCCGGAAACCGGTCGTAAGCATCAGTTGCGCCGTCATATGGTGCATATCCGCCATCCGATCATTGGAGATACCGCACATGGCGATCTGCGTCAGAATCGTGGTATGGCACAGCATTTTGCCTGTCCGCGCCTGATGCTCCACGCCAGCCATCTGCAACTTAATCACCCCATTACCGGTGAAAAGCTGCATATTTCTGCCCCTTGGGATGCGACTTGGCAGGGGGTGATGTCTCAATTTGGCTGGCTCGATGTTATCCCTGAGCTTGCTGGGGTTGAGTTTCCCACGGCTAACGGTCAGGATAACTGAGCATTTTTTAGGGCATATCAAAAGAAATCATCAAAGGAGCAGGAGCGATGGCTCAGGTTGGCATTTTCGTAGGGACGATCTACGGTAATTCATTGCTGGTGGCGGAAGAGGCGGAAAATATCCTTAAAGAGCAGGGCCATGAGGTCAAGCTGTTTGAAGAAGGGGAATTCGAGGCCTGGCAGTTTTATCGCCAGCACTATGTGTTAGTGGTGACTTCCACTACTGGGCAAGGCGATCTGCCGGACAGCATTGCGCCGCTGTTCCATGCTCTTCGCGATCAGGTCGGTTATCAGCCGGAGCTGCATTATGGGCTGATTGCGCTCGGTGACAGCAGCTACGACAACTTCTGCGGTGCCGGGCGTGCTTTTGATGCGCTGTTGCAGGAGCAAGGGGCAACACGGGTGGGAACCGTATTGGAGATTGATGCGCAGGAACAACCCGAGCCAGAAGTGGTGTCCTGCCCTTGGGTCGAGCAATGGGGTTTATTGCTGAAATAATAAACCCCTGGCCGCGGTGTTTCTTGCGATGCTCAACGCTCGTGGCTGTTGGTAAGCAACTGTGCTGCCTCGAGATCGGCAAACAACGTGCACGCCGGGTGCAGGCGCAGTATGGAGGCAGGGATGGCTTCCGTCAGCGGGCCTTCCAGCGCCTGTTTCAGTATTGGCGCTTTTTTCTCACCGGTTACCAACAGCAGGATATTTTTGGCATGCATGATAGTTTTGATTCCTAAAGTGAAATAAGCGTCAGGAACGAACTCTTTACCTCCTACTTCGTTTGCCAATAACGCTGTCAGTTCGGGGTTATCGCGATCAACAGCAATCCGGCGTGCTTCGCTGTCAAACGACGAACCCGGCAGGTTAGCGGCGATGTGCCCATCGCTGCCAAGTCCCAGAATCAGTAAATCTATGCCTCCATCCGCTTCTATCTGCCGGTCCGCTTGAGCATAATTGCTGCCGTTTAGTGCATGGATCTGTTCATCAGGTACCCCGGCAGGTTCGAACAGATGGCGTTGTAAGTGGCGGTAAATGGCACCCTTATCGTTCTCAAACGGATGAAACGGCACTTCATCCTGCGTGTAGTAATGCACATGGCGATATTGCGGGTTATCACGCAGATGTGGGGTTAATGCTTGATACAGCGCCAAGGGGGTTGAGCCACCGGTTGGGGCAAAGTTAAAGCGTGAGCGTTCTCGCATGGCCTGTAAAATGTCATTGACCGCCTGCGCGGTGAGTAACTCTTGGTTGGGGAATAATTCAATTCTCATCTGTTTTCCTAGTCTGACTTCTATTATCGGGTTGTACTGGGCAAAAAAAAACCTAACCCCTTAACTGCTCGCCCAGGCGAATGCGTGGGAAACGTTAAAGAGTTAGGTTTTGCCTGCTAAGCAGTAACAATCCTATCTTGATGACAGGTTAACCCTACCATACTGGGAACGGTCAAAATGTGAACTCAGTTACAGGCAGGTTTAATGCTCTGCTCTCGGGTTTATTTACCGCGAGTCAGTTTGTCCAGATCGGATTCAATCTCGGCAATCTTGTGGGAAACCACGTTTTCCAGATGGCGCAGGTCGTCAAGAATTTTACGTTTCAGATCCACTTCGATCTGATCGCGCTGGCAAAGCTGATCCAACTCGTCGATCACATAGCGCAGATTGGGGTTGATTTCGTGGATTTCTTTGTAACCTTGACCCGCATTGTCTGCTACGACGGTCTTGCGTTGACGCGGATATTTGAACTTAACGCTTTTGGCAAAGAACTCGCCTTTGTCCTTGCGGAAATAAATCTTGAGAATGTCGTTGTTGGCCTCCTGACGCAGGCTGTAGCGATCGACATCTTCCGGTTGATTGATTCCTAAGCTTTTCAGGTTGTCATACATAATCGCGCCACCTTTTAATGAATTTTACACCGGTTTTATTTCAACTCTCAGTGATATTAGCCGAGAATTGAGACTCATCAGGGATGTTTCACTGTGATAATTATGGTGAAAACTGCCGCCAGAGACTGTGACGGTTCGCGTATTGAAGGCAAAAAAATAGCGGGTGATTCACCCGCTATCCAATATTAGTCGATGGTACGTAACAACTCATTAATCCCGACTTTACCGCGCGTTTTGGCATCAACTTTCTTCACGATCACCGCGCAGTACAGGCTGTATAAACCGTCTTTGGAGGGCAGATTGCCGGAAACCACCACCGAGCCAGCAGGTACGCGGCTATAGTGCACTTCACCCGTTTCACGGTCATAGATACGGGTGCTTTGGCCCAGGTAAACGCCCATTGAGATCACT
>Ga0114969_10003615_pt1 | contig 12402 bp, 9 predicted proteins | sample M_130807_MF_Meta_FD_87316 | JGI IMG/M metagenome (GOLD analysis project Ga0114969, IMG submission 87316) | Freshwater microbial communities from Lake Montjoie, Canada to study carbon cycling - M_130807_MF_MetaG | ecosystem: Environmental > Aquatic > Freshwater > Lake | place: Lake Montjoie...
ATAGCGCGTCCTGGGTGTTGCGGTCAGCCAGTCTTATGCACATAATTGGTGCGTGTCGGTACGAAGTAGCCTAACAGCAACATCTGGGCTATCGATTTGTTGGGTGCATTACTATTTATCATATTGTTTTTATTTATTAAAAAAAAATTGGCACGGAAACTGCTTTCTAGTTTGATTGGGTACCTTGAGTATCACTCTCAATCTTGGGAAAGGGCGTCATGTACAAAATAAAATTATGCGCTGTTGCGATGGGCGCCTTACTTGCCTTTCCTGTTGGGGCGGCTGACGAACCCAGTGCTTTGCCCAAGGAGGTGAAGCTTGAGGTCAAACCAGAGGCAAAGTCAGAGCTCGGATCTGGCAACGGCATTGAGGTCGGTGGCTGGGTCAATGCGGGGATGACCTACAATACAAACAAACCAGCCAATGGATTTAATGGCCCAGTCACCTTTGCCGATCGCTCAAAAGAGCTGCAGCTTAATCAGTTCAATGTGTTTGTGCAGCGTGCCGTGGCAACAGAGGGTAAGGGGTGGGACTTCGGGGGTCGGCTTGATGTCATGTTCGGAACCGACGCCATTTTTACCCAGGCATACGGCATCCCAGCCCGTGATGTAAATACTGGACAGGCCTCTGCGAGAAGTAAGTGGGACCTCAATCTGTGCTGCTCCTCTAGCCGCTTCTACAATGCCGCACTGCCGCAAATGTATGTGGAGGGGTACGCGCCGGTCGGGAACGGCTTGAACCTTAAGCTTGGCCACTTCTACTCACCAACGGGTTACGAGACGGTGCCGGCCCCGGATAACTTTTTTTACACGAAGGCGTATACGTTCACCAACGGCGAGCCGTTTACCCACACCGGGCTGCTGGGAAATTACGTGGTCAACAAGAACTGGGCACTGATGGGGGCTGCGATTACCGGTAGCGCGACCGGAGGCTGGGATGGCGGGCTTGATAAGCAGCTTAATAACTGGGGCGGCCTGGCGGGTGGTACCTGGACAAGCGATGACAAGATAAGCTCCGTGAACCTGACTGGCTCGTACAGCAACACCTCCGCACAGAGCAATCAGCCGTGGAAATTTTACAGCCTGGTGATCCAGCACAAGGTCACGCCCAAGACCTTACTGGTGCTGCACCAGACAACTGGCTTTGCGGGTGGAGTGCTACTGTATGACAATAGCCACAAAGACGCTATGTGGTACGGCATCGACATGCAGGTGCATCATGACATAAGGGACAACCTGTCTGTTGGAGTACGCGCTGAGCGGTTCCATGACAGGGACGGCTTCCGTGTCTGTTCGCCAATTAGAGTTTCTCAGGCAACGGATGGCGCGGGCGTTAACTTTGCGGCCAGCTTCCCGGCCACCTGCAGGCCGGCCGATTACTACGACGTAACCTTGGGCATCAATTGGAAGCCAACCAAAGAATTAAAAACTGACTGGAAGGCAATGCAGTCACTTAATATTCGTCCAAATATACGTTACGACAGGGTGGACGGCATTGGCCAGGCGTACAACCCATTCGACAGCAAGAGGGACCAGCTGCTGCTGTCGGTCGACGCGATGATCTCCTTCTGATAGAGGGGTTGCTAGGCGTGTCGAGTCATAAGCAAGCTGGTATAATACATTTTGAATAAATGTTTATTTAATCTTAAGGTTCGCATCAGCGATTGGTGGGTAGCGCTTGTAATAAACTATGGCCCGTGTTTCAAATAACTTCAGGAGTAACAATTATGAAGATGGTTACAGCAATCATTAAACCGTTCAAGCTTGACGAAGTGCGCGAGGCCTTGACCGCGATTGGCGTGCTCGGCATCACCGTCACAGAGGTCAAGGGCTTCGGCCGACAAAAAGGCCACACCGAGCTGTACCGTGGCGCAGAATACGTGGTGGACTTTTTGCCTAAAATAAAATTAGAGGCGGCCGTTGCCAAGGAGATGCTGGAGCTGGTAATCGAGGCCATCGAAAAGTCCGCACACACCGGAAATATAGGCGACGGCAAGATCTTCGTTCAGAGCATCGAGCAAGTTGTCCGTATCCGCACCAGAGAAACTGGCCCAGACGCACTCTAGGGTGCTGTGTGACTCAGGGTTGAGGTACTAGCGCGTGGCCACCAGTTTTTTAGGTGGGCTGGAGCAGCTCGCCACAGCCGTTGTGCTGCTGGATCAGCAGTTAAACGTTGCCCACCTGAACCCCGCCGCGGAGGAGCTGTTTTCCGTGGGTGACAAAAATGCGGTATCCCATCCCCTGCAGGATGTCTTTGTGGACACCAAGGGGCTTGTCGATGCGATAGGCCATGCTATAAGCACTAACACCAATTACACCGTGCCGGAACTTGCTTGCTGTAGGTTACATCTGCGCTGCACCATCACCCCGTTGAAGCAACTTGGCCAGCCGTTGTCAGAATTGGATGGGGGGGTGTTGCTTGAATTTCAGACCATCGACCACTCCTTAAGGCTGGCACGCGAAGCGCAAATGTTAGAGCAGACCGAGGCTAACCGCATGCTGTTGCGCAACCTGGCGCATGAGGTCAAGAACCCATTGGGAGGAATACGTGGTGCGGCGCAACTGCTCGAGCACGAGCTGGACAAGCCCTCCCTCCGCGAATACACGCAGGTCGTCATCCAGGAAGCCGACCGGTTGGCTTCACTAATGGACCAACTGCTCGAACCAGAGCGTGAGCCAAATCTGGACCAGCTTAATGTTCACGAAGTGCTCGAGCGCGTGCGCGGCATTGTTCTTGCGGAGTTCCCACGCGACCTGCGTATCCAGCGTGACTACGACACCAGTCTGCCGCTGCTAGTTGGTGACAAGGAGCAGCTGATGCAGGCAGCGCTCAACATCGCACGTAACGCCGCGCAGGCCATGGGTGGACGGGGCGAGATCTCTTTCAGGACACGCATCTCACGCCAAGTTACGCTCATGAAAAAGCGCCATCGCCTAGCGCTCACGATCCAGGTCATCGACAACGGGCCGGGCGTCTCACCCGAACTGCACGACAAGATTTTTTATCCGCTGGTCACAGGTCGTGATAATGGGCACGGTCTGGGGCTAACCATAACGCAAAAGCTTATCAAGCAGCATGACGGTATCGTTGAGTTTGATAGCGAACCGGGGCGCACCTGCTTCACCATAATATTGCCACTAAAATAAATGATAAGGAGCGCGGACATGAAGCCCGTTTGGATTGTTGACGATGATAGTTCCATACGCTGGGTTCTGGAAAAAGCCCTCGAGCGTGCAGGCATTAACTGCATGAGCTTCGTTTCAGCGGATGGGGCCCTGAGCGCGTTACAACACAAGAAGCCCCAGGTGGTCATTAGCGATATTCGTATGCCAGGGAGCGACGGACTCGACTTCTTGAAAAAATTGCAAGAAACAAACCCTAACGTGCCAGTCATTATCATGACCGCGCACTCTGACCTTGAGAGCGCGGTATCCGCATTCCAGGGCGGGGCATTCGATTACCTGCCCAAACCATTCGATGTCGATCAGGCCGTCACGTTGGTGCGTCGCGCGCTAGAGCAAAGACTGCGCACTAACTTGCCCGTGGCGGATAGCGTTGTCGTCTCGGATATCCTGGGCCAGGCACCTGCGATGCAGGAGGTGTTTCGTACCATCGGGCGGCTGGCCCACTCCCACGCAACCGTTATGATTAATGGCGAATCTGGTACCGGCAAAGAATTGGTAGCGCATGCGTTGCATCGCCACGGTCCGCGCGCAAAGAAGCCGTTCGTTGCCATCAACACCGCAGCCATTCCGAGGGACCTGCTTGAATCGGAACTATTCGGTCATGAGCGTGGCGCATTTACCGGTGCGGCCAGCAGTCAAAGCGGTCGCTTTGAGCAGGCAGAGGGCGGCACGCTGTTCTTGGACGAGATAGGGGATATGCCAGCGGATCTACAAACACGCTTGTTGCGTGTGCTATCCGACGGAAACTACTACCGTGTCGGCGGACAGCTGCCGATCAAGACCAACGTGCGCATCATAACCGCCACACATCAAAATCTTGAAGAGAGGGTGAAGGAGGGTCTGTTCCGCGATGACTTGTTCCACCGCCTGAATGTTATCCGCCTGCTCTTGCCACCACTGCGTGAACGATGTGACGATATTCCGCTACTGTCCAGGCACTTCTTGGAAAAAAAAGCACGCGAACTCTCCGTTCGGCCAAAGGAGTTCAGTAAGGACGCCATAAATTATCTTAAGGCACAAAATTTTCCTGGTAACGTACGGCAGCTAGAAAATCTGTGCCACTGGCTGACCGTGATGACGCCGTCGCAGAGGATAGAGATCTCTGACCTGCCGCCTGATTGGCGCGAAAGGTCCGCCCCAACTCCGTCAGACAACGACTGGCTGTCCCTGTTGGGCTCAGAGGTGGATACGGCATTGGAGCGCGGTGACAAGGACATACTAGACACACTCGGCAAGCAGTTTGAGCATGTACTTATCGAGCGGGCACTGCGGCACACTGGCGACAGGAAAATTGAGGCCGCCAACCTCTTGGGGATGGGGAGGAATACGATCACACGCAAGATGCATGATCTTGGGTTTGGCAAGAAGTAACCAAGAGATCTCTGTGTAGCAGAAAATGACATGCCCGATCCTGGGGGAGTGAGAAAGCGTAAATGATAGATATTTTTATAGAATTATTGTTGATGCTCCTCATTATTCTTGTGGCGGCTGAAATTTTTACCAATGCACTTGAGCACCTTGGGCACAGACTAAACATATCAGAGGGCGTCACGGGCTCCATTTTTGCCGCCATCGGGACGGCGTTACCCGAGACGATGGTCCCCCTGCTTGCGCTATTCGCCGGTACAAAAAATATCAGCATCAACGAAGAGATTGGGGTTGGTACCATCCTGGGCGCCCCTTTGATGCTGTCGACGCTGTCTACCTGCCTTATGGCTTGCGCCATCCTTCATCGGCGGGGGGTCACGGGGTTTGTTCGGCCAGAGCTTAGCGGGTTTGTGCGCGATCTAAATTTCTTTATATTCGCCTTCACGATTGCCGCGGTGGCCATGTACCTCCCGCAGGACGTGCCCTACCTTCGCGGAGCGCTCAGTCTTGGCCTGGTACTCGTGTACTTTATCTACGTGCTGCTTACATTGCGCGCCTCTAGGGATCTAGTCCATCAGGGTCACGGAACCATTACCGAGGGCAGGATGTTCTTTTCCAGAATGGGGTTGCCGAATAACCTGCTGATCATCATGCTTCAACTGATCGCTGGGGTGGCATTGCTGGTCTACGGTGCCACAGGATTTATACACGGTATCGAGGGGGCCTCATACGCATGGGGCGTCTCCGCGCTGTTGCTGTCCTTGCTTATTATTCCAATAGCGACCGAGCTGCCGGAGAAGGTGAACAGCATCCTGTGGATCAGGCGAGGGAAGGACACGCTGGCTTTCGGAAATATCACGGGGTCAATGGTGTTTCAGGGGACACTCTTGCCCGCCATCGGCATCATGCTGACACCTTGGCAGCCTCGTTTGGAGGTGCTGGCGAGCGTTTGGGTCACCCTGATTGCCGCCCTGTGGCTTAGATTTAATGCGCGCTCAGGTGGGCTGCCGATATGGGCACTGCTCTTGAATGGGGTGCTGTATGTCGTGTTTGTTTCGATCACGCTGTCACGATAGGCGAGGTGTCACCGGCCATGCGTGCAGGTCTGCCTAGTGGCTGTGCTGTTGTGCCTCCAGAATCTGGACCCTGGCCTCTAGCGCCGTCAACTTTTCTATTGTGTTGGATAGCAATTGGGCCTGCACATCAAACTCCTCACGCGTCACCAGATCAAGCTTGGTAAGGCCTTGCGCGAGCAGGGCCCTAGCGTTCTTCTCTATGTCCTTTGCCGGACTGTCGGCCACCGCCTTGCTTAGCTTCGCAGAAATGTCGTTAAGAAATTTTGTGTTGAGCATGGGTCGCCCCTTGTGTGGGTGAGGGATGCAGTATACCAAACTATACCCATTAATTTTAGGTCGGCGAGACGGTCTGCGGTGACCACGCCTGGGCCCGTATTTGGGCCGCCAGGGGGCGTTGCCTGATTCGCCAACTCGGCTTTGAGGGGGTGAATATCTGGTAGTATTAAAGATTGCAGGCCGGAAAATTAAGGGTTAATGGTATCCTTTAAGTATTTGTATGTATTTAATTTTTATGCGTCACCCGATCCTGAGTTTTTCGGTACTTAATTTGAGATGCTAGATCCTTGCATATAAAAAATAAAAATTTGCACACGCAGATAGCTATGTTGTTGCTGAGTGCGGCAGTGTTGTCGTTACCGGGTTGCACCAACGTGGGCCCAGACTTTATGCGACCACCTCCACCTGACGCAAAGAGCTATATCTCGCAGGAGTTGCCAGCGCAAACCGCTACGGCGTTAGGTGCCGTGGGTGCGCCGCAGCGCTTTGTGGTTGGCGGTGACGTGCCGGTTGAGTGGTGGAAGAATTTCAATTCGCCAAAGCTTAATGAGCTGATCGATCAGGCCCTGCAGGCCAGCCCGACCCTGGACGCCGCGCAGGCCACCTTGATGCAGGCGCAGCAAACCTATGTCTCACAGAGTGGCTCATCACAGTACCCGCTGGTGAGCGGCAAGCTGGGCGCACAAAAACAAAAGTTCAACCCCTCCACCTTCGGTCAGGCGACCCCAAGCAAGATATTTGACCTATACAACGCCGGGGTGACGGTCAGCTACAACTTCGACCTCTTCGGGGGCAATCGCCGCGCCCTGGAGGCTCTGGCCGCACAGGCCGACTACCAGCGCTACCAGTTCGAGGGCGCGCGACTGATGTTGGCTGCCAACGTAACCACCGCGGCAATGGCGCAGGCGCAGTACGCGGAGCAAATTGGTGTCACGGTGGCCATCCTGGCGGCACAAAAGAAGCAGCTCAACATTGCAAGAGAACGCCTCAAGCTGGGCGCGGTGTCGCGCAGCGATGAACTCTCCTTGCTTGCCCAGGTGGAGCTAACGCGTGCCAGCATCCCACCGCTGCGTAACAGTCTTCAGAAAACAAATAGCCTGCTCGCCGAGCTACTCGGGCAGTCCCCGGGCACGGCGAAGATACCTAGGTTTGCTTTGGCAGACTTTAACCTGCCGGCAGACATTCCGCTGGTGGTGCCCTCAGAGCTGGTGCGTCACAGGCCCGATATTCGTGCGTCCGAGGCCCTCCTGCATGTAGCCAACGCCCAGCACGGGGTCGCGATTGCTACGGGCTACCCACAGATTGGACTGTCTTCCGGGATGAGCTCGCAGGCCATGGGTGCGTCGGGACTGCTCGGGCCGGGGTCGATCATTTGGAACCTAGCAGGACAGGTGGTGCAGCCGCTGTTTAATATGGGTTTCGAGGCCACGGTTAAGTCGGCAGAGTCTGGATTTAATGCGGCAACAGCCAACTACCGGCAGACGGTGCTACAGGCCCTGCGCAACGTTGCCGACGTACTCTATGCGCTAGACAACGACGCGAAGACATTGCAGGCCCAAGCCATCGCTGCCTCCTCGACACTGGCGTCTCTTGACCTCATCCAGCAGCAGTTTGCATTGGGCGGGGTGAGCTACCTGGAGCTACTGACCGCACAGCAGCAGGCACAGCAAACCCAGATCAACCTGATCGCAGCGCAAGTGCAGCGCTTAGCGGACACCGCGGCACTCTACCAGGCCATGGGCGGCGGCTGGATTGCCGTGCCCAAAAAAGATGCGGCCATTTCGTGGCGCACTAAATTGGTAGCGCAGAATGTAGAGCACGGGCGCCATGTACGGCACCCTTCCGATCAAAATTAAGCACGAGGTATTGCATGGTAAAAGGAACCACTAAACGGATGATCATTATGCTGCTGCTGTCTGCGGCGGTGCTGGGTGGAATCTACGCCTTCCAGCAGTTCAGAAATAAAATGATACAGCAGTCCATCAGGGGGCAGGCCAACCCACCACAGAGCGTATCCACCGTGGTGGCGAAGGTGTCCACCTGGCAGCCTACTGTGGAGGCGGTGGGCAACCTGCGCGCCTCCAAAGGAACCAACCTGGCTGCCGAGGTGGGGGGGCTGGTGACGGCCATACACTTCGACTCCGGGAAGGTGGTCAAGGCGGGGCAGCTCATCTTGGAGCTGAATGCCGTCCCCCTCCAGGCCCAGCTCGAGCAGATGAGGGCAGCCTCCCGACTCGCAAAGCAGAACTTTGATCGTGACCTTGCCCAGCTAAAGATTCAGGCGGTGAGTCAGGCCGCGGTAGACCTCGCCGCGTCCAACCTAAAGAGTGCGCTGGCCCAGGTGAGCATGCAGGAGGCCCTGATCGCACAAAAAAGTATCCGCGCTCCATTCGCCGGTCGGCTGGGTATACGCCAGGTTGATCTCGGCCAGTATTTGGCGGCAGGGACGACCCTCGTGAACCTCCAAAAGCTTGACCCCATGTACCTGGACTTCGCTGTGCCGCAAGCCCAGATTGACCTGGTCCGTGTCGGCGACAGTGTCGACGTGCAGGTCAACTCGTTCCCCGAGAAAATTTTTAAAGGCACCATCTCTGCCATCGAGTCGCAGGTCGACATACCGACACGCAACCTGAAGGTGCGGGCAAGCATCCCCAACGCTAGCGGTGAGCTGCTGTCCGGGCTATTTGCTACGGTGCGCGTAAAGCGGGGGGGCGAGAAGCAGCACATCACCTTGCCGAACTCGGCCATCTCCTACAACCCATTCGGCAGCACCGTTTTTGTGGTTAAGGGCGAGGGGGCTACGTCGGATGGGAAGCTGGTGGTTGAGCAGCGCTTCGTGACCACCGGCGCTACTCGTGGCGACCAGGTCGCGATCCTCACCGGCCTAAAGGTGGATGAGGTCGTGGTGAGCTCTGGGCAGCTAAAGCTACGCAACGGAACCCCCGTAGTGATAAACAATAGCGTGCAACCGTCAAGCAATCCGAACCCAGAGGTCAAGGACGAATGAGCATCGCTACCGGAGGCGCGATGAAAAAATTTACTGATATTTTCGTCGAGCGCCCAGTCCTAGCAACCGTCATCAGCCTGACGATATTAATCTTGGGCCTGCGCTCATTGGGCGCGTTGCCGATACTACAGTACCCGTACACTCAAAATGCCGTGGTGACGGTCAGCACCTCTTACCCTGGCGCCGATGCTGGCCTGGTGGCCAGCTTCATAACCACCCCCCTAGAGAATGCGGTCGCCCAGGCCACCGGCATCGATTACATGACCTCCAGCAGCACACAGGGGGTTAGCACGATCACCGCCAACCTTCGGTTAAATCATGACTCGAATAAGGCCCTGACTGAGATCAGCGCCAAGGTCAACGCGGTCCTAAACCAGCTTCCGCCGCAGGCACAAAAGCCCACGATCTCTGTGAACATCGGCCAGACCATAGACGCGATGTACATCGGCTTCTACAGCGACATCCTCAAGCCAAACCAGGTCACGGATTACCTCATACGCTCGGTACAGCCAAGGCTCCAGGCAATCGATGGCGTGCAGGTCGCCGAGCTGCTGGGTGCAAAAAACTTTGCCCTGAGGGCGTGGCTGGACCCACAGAAGCTCGCCGCCGTCGGGCTGACCGCGGCCGACGTGTACGACATCCTGGCAACCAATAACTTCCTCTCGTCCAGCGGCCAGTCTAAGGGCCAGATGGTACAGATCAACCTGAACTCCTCTACCGCCCTGCACTCGGTGGAGGAGTTCAAGCAGATGATATTAAAAAATAAGGACGGGTCCGTGGTGCGCTTGGCGGACGTCGCGAATGTGACCCTTGGCGCAGAAGATTACGATGGTAGCGTGTCCTTCGACGGCAAGAAGGCCGTGTACGTGGGCATCCAGATCGCGCCCGGCGCGAACCTGCTGGACGTGATCGCCCGGGTGCGCAAGGCCATGCCGGACGTCCAGGCGCAGCTGCCACGCGGACTGAACAGCAACGTCGTGTACGACTCGACCAAGTTCGTCAACTCATCGATTAACGAGGTGGTCAAGACGCTGGCCGAATCCATCCTCATCGTGACGCTGGTGGTCTTTGTTTTTCTGGGGTCGCTGCGCTCTGTCCTGATACCCGTGGTCGCGATACCGCTCTCGTTGATAGGCACGTTCACGATGATGTTGGCCTTGGGCTACTCCGTCAACCTGCTCACGCTCTTGGCACTCGTTCTGGCCATCGGGCTGGTCGTGGATGATGCCATCATCGTGGTGGAGAACATAAGCCGCCACCTGGAGGAGGGGCTGTCACCATTCGAGTCGGCCATTAAATCGGCGCGAGAGCTGGCCAACCCAATCATTGCGATGACCATCGTGCTGGTGGCCGTGTACCTCCCGATAGGATTCATGAGCGGGCTCACCGGGGCGCTGTTTACTGAGTTCGCATTCACCTTGGTCGGGGCCGTCACCATATCGGCCGTGGTCGCACTCACGCTGTCGCCAATGATGTGCTCACGCCTCCTGCGCGTGCCCAATCCAAACAGCAGCAACTGGCAGGACAGGCTGGAGAGGTGGCTAGATAAGCGGTTCGAGAGCTTGCACATTCGTTACGAAAAGATTCTGCACGGGATGCTTAACTTCGGTGCCGTGATAGCCGTGTTCTCGCTTGTGGTGATGGGGGGAATCTACTTCCTATACACCACCTCGATGACACAGCTCGCCCCGCAGGAGGACCAGGGCGTTCTGATTGCCGCCTCCTTCAACGCGCCGGACGCGACGCTGCAGCAGCGAGAGATATTTGGTGATCAGGTGCACAGCATATTTAACTCTCACCCCGAGACCGATCACATATTCCAGCTCAACATGCCGACACAGGTCATAAGCGGAATGGTGCTGAAGCCGTGGAGCGATCGCACCAAGACATCGAACCAGTTGCAGCCAGAGGTGCAGAAGGAGCTGAGGGGAATCGCGGGCACTCAGAACGCACTCTTCCAGCCGCCCCCATTGCCGGGCGCGAGGGGCCTGCCGATACAGTTCGTGATCACCACCACGGAGCCATTCCCCAAGCTCTTTGAGGTGTCCCAGAAGTTCCTCCACGACGCAGACCAGACGGGGGAGTTCATCTTTGTTCAGTCCGACCTGCGTATCGATTTGCCACAGACAACGGTGGTGATTGATCGCAACATGGCATCGCAGCTGGGCCTGAATATGCAGAGCATAGGCTCCGCCCTGTCGGCAATGCTAGGTGGCGGGTACGTCAACTACTTCGAGCTCGGTGGGCGATCGTACAAGGTTATCCCCCAGGTAGAACAACGCTTCCGTCTGAACACCGAGCAGCTCAAGCAGTACTACCTGCGTACCGCAACCGGTGAGATGGTCCCGCTGTCGACGGTCGCGCACCTAGAGGCCAGCACCGAGCCCGAAACCATCAACCACTTCCAGCAGCAGAACATGGCAACCATACAGGGGGTAGCCTTCCCGACTATCTCAGAGGGGCAGGCACTAGAACGGCTGAGGGATCTGGCGAAGAAGACGCTGCCAGCCGGGTACGGTTACGACTACGTGGGGCCGTCACGTCAGTTCGTGCAGGAGTCTGGTGGCCTGCTGCTCACCTTCTTCTTTGCCATCGTGATCATCTTCCTGGCACTGGCGGCTCAGTTCGAGAGCTTCCGGGACCCACTCGTTATCCTGGTGTCCGTCCCCATGGCCATCGCGGGGGCGTTAATTTTTATTAATCTTGGAATCGGGCATGCCACGCTCAATATCTACACAGAGGTCGGCCTGGTGACGCTCATCGCCCTCATCTCCAAGCACGGTATCCTGATCGTTGAGTTTGCTAACAACCTGCAGCAGGGTGGGCTAAGCAAGCGCGACGCCATCGAGAAGGCTGCCGGCCTGCGCCTGCGGCCCATACTGATGACAACCGCTGCCATGGTGCTGGGTGTCTTGCCGCTCATCACGGCCAGCGGTGCCGGTGCGGTCAGCCGATTTAATATTGGCCTGGTGATCGCAAGCGGCCTGTCGATAGGCACGTTCTTTACGCTGTTCGTCGTGCCCGGAATTTACATGCTGCTCGCTGTCGATCGTGGCGGTGCAAAAACAACACCACCGTCCAACGCCAAGGCCTAGATACTTTACGGACGCCCCTCGGGGGCGGCCATCTTAAGCAGCACCCAGACCGCGCCACCACCGCCCGCATTTTGTGGTGCCTCGCAGAATGCTAGGACCCCAGGGTGTTGGGGCAGCCACCGGCGTACGCGACTCTTCAGGATGCCCTCCCGCCCGTCTGCTTGCCACCCCTTGCCGTGTATAACGGACACACAGTTAAATCCCTGCTCCATCGCGTTGTGCAAGAACTCCAGTAGTAACGTGCGTGCTGTGTCACTGTTTAGGCCGTGTAGGTCGAGGCTGTCTTGTAGCACCCACCGTCCACGCTTTAAGTTACGCAGGGTCAGGCGAGACATGCTGGGGCGCAGGAACTCGACCGCCGCGTCGCCCCCGACGTCTGAGTCGGAGAGTGTGTC
>Ga0114969_10003616_pt1 | contig 12402 bp, 14 predicted proteins | sample M_130807_MF_Meta_FD_87316 | JGI IMG/M metagenome (GOLD analysis project Ga0114969, IMG submission 87316) | Freshwater microbial communities from Lake Montjoie, Canada to study carbon cycling - M_130807_MF_MetaG | ecosystem: Environmental > Aquatic > Freshwater > Lake | place: Lake Montjoie...
CCTTTACCGGTGATATCGCATTTGTATGACATAAGCTAAAATTAACTCTAGTATCTTATCATACCGAGTAGGCATATGCAATAGTTTGTTCAAAAATCTACTAGTTTCTGGTAAAATGAACCTATGGATTTCAATTTAGCCGCTATAGCTCTATATCTAATTATTGTGATTATTGCTCTCACAGTGCATGAGTTTTCTCACGCCTGGGCAGGTCATATGCTTGGAGACGTTACCGCCAAGCAGCATGGCCGCTTAACCCTAAACCCGGTTGCTCACATAGACCCCTACTCAACACTTTTGCTACCAGTAGCCCTAATACTGCTTGGCTCACCTGTGGTTTTTGGGGCCGCAAAGCCAGTGCCTTTTAATCCTTACGCTGTCCGCTACGGTAAATGGGGGGCCGCCTTGGTAGCTGTGGCCGGCCCAGCTAGTAATCTTTTGATGGCAATTTTTGTGGGGCTGTATCTGCGTTTTGTATCGCTAGGTGGAGTAACGGGTCGCTTCTTGTTACAATTTGTATTTGTCAATCTAGCCTTTTTTGTTTTCAATATGATACCTATTCCACCACTAGACGGCTCAAGGGTACTTTATGCCGCCGCCCCAAGTGGAATGCGCGATGTTATGGACCAAATGGAGAACTACGGCTTAATTGTTATTTTTGCATTTTTATTTATCAGCTACCGCTTCTTGTCTCCTTTTATTTTGAGTGCTGTAACAACTATGGCCTCTATTATAATTGGCTAGTCTGACATGCTATAATTACAGTGCTAAATTTAGCTTTTACTAGCTATTGAAGCACTATTAAGAGTCTGTCGCGTACGAAAATTTAAGTCTATATAACTTTTTCTGATTAAACATAACTCCAGGGAACTCTAGATTGCCCCTGGCCTTGCCAGGGTGCTGCGAGTACCCACCTAGCATTTTGCGGGAGAGGTTATAAGAAGACTTTCTGCGTAGCGGACTCTTTTTTGATGAGATTATTAAAAATTTATTTATTTAAGCTTAAAATGGCGTTTGATCTTAGACTCGTCTTCTAGGTGGCTGGCTACTAGTAGGCGAATTTTTTGACCTAAACCATGGCTTTTTCTGACTGATTCGACGTATTTTATAGGGTTATACGGTGAAAGCCACAGGCCCTTACTATAATTGATAAATCCAGCTTGCTTAAGATCTAGTATTATTTGGTTGCGCAGTACTTTTTGGTCTTGAGAGATGTTGAAAGTCACAAGGTAATAGCGACCATCCCACCGAGAGCTATCAACAACACTTTCTACAGCCTGGCTACGGTCAAGCTTTTCTTGGCCCTTGAGAGTGATGGTGTAGACTTTTTGATTATCGACAGTACCAAGGCTTATGTAGCCTTGCTTGGTGAGAAGGGCAAGCGTATCGGTGATGCGCCTAGATGGGGTAGTGGTATTACTAGAAAAAGCCGAAACCAAATGAGGTTCGACAATAATACGACTGTGCCGTACCAGGTCTTTTTTAGATACTAGGGCTAGTATTTGGGATGATTTGGAGTTTTTCTGCACTAAAATTACTTTCTACATTTTTATTATGTCACAGCATAAGTAATATGTATAGATACTGCCGCATCTTTGAACTGTTTCTTTTGATAAATAAATGAGATAATATGTATAAGAGAATATTATGTATATATCTAACTCAACTTCTAAAAGAAAAGACTCTTACTATCAAAAGCACCCTAAGGATGGCGATTGTCAATTCTGCAAAATGCCAGATAATAAAGTCATAAAACAGATTGGCAAATTTATTGTAATACGCAACATGTTTGGTTATGACATTTTTGATATGTGCGAGGTTACAGATCACCTGATGATTATTCCGGTAAATCATATTGATAATCTAACTACTTTATCTAAGCAAGAGAGATTAGATTTTTTAGATATCATGGATGACTATGAAAAGGCTGGCTATAATGTATTTTTTAGAGAACCGCAGAGCGCTATTCGTACTGTAGATCACCACCATACCCACTTGCTAAAGCTAGGTAAGGAAATTAACCACCTTAGCTATACCAGAGAGCCTTACAGTATGGATTATAGCTAGAAGCAGATGTAGTGAATGTGAGTTACGTCTCTTTTTGTGAAGTGATATTTTCAAAAATATCAGGGTGTGGCGCAGTTGGTAGCGCGTACGGCTGGGGGCCGTGAGGTCGCAGGTTCAAGTCCTGTCACCCTGACCATTGAATTATCCAAGAAAACTTGCACTTAGAAATGAAATTCTCATGCTTTACATTTTGGGTAAAATAATCTAATGTATGCGCAAATGACTAATATACTAAAATTTGTAATTATCACTACTGCACTAGGCTGTTACGGCTGGTATTTGGGCAGTTTTAAGGCCACTATAGATGCCCAGATGGCTCAGATGAGCTCAAGCATGGTAAATGCCGGCCAAGTAGCCACACAAGAGCTTAAATAGTCACAGGCAAGCTCTCTTAAGAGCTGAATCTATGGCCAGATATTATATTTCCCTAAATAAATGATACAATAATAGTTATGACTAAGTCTGTTTTTACAAAAATGCTAGAAGGCGACATTCCTGCCGAAATAATCTATCAAGATGATAGCTGTTTTGTTGTGCCTACTATTGCCCCACACACAGAAGGGCACATCATGGTAATAACAACCGAGCAAATAGAAAACTGGGAAGACTTGAGTACTCAGACCTACCAAGACGTAATGCAGATAGTAAAAAAAATGGGCAAACTAACCAAGAGCATATACAGCTGCCCCAAGGTGGGGGTATCAATAGTAGGTTTTGAGGTGCCGCACGTGCACGTGCATATTATTCCCATCTACGAAATATCAGATATGGACCACACTAGTGCTAAACAAGTTGAATTTGCTCAGCTTGGGCCGGTAGCAGATAAATATAGGACCGCAATAGCTGCACAAGGAGGGCTTAAGTAGTGCTACCAATTGTTTTGGTTTTAGCAGTTGTGCAAGCTATTACAGAGTTTTTGCCAATAAGCTCATCAGCTCATCTGCTTTTGGTGCCTTGGGTATTTCAGGTAGATAGCCCGGGGCTGGCATTTGATGCTGCAATACATATCGGTACTGCGCTAGCCCTTTTGCTGTTTTTTGGTAGAGAATTCTGGCAAATGGTTAAGACCAAAGACAAGCTACTATGGTATATCGTAGCGGCTTCAGTACCAGCTGCAGTTATTGGGTTTTTTGGTGATAAATTTATAGAAAAATATCTTCACTCTAGTAGCTACGCGCCGCTAGTGGTGGGAATAGGAATGATTTTGTTTAGCGGCTTGCTGTATTATGCTGATAAGGTAGGCAAGAAAAACGAAGGTGTTGAGAAAATTACACTAAAGCAAAGCTTAATTGTTGGCTTTGCACAAATACTTGCTTTCATTCCTGGAGCATCGCGATCTGGAATAACTATTACAGCCGGTCTTTGGCTAGGTTTTAAGCGTGAAGATGCCGCCCGGTTTAGTTTTTTACTAGCCACACCAATATCTCTAGGTGCTGGGCTTTATAAGGCCTATCAGCTAGTCAACGAACCTACGCAGTCGGTTTCAAATTTGAATCTAGCAATTGGTATTGCTGTGACTTTTGTTGTTGGGGTTGTTGTGATCAAGTGGTTCTTAGATTACCTCAAAAAACACTCTATGCTGGCATTTGTGGTCTATAGAGTAGTAGTAGGTGTAGGAGTGATAGCGCTGTGGCTAATAAGACTATAAAGATATTTTGTGATGGTGGTTCACGAGGCAATCCGGGTCCTTCTGCGGCTGGTGTAGTTTTTTTGACTACAGACGACGAGGTTTTGGCCGAGTACAATGAGTATTTGGGCATTCAGACAAATAATTACGCCGAATATAGTGCAGTCTTGTTAGGGTTAAAAAATATTAATAATTTTGAGCATGAAAAATTAGAATTTTATCTGGATAGCCAGCTTGTAGAAAGACAGCTAAACGGAGTTTATAAAGTAAAAAACGCAAATATCAAGCCTATATTTGAAAAAATACAAACCTTATTGCCAGGTAAGAGCATAACTTTTACGCACGTTTACCGTGAAGACAACAAGCTGGCAGATGAGCAAGTAAATATCTGCCTTGACTCCCAGGCACTACTCGACAAATAAGCATTTTTCTAGTATAATACCAGCTGAGTTAGCGGGTAATCGCTCTGCCATTATAGGTAGAGAGGAAAGTCCGAACAGCACAGAGTACAGCAGTTGCTAACGGCAACCAGGGGTGACCCTCGGGAAAGTGCCGCAGAAACAATACCGCCTCTCATCACTTGTGGTGCGAGGTAAGGGTGAAAAGAGTGAGGTAAGAGCTCACGGCACTATATGGTGACATATAGTGGTGGTAAACCCTGTTGGCTGCAAGATTATGGGCCCTTTCTGCTCTAGTAGCAGATGAAGCTTCTCGCTTTATAATGGGTATATCGCATGACTTCACCTTAGGGTGGAGCATTCGCTTCGGCGTAAGATAGATGATTACCAATTTTGCCTTTACGGCAAGAGAACAAAATTCGGCTTATAGCTAACTCTTATAAAAATACCCCCAAGTTTGGGGGTATTTTGCTATAATATAAGTTGTTATGAAGAAACGAAGCGAATTATTTTTTCGGGTTTTACTGGTACCAGTAGATTTTTTTATGATTGCCTTGGCCTTTGCCCTGGCTTTTGTAGTTCGAAGCGACCAGGCTAAGCCATTAGCCTATTTAACAAGCGGTAGGAGCTTCTTGCGCGTTATATTGCCGGTACTGCTTATCTGGATACTCATTTACGCCTTTGCGGGCCTCTACAAGCTTAGAGCGACTCGCTCACGTGTATATGAGCTAAGCCGGGTAGTTATGGCCTCTGCCTTTGGGGTGATGATCTTGATAATTATTGATTTTTTTCTAGTTGATCCAATTTTCCCATCTAAGGCCATTCCCATCTATGGCTTTCTGTTCGCTGTTTTTCTAGTGAGTTCGTCTAGATTTTTGATATATACTCTTCAGCACTTTTTATTTAGATTTAGAATTGGCGTTCACAACACCCTTATCTTAGGCAAGGGCTCAGCTCGCATAAGCTTTGCTAAGGTTTTAGCAAAAGAATCACCAGCTTACCAAGTAGCAGAGAATTTTTCTGTTGCATCTGATCTTTCGCCGGGTTTTTTAAATAAAATAGATTCCAAGCACGCTCTAGATGACATTTTTTTACTTGAAGATGGGGTATCTAGAGAAACCGTAACAAAACTTCTCAACTACTGCCGCGAGCATCAAATTCAGCTTCATATCGTACCGACTGTAGGTGGGCTGTATGACTCACCGATGAGAATGAGCAGGATCAAAAATATACCTATTTTAGAGGTGGTTGCCACTCCTCTTGATGGCTGGGGCAGAATACTAAAACGAATCTTGGATATACTACTGGCATTTTTGAGCTTACTAATTGCCTTACCACTAATGCTAGTAGTGGCAATACTTATCAAGCTAACAGACAAAGGCCCGGTATTTTATGTACACCACAGGCTTACTAGATCTGGAGGTAAGATTGGTCTTCTCAAATTCAGAACCATGAAGCTTAAATATTGTGCTGGTGGAGAGTATAGCGGGCTGAGTACCCTAGAGATGCTTAAGACTTTTGATAATCCAGCCCTAGTAGAAGAATTCAAGCGTGATCAAAAAGTCAAAAATGACCCTAGGCTTAATAAAATGGGCAAGTTTTTACGAAGTACCAGTATAGATGAGCTACCTCAGCTGATAAACGTCTTGAAAAATGACCTTAGTTTTGTGGGCCCAAGACCAATTGTCCAAGAAGAGCTAGAGCGCTACGGTGACGAGTCAGGCTTATTTCTGCATATTAAGCCTGGCCTAACAGGTCTCTGGCAGGTTTCGGGTCGTAACGACATTGATTATGATTCAAGAGTAAAACTTGATATCTACTATATCGAGAATTGGAGTATTGGCATGGACATGGCGATAATTTTGCGAACTATTCCGGCGCTGCTGTTTCGCAAAAATGGATACTAGTAAGCTATGAAAGTAGCAATTGTACATGATTGGCTAACTAATCTCGGTGGGGCAGAACGAGTAGTGGAGTCGCTACATGAGATGTTTCCAGATGCTCCAATCTACACCAGTGTCTATCTGCCAGAAAAGTTGCCGCTACTTAAAGACGCCAAGATAGTGACTTCTTTCTTGCAACACTGGCCTTTGGCTAGAAAAAAACACCAGCTGTACCCAATGCTAAGAACTCTTGCCTTTGAAAGCTTTGATTTTAGCGGTTATGATTTAGTAATCTCATCGAGTAGTGCAGAGGCTAAAGGCATAATAACCAGCACCGAAACCCTACACCTTAGCTATATTCATACTCCCACTCGCTATTATTGGAGCGGCTACGAAGACTACTTAAGCTCACCTGGGCTAGGTATTTTTAATCCTTTGGCCAAAATGATATTGCCAAGAGTGGTAAAAAAAATGCGTCACTGGGACTATGCAGCGGCTCAGAGACCAGACTTACTAATTGCTAACTCTATGACCGTACAAGCAAGGATCAAGAAATATTATAATAGAGTGTCGGTAGTGATAAACCCACCTGTTGATACAGCTAGATTTAAGAACTCTAGCAGGCCTGAAAAAGAAGATTATTATCTGGTAGTTAGTAGACTAATTCCTTACAAGAGGGTTGATTTGGCTGTGCGAGCTTGTACAAGACTGGGCAAAAAGCTCTTGGTGGTTGGGTCTGGCTCTGAGCTGGCCAATCTTAAATCTATCGCTGGCCCGAGTGTAAGCTTCACGGGCTCACTCTCAGACGCAGAAACAACCACTCACTTTAAAAACTGCAAAGCATTTATTTTTACTGCCAATGAAGATTTTGGCATTACACCTGTTGAGGCGATGTCTGCCGGTAGGCCAGTAATAGCATTTGGCAAAGGCGGGTCTAGTGAAACAGTTGTAGATGGCGTAACTGGCGTATTTTTTGACAGACAGACGGTGGATAGTCTAGAAAAAGCAATTATAAAGCTTGAGAAATCTAGCTTTGATACCGCTAAAATAGTAGCTCGAGCCGCAGATTTCTCGAAAGAAAACTTCAAGAGTAGTATTAATAAACAAATAAAACAAATCATCAATGACTAAGCCAGCATCAAGAGCAAAGAAGCCCCGTCACATAGCTCTGGCCTTGGCCCTGGCGGTGGTATTGTTTGCGGTCTATATACTCTCGCTGAGTATTGGTGACTACCTTAAGTCTCTTGAGGCAAAAACAGGCCAGATTCAGCCCTACAAAAATCTTCTAGAAGCGCTAGGTGGCTTCAAGGGGCCTCAAAAAAATCTCTTACTTCTTACTAACAACGCAGAGTTGAGAATGGGCGGAGGCTTTGTAGGTACTGTTGGGATGGTTGAGTCTGACAAGGGTAAAGTTACAAGTGATCAGCTGGTAGGCGTCTACGCCATAGACGTATACAACGATTGTTCAAACAAGCCCTACTCGCCACCAGACTATCTTAAGGGAATTGGCCCATGTGCGTCATTACGAGATAGTAGCAACCAGCTAGACTTCCCCCAAAATGCCAAACAAGCGTTGTATTATTATCAACAGACTGTAAAACAACCTGTAGATAATGTTGTTCAGTTTACACCTAGCGTATTAGAGGTACTGCTAGAAAAGCTCGGCCCAGTTTATTTGAAAGACTATGACCTTACAGTTTCTAAAGAAAATTTTCGAGATACTGTTCAGCTTGAAGTAGAAGCCGGTAAAGATAAGGTCGAACTTAAAGATCCTAAATCTGGTATTTTGGGTAGCCTGGCAAACCAGCTGATCACTAAGCTAATCAGTAAAGACGTTGGCAATCTGGCTAGCTTACTACCACTTCTTAAACAGATGGTAGAAGAGAAGCAGATTGTTCTATATAGCACCAATCAAGACACTCAGAAGCTGATTGAGCAGATTGGGGCATCGGGTGAGGTTAAAAAATCAGATGAAAATTATTTTATGCTGGCCGAAGCAAATATTGGCGCCAACAAGAGCTCACCTTATCTGAAAAATAGGGTAGATATGCACCAGACAGTAAATCAAGATGGTAGTAGTACGATTGAGCTTAGTATTGATTCAGAGCATACTTCGGACTACAAAATAAAATACATCGATCCAAACATACCAGGTGAGCAGAGGTGGCTAGTGGGCGACAATTTTAGCTATGTTAAGCTTGCCTTGCCCTCTGGTAGTAAACTTGTGAGTTCATCTTTGCCGCAAGATGGCTTGGTGCTGAAAACAGAATTAGATAAGCTAACACTTGGGTACTACCGCACGACTCTACCCCTAAAGACTAGTAAAGTTAGCTTTTCATATACCGTACCTACCAAATATATTTTTTCTGACCAGTTAGTGGTAAGTACTTTTATACAAAAACAGCTTGGGGGCTGGCCTTATGAGCTACATTATTCACTGAGCTTAGCAACAGATAGCTACCAGCTTCAGGCTGCCAGCAGCAGCAGTGTTGAGATTACTAATAGCGGTGGAGTATCCACGCTGTCTTATGATAAGATTATAAACAGCGACCAAAGCTTAAGTTTTATTTATGCCAAAAAATAGCAAAATTGTAATATCTATGAAGTCTCTCTCTAAGCGCTTTGACGATGAAGCCGGGGTTTTAGATGCTCTAAAAAACATTAATATAGAAATAGCTTCTGGAGATTTTGTGGCCATTATGGGCCCTTCTGGTAGTGGTAAGTCTACACTTATGAATATAATTGGCCTACTCGATAAGGCAACTTCTGGCGTCTTTGAGCTTGATGGAGTAGATATTGCCAGTCTTGGTCAAAAGCAGCTAGCCAAGCTAAGACGTGACAAAATTGGCTTTGTTTTTCAAAGCTTCAATCTTTTGCCCAGGCTTAGTGTTGCTCAGAATGTTGAATTGCCTATGGTCTACTCTAAAAAGAGTGCCGCTGAAAGAAGTAAAAAGGTGACTGAAGTGCTAAGAAAAGTTGGTTTAAGTGACAAGGCCAACAACAAGTCTAACAGAATGAGTGGTGGCCAAGTACAAAGAGTTGCGATAGCTCGAGCCCTCACCAACAGCCCGAGTCTGATCTTGGCAGATGAGCCTACCGGTAATCTCGATACCAAGAATGGCATCGAAATAATGAATCTCCTAAGGGATCTTAACAAGCAGGGGGTTACAGTGATAGTGGTTACGCACAACCCTGAAGTGGGTGACTACGCCAACAAGGTTTTGTCGGTTCGAGATGGCGAGATTCATAACAAGCAGGTGAAGAAATGATTTTACAGAATATAAAAATGGCCTTTATAAGTATTAGATCTGCAAAGCTAAGGTCTTTTTTGACCATGCTAGGCATAATTATTGGAGTATTTGCGGTTCTTATGATGATTGGAGTAGGTGATGGTGTTAAATCTCAGGTTTCTGGCCAGGTCTCTAGCTTAGGCACCAATTTGCTGACTGTTACATCTGGACAGCTTGGCTCAACTAGCTCAAGTGCTAAAAATGGCCAGCAGCAAAAAGCATCTGGAGGAGGGCTCAATCTAGCAGGTGCGCTTGGCAGCTCTACTCTTACCCAGCAAGATGTAGAGTCTATTGATAAGACTAAGAATGTCTCAAAAACTGCTCCTTATAACATTGTTACCTCTACGGTAGGCTATCAGCAGCTTTTGACTAGCTCGCCATTTATTATAGGTACAACTCCAAGTTACAGCAGTATTCGTAAAGAAGAATTTGCTGAAGGAAGATTTTTTACCGAAGAAGAAAACTTAAAAGAATCAAATGTAGCTGTTATTGGGGCTGATACTAAACAAAATTTGTTTGCTGAGGGTATTGCAGAAGGCAAGGAGATAGTCTTAAGAGGTCAAAAGTTTTCTGTTATCGGGGTTATTCAGAAGGCTGATACGGGCCCTAGTTTAGGCGCCAGCTCAGATGACGTGGTTTATTTACCTATTAATACAGCCAACAAGCTTTCTGGGTCACCTCAGATATTTAGAATACTCGTAGAAGTGAATAGTGCAGAGAATATAGCCTCTACCCAGAAAGCTATTACAGCCCAGCTCAGTGCAAACCACCAAGGCCAAGAAGATTTTAGCGTGTTGACTCAAGAAGATCTACTTTCGGCATTCAACACAATACTTGATTTGCTTACTTCTTTTGTAGTCGCTATTGCATCTATTAGCCTGCTAGTAGGGGGCATAGGAATAATGAATATCATGCTGGTGACTGTTAGTGAGCGCACTAGAGAAATTGGCATTCGAAAGGCTCTTGGGGCCACCAGCAGTAATATTTTGAGCCAATTTTTAATTGAGGCCATCATACTTTCTGTCTTTGGTGGACTATTGGGCTTGGGCCTAAGCTACTTAGCGGGTATTTTGGTGGCTAGACTGGCCAACATCACGCCAGTATTTAGCCTTAAGGCGCTCGTGCTTGCCCTTGGCGTGAGTTTGTTTGTAGGAGTTGTGTTTGGAGTCGCGCCAGCTATTAAGGCCGCCAGAAAGAACCCTATACAAGCCTTAAAGTCACTGTAGTTTTATACTATAATCAAAAACCCCAGTCTTATTCGGCTGGGGTTTTTGATTATAATTGTTGTTTATACTTATTTTACGGCTTTAACAACAGCTTCAAAGGCTTTAGGCTGGTTAACAGCTAGCTCTGCAAGTATCTTGCGGTCGATAGTAATGTTGGCTTTTTTGAGGCCAGCAATAAATACTGAATAGCTCATGCCGTTAAGCTTAGCAGCAGCTCCAATTCTAGTTATCCATAGCGCACGCATGTCTCGTTTAAGATTGCGTCTATCTCGGTACTGGTAACTAAGGGCCTTAAGAACGGCTTCATGGGCCTTACGGTAGCTACTTCGCCTTATTTTGCTGTAGCCCTTAGTAAGTTTTAAAACTTTTTTGTGACGTTTGTGGGTTGTTACGCCTCTTTTTACTCTCATTACTTAACTCCTACCATTTTTTTAGCATTCTTAGAATCGCCCTTGGCCATGCCGTGCTCTAGAGTATATTCGCGCTTACGGGCTCCAGATTTTGAGGTTAGCTTATGGGCTCTTGAAGCTTTTCTACGCAAAACCTTACCGGTTCCGGTTATCTTGACTCGCTTACTCATGGCTTTGTTGGTTTTTTGCTTTGGCATAATTTTCTCTTAAATATTTCTCTTAAATATGATTTCTAATCTTTTTCTATAGCCTCTTTAGGGTCAGGCTTGTTATTGGGCTTCACAGCTGGCTGAGCTGTTTCCTTGATGGGCACTGCTATCATCGACATATCTCGTCCGGCCATACTAGTACTGCCTTCAATTGTAGCAATGTCGCTTAAGCCTAAGAAAAACTTATCAAGAACAGCTTTACCTAGGTCTTGGTGGGTCATTTCTCGGCCCTTGAAACGTGCAGTCAGCTTTACCTTGTTACCAGCATTCAGAAATTTTGTTGCAGCGCGTTGCTTAACTTCAATATCATGCTGGCCAATCTTGATACCCATTCGTATCTGTTTGACCTCAATGCTTTTTTGGTTCTTGCGACTTTTTTGGCGCTGTTTTTCTTGCTCGTACTGGTATTTACCCCAGTCGAGTATCTTACAAACAGGCGGTACGGCCGCAGGGGAGACTTCAGCTAAATCATACCCTTGCTCATGGGCCATCTTTATGGCGTCACTTAGAGTGACTACACCGAGTTGAGAACCGTCAGCACCCAACAGTCTAACTGATGAGGCTTTGATTTCATGATTTAGCTTAAAACGCTGTTTTTTCAGTTATGACTCCTTTAAAGCTCCAGACAATAGTAACATAGGGCAATCAAGAAATCAACCCTGGAGATAGTATGGCCTGTAGTTCTTGGCCTTTTTTAACAATCAACCTGATAGGTTTTTTGTGTAGACCAACAGACAATGGTGTTTTGAGCTTGTGATTATAGCTGTCTACAAGCTCATTTGTTGATTCAATTTGCAGGTTATTGGCCGGAATACGGAGCTGTAGGCGGGCGTCGTCGGCACCGATGCTTTTTAGTCTTTGCTTAGCAAGTTTTAGTACATTATGCCTATCGCTTGATAGCTTTTGGGTTGTGTAGGCTTCTAATAGCAGGGGAGAATTATGGGGCAAGTGTTCTTGGTTTCGGTTATGTAAGATTATGGCATTTGTTGGTATATCGATTTGCATGGCTTTATCGAGGTGGATATGGACGTTATTGCTAGCTTCTTGATCAGGGCTATTTGCAGTATTGATTTTGAAATCAAACAAAAAGTATTGCTGGCCAACAGATAGGGCAGTGAGTTCTACTATTTTGCGTTGTGATACTATATCGCAGCCTTCTTTGTAGTCTTTGATGCCAAGTCGTTTAGTTAAGGTATTTACAGAGGTAGGAATGTAGCCTAGAACTACTTTTTCATCAAAATATTTAGCATTACTAAGCATTGCTTCAAAAGTAATTTCATCACCGACTGCAA
>Ga0114969_10003618_pt1 | contig 12396 bp, 14 predicted proteins | sample M_130807_MF_Meta_FD_87316 | JGI IMG/M metagenome (GOLD analysis project Ga0114969, IMG submission 87316) | Freshwater microbial communities from Lake Montjoie, Canada to study carbon cycling - M_130807_MF_MetaG | ecosystem: Environmental > Aquatic > Freshwater > Lake | place: Lake Montjoie...
TCTTGCAGAAGCTTCATCGTAATGTTATTTGAATGAATTGATGATTGGCCTTTGTTCCAGGGAGAATGGTTTGAGAGACCACCTTTCCGTATCCGGATGATGAAACCTTTAGACCTCTCTTTTCCAAAACATACACAGCGTCAGTTAGCCCCATACCATGCACATCTGGAACCTTATGACCGTTTTCATCTTTGCTTGAAAGTGTCAGAGAACTTCCGTCGGCAGTAGCACTTACCATTTGCGCATCGGTCTCTAATGCATAAGGGAATTGAACATGCGAAAAAGCTTTGCGTAAGGCATTCGATTCCCCAGATAATATGCTTGGAATCCACGGCTCAGAAACAAACGTGCTGTCGCTGCCCATGGCATTGTGCGGAATGTCCAGTTCGGTTCCAAATAAGATATTCGCTAAATCGCGAAAGACCGGTGCAGCAACCTTCCCACCGAAGGCCTCGAAAACTCTTGCTTTATTTACAACTACAATGCACGAGTACTTCGGATCTTCTGCTGGAAAATATCCAACAAAAGAAGCGCGGTGCGAATTCGTTAAATAATGACCGTTTTCAAAAACACGGGCAGTGCCTGTCTTTCCGGCCGCTCGGTATGGCGAGTGCTTGAAGACGCCCTTTCCAGTTCCAATAGTCGTCACAGCTTCCATAAGCTTGCGTCCTTTAGTAATGGTCTCTGGCTTCAAAAAATTCTCACGTAAAACAACCGGATCAAACTTTTCGTAAGTCAATCCATTCTTGCGAATTTCACTTACCAAACGAGGCTTCATAAACTTTCCACCGTTCGCAATGGCGTTGTAAAAACACAACTGATGAAGAGGAGTAACTTGAACCTCATATCCCACAGCCATCTGGGTTAAACTCAAATCGCTCCATCCCGATTCTTTCATGGTACGCTTAACCATTGATTTCCCTTCACCCAACAAATCAATACCCACCAATTGTCCGTAACCAAAACGATCGAGGTAATCTAAAAATTTCTGCGGATTGCTTCCGAACACATCACGCACAACCATTGCCGTTCCTACGTTTGATGATTTCGCAAAAACTTGCTCAATCGTAATCGAACCACTAGCTTTTACATCTCGCAGGGTGTGTTCCCCAATTGTAAATGTTCCCCCACCCGTATGTATAACCTTTCCCAGATCTAAGTTTCCTTCTTCTATAGCGGCTAAAAGGCTCGCAAGCTTCATGGTAGAGCCTGGTTCCACACTTTGTGTCAGCGCCAAGTTTTCAATTTCGTAGAATTTATTTGCAACAGAATCGTAAGTCAAATTCGCAAGAGCTTTTATGTATCCTGTTTTCACTTCCATCAGAATCACACAACCCCAATCGGCACGATTAACTTCCATGGTGTGACGCAAAGAGCTTTGAGCGGCATCTTGCAAGTGAACATCTAATGTGGTAACTACATCAAATCCAGGTTCCGGCTCTACAATAAATTCATCGCTCATCGGAACCCATGTTTCTCCACCCACTTTTTGCTGCATTTGCTTTCCAGCTTTACCTCTTAGCAACGAATCGTAAGAAGCTTCAAGACCTACCATATTGCTCTCTCTGAAAATTCCAATGGTTCTTGCGGCCAGAGCCCCGTATGGTTTTGCGCGCTTTTCTCTTGATTTAATAATGAACCCGCTTCTAAGTTTTTTCTCCTTAACGTATGGAAGGGCTTTGAAACGCTGTAATTGATTGTAGTTCCAATGATCAGCAACCTTCATAAATTGAGCACCTGATTCAACTGCATTAAGGAACATTTGCTTTACTTCATCCTTGGTTTTGTCTCCCAAGATTTCAGCTATACCTGCACTCAGACTATCTAACTTCGAATTGAATCGCTCAATGTTATAACCACCTTTACTATCCCACCGAATCTCGTATTCTGGAATACTCGTTGAAAGTGGCGAACCGTCTGCAGCTAAAATTCTTCCACGCTCCGGTTCAATATCTCGAATCTTATATGTAAACTGGGCAGCTCTTCGTTGGGCGTCTTCGTTTGGTATAGCCTGAATGTAGAATACCTTTCCTATAATAATCAATGCCAAAACGCATAAAACCACGTACAAGACGTAGATCCAAACAGATATCTTCTTCAACTCATTCATGACTCGTCTTGAAGAAATTTGAATCGACATCTATAATAAACGGAGTGGTGGTTGAATTCACCAATCCCCATGGTGCAACTTGTCCTACGACCTCACTGTGCTGAGATTTCACGCTCAGTTCACTGGCATTGGTGCTGTACTCAGAATTTAAATTTTTCAGCTTATCCTTCGTGTTCTTGATTTCAATTTGAACCGATTCAAAATAGTAAATCATACTAATTTGAATGAAGAAAAGCACCACAATGAAAAAGAAAAAAGGCATCTGACGCACCAACGATTGGCGTGTCAAGAATTCCCCTCCTATGATTTCTCTGAAGGTAATTCCTTTGCGTTTGTTTTCTTCTTTCTTTGCCATTTTCGTGTACCGAACGAATATTCATTCGGTTTAAAGTTTTATTTTTTTTGTCCTATTCGAAGTTTAGCACTTCGACTTCTGCCATTTCTCTCTATTTCTTCTTGTGATGGAAGTATTGGTTTGCTCTTCACAGGCTCTATCTGACGTTCCAGGTTACCGAAAAAATCCTTCTTAATCTCCCCTTCCAAATTTCCCGACCGAAGGAAATCTTTCACTAAACGATCTTCCAAACTGTGATAACTAATCACCACCAACCTTCCCTCCGGAGCTAACAACTCGAGTGATTGTTGAAGGAACTCCTTCAAAACAGCAATCTCATCGTTCACCACCATACGAAACGCCTGGAACATTTGCGCTAAGAACTGCTTCTCTTTTCCTCTTTTCGCGAACGACTGCGTGCAGTCTATCAATGCTTGCGTTGTTCCCAAGGGCTTATGCATGTCAATTTCAGTTGCGACTTTGTATGCTCCATCTAACTCGCCATACATTCTGAGCGCATCTGTAATTTCCTGCACGCTCGATTTGTTGATCCATTCATCTGCGGAAATGCCAGACGACTGATTCATGCGCATGTCTAACGGTCCGTTGAAACGGATTGAAAATCCGCGCTCGCCAGAATCGAACTGATGACTGCTAACACCCAAATCTGCCAAAATCCCATCGACCTGCTGAAATCCGTGCAGCTCAACCCAATTCTTGACGAACCTGAAATTTTGTGGAACAAAAATCAATCGTTCATCTTGCGGGACATTCTTTGCCGCTTCAGCATCTTGATCAAACGCGATTAGCTTTCCAGTTGTCAAGTGTTTCAATATTTCTTTCGAATGACCTCCGCCTCCGAAAGTCACGTCTACATAAACCCCGTTAGGCTTAATGTTCAACCCCTCTATCGACTCCTTCAACAACACGGGGGTATGATATACTTGCTCCATTACTTGTCGCCTTTTGCGTCAATGTCTTTTCTAACTTCTTCTGCCAACGCTCCAAAATCCATCTCCTCACCTAATACTTCCGCGTTGTATTGATCTAAACTCCAGATTTCCATTTTCTGTCCTAATCCAGAAATAACCAATTCATTTTTCGAACCGCCTACTCCTGCGTATTCTAAAAGACTTGCCGGAAGTGACAACCGACCTACGCTGTCCAATTCAAGATGTGTTGCACCTTTCATGAATTTGCGTTGGAACATCTGATGCTTTTGATTGTACCTGCTCAACTTCGACATCTCTTCATTTACCATGTCCCACTCAGGTTTTGGATAAACAATCAAACACTGTGTGAAGATGTCTCGATTCACAACCAACCCGTGATGAAGAATGTCTTCCAGCTGCTTTTTCAAGCGTGCAGGAAAGAGCAAGCGCCCTTTTGCGTCGACTTTACAGTGGTATTCTCCGAGTAGGTTTAACATTCGATTGTGAATTCTTTTCCAAAAATAATCACTTCTTCCCACTTTTTACCACTAAACAGCCAAAAATTACCATTTTGTTAAAAACTTCGGAGGCAATTACCCCAACACGCAATCCATAAACCCTTGTTTTATTGGGCTTTTGAGCGCATTTTCCAACAGTGGGAAAAAGTGGGAAATGTTAATTACAATGAACACACCCCTTCATTCACCCTGAATTGTTCATTGCTTGTAACATTGAGCAACTGTTCACCCTCATAATCGCGTAAATTCGTAAGCTACAGATATGGAATACACTTTAAAAACAGATGGTGATTACACCTACATTGAGGAAGGAGAGGGCAAACCACTTCTTCTGCTTCACGGCTTGTTTGGGGCATTGAGTAATTTCAAAGACGTGGTGGATTATTTCAAGCCACGGTACAAAGTTGTTATCCCAATGTTACCGCTTTACACCATGCCCCTGCTTACCACAGGCGTGAAGTCGCTAGCGGAGTTTCTTCACAACTTCATTCAACACAAAAAATGGGACAAGGTGAATCTTCTCGGGAATTCACTGGGCGGACATGTTGCGCTGGTGTACACCAAGAACCATTTAGAACGAGTTGAGTCGCTCATTCTCACAGCGAGCAGCGGATTGTATGAAAACGCTTTTGGCTCAAGCTTTCCAAGAAGAGAAGACAAAGAATTCATTCGTCAAAAAGTTGCTTTAACATTCTACGATCCGAAACACGCTACTCCGGAACTTGTAAACGAGTGTTTTGAAGTTGTGAATGATCGTAACCGAGTGCTTCGTATTTTAGCGCTTGCGAAAAGCGCCATACGTCATAATATGACCGACGACTTAAAAGACATGAATATTCCGGCGTGTTTAATTTGGGGGAAAAACGACACCATAACTCCGCCCGAAGTCGCAGAAGAATTTCAACATAAACTTCCTCAAGCAAAGTTGTACTGGATAGAAGAATGTGGACATGCGCCAATGATGGAGCAATCTCAGCAATTCAATACCTTACTCGATGCTTGGTTAACTGAACAAAACATATAAAGCACAATGAGCAAAGAATTAATTCATTCTGCTACGTTCGTCAAGTCATCTGTTGAAACCGACAAGTGCCCTCCTCCGGTATATCCTGAATTTGCCTTTATTGGCCGTTCAAATGTGGGGAAGAGTTCACTCATTAATATGTTGGTGAACAAGAAAGGACTTGCTAAAACATCTTCAAGTCCTGGAAAAACCCAGACCATCAATCACTTCTTAATAAACGAAGAAAAGAACCCTTGGTATTTGGTCGATCTTCCTGGATACGGTTACGCCAAAACATCTAAAACAGAACGCAACAAGTGGGGAAGTTTCATTCGAAGTTACCTGGATAAGCGCGAGAATTTGATTTGCACGTTCGTGCTTCTCGACTTCAGAATACCTCCGCAAAAAATTGATATTGAATTCATGCAATGGTTGGGAGAGCAGGGACTGCCCTTCTGTATTGCCTTCACGAAATGTGAAAAACTGACTGAACTTCAGAAAACCATTCGTTTCGATGCGTTTACGGCTGAATTGAAAAAGACGTGGGAAGAACTTCCACAGCATTTCCTTACAGCAGCAGTAGAGCGTATGGGGCGCGTTGAAATTCAAGAGCAAATAGCAGCATGGAGGAAAGAATTCGCGGACGATTTCACGTCATAACGGCGGATTAATCTTCATTTTTTCCGCATAATAATCGCAGAAATCACGCATGGTTGCTGCCATGCGAGCATCGCCTGTCGCCTTTTCGAAACTGTCTGAAAGAGTCAACAACGTTTGATGAACGAAGAAAGTCATTTCTTCCACCTGCATCTCTTTCGTCCATAAATCTATGCGCATGGTGTTGGCTTCAGCCTTGTCCCACACCGACAAAATCATGGCTTTACATTCAGACTTCTTACCCAATTCCGGAGCCTCCCATTGAATGGTCTCTGGCACATTGTTCTCGTCTAATTCAATATCTATTGTTATGGTCGACTTTTTCATAAATTCGGTTTGTATGCCTGTAATATTTTTTGGGCGTTGTCTTCTTTCATAAGTCGATCCACAGTCACCTCGGGATGTTTTTCCATATAACTCTTCACCATTTGAAAGCCTATAAACACGCCCAATTGCGGGGCGCTTTCCTGAGGAACATTCTCTGCATTGGTAAACGGTCCGTACTCAAACCACTTCTGCACCTCTACTCTGTTTTTAGAAAAGAGCACCTCTTGTCTAGCAATTTCCTTCCACACATTCAGCTGATGACCTTGTGTCCAGGTGTATTCTTTTGTGGTCCAAGCCATAAGCGTAGAGTCTTGAATTTCTTCAAACGCTAACCAGGTTAGGTAGTGTGCCTTTCCGTGAAAAATCATTTCCGACAGCATATCATTTTCATGTTGAATGGTATCGGACTTCAACAAATAATAATAAGCCAAATTCTTAATTGCATTTGGTACTAGCTGCATGCGAGTCATATCATCCTTCTGGTATTGCGGAAAAGGAACCGACTTGGTAATTCTGTTTTCTTTACCCAAATAAAAATCCAATCCTACGGCTAAGTATTCATCTGTGCTGTAGGCACCAATATTAAATCCTGAATTCATCCATATCAGCTGAGGAAGTTTCATGTTCGGAACCAACGTTTGCATGCGAATGGCAGACTCCAATATTTTTTCATGAAGGGAATCGAGACGACCTTGGGGATAATTCCTTTCGATCTCTGTCTTCAAATCTTTAAAATCGGAATGACCAACAAAACCCTGCACCATTTGAATCGTTGAAAGGCTATCACATGGCCCGGCATTTAAAATTCGTTCGAGATAAAGACAGTAAAACTTCCCGTATTTTGCTTTTAATTCAGAAACTTGCTGTGGATTACTCCAATTAGTATTGAAAAAGTCTTGATCAAACCTGAGCGGATTCAAAGATTTTCCTTCAATTTCTACATCAATATCTTTATGCTTGTCAGCCTCACGGCATGAGTAACAGAGCATTGTCAACAAAATTGACAATACAGAAAGGTAGGAATTCGTTAGCTTTGGCATAGTTATTTGCAAAAGTCATTAAAAAAGACCTTCATATGAAAAAAATAAACACCTTAATTCTTTTCTGCCTATTGACTACCTTGTCATTTGCGCAGGCGACCAAAACAACAACTACCAACAAGTATCGTTTGGGATTTAAAGTATCTCCTAATGTTTCTTGGTTGGCGAGTGATAACAGTAACATGACTGTTGGCGCTAAATCACTTCAATTCGGATATGGGTTAAATTTCGATATTTTCTTCGCAGAGAATTATGCCATTGGAACCGGATTCAACATAAACAACACGGGCGGTAAATATTCTTATTTCGCTCAATTCACAGGAGACGATGTGAATGCAAGTGGGGTTGCAATCACTAATATGAAACAGGTGGGGTTAATTAGCAGAGACCTTCGTCTTCAATACCTTCAAATTCCGTTGACCTTCAAAATGAAAACCAATGAAATCGGCTACCTCACCTATTGGGGACAGTTCGGGTTGGGGTTGAACATGAATCTTAAGGCGCTTTCTAATGACGACATTGATTTTCTCAGCTACCAAGACAAAAGCACCTTAGATTGGGTAACCTCTAACCGCCTTAGCTCATCGGCATCTAGCCAGGACATTAAAAACGAGATAAATATTTTCTCTTCGAATTTAATTTTCGCGGCAGGAGTTGAGTACAACCTTTCAGGCAATACTAGTATTTTGGCGGGATTGACTTTCCAAAATGGATTTACAAATGCCTTCAAAGGAACTGGAGTTGTAAAAGACCAAACTACCAACGCTCCTGTTTTCAATGGTGGGGCTGCAAACTCACCAAAAACATTCGAATTATCAGGACTTCCGAATTACATTGAATTAAACATTGGTATTTTATTCTAAGACCTTAAATTAATTTTATAAATCCCTTACCTTTGAGGTGAGGGATTTTTTTATGAAAAAAAAACAAACTATAGAGCACATCGTAAGTTGGCTTCGCACTTACGCCGAAACCCATAACATGAATGGATTTGTTGTGGGTGTTAGCGGAGGAATAGATTCGGCCTTAACATCTACACTTTGCGCCTTAACAGGAATGCCCACGCTTCTTGTAGAAATGCCCATTCACCAAGCGGAAAACCAAGTTCAGCTTGCGCAAAAACACATTGGTTTTCTTGAAAACAGATTCGAATTTGTAAGTTCACAGCGTGTAGATCTCACTGCTGCCTTCGACACGTTGGTCGATTCCTTTCCCATTCCTGAAAACAGATCTGACTATTCATTAAGCCTAGCCAATTCACGTGCTCGCATGCGCATGACCACGCTATACTATTTTGCGGGAATTCACAAATACTTGGTTGCTGGCACTGGAAATAAAATAGAAGATTTCGGAGTTGGTTTTTTCACCAAATACGGAGACGGAGGAGTTGATCTTTCGCCTATTGCAGACCTAACAAAATCGGAAGTGTATTCTCTCTCTGAGTCGATCGGAATTCATGAGGACATATTAAACGCTGCACCTACCGATGGTTTATTCGGAGATGACAGAACAGATGAAGATCAATTGGGCGCTAGCTATCCAGAGCTCGAATGGGCAATGGAGTACGATGATAGAGGAGAAAAAATCTCTAAGCGTGAGCGTGAAGTTTTGGTTATCTATAAAAAGCTACATAACCTCAATCAACATAAAATGCTTCCGATTCCTGTTTGTACGATCACAGATGATTTAAGATAATGATGAATTTAGACTTAACAGGAAAGATCGCAGTAGTCTGCGGTGCAACGCAAGGAATAGGATTCTCAACCGCTACACAATTGGCCAAACAAGGCGCGTCGCTTGTACTTATTGCTCGCAGTGAGGAACGGTTGATAAACGCCATTGCCCAGCTTGAACATTCCGAAAGACATTCTTATGCAGTGGCAGACTTCTCTCATCCGCAATCGGTGAAAGAAGCAATACAACTGGTTACAGCAAATTTTGACATAAACATTCTGGTGAACAATACAGGCGGACCCAATCCGGGCAAAGCCATTGATGCCGACATTGAAGAATTCCGTCAAGCATTTAACGCACACCTCATCTGCAATCAAATCTTGGCGCAAGCCGTTGTTGAGGGCATGAAAAAAACAGGATACGGACGCATCGTTAACGTCATCTCTACTTCCGTAAAACAACCTCTTCCGAATTTGGGAGTGAGCAACACCATTCGCGGAGCGGTGGCTAGCTGGAGTAAGACGCTTGCTTCAGAATTAGGAGCTTTTGGAATTACTGTGAACAATGTGCTTCCTGGGGCTACTTCTACTGGCAGATTGGAGCAAATCATGAACAACAAAGCGGCCAAAACTGGACATTCGGCAGAAGAAGTGAAGCATGAAATGGAAAATGAAGTCCCGCTAAAACGACTTGCTAAACCTGAGGAAATTGCCAACGCAATTGCCTTCTTGTGCTCTCCAGCTGCCGCTTACATCAACGGCATAAATCTTCCGGTTGACGGAGGAAGAACGCTTTCTTTATAATTTTTTTTACCCGATTGAAATCTTCACAAGTAGTGAAGAACAACAGCAATAGCTACTGCGGTGGCAATGCCTTCGATCAATAGCTTCAAGAAAAGAGTCGTTGGAATTGTAAATGCTATAATCATAAGCAATAAGGCAATCCAGAAGTTCTTGCTAAACCCCTCCATTAAGAAAACGGTTAATGCAGGCAGGAATAACGCCAAGATTACAAACAACACCAATTCTAAATCCGAGTCTATCGACTGTCCTGTACCCTGTGAAACAACTGTTGCAAGGTTCTTCGAAAGATTCTCCGAAAGGTCTCGCGAAGCGTCGTTTTCAAGATTCTCCGAAAGATTCTTCGAAAGGTCCTGCGGAAGGTCTTGCGAAGCACCTTCGGAACGACCTTGCACCGCATCTTGAAACAGGTCTTGCGAAGCACCTTCGGAACGACCTTGTGAAACATCTTGCACAGCATAACGATTCCACTCTATATGGTACCCCGGTTGATACACGCGTTTTTCAATCGAACAAGAGGCTAAGCCTATGGTTGCCAATAAAAGAAGAATCCAATTTTTATTCATGCTGAACGATTATTTAGAATTCGAATGTAGGCCAATCCATTTAACTTAAAACAAGAGAAAAGGGTTGTCTTTCGACAACCCTCTCTTTATTACTTTCAACTTATAATCAATATCTGTAAGCGTCATTTTTGAAAGGTCCAGCAACTGGAACCCCAATGTAATCTGCTTGACTTTGAGTTAATGATTCCAATTCTACACCAATCTTCGCTAAGTGCAACATGGCCACTTTCTCATCGAGGTGCTTCGGTAATACATAAACTTTATTTTCGTAGTTCTCGCGGTGCATCCACAATTCCAACTGAGCCAATACTTGGTTCGTAAATGAGTTACTCATTACGAATGAAGGATGTCCAGTTGCACAACCCAAGTTTACTAAGCGACCTTCGGCCAAAACAATGATGTCTTTTCCTTCCAAGGTATACTTGTCTACTTGAGGCTTAATGGTGTCCTTCGACTCACCATAATTGCTGTTCAACCAAGCCATATCAATTTCATTGTCGAAGTGTCCAATGTTACAAACCACAGCATTGTGCTTCATAGCCATAAAGTGCTTTCCAACAATAATTTGATGGTTACCGGTTGCTGTAACAATAATGTCTGCTTCAGCAATTGCCGTATCCATACGCTTAACCTCATAACCTTCCATTGCCGCCTGAAGCGCACAAATAGGATCAATTTCAGTTACGATTACACGAACACCTGCATTACTCAAAGAATCAGCTGATCCTTTTCCAACATCACCGTATCCGGCAACAACTGCAACTTTACCAGCCATCATTAAGTCAGTGGCTCTGCGAATAGCATCTACCAATGACTCGCGACATCCGTACTTATTATCGAATTTACTCTTCGTAACAGAGTCATTGATGTTAATGGCAGGAAGCATTAACGTTCCGTTCTTTTCACGATCGTACAAACGTAGAACTCCGGTAGTGGTCTCTTCAGAGATCCCGCGAATACCTGCAGCCAATTCAGGGAAACGATCGAACACCATGTTCGTTAAATCGCCGCCGTCATCTAAAATCATATTCAAAGCTTCTCCGCCTTCGAACGCGTGAAGTGTTTGTTCAATACACCAATCGAATTCCTCTTCGTTCATGCCTTTCCACGCAAACACTGGAATACCTGCAGCAGCAATTGCTGCAGCAGCGTGATCTTGTGTTGAGAAGATGTTACATGAGCTCCAAGAAACTTGTGCTCCCAGTTCAATAAGCGTTTCAATTAAAACGGCTGTTTGAATAGTCATGTGAAGACAACCCGCAACGCGAGCGCCTTGCAGAGGCTTGCTGGCTCCGAATTCAGAACGCAAGGACATCAATCCAGGCATCTCAGCTTCCGCCAATAAAATTTCTTTACGTCCCCAAGCTGCGAGAGACATGTCTTTTACTTTGTAGTTCATTGTGCTTGTGAGTGTTTGGCTCATATTTTCAATTATTAGGTTGCAAAGGTATAAACAGAACATTAAACAAAAGGTTGAATACATTAGCAAAAAAAAATTCATGTCCCTTTGGCCCCACAACTTTCACAAAGATTTGCACCTCTGGAATTTGGCGGAGAGCGTTGACTCGTGGATGCAATTGGCCGAAGCAAACGACCATTCTTTCAAGAACAACCCTCCCAATCGCAGAGATATAGAGCGTTTTGCGACATTTTTATTGTTGAAGGAAATACAACTGGAAGGACAAATTCAATACAACGATTTGGGAAAACCTCTGTTGAAAGACGGAAGATTCATTAGCATTTCGCACGATAAAAACTTTGTGGGGATTATTCTTCACGAAAGTGAAGTTGGACTCGACATTCAAACCGTTGAAGGACGCATTCATCGCATTGCGAATAAATTTTGTAACGACAACGAACTGAATCAATTTCAGTCTACTCAAGAAAGAACTGCCATCTGGTGTACCAAAGAAGCGATTTTCAAATACTTCGGAACTGATGTTCCATTTGCAGAAAGCATAACCGTAACCGCCATTGATTGGAATTCGGAAGAAATAATTGCTAACTATTCGGGTGTTCATGGCCCCCGTATTTTCACCCTTAGAATGAAGAACCTTAACAATACCTTTGTGGTATACACGCTATAACATGAGAAGCATCCTAACTTTTGCTCTGATTCTTTTTTCTATTTATGTTGAAGGACAATTCCTGTCGGCTCCCGGAACATACATTCAGGCTCGAAGCGCCAACAATTCTTCAAATAGAGAAACTGTTATCTGGTCGGAAGACTTTGCCAATGGCATTCCCGCCAATTGGAGCAACTCAGGGGCTCCTGCACTTGCTATTTGGGAATACCGCGGCCCTTCAACAAATCCGAATCAACTCGTTGGCTCAAGAGGTTCATGTCTTCCCGACGGCAACGTGGGAGAAGCAATGACCAGCAGCACCGCTTCAAACGGATTTGTGATTTTCGATTCGAATTATTGGGACAACAA
>Ga0114969_10003620_pt1 | contig 12395 bp, 14 predicted proteins | sample M_130807_MF_Meta_FD_87316 | JGI IMG/M metagenome (GOLD analysis project Ga0114969, IMG submission 87316) | Freshwater microbial communities from Lake Montjoie, Canada to study carbon cycling - M_130807_MF_MetaG | ecosystem: Environmental > Aquatic > Freshwater > Lake | place: Lake Montjoie...
AGAAACACGATGGTATCGGCTGCATATTTTGCGCCCTGACCGCCGGCCATCTCCTTAGTGGGAAAATATGAACCGATAACCGCATACACATGATTGGTCACAACCAATGGCACTTTAGCTTTTGCGAGTTTCAGTCGTAGCACACGGAACGCAGCCTTAATCAAGGTCGCCTTCGACATGTCACGCACATCTTTTTCGGTCGCCATATCCTCTGTTTCTTTCTTAGAGGGCAATGCCGAGAGGCTATCCAAGACCATGAGCAATGGGAACCGTTTATCCTCAGGCAACTGCATATACGCATCGAGTGTTTTATAGGCGATGTGTCGGAACTTCTCAATGCTATCGGGTTCAGACTTGGCGATCCGTGTAATATCGATGCCCCGTGAGGTCAGCATTTCATTGGTGACGGCGCTCTCGGTGTCGAAATAAAAGACATGCCCATCTTTGTTGTCGGTGAGAAAGCTCTTGACAATGCCCAATGCAAAGAAGGTCTTGCCTGTCGCTGGATCGCCCGCAAAGATGACCGCTTTGTTGTTAGGAATGCCGCCATACAAACTACCAGACATAGCGGCATTCAGAATGTAACTGCCGGTATCAATATGACCGGTGAATTCAGATGACGAGACACCATCAGCGGCGACGGTGGTGTCAGGATCGCCGAGGTCACGAATGAACGTTGTGAAGAAACTTTTGGACATATGAATATTATACCACAGACAAAGGAAAACCGAATTAACTTTTTGGACTCCAGCGAGCACGACGCTGACCAGATTTTGGTCGTTCAATGGCAAGGGTCGTATCGTCTAAATTGGCATCTCCCAATGTTTCAGTATCGGTATCAGACGACAGAATTGGTGCAGTGTCCTCGGATACACGCGTGTGTGCCGCACTGGTCTTAAATGCATGTTGCATCGGTGTGCCAATCATAAATCCCGGACCCATGTCTTGTGCAGTCACCCCCACGAGAGGATTCTCGTGATTGGTCGAAATACGAGGCGCTTCCATGTCATCTTCACGAGGCAGCGAGGTATCGGGTGGACTATAGGCGATCGTGCGGCCTTCTGGTTCGGGTTCGCTCCACGTATTGGTGTCCGTGGCCGCTGAAGTGTCCATGTTCGCTTGTGCGGCGAGCAATAAGGCGATCGCCATAGGATCGAACACGACCAGAATCAGTAGAATGAATACTGTTGCGACGACATCCATATTGGATTGTTCATCGTTTCCATACCACGTCTTTGCGACGAACAGCAAGGGACCGACGTCGACACGCTGCACCTGTGTTTGTTGCTGCAATTCTGTGAGTGTGCGCTCGGCGTTTGAGAGGGTCGCCGACGAAACTTTCAGATTTGTCTGAAGTTCTTTTTGAATCGCTTGCTGCGATCGCATGACCGCCACCGCACCATTGCTACCCGTCAGACGTTCTACCGAAGTCAGTTTCTCGATGACAGTATTCGTCGTCTTCGCCGTCACAAAGGCATTCAGCGCCGCCTCGTCACGCGCATACTGCTGTCGTGCCAGTGTGGTTTCTCGTTCGGCGGCATCCCGTCCACTCGACAACAGGGTCAGCGGTGCCTGTTGCGCGAGATACGAACGAGACAGATATCCAAAAATGCCGATGTCAGTAATGAGCATGAGCAACATCACACCCACCGATAGATAACCGATGAGCAGCTTTGGCGCTTCTCGCCACGAACGAAAAACCCAAGACGCGGCGATCAGTTTTGCGGCTTCCAGCGTGGTGCCCATAATCACCACTGGCCAAAATGTGCTGGCAAAGATATAGGCAAGCCCAGTTACCGAATAAAACGCGGCGACACCCGAGAGCAGAAGCCCAATACCAAAGAGAAAGAAACGCATCCACGGAAATGATTTGAACATAAGGTTCCTCTAAAGAGCGTGGACTCGTTCGATGTAGTGTCCCGCCAAGTTATTTGCGCGCGGGACCCAGGTCAGCGTGAGATCGAATCCCGCAATGAATGCCGCAGTAATTTCTGATTTAATCGCCAGCACGGTCTGACGATCATTGATGCCTTTGCCAACTTTTGTGCCGAATGTCCACGACAGATTATTTTGACTATCGGTCATGACATGCGCTTGATGAATCCCTTTCATGCCGCACCAGCGAATCGCATCGCGCACCGCAATCAACTCTGCGATATTATTGGAACCCCCGTCGGATAATGTTTCTGATAGCACGACGCCGGCCTCATCCGTCACCACGGAAACCATGCGGCGCTTACTGGCATCACGCTGACCATTACCACTACACCCACCATCAATATAGAGCGTCAGCCCATCAGAATAAGACATCTTGTTTCTCCACAGTCCATCCTGCACATTCTAAAATGCTTGTCATCGGTTCAAAGAATGATTTCTGCCACTGAGTTTCGTAATCCAATATCGTTTCAATCTTCCATGCTGGAGGGCAGCCATCGGGTGCCGCAATCACACGACCAAACGGATTCCCTCGTCCTTCCCGCAGGTAGGCAAAACGAATCTTTTGACCGTCTCGAATTGGTTCATGCTTCTTCGTGGACGCAATATGCTCATTGTAAATGAGTGCACCTTTCACCTGAATCGGACAACCTTTTCGATCATGGGTATTATATTTTTCTAGACCATTCACCGATCGAGGAAACGCGACATCTTCAAACTTGCCACGACCAAAGACCTCGCGCTGCACCTTGATATACGACCAGACATCTTCTTGCGTCTGATTCATAAAGAGCTTCAGCACATCAATAATCATCTGACGACACAGCGCCGGCGTACTGCTCTTCACCGCTTCGATGCCCATAATCTTCAACTTGGGTTCTCGATAGGTCACACCTTCATTGTCACACACATTGAGAATATATCGCTTCTTCGCTGTCCAGACGCCCTTGTTGGCAATGACTTCGCGTGTCATCGACAGACAGGGCACGGCGACATGTAGATATTCTGCAATCTGTGCGAATGACTTCGCCAACACCGGCTCGATGTTATCTTTGCAAAATTTGTCCAGCATTCGCACACAATCTTCCATTGAAGCCGTGGGCGCAAACTGTTTATATTTATCCACGATACGTTCCAGTCGCACATAAATGGAATCGGTATCCGACGCCACAATGTAATCCTCGTTGATCGTGTGAAATTTTGCGTTGAGATATTTGTTCACCGTGTTGGCCACATCACGAATCACAAATTGCCCCGTGAGTGTCACCGCTTCCGCCATATCCATGTCATAGTATCGAAAGTAATTGGAGCCGATCGCACCGTAGGCCGAGTTCAGACCGACCTTGCGAACCAACTGCTGATTATGATACGCCGAGATTTGCCTCGTCAGCGTCGCATACTGTGGATCATCCTTCGAGAGAACTTCTCGACGCTTCTTGGCCTCCGTCTCAAGGTTCTTAAAACGAATACGTTCAGCATACAACGTCTTGAGCATTGCGGGAAGAAAGCCTTCCTTGTCTCGCTGCGTCAACACCCCATTCGCCGCGAGAGCATAGCCCTCGGGTACGTGATCACCATCCCATAGATAATCCTTGACATCGATACGGTCGAGCAACGCATCGACGGTCAGTGTCGAGACACGATGGGCAACCAATGTTTCTGGTGACAGGTTCCACTGACGAATGATGTGTGGATACATGGAGGCTACGTCAAAGGAACAGACCCACGCATGCTGCCCGACCTGTGGGGGTTTCACATACGCGCCGACATACTGCGCATCTTTATCCGCAGATGTTCTGGGCGGAATCTGTTGATGCTGCGCACGAAGATGATGATAAATCATCACGTCCCACAAACGCACCTGACGGAATGTATCGTTGTAATTCGCTTTGGCACTATACGCCAATGCACACACCAGTTCGAGCAGTTTCATTTTGTCGTCCAACGACTCCACCAACTGCACGTCTTGAATGTTGTAGTCCATGTACTTCTGATAGTTTTCCGCATACAAGGCGGAAAGCGACGAATACTCTGTGTAGGAGATCTTGCGTTTGCCGAGTTCGACGTGTGCGATATGATCGAGTCGATAACTCTCTTGTTGTGTAAAGGTGAACTTACGATACAGTTCCAAATAGTCGAGCGTCGCAATCCCACGAATTTCTACGGCGGTTTGTTCACGCCCATAGAACATCGACTTCCGTTCAGTCAACTGCCGATACGGCGACAGAGACTTTGCAGCGGACTCACTCAAGACTCGTGTGATGCGACCAACCAGATACGGAATGTCGAAGAACTGCACGTTCCATCCCGTCAGAATATCGGGATAATCCTCGCGCCAGTCTTGAACGAATTGCTTCAGCAACGCCTTCTCGTTTGCACACTGCACATACTCGACGCCCTCGGCTGCGACATACGGCTGCAATCCATAGGTGATCGTGCCGCGTTGACCGCGGTGACGCCACATCACCGTAATGGCGGTCACGGCATTATATGGATCTTCGGGTGGTGCGAAACTCTGCTCGGATTCGACTTCGATATCGACATTCCACATCAGCAGTCGTTCCATTTCTGGCACGATGTCGATCGCGCCATACACATCGGACAACAACATATACTCGCATTGAATATTGCCGAATGCGTCGGGATGTTCTGACAGAAAGTCTCGGCCGTCTCGAATGGAGTCCTGCACATGTGGCATCAATGGAGTGCCGTCGAGCGAGGCCTCGCCGGTGTATTCGTTGGTGGGCAGATAATATGTCGGCTGATAGTCTGTCTTGATGAAGTGTGCGCGCCCGTCGGCCGATCGCGCACGAACAAGCACATTCTGACCGATGGTGGTGGTGTGTGTGTATTGAAGGTCTGGCGTGAGGCGAGGAAGGAAGATTGGTTTAAGTAGCGGGTGTCGCATGGAGTAAGTATAACACACTCCTACAGATTTTCATAGAGAAAGGGGTTGCTTTCGCAACCCCTCCCATACCTATGCCAACAACGAAGACAGCGAGTCCAGCTTGGGTAGAACGATCTTCGAATGATACTGACGATACGCCTCTTCCATCTGTTTGGAAAGATTCGTGACATACAGAACGTGAAGCGTCGAGATAAAGATATCTTTCGTCTTGTCCGAACCATAATAGGGACGAATTGGCAGCAGTCCCAAACGCATCGCACCTTTCTGTGTATCGACCTCAACCTGCGGCGAGACGGGGTCTCGAATCACGTATCCCGAACGCGCCTCGTCAAAGCTAACGATGCCAACCACATCTTCACCTGATGTGAGATGCACGATCTGTGCTGTCGCTGATACAGAAGAAGGAGAAAAAATTACATCACTCATTTATCATCACCATTCGAAAATACTGTTAGTTGAAATACGGGCATTACTGACTGACGCGACCGGCGGCTTTGATCAACGCTGCGCGGACCTTGTTGACACCTTTACGCAGTGCCTGATAGACATGAGACGCAGTTGCTTGGAGATTAATTCCAGGCTGTAACTGAAGTTGACTATAAACAAGATACAGAAGACAAACGACGATTAGAATATCGAACATGTGTTTCCTTTCGATTAAAGTTTTGTAATATTCTTCGCAGAGTAAACGACTATTACACCTTCACTTACAGACGCAGTCGTTGCCATAGCACGCGCAATGTTCTTCCGCAGTTTGACGATCACTCCTCTCGCCGGTAAGCTTATCAACGCGTTCGTTAAGCTCGACCAGAAGAGCACTGAACACTCTGTTTTCGTCTTCAAAGCGTTTGTCGACATCGCGCCGAAGTTGATCGGTATCGCGCCACCTTCTGTTGCTCTCGTTCACGATTCGCCTATTCAAATCATCAAACTTTCGATTGATGTAGTGCGTTCTCATGGCAACGCCTACACCAGAACCGATGCCAATCAATAAAAAAATAATGTTCTCTACGATAAATGGTTCCATAATATTATCTCCTAGACTGCTAATTATTTAAACTCGCTTCTTGCCGATCTCATATTTGGCGCACAACTCCCATTGTTCTTTATCACGAAATGAAATGATCGTGATCAGATTCATTTTCGAGACGGGGGCCGCGCTGCGGGTGGGATCGACCAATTCTAACAATCCCCAATCCGATAACAGATTCGCGATCGTATTACGTCGCGCCTTGTCCCCCTCGTCAAATACTGTTTGATGCACTTTGCCATCAAGGAGAAACAATTCCTTGAAATGCACCAAATAATAGTAACCTTGTTTGTGAAGAATATGACACGACTGAAAAAGCTTTCGATCTTTGTATGACGCAATGCCAATACGCGTCAACGTTTCCTTGATTTTCAGAAAGTCATTCGGAGATTTTAGCCTGATTTCAACACAATTGTGGATAATCTCGGCAATGCGCGGTGGAAGAATATATTCATTCAGCATACCCGATACCCTTTTTCGTCAAGACTCCACCCTTGTTGAGCCTTGCTCGTACGGAACACAATTGTTTATCCGAGTGTAAAATGAGGAGGGACTGGGCATGCCGAACGCTACAACCATAATATTCCGCCACCAATACCACATCCACAGAATCACTTCTTTTGAGCCACGTACTATAGCGCGATCGTGCTCGTATTGTATTTAGAAGAAAGCGAAACTGTAACGCGGGCAATAACCACGGGCGCTCGTTCATCGTATTGGCGGCCAACACCGAATCTTGATGATACGAAAGCCCACGATTAATTAGCCACGGAATATATTGATCATCGAAATCAAGGTCCTCCAAGTGTGTCACGGATTTCGTCTGTGAGACCGCTTTCAGATACTCGAAGACCTTGCTCGTCTTCTTTTTCTTCTGCGGGCCAGCGGTCACGCCTTGACCTCTGCACCCAACATGATATCAACCAAGCACGCCAGCATATTCAGGGACTTGTCTGCTGCAAACGCAACTCGATAACTATAGTCTGCCAAAAGAAGAATGCTATTTGGCAGATCTGCCGTCGATACACGGGATGGCAATTGATCAGCCAGCATTCGATAGAATGCGGATTCATTCATATCGTCATGCTGAGTAATCCACTTGCGCAATTGATTGAAATCCCGTGCGGCAAGTGTCGTAAACAGTTCTGTGATGTCCTTGTCCGATAACTGCGACAACACCTCCCGAGACAATTCATTTCCGCCGCTGAATCGCTGCATCTCGTTCAGCACACGACGGAAATCAGGGAAGTAGACACGCAAGACTTCCATCACCAACTGCTTGTCGAACGTCACACCCTCAAGTTCGAGAATCTGAAACGCACGTTTGGCAAACTGCGCCATCACCGACGCACGATCAGCTTTAGGCACACTGAAATCCACCACACTACACCTCGAATGCAATGGCGCAATGATTCGATTCGGATGATTACAGGTCAGAATGAAGCATGTGGTCGAACTAAACTCTTCCATGAATGCCCGAAGTGCTGGCTGTGTCGATGTTGGATGCAGATAATCCGCCTCATCCAAAATAATCATCTTACGCTTGCCCTCAAAAGACATACTCGATGCGAAGTCTTTGAGTTTGGAACGCAGAACATCAATACCATTTTCATCGGACGCATTGATCATCAACACGTCCATCTGAAGGTCCGCAGCGAGACAGCGGGCTACGGTTGTTTTGCCCGTGCCCGCCTTACCAGAGAGCAGTAAATTCGGAGTATCCTGTTTCTCCAGAATACCCCGAAGCGACTGCTTGAGCGCAGATGGCAGAATACAATCTTCTAACGTCTGCGGTCGATATTTTTCCACCCAAACATAAAATTCACGCGGGTTCATCGGATGCCTACGACTTCAGCACAATAAAGTAAGAGATGGGCGTCGATTGATGCTGAAAGTACACGTAGCTCCACTTAGCGCCGACGGTGACCGTATACTCACCATCCAGCAACAGATCAAAGTGTTCGCGCTTGAATTTGAAGGTCTGCTTGATACCATCAACCAATCGGTCAACACGCTTCGGATCAGCCGAGACCGGATACGAATACGATCTCGTGGCCGGATTCTTCTCGTCCATCGGCTTGACGACAATACTGGACTTCTCGCCACCATCAAGCTCGATGGTCACAGTTGGCAGATTATTGACCTGCGAGAACTTCTTAATTTCAGCAACCGCCTTTGCCGGCAGCGTAAAGACTGCCGATGGGTTACTCAGATCGAAGTTCTTTTCAGGAGGCGAGATAACCACCGACTCGTCCGAATAGGGATACTCCACATGCGACGGAGAGTCCTTTCCTCGAATCACAAACTGCGTCTCTTCAAACGTCAGCGTAGGCTGTTCATACGAGGATAGATTGCTCATCAACTCAGGCAACTGATAGATGGGCGTTTCCAGCGGCCATGCGGCGTCAAACTCGGCAATGGCCATCATGCTTTTGGATGACGACACCGTGCGCTGAGTCGTGCCTTTACGCAAACGCACACTGGATGAAATGGCAGCAAAGTTCTTCAAAATCTTGAGCGTCGAATCACTAACATTATAATCGGTCATAGTCAAAGCCTCAAAAAGAAAACATTAGATTAATCAAGAAACAAGTATAGCACAGATAAACGTAACGATCAATTATTGGAATAAACCGCCAGCCAAGCACACCACGGAAAATGTTGATCGGTGTCAGACCATTTTTGTGGAGTAACCACGTTGGTGGGTGGACCCCAGATGGGTGGTTTATGAGAATTGTAATAGTGCAAACAATGACGACACCGTGTTCGTATGGCGTGTACCGACTCTCCAGAGTCGTCGGTGACCTGCACCCACGGGCTTTGTGTCGGGTCGATACTCTTACGTATCGCCATTGTGTTCTCGGGTGAGTGCGCTCACCAATTTATGATCGTTGTTGTAGACGCAATAGCGGTCCTCTCCGCGCGCCGTAACCCATTCCCACCAATAGTCGCCGTTTAACATGGAGAGGTAGAGTGTTCGCTTACCCCATGGCATCATTTCTCCAAAAGGCAGTTTGATCGTTTTCTGTCTATGAATATGCTGTGTCATCAGTGACAAATCGTCAAGTGTTGACGTATTTTTAATCACGACATGAGGGAAATACACACCATCAGAAAGAAACGATGTTTCGCTGGCATGCGTCGAGTCAAACCGGCAAACCTCTTGAATCACGATTCGAATATGTTCATCCGAAAGTGTATCATGCTGATCGACTAACTGCCGCACCATACGAGACATATCGGCAGAAAGATGCGGCATCTCTGGTCGATAGACCCAAATCAAAGTGCCGTCGTGACAGGCGACCCACTCTTTCTCATTACCAAAACGCATATCGGTAAAGACAGTTGTGGTGTCTGACTGCACACGTCGTGCAGATGCTTCAATCCATATATTCGGTAAATATTGACGAAAGACGTTGGTGCCTACTTCTTGCAAAACGAGACGAGGGGTCACGGTTCGATTGTATACGCGACTCCAAAACTCGTCGGGCTGCTCTCGCCAGGCTCGGGAGGCTTCAGTTTGACCTTCGAGCATTTCGCGCGGCCAGCCAAATATCGCCGCGACGCCATCTTTTAGTGGTCCCGCAAAGCTTTGCGCTTGACCCTGTGTATGGTTCAGAAGAAACGATGCCGCGGTGTTCTTTCCGCTTCCGATAAAGCCACAGAATCCATAGAGGGCGGGCACATCGAACTCAGAATTTATTCCCACGATGGATGTTCTCCGTGGTATTCAACAATAGTTCCCGTGTTCGGAATGACCCGCACGGCACGATCATCATACAATCGAATCATTTCAAAATTTTTAGTGCAGGTGACCTCCAGACGTTTACCGATATGGAGTTCACACCAATTTTGAACCAGATCAATCTGAATACGACGTGCCACCTTATCACGCGTGGATGCTCGGGCCGTGAAGATTTTCACTTCACAGCCCTTGGCAAGCAATTTTTTTACAAGATCGACCATCGGTGTGATCGGCTCTCCATTACGATGTGGGAATGAATTCGAATGATAGGCCAGAGTGCCGTCAAAATCAAATCCATACCATCCTCGAAGGTTGTCAGGCTTTCCCATGCTTTTCCTTCACTGTCTCGATAGGCTTTTTCTGTTCCTCTCCGTGGGAGACAACCTCGCTCATATCTCGCGCCACAGACGTTTGAAACTGAGCGTCACGCTGTTTGTGAGACAGTTCCGCAAGGCTGTGCATGGAACCCCCAAAAATATGCGTTCCCACATGTTTCAATTTCATCCACGGGCACAGAAAGATGGAAATTCCAATTTTACGGCACCACTGGCAAAACATATAGTCTTCTGACAGATAGCGTTTCGATTCGGGATCGATCAGTGCCTGAAAATACATGTGAATCTCTCGTGTCCCGTCAAAGGCAACCGTACGGTTATGATCGGGTTTATACGAGTACTCGGGATAGGCCTCGCGAAACTTCTCAAAGGTATCACGACGAATCATCATGAATCCCGTGCCAATTTCCAAGCACTCCACGGGCGCATCCATCGCCAACTCTTTGGTGTTTGCCATGACGTTGAACACGTAATCGCCGGAATAATTTTCCAGCAGATTAGGATTATCATCGACCAGCCCGAGTTTTACCGCATCATAGACCTTCTCCCAAGCAATTGTTTTCTTTGGATACGGGCCGCCAGAGATGGGCTTATCCAGCGCCAGTAGAGCGATCACATCCATAGCCACGAAGTCGATGTCGCTGTCGATGAACATCAGATGTGTTGCATCGCTCCGCATGAATTCGTCAACCAGATAATTGCGGGCGCGTGTGATGAGGGATTCGTTGAAGAGGAAAAAATTCTGCACCTGAATGCCGTATTTTGCGCAGACAGTATTGAGTTCGATGAGAGATTTTGTATAGGGACCGTTGCACATGCCTCCATACATGGGCGTGCAGATCATTAATTTTCGTTTGCGTAGTTCTTCGATCGGGATTTGGACTTTAGCCATAATGAATCACTCCTTGAAATTGCAATTTTATATATTTATTATGCGATAGAATCATTCAGAAAATGCGAGGAAGAATATCGTGCGGTATACTGTCGCGACGGTATGAATGCAATAATTTGCCGCGACAGTATATAGAAAATTATAATATAAACAGCGGAGACAAGTAGTTAAGTGGCTGGAAGGCATGGATTCGAACCATGATAAGCGCCTTCAAAGGGCACTGTCCTACCGTTGAACGACCTCCCAATGAGGTGTAGAAACCTCCGATTATAGCAATCACCGTCTTATTAACAAATCGTGGCGTTTGGACCTCCGTCGCTCGTCGCCACGATTTCGCGCTTCTGCGCTCATCAGTGTTAACACATAATCCGTGACGGGCACCGAGCCGCACCCGTCACGGACAATCTCACAAAGGACTCATGAGATTATATTGGGCGGAAGACCCTAGACGGCCGAGCCCGAAAACCGAGACACGTTCGACTGTGCATAATTCAGCACACTATCAAACCCCGGATTCGACAGCACCGCATTACCCGCAGCGACCATCAGTCGACTCGGGGTGCCCAGACGATAGGCCTTGATCACATTACCCGCCTTGGTCGTCTTCTCATTCAGATAAATCGCAAAACCTGCCTGACGAAGCTCCGACATACGAGCGCGGACATTGACAATGCCAAACCTCGACTTCGCCTGATTCTCAGTAATATCCGCACCGGTCTTCAGGTACTTGAGAATACGAGCGGCAACCGAGGTGGACTTTGACTTGTTCGACATAATAAAAAACACTCTCTACATGCTGGTCTAATCATTGAAGAATCGAACATACCCGACCAGCGCGGCGGGCTCGATTTGCGATTCGCAACTCGCGAATACATATACATAATACCATGCGCATCATGTTATGTCAACTCTTATCGCTCGACAAGAGATGCCAGTCTCTACTCGTATTACAACACTTACTGGCAGAAGGTCGCCGTTATCCTTGAGTAGTTCAGGGCCGCCTATCGGGTCGGCTCAAAGAACATCGAATGTTTCCGACGCTCCATACAAATAATGATACCACAGAAGATTCATCGTGTCAAATAAATGATGGACGCCACAGCATCGTTGTTACGAGGATGATTCGGCATCTTCATCGTCGTCATCATCGTCATTGAGATTGAGACTGCCAATACCATACAGATCGTCGTCATCATCGTCATTCTTCAGATGCTTCTTCTCAGTCCGACGATCTGCTGAACCTTTTTTGTCGCGAGACTGAGCCTTTGACCAACGTGTTGGCGTTGCCGTCGGCGGCGTATACGAAGCTGAAATAGTCGGCAACGATTGAGGGTTCATCAACTCGTTGAGCGTCGCTTGACTGTTGAGTTCTGGCGTTCTTATCCGTGCGCCATATTCCTCCAAGGCCGCCACCGCGCATGCCGCAAGATTGCGAATTTCTTCGGTGGCCTCAAGCACCGATTCGGCACGACGGGCCTGAAGCAAATGGGCGTCGATAAAATTCAGCCACTCAAACAAAGGAAAGGATTCTTTTCCAATCAAACGAGTCG
>Ga0114969_10003621_pt1 | contig 12394 bp, 9 predicted proteins | sample M_130807_MF_Meta_FD_87316 | JGI IMG/M metagenome (GOLD analysis project Ga0114969, IMG submission 87316) | Freshwater microbial communities from Lake Montjoie, Canada to study carbon cycling - M_130807_MF_MetaG | ecosystem: Environmental > Aquatic > Freshwater > Lake | place: Lake Montjoie...
CATGTAGGCAGACGGCGGCAGCAGAATAAGATCCAGCGCAGTGCCTATGGTAAGCCAAGTCTGTCGCGACATGAGGCGGGCCAATTACACCGTCTCGATTTCGACGACGCCGGATAGCGAGGCGATGATCGATTTGATCTGCGGATTGACCTGCACCCGTTTGGGCAGGGCGATTTCGACGTCTTGGCTGCCGGAGGCGCCGGGCACGATCAGCGTAATCAGTCCCTTCCCAGCGGTCTTCAATTCGCGCGCGATGACGGGGATCGGTGCAGGATCGGACAGACGAATCTTAAGCCCCTCCCCTGCCTGCGCCGCCGCGGTATCGAGATCTTCGACGGAAAGCGTGCGCAGCTTCAACTCGTCCTCGATCCAGTCGCCGACCGCTTTGAGCAAAATGGAGCGGCCCACTTCCAGAAACGGCCGCGCGTTCGCCAAGGCTTCGGAGAACACCATCACTTCGAACATGCCGCTCGGATCGGAAAGCCCGATGAACGCGAAGGGATCGCCGCTTTTGCCGCGCCGCTCCTGTTTGCGGATGACGGTGCCGGCAAGGGTTGCCTTCACCGCTGAGCGCCGCGCATCCGCCAGCAAAGCGGCGTAAGGCGTTACGCCAAGGCGCTTTAGCGACTGCGCGTAGGCATCCAGCGGATGGCCGGAGAGATAGAATCCAATCGCGGAAAACTCTTCCGCCAACTTCTCATGCACCGGCCAGTCATCCACCGCGACCAGCGGCAAAGATTGACGCTGCGCTTCCGCGGCCCCAAACAAACTCGATTGACCGGCATCGCGGTCGCGCATATTGCGTGCGGCATCGCCCAGCACAATATCCGCGGATCGGACCAGCTGGCGGCGGTTCTTGTGCAGCGCGTCGAACGCACCGGCGCGAACCAGATTTTCAAAAGCGCGCTTGTTGAGCAGCCGGGGATTGATACGCCGCGCGAAGTCGGCAATCGAACGGAACGGCCCGCCGCCTTCACGGATGGCGACCACATGGTCCATCGCCTGCCTGCCCACATTCTTAACAGCGGCAAGCGCGTAATAGATCACGCCGGTTTTGTCGGGCTTGGAGTCGCAGGTAAATGGCGCGTGGCTGCGGTTGATCTCGGGCGGCCTGACCTCGATACCAAGCCGCGCTGCTTCCTGACGGAAAATGTTCAGCCGGTCGGTGTTGCCCGTATCCAGCGTCATAGAGGCGGCCAGAAATTCGACCGGATAATTCGCTTTCAGAAAGGCCGTCTGATACGCGACTTGCGCATAGGCGGCAGCGTGGCCTTTATTGAAGCCGTAGCCCGCGAATTTCGCCGCTTGCTCGAAAATCTGTTCGGCGACATGCGCGGAAACGTCGCGCTCCTTGCCGCCGACGATAAACCGCTCGCGGTGCTGCGCCATTTCGGACGCGATCTTTTTGCCCATGGCGCGACGCAACAGGTCGGCCTCGCCCATGGTGTAACCCGCAAGCTCACGGGCGATCCGCATGACGTCTTCCTGATACGTCATGACGCCGAAGGTTTCCGACAGGATCGGCTCCAGCATCGGATGCAGATATTCGGCCTTCTCCTTGCCGTGCTTGGCGGCGATGTATTTCGGGATCGAATCCATCGGGCCCGGCCGGTACAGCGCGACCAACGCGACGAGATCGTTGATGTGGTCGGGCTTCAGCTTTTTGATCAGGTCGCGCATGCCCTGACTTTCAAGCTGGAACACGCCGACGCATTCGCCGCGCGCAAGCATTTCGAATGTCGGCCGGTCATCGAAATCGATGCGCTGGGTATCGAGCACAATGCCGCGCTGTTTCAGCAACTCTTCGGTTTTGGCGATGACGGTGAGAGTCTTCAAACCCAGAAAGTCGAATTTAACGAGACCGGCCTTTTCCGCATCTTCGTAATCGAACTGCGTGACCGGCATTTCAGAGCGCGGATCGCGATAAAGCGGGACAATCTCATCCAGAGGCCGGTCGCCAATCACCACACCTGCGGGATGTGTCGATGCGTGGCGATAGAACCCTTCGATTTTCTCGACGGTGGAAAAGAGCTGCTTAACCCGGTCTTCCTGTTCGGCGATCTGCTGCAGCCGGGGTTCCATAATGATGGCGTCGGTCAACGAGACCGGCTTGCCCGGCGGATTTGGGATAAGTTTGGCGACGCGGTCGACCAGACTGAAGGGCAATTGCATCACACGCCCGACATCGCGCACGGCGGCGCGCGCCTGCAGCGAACCGAGCGCCATGATATGCCCGACCTTGTCGCGGCCATATTTGTGCTGAACGTAGTGGACGACTTCGTCGCGGCGTTCCTGGCAGAAGTCGATATCGAAGTCCGGCATCGAGACGCGTTCGGGATTGAGGAAACGCTCGAACACCAGCCCGAAGCGCAAAGGATCCAGGTTGGTGATATCGAGCGCCCACGCCACCAGCGAGGTCGCACCCGAACCACGCACGCCCACGGGAATGCCGTTCGCACGGGTCCATTTCATGAAGTCCGAGACGATCAGGAAGTAGCCCGGAAACCCCATATTGTTGATGACGTTGAGCTCGAATTGCAGACGGTCCCAATAGGCTTTTTCATCGGCATACAGACCATGCTCGGCGAGCCGGCGCTTCAATCCCGCTTCGGATTGCGCGCGCAGCTCATCGGCTGTCGGCAACCCCGATTCCGGTACGAATTGCGGCAGGATGGGCGCCCGCTTCTTCGGCTTGAAGGCGCAACGGCGCGCGATCTCAACGGTATTTTCGATGGCCTCGGGGAGGTCTGAAAACAGCGCCGCCATTTCATCGGCGCTTTTGAAGCGATGTTCCGGCGTCACGCGGCGCCGGTTCTCCACATCCAGGAATGTGCCGTCGGCAATGCAGAGCAGCGTATCGTGCGCCTCATACATATCCACTCGGCCGAAATGAACATCGTTGGTCGCGACCAACGCGATGTTCTTGGCATAGGCGAGATCGATGAGCTTTTCTTCGACGGCGGCTTCACTGGCGAATCCATGCCGCTGCAACTCGATATAAAGCCGGTCGCCGAAAGCACTGACGAGCCGGTCCAGCATCGCCTCGGCCGCCTGCGGCTGGCCTTCTGCCAGAAGCCGGTTGATGGGTCCGTTCGGACCTCCCGTGAGCAGGATCAGCCCCGGCGCATGCGCCAGCAGCCGTTCCGCCGAGGCGTGCGGTAGCTCGCCGGGTCCCGCTTCCAGATAGGCGCTGGAGAGCAGCTTGGAGAGCTGAATATAGCCGCCCGAGTCCTTCACCAGAATCGCGACGGTTGGGTAGGCCTTTACCTGCTGGACCTGGTGCGTCGCCTCAGCCGGGTCCAAATCGACCGACAGCGTGACCCCGACAATGGGCTGAACGCCATTCTTGGCCAGTGCTTCGGAAATCTCATAGACACCGAACAGATTGTTCGTGTCCGTGACCGCCACGGCGGGCATGTTCATTTCGCGGGCGAGCTTAGCCAGCTCCTTGGACTTCACCGCCCCTTCGAGCAGAGAAAACACGCTGCGCACCCGCAAATGCACGAAATTCGCGTGTCCGGTTTTGGCGTGCCCGTGCTTCCCGTGGACCGGTTCAACGCCCATGCGTCACCTGAATTGTTACGACTCGTCAGCCCCAGTATCGGCGAGTGCCGACGCCCCCGCATCGGGCTTGCCGCATCGCTCCACAGGAAGGCGAGCCACGCTTCAGGCGAGAACGGCTTGTCCAAACGCCGCGAGCACGTAAACCGACGCCACAAAAAGCAACATGCTTACGGCCGCCAACGCTTCCTGAAACCACAATGTCATGTTCCGCCTCCAACCTTGAGACGATGTTCTTATTATGTTCTCACACTATCGTCAAGAACAAACAAGGAACTATACGCGGCTCCGCTCGACCAGCAGCCCCTGATCCAGCATCAGCACCCGGTCCATCTTTCTGGTCAGCTCATGGTTGTGGGTGGCAATCAGCGCCGATAACCCCTCGGAACGCACCAGTTTTATCAGCATTTCGAAGACGCCATCGGCGGTCTTCGGGTCGAGATTGCCCGTCGGTTCGTCGGCCAGCAGCACACGAGGCTGATTGGCCAAGGCGCGCGCAATCGCAACGCGCTGCTGCTCGCCGCCGGAAAGCTGGGACGGCCGGTGATCCGTGCGCTCGCTCAAACCCACCAAGCCCAACAAGCGCTTTGCCTCGGCCAGCGCCACGTTGCGGCTGTCTCCGGATATGCGCCGGGGCATGCCGACATTCTCTTCCGCGGTGAACTCCGGCAGCAAGTGATGGAATTGATAGACAAAGCCCAAAGCCTGCCGCCGCAGCTCGGTGCGGCGCTTCTCGGGTAAACGCGAGGCCGCCTCGCCTTCAATAAAGACCTCACCGGAAGAGGGCGCTTCCAGAAGGCCGGCGATATGCAGCAATGAGGATTTACCCGCGCCCGATTGCCCAACCAGCGCGACGATTTCGCCCGGCACCAGAGTCAGCGAGACGTCCCGGAAGACCATAAGCTCGCGCCCGGCCTGCTTGTAGATGCGCGTCACCCGGTCGAGCCGGAGCGGCGGCGTCATGCGCGAACTGGAATCATTCATAACGAAGCGCTTCCACCGGATCGAGCCGGGCAGCGCGCCACGAAGGGATCAGGGTCGCCAGAAAAGACAGCGCCAGCGACATCGACGTGACCGCGATGACATCGCCGGCTTCGATCTTGGACGGCATCTGGCTGAGGAAGTAGATCGTCGGGTCGAACAGCGTGGTCCCGGTCACCCGCGACAAAAACTGCCGGATGTTTTCGATGTTGGCGCAAAACGCCACCCCGAAGATCAATCCGGCGAACGTGCCGACAACCCCGATAAAGGCGCCCGCAATGAAGAAGACGCGCATCACCGAGCCTTTGGTCGCGCCCATGGTACGCAGAATCGCAATGTCGCCGCCCTTGTCCTTCACCAGCATGATGAGGCCGGAAATGATGTTCAGCGCCGCGACCAGGATGATCATGGTCAGGATCAGAAACATCACATTACGTTCGACGGCCAGCGCGCCAAACAGGCTGGAATTCATCTGCTGCCAATCGATCAGCCGCGCGTAAGGACCAACCACCTGCCCTATGGGCTGACGCCATTGCGCCACCTGATCGGCGTTGGCGACCATGATCTCGATGCCCAGTACGGTGTTGTCCAGACCGAAGAAGGCTTGTGCTTCCTTCAGCGGCATAAAGACGAATGTCTGGTCATATTCCGACATGCCGACGCGGAAGGTGCCGGACACACGATAGGTCTTGATCCGCGGCGTGGTGCCAAAGGGCGTGACCGCGCCTTTGGGCGCAATCAGGGTGATGGTCATCCCCGGCACCAAGTTCAGGCGCTCCGCCAGGCGTGCGCCGATGATGACGGAATCGCCTTCGTCGAAACCCTCCAACGCCCCCGGCGACAATGTAGAAGACACGGACGTCAGCCGCTTAAGCCCATCGGTTTCCAGTCCACGGACCAGGGCGCCGAAAGAATTGCCTTCAGCATTCACCAGCACCTGGCCTTCGATCAGCGGCGTTGCGTTGGTGACGCCAGGGATCATGCGAAGCCGGCCGGCCAACGCGTCGTAATCGGGAATGCTGCCGGTCATGCTCTGAACGATGAGATGGCCATTTAACCCAAGAATCCGGCCCAGCAGCTCAGACCGAAACCCGTTCATCACGCTCATCACGATGATCAGCGTCGCCACGCCCAGTGCAATGCCGACCAGCGACAGGATGGAAATCACGGATATGAAGGCTTCTTTGCGCCGGGGCTTGAGGTAGCGCATCGCCACCATCCATTCGAAGCCGGAAAACGGGCGGGTGTTGCGGGCCATAATGGCTCTTTTGCTCGGGAATCGCTTGGGATAGGTCTAAGTTCCTATTCATAACACCAATGTGGCGATTTGGAGCCCTTTCATGCAGCGCGCTTTAAGCGAACACCGGGCAACCGGCGGCCGGTCGAACTTCCCGAACTGGTATCAGGCGGTCGTGCGCGAGGCCGACATGGCGGAAAACTCGCCGGTCCGGGGCTCAATGATCATAAAGCCCTGGGGCTATGGCGTGTGGGAACAGATCCAGAAGGATCTGGACCGCCGGATTAAAGAGACCGGCCATGAGAATTGCTACTTCCCGTTGTTCATTCCGCTGTCCTTCATCGCCAAGGAAGCGAGCCATGTCGAAGGCTTCGCCAAGGAAATGGCGATCGTCACCCATCACCGGCTGAAGAACATCGACGGCAAATTGCAGCCCGATCCGGACTCCAAGCTGGAAGAACCGCTCGTGGTGCGGCCGACTTCCGAAACCATCATCGGCGATGCGTTCTCGCGCTGGGTCAAAAGCCACCGCGATCTGCCGCTGCTGATCAATCAGTGGGCCAACGTCGTGCGTTGGGAAATGCGCACACGGCTGTTCCTGCGCACCGCGGAATTCCTCTGGCAGGAAGGTCACACCGCCCATGCCGATGCGGAAGACGCGATGGCTGAAACCCTGCGTATGCTGGACGTTTACCGCGACTTTTCGGAGAGCGTACTCGCGATGCCTGTCATTGCGGGCGAGAAAAGCGCGAACGAGCGTTTCCCGGGCGCGGTCAGCACCTTTTCCATCGAAGCGATGATGCAGGACGGCAAGGCGCTGCAAGCCGGCACCTCGCATTATCTCGGCACGCATTTCGCCGAAGCGCAGAACATCCGCTTCCAGAACGAAGCCGGTGAACATACGTGGTGTCACACCACGAGCTGGGGCGTTTCCACGCGCCTGATCGGCGGCGTGATCATGACTCACGGCGACGACGACGGATTGCGCCTGCCGCCAGCGATCGCACCCAAGCAGATCGTCATCGTGCCGATGCTGCGCGGAAAACCTGAAGACGGCGATGTGCTCGGCTATTGCCAGGCGCTTGCGTCGGCGTTGTCGCGCGAGACGGCGTTCAACGAGCGCATCCGCGTGCAGCTGGATACGAAGGACATCAAATCCGCCGACAAACGCTGGAATTGGGTCCGGCGGGGCGCGCCGGTCATTATCGAAATTGGGCCCCGCGATGTGGCAAACGGACAAGTCACCTTTATGCGGCGCGATCAATTGCGCGACGGCGACAAGGTGAAATCACACGGCATGCCGCGCGACCAATTTGTCGGTGAGGCCGCGCAATTTCTGACGGCCATTCAAACGCGTCTGTATGCCGAAGCGAAGACGCGGCTCGACGGCAACATCCACAGCGGCATATCCGATTTCGCCGGAGTGGCTGATTATTTCGGCGCAGCGGCCGGTGACGACGATGAAGGCGGCGAATTCAAAGGCTGGGTGCGCACGGGATGGTCGAATCCCTCAGGCGCCGCATTGGACGCGGTCGAGCAGAAGCTGAAGCAGTTGAAACTGTCGATCCGCAATGCGCCGCTCGGGCAGAGCCATGCCTCACTGGGCAAGTGCATCTTCACTGGTGAAGCGGCAACGCAGGAAATCCTGATCGCACGGTCGTATTGATGAGACTTGTCATTCCCGGCCTTGCGTCCTGAGCCACGCGAAGGACGCGAGGGGAAGGGAATCCATTTCCATGCCGGTCAGGACTTGCTTTCACCGATTGGATCCCCTTCCCGAGCGCGAACGGAATTCGCGCTCGCCGGTGATGACAACAGACTTTTCTGGCGCCGCGCCCTCGCCAATTCGAACTCGCGGTAGAAGGTGTAGAGGCCTGAGCCGATGATGAAGAGCGTGCCGAGCAGCCCGAGCGAATCCGGTATGTCGCCCCACACCATGAAGCCCGCGATGCTCGCCCAAACCGCGGCCGTGTAGCGGAACGGCGCCACGACGGAGACCGCGCCTGTGCGCAGCGCGTCGATGTAAAGAAAATTGGCGAACGCCACGAGCCCGCCCGAACCCAGAAGATACAAGGCTTCCTGCATGCCGAAGCCGCGCCAACCCTGCAACAACGAGGCGGGCACGGCGAGCGAACCCACAATGATGGTGTTGACCAGCGCCACGGTGACGGTCGGAATTCCGCCGCCGATGCGCGATGTCATCAGATCGCGAAAGGCCCATGTGATGGCGGTGAATTGCGCGAGCAGCAGGAAATAGTTGAAGCTGCCGCTGAACGGATTGGCCACCAGCACAACGCCCATGAAGCCCACGACAATGGCGGTCCAGCGGCGCCAGCCGACGGCTTCGTGGTAGATCATCGCCGACAGCGCGACGAGAATGATCGGCACCGTCAAAAGAATAACCGCGCTTTGGCCCAGCGTAATGAAGGGAAGCGCCGAGACAAAAGCGAGCGTACCGGTTCCTTCCAGAACGCTGCGCGTCACCACCACGCGGTTGCCAAAGGCGCCGTACACGTGACGGAAACCGCCCAGGCCCCATGCCATCAGCAGCACGATCGGCAGGGAGACGACATTGCGCAACACCACGACTTCGGCTGCGGGCAAGCCTTCGCTGGCAAGCTTGGTGAACGTATCGCTGCCGGCGAACACGATCCGGGCGGCGATCATCAGCATGATGCCGCGCAGATTCTCGGTGGCTAGAAAGACGCTTTGCGCATGCGCTTTGACCCGCTCGTTCATGGACGCACCGGGCCATGACGGTGCGGCGCGGGTCAAGAGCCCAGCGGGAATTAGCGCCGAGGTGAGCTTTGCGGCTGTGGCGGACAAACCGGCGGCTTCTGCAGCCCTGGCAGATTGACCATCACGCCGGCCCCACGCAGTTGCGGGTTGTTGGTGCGAACTTCAGCGTAAACCTGCGTGCTGATCTGCACGTCGGTTGTGCTGCCAGGCAGATCCGCTGGTGCTACGGCACGGCCATTCACATCGACGCCGGGAACGTATTCGGCTGAGTCGCGAGCGTTAATGCAGGAAACCGGGGGTGGCTGCATCGGAACTGAGGATGGCGGCGTGCCATCACCCTGCGAAGCGGCATCCGCAACACCGGCGCTGATGAAGAAAAGCGCAACAATCGTCAATCTGCGCATGGGCGAGCCCCCGAAAAGCTGCCCCGCTAGAATGGCTCGTAATGCTTAATTTTGTGCGCCTAATCCCGGCAGGAAATAGGTCACGTACCAAATATCAACGGCACCCCAGACCAGAGCGGCAACGATGCTGGTGGCCAGCGCCTTCAGCAACAAGCGCGGCCGCGCCGGAGCGCCTGGATCGCTGCCCGGCACGATGTCCTTCGCCTCCAGCTGGCTTTGCACGCCAAAGGGCAGCACGGCGAATAGAAACGTCCACCAGATGACGAAATAAAGCGCGAGACCGAGGATCAAAGGCATGGGGCGATTGTATCCGATCCGTTGCGCCGAACCAGCGGAATGGTGCAGCCTTCCCAGGAAATCAGGATGACGTGCGATGATCGAAACGCTCGGATTTGTGGGAGTGGGCAAAATGGGTGGGCCGATGGCGGGGCGTTTGCTCGACGCCGGTCACAAGCTCGTTGTCTACGACATTCGCGATGAGGCCATGGCGCCGCTCGCTGCGCGCGGTGCGGCAACGGCCAAATCCTCGCGCGATGTCGCTGACACCACGGACATCGTCTTCTTCAGCCTGCCGGAACCCAAGGACGTGCGCGGCGAAGCGGTAGGCAATACTGGCGTCATCAAAGGTACGCGGGCGAAGATCCTCGTCGATCTCTCGACGACGGGACCACGCACCACCATTCCGGTGGCCGCAGAATTGGCGCAAACCGGCATCGCCATGGTCGACGCGCCGGTTTCCGGCGGAGTAGCCGGCGCAACCAAAGGCACGCTGGCGGTCATGGCGGCAGGCGCTGCCGAACCGTTCGCGCGCGTGGAGCCGCTGCTGCGGCTCTTCGGCAAGGTCTTCGCGGTGGGCACCGAGCCCGGCCAGGGGCAGGCCATGAAGCTCGCCAACAATCTGTTGTCGGCTGCCGCGCTGGCGATCTCGTCGGAGGTCATGGTGATGGGTGTGAAATCCGGCCTGGACCCGAAACTGATGATCGACGTCATCAACGCAAGCACAGGACGCAACACCGCCACCGAGACGAAGTTTCCGATTTCGATCCTGACGCGCAAGTTTGGTTATGGCTTCACCACCGGCCTGATGCACAAGGACGTGCGGCTTTATCTCGAAGAGGCGGAAGCCCTGGGCGTGCCGCTGATGCTGAGCAAGATGGTGACCGGCGCCTGGCGCGCGGCGGAACACGAGCTTGGACCGGACTCCGATTACACGGAGATTATCAAGTGCCTGGAGTCCCGCGCAGGTGTTGTGGTGGGCGGCTGACAGCGCGCCCCCTCCGTCGCGCGGAGTTTATCGTCGGGCCGCGCTCTGCGCGGACCCGGGGGCGCGCCACCTCCCCCGTAACGACGGGGCAGGAAACTCACACCTCAACAGTCTGCACACGGACGATAGGCTTCTTGCCCCAGGCGTCATTGGCTGCGCGGCGAGCGGCGATGCGTACCGTCTCGGCCAAATCATCATCCCGTCCGCGTTTCCCACTTGCAGCTCGCACCACCGCGTCCCGCACCGGGCCATGCACCGTCTCGGGAATTCCCTCAATATGCACCGCCGGATCGGTCGCCAGACGCCCGCGGCTATCCAGCACCAGCGTGACGCCAATGAACCCGGCAAAGCCAAGCGAGCGCCGTAGCCGCGAATACCCGTCGTCCTCATGCACGAGAATGCGCCCGTCGAGAAACAGCCGCCCCGACGGCGTTTCGTCAATGATTTCGGCTCCATTTGGCGCCAGCCGCACCATCTGGCCGTTTGTGGCGACAATCGCCTGCGGAATCTGCAGCTCGCGCGCAAGCCGGGCGTGTTCGGTGAGGTGCCGCAGCTCGCCATGCACGGGCACGGCAATTTTCGGCTTTACCCAAGAATACATTTGCGCCAGTTCGTCTCGCGCGGGATGCCCCGACACGTGCACGAAATGATCGCGCTCGGTGAGGACATGCACACCGCGCTCCGCAAGCTGGTTCTGCAATTCGAAAATCCCCAGCTCGTTGCCGGGAATGATGCGTGAGGAAAAGATGACCGTGTCGCCATCGCTCAGCGTCACATAGGGATGATTGCCCGAAGCAATCCGCGACAGTGCGGCCCGCGGCTCGCCCTGACTGCCCGTGCACAGATACAGCACATGATCCGCGGGAAGATCGGCCCCCTCTTCTTCCGTAAGGACGCGGGGGAAATTCTTCAGATAGCCGGTGTCGCGCGCGCAATTGACCATGTTGTGCATGGAGCGTCCGACCAGAACCAGTTCGCGGTTTGCCGCGCGCGCCGCCTCTCCAACCGACTGCAGCCGCGCCACATTGGACGCAAACGCCGTCACAGCGATGCGTCCCTTGATGCCGCCGATCAGCCGTATGAGCGAGCGCCGCACCTCGCCTTCGGAACCGGATTCGCCATTGACCAGCGCATTGGTGGAATCGCACACCATCGCCAGCACGCCCTCTTCGCCGAGGCGGCGAAGCGCGGCATCATCAGTGACTTCACCAAGCTGCGGATCGGGATCGATCTTCCAATCGCCCGTATGCAAGATGGTGCCCAGCGGCGTGCGGATGGCGACAGCGTTCGGCTCGGGGATCGAGTGCGTAATGCTGATGAATTCCATCGCGAACGGACCGAGCGTCACCGCGCCGCCGAGCGGCACGATTTTCACTTTCACCCGGCTTTCAAGCCCGGCTTCTTCCAGCTTGCGTTCCAACAGCCGCGCCGTAAACGGGGTCGCATAAACGGGGCAGCGCAGGCGCGGCCACAGATGCGTAACGGCGCCGATGTGGTCCTCATGCCCGTGCGTCAGCACAAGCCCAAGCAAATCTTTCTGGACTTCCTCCAGAAAGCGGATGTCCGGCATGATCAGATCGATGCCGGGCGTGACGGCTTCCCGGCCAAACAGAACGCCGCAATCGATCACGATCCACTTGCGCGCGCGTTCCGGCCCATAGCCGTAACAATTCAAATTCATGCCGATTTCGCCTGCGCCCCCAAGGGGCAGGAACACCAACTCGGCCTCGTCGTTATTTGCCATCATGAAAACTCAATTCGCCCTATCCGCGCGTTCGTCCGCGCGCTGCCGCACAGTAAACGCTTTAAGTCGCAGCCCGGCGCTTTGCGTTGCGTGCGTAAATCTGGATCAAGCCCTGGATGGTCAGATCGCGGTTCAGATGATCGATCGCCGGAACTTGTTTGTGGAACAGTGCCGCCAAGCCACCGGTCGCAATCACCGTCATGGGCTGACCGTATTCCGTCTTGATGCGCGAAACGAGCCCTTCAATCAACCCGATATAGCCCCAGTAGAGACCGGATTGCATCGCGGGAACCGTGTCCTTGCCTATGACCGCTTGCGTCCGCTCGATGGCGACACGCGGCAGCATGGCGGCGGCTTGATGCAGCGCCTCAGCGGAAACGTTCACCCCCGGAGCAATCACGCCACCTTCGTAATCGCCACCGGCGCCAACAACGTCAAATGTTGTTGCGGTCCCGAAATCCACC
>Ga0114969_10003623_pt1 | contig 12391 bp, 15 predicted proteins | sample M_130807_MF_Meta_FD_87316 | JGI IMG/M metagenome (GOLD analysis project Ga0114969, IMG submission 87316) | Freshwater microbial communities from Lake Montjoie, Canada to study carbon cycling - M_130807_MF_MetaG | ecosystem: Environmental > Aquatic > Freshwater > Lake | place: Lake Montjoie...
GAAAAGTTTAGAGGACTGATTACACATGGAACAGCGGTTCTAGAGTATGGTTCGGGTGGAGGTCGTGAGGCAGTCAGTTGTCTAAAGGCTGGTGCAGATGTTACAATATGTGATGTGTCATTTCGTCTATTGGAATCGACTAAATTGCTGGCACTAAGTCATGGATACAATATAAATACAATTTTGATATCAGAGGATGTACAAAAGCTTCCATCTGAGCAATTTGACTTTGTTATAACTATAGATTGCTTGGAGCACGTTAGAGATCCCGTCGGAGTGTTACACGAACTAGTATCATGTACAAAGCGCGGAGGATATATTTATAATGAGGTATTTTTTGGTGGCCATAAACTATCACCATATCATTTAGTAGAGACTAGACATTTTGGTACCGGAACTGAATGGTTTGATGTTCTTACACTTGCCGGCCTACAAAAGGTCGATGAACTTGGTAATTTGTGGCAGAAATTATAACATATGTTCATCGGCAAAAACACATATATCTCACCAAAAGCCAGAATAGTTGGGTTTAAATCTGATAATCCAAATATAGTTATTGGAGATAATTCATACATTGGTGATGATGTACAGATTATGTGTGATGATTTCGTTATGGGTGATTACTGTAAGCTTCAACACCACTGCAACATTCATGGAAGTAATATAAAGATCGGACATAACGCTTGGATCGGACAATACTCTGTTATCGACTGTCTTGGCGGAGTTTCTATTGGCAATAATTTTGCCATAGGTCCAGGATCATTTATATTTAGCCATGCCAAATATGGAGATACACTTGAAGGCTGTAGATTTGATTACATCGCCAAGCTACAGATAGATAATGATGTATGGCTTGCTGGCGGAAATACAACCGTATACCCTGTACATATTGAAGATCGTGTAATGACACTTGCTGGCACGGTAATTACAAAAGATCTCATATCAAACCACATATATGCTGGAGCGCCAGCGAAGGACATCACGGATAAAATTGGCTCTCAGTTTGTACTAGTAACAGTTGAAGAGAAATATGCCAAGATGTCCAAATATCTTGATGAGTTTGGTTGGCATGATTCATTGGTTATTTGCCGATCTATCGGTGAGTTTAAAGATGATGGAAGAACATACTTTGATGTAGATACAAGAACATATACGAAGCGAAATTCGGATATTGAGATAGCATTTATCAGGTCGCTATTGCCCTCGAAAGCAAAGTTTACACCGTTTGATATTACCAGTGTCAAAGAAACGGTCTGGACCGAGGCAAAACCAGATGGACGATCTCATGATTAACTTCAATCGCGCATATTCTACTGGTTCGGAACTTGCAAATATATCAGCAGCTATTGCTTCCCGTCGATTCTCTGGCGATGGTCCATTCACGAAACAAGCAACAGCTTTGCTCGATACGATTCACGCTTCGCCAGGTTCCAAAATACTTCTAACGACTTCGTGTACTGATGCTCTAGAAATGTCAGCTCTACGTCTTGACATCCAACCTGGCGATGAAGTAATTATGCCGTCATACACGTTTGTCTCGACAGCGCTGGCCTTCGAAATGCGTGGAGCGAAGCTAATCTTTGCTGATAGTCTTACCACTTCACCTCATATCGATACTGCTCACGTCGCCAAACTTATCACTCCAAGAACTAAAGCAATTGTGCCTGTCCATTACGCAGGCATAGCTTGCGATATGAGCGCGTTGGCAGCATTTGGCATACCAATTGTCGAAGATAACGCTCAAGGCGTCACCAGCACGCTTGACGGCAAGGCATTGGGCACTTTGGGATGTCTCGGAACGCTATCGTTTCACGAAAGCAAGAATATCAATTGTGGAGAAGGTGGTGCCCTGATTATAAATGATCCGGCCCTTGCTGCCCGTGCCGAAATCATCCGAGAAAAGGGTACCAACCGGTCATCCTTCTTTCGCGGAGAGGTTAATAGGTACGGCTGGGTGAGCCTTGGTTCAAGCTATCTACCAAGCGATATCTTGGCAGCATTCCTTTGTGCTCAACTAGATAATATTGGCGCGATTCAGGCCAGACGACAAGAAATCTTTTATAAATATTCTAGCGAGTTGAGCTATACGCGAAATCGTGGTTGGCAGATTCCAGGCGTGCCAGTGAACTCAACCGGAAATGCTCATATCTTTTATCTGGTTATGAACTCACTCGGAGAGCGATCAAGATTTATAGAGCATATGAAGGGCTGTGGCGTACATTGCGTCTTTCACTACCTCTCACTTCATAAGAGTGAATACTACCAAAACAAGTATAATGGATCTGAGCTTATAGAGTCTGATAGATATTCTGATTGTTTAGTTAGGTTGCCATTGTATCCAGATCTTAGTGAAGATGAAATTAATCACATTATAAAGTCAGTTAAAGAGTTTGGAGGATAGATTGAAAGCGATCATTTTGGCTGGAGGAAACGGGCGACGTTTGGGAGATCTAACGATCCAGCTCAACAAGCATATACTGCCAGTTTATTCAAAGCCAATGATCTTCTATCCCATTGAAATGTTTGTTGGAGCTGGAATTACAGATATCATGATCATATTGGGTGGCAATTCAGTTGGACCACTAACAGAATTAATAGGTGATGGTGCCAAACTTGGGGCATCTGTAACATATCGTTATCAATATAAAGCAGATGGTATTGCAGGGGCACTTAAATTAGCAAGAGACTTTGTTGGCGAAGATCGGTTTTTAGTTTGCCTCGGAGATAACGTATTCTTCGATTCTAGCCAGATTGTTCTAGATATGATAGCAGAGGCTCCACAAGATAATTTTATGCCAACCGCTATTCTTGCTACATGTCCAACAGATAGACCACAAAGTTTCGGAGTTCCAACACTAGGTCTGAACAATGAGATCCTAAAGATAACTGAGAAGCCACATAGTCCTGACTCTAATTTGGCAATTACTGGATTATATTGTTACGATAAATACATCTGGTCGGTTATAGATTCGCTGGAACCGAGCGCTAGACTTGAGCTTGAGATTTCGGATGCAAATAATGCCTATATAAAAAACGGGTCTGTCAAGCATATTTCTTGTAAAAAGCCATGGCGAGATTGCGGTGATATAGATGCTCTATTGGATTGTGCCAACATGGTGAGGAATCTTAAAAATGGATCTAAATAACAAACGCATACTTCTAACTGGTGCTTGTGGTTTTATAGGACAGGAGATGACACGCCAAATCCTTTCCAAGCAACCTGCTGACTTTATTACCATCGATAAAATGTCATATATGTCAAGTGATGAATTTCATTCAGCCAATGGAATTCCGGTTTACAAGATTGATATATGTTCTGATGCCGCGGCTAAGCTAATTGGTGAATTCAAGCCAGATATTGTCATTAATATGGCGGCAGAGAGTTCAGTAGATGTCTCGATAGTAAATCCGGACATCTTTCTTGAGAGCAATGTTCGTGGTGTCACGAATCTAATGTCGGCTGGGTTGAAGTTAGAAGCCGTTCCGCTCTTTGTTCAGATCTCAACCGATGAGATCTACGGTGATAAGCTCTCAGGGTGGTCAGTTGAAGATGATCCACGAATGGCATCATCCCCATATTCGGCCTCTAAGGCCGCTGCCGAGTTATTTGTTGAGGCCTATGGAAGAACATATAATTTGCCATACCTAATGACACGTTCATCAAATAATTATGGACCATACCAACATCACGAGAAATTAATTCCACGTATTATTCAGAATATATTGGCAGGCAAGAAAATACCGGTATATGGAAACGGCTTAATGGAAAGAGATTGGATTATTTCTTCTGAGAACTGTGAAGGAATTATATCTGCTATTGAGCACTGTGCCAAGAATGATGTGTATAATGTCGGTGGAAACAAAACAACAACAAATATCGAGATTATTCGACGTATATGTAAAATTATGAACGTAGATGAGCATGACTTTATTGAATTCGTAGAAGATCGCAAGGGGCATGATAAAAGATATGCAATTTCATGTGACAAGATAAAAAACCACACCGGTTGGACCCCAAAGACATCGCTTGATAATGGACTAAAATTAACAGTTGAATGGTACAGGGCCAAATATGGATAATCTACTTATCGGTGCGAGTGGATTGCTCGGAAGAAATTTATCATTTCCCGGCAGTACACTTACACCATCTAGTACAGAATTAAACATACTTAATATATCATCAGTTTCAGCATACTTTTATAAGCACAAATATATCGACAAGATTATTTTATCAGCAGCCTATACCAATGTTCCAATGGCAAATCTTGATAAACAGGCCGCGTTTAATCTCAATGTTGTCGGAGTATATAATATACTTCATGTTATATCTAGATTCACATACTATAAGCCAACATTGTTCTACATATCGACTGACTATGTTTTTGATGGTGATACTGGCGGCTATAAAACTACTGACCCAGTCAATCCGGTTAAAAATAACTACTACGCAATGACAAAAGCACTTGGAGAATCTGCAGCAAGATCTTACGATAAAACATCAATAATAAGAACTTCATTCTGTCAGTCTGGACCTTGGCCTCATGGGTTTGCGTTTAACGATCAATTTACGTCCAGGGATACTGTAGATATAATTGCACCGATGATAAGCTCAATTGTTAATAAAAATACGATTGGCATACACCATATTGGAACAGAAAGAAAAAGCGTGTTTGATCTTGCGAAAAGATTAAGTCCAAATGTAAAGCCAATTTCAAGACTATCAATACAAAATGTTAATATACCATGGGATACAAGTCTGACATGAAAGAACCAACCTTACGACGAATTAATGCGTTTTGCGATGGACGTGGATTTTCTTTTTTTAATATATTTGGAAAAGTAGATGATGGACAAATCAATATTGGCAATCTTCATCCGGGAGTAGTTAAAGCATTTCACTTTCATTCACTACAAGAAGATAATTGGTTTTGTCTATCTGGAGACATACATGTGATATGCGTCTCTCCTGATAACAGTGTAATAAGACACTTTTATATAGGGGAGCACAACTCATCTGTCCTAAATATCCCAATAGGGTGGAAACACGGCTATAAGAATGTAGGCCACAATATAAGCACACTTCTATACTGGGTCACAAAAGAATATAATCAGGCTGCTCCTGACGAGAGCAGAGTTGCTTGGGATTTTCTAGGCAAAGAATTATGGGATGTAGAAAACACCTAGTCAAGTATTTTACTCCACGCAATCTTAGCTTCTCTTTCTGAGAATATCTTTCGTAGATTCTCATCGGCTCTGAATGACCAAATATTCTCATCTACCTGTTTATAAAGCAGCCCAAATCCAAACCGCTCATCAAATTCCTTTCCGTTCTTATTTATAAATATTTCGCAATCGCTCATCACAGCCTCGATAAATCCAAGTGTATAGGGGGCTGGATAGCTGCTTAGGCAGAATACGCTCGAATATGTTTTGAATAGATTAAGTTGTTTTTCTGAAGACAAGAAACCTTTATGGTTTTTCAAACCCTCGTTTGAGAGTCCAAATACATCAAAACCTCTTGCCTCTATAAATGTCTTTGATTCGTTCCAGTCGTTGAAAGCCTGTCTTTGCGTAATCGCATTGTAGCAAATAAACCCATTACCATTTCTTTTGTCCGTGCCCTTGAATTCTTCCGCCTTCTTGTAGAACCTAACCAAATAATCCTCGCCAGCATAGTTTGCAGTTTTTGCTTCAAGCGGAGAATATCTGATCAGCTTTATACCGCGAGCCCTCAAAGACTTCAGCTTTTGTTCTATGACTGGCGTAGATTGTCCAATACCACGCCAGAATGTTCTCGTCCGCTTATCTATATTCTTTAGATTATTCTCAAGAAATTTATGACCATGCATCGCTATGATTACATCAAATCTGGATAAAAATTCCTTTGATAACCTATCAAAAGTGCATTCAGTTTTATAGAATAAATCGCGCCATTCGGGATCTTGATGAAGCCTGAGTGGTGGCCTTATTGATTCTCCTGGATTTTGTGGATCAAAATAAGAGCCAACAGAAAAAATAGAATGACCAAGAGATGTGAGAAGCTTCAGCTCATCATATTCTAGAACAGAATGGCAAGAAATATATAGGATATTGGACATTATTGGTAATATAAAGATATTACCTTAAATTAGCAGGAGTTTATTATGAAGAAAAGAGCTTTACTCAGCGGCATCACAGGAATGGATGGCGCCAATTTGACCGAATTTTTACTAGATAAAGATTATGAAGTCTTTGGCATTAAACGCAGAACGTCTGGACCTGGATTTGGAAATGCAATCCATCTATTAGACAAGGTCACACTGATTGATGGAGACTTACTTGACCAATCATCACTAAATGCCGCTGTTAAGATCTCACGACCAGATGAAATATTTCACCTTGGAGCGCAAAGTCACGTTGGAACGTCATTTAAACAACCATCATATACAATGGAATGTACCGGTCACGGAACTTTACGATTTTTAGAGGCGATGAGGGAATTTGCGCCACAAGCACGGTTTTACAATGCTTCTTCCTCTGAGATGTTCGCAGGAGTAACTGGCGGCCCTTACAATGAAAGAAGTCCTCATGAAAGCAAATCTCCATATGCAAGCTCTAAAGAGTATGGTTTCCTTACAACCAAAAATTACCGCGAATCTTACAATATGCACGCCTCAAGTGGGATCCTGTTCAATCATTCCGCAAAAAATAGAGGTCCCGAATTTGCAACGAGAAAAATCACAAAAGCAGCAGCCAGAATCAAACTTGGCCTTCAAGATAAGCTCATAATGGGAAACATCGACACGTTTCGCGATGAGGGTCATTCAAAAGACTATGTAGAGGCCATGTGGCTTATGCTCCAACAAGATAAGCCAGATGATTATGTCATCGCTACCGGCGAAACGCACTCGATACGTGAGATGATCGATCTAGTATTCTCTCATCTTGATCTAAATTACCAAGATTATTTCGAGGTGAATCCCGAATTCTTCAGACCAGCAGAAGTAAATGTACTACTTGGTGACTCTTCGAAAGCCAGAAGTGTTCTTGGTTGGCAGCCTAAATATACGTGGAAAACACTACTCATTGAGATGGTAGAGAACGATCTACTTTTGGAAGCAAAGCAGCATGGCCTGTAAGTTTATACCAAGAATCACAAGAACTCTTGTCGTCCCGACCCTATCAAATGAAGATCTTGTAAGATTTTTGTTAGAAGATCATAGAAGCAGAAGATCTTGTAGTGAGGATAACTTGGGAGATTTAGGGATGAAAGGCGTAGTGGGAGATGATATTACTCTACTACGCGAAGAAAAAATTCCCACAGAAATTTTTGACTTTTTTTACGACCCGAACCAGGCCGTCGCGAAACTAGATGTTCTTGCTGATCTGGAATTAAGTAAAATATCTAAACCGACCTCGGTTGTAAGTCAAAATGTCACAGATAGACGATCCAAGGTCAAACGGAAATAAATTGATCAAGATTCAAGTAACCAACACGAAATGTCAGATATTCTGTAAAGAAAGTGATATCGGACAGACTATAGTGCGAAAGCTAGATAAGGAGTTATCTTATCAGTTAGCTGGATATGAGTTTGCTAATGGCTACTCGAATTGGGACGGGCGAGTAAAGCTTCTAAGTAAAAACTTACAATTCCCTATTGGTCTTTTAAGCAGGGCCAGTAAGATGCTGGAGTCCGAGGGCCTCGATGTGCAGATCGAGGATCTTAGAAAAAATTCCAGAGGAGCTCCGTTGAAGGTCGTAGACAAAAACTTTAAAGCAAGGGACTATCAACTTGAAGTTGTTTCTCTTGCTGAGAAAACTGGGTCAGGCATAATTAGAATGTGTACCGGATCTGGCAAGACATCGATCATAGCTATGCTGGCTGGCAGGTTTAACGTAAAGACGATTATCTATGTTATCGGTATAGAGCTTCTCTATCAGATGAAGAAGACTGTTGAGACCATGCTTGGCGTTAAGTGTGGAATGATCGGAGACGGCGTATGCGATATAGTTCCTGATGGCATAAACATATGTACTATCTGGACGGCAGCCCAAGCCTTTGGCGAGAAGATCGATTTTATCGATTGTGATCTTACGGCGAATGACAAGAAGTTCAGACACGGTCCCGGGCAGAAAGCTCAGATTCAAAAGATTGTTAGGGAAGCTGAGATGTTCGTACTTGATGAATGTCAATATGCCGCATCTAAATCTTTGCAATTTCTTCATCGCATATCCGAGAGGGCACGTTATAGGTTTTTGTTATCTGGAACACCATGGAGGGAAATGGGTGACGACCTCCTGATAGAGGCCGTTGCTGGCCCTAAATTTTACGATCTTCCTGCCTCAAAGCTTATTGATGCGGGTTTTTTAGTTGCTCCAAAGATATTTTTTGTCAATGTACCTAAGATGTCAAGTCTGCGTGGTTCAACTTATCCTGATGTGTATACATCATACATTACTAAAAATGTTGTCAGAAATCAACTGATAGTAGACACTGTGAAGGATCTTGTTTCTCAAAATAAGAAAGTACTGGTACTAATCTCAAAAGTAGAGCACGGAGAGATACTCTATGCCATGATGGATGGTATGTTTCGACTTGATACCTTGAATGGCTCATCAAAGTCTGAAGTTAGAATGGCGGCAATAAATGCGATGATCTCCGGAGAGCTCGATGTTCTTATTGCCTCAAAGATCTTCGATCAAGGGATCGATATTCCCCAACTTGATGCCCTTGTGTTGGCTGGATCTGGAAAATCTTCAGGCCGTGCTTTGCAGCGTGTAGGCCGGGTTATTCGTGCTTTTCCTGGCAAGAAGTTCGCCAACGTTATAGAATTTTGGGATAACGCGAAATACCTGGAGTCACACTCGGCGGCAAGGCTCAATATATATAAAAGTGAACCCGGATTCTTGATCAAAATCGGCCAGCGTACAATAGAGGAGCAGGGTGCCGCTACCGCACCCAGCACAACGGCTAAACCGACAAAATCGAGGAAAAAAGCAAATGACGGAAGAGGAATTTTACCAAAAGATTCCGGAGTGGATTGGTGCTGAAAAAGAAAAGTGGAATCATGTGACTCTGTTTGCGTACTTCTGCTTTAAGTACGAGCAAAAAACAGGTGTCCGGTTTAAAATGGTCAGGTCGAAGGCCGGTCCAACATCTACAAAAGAGACAAGGGACTTTGCGAAGCTGTTAACGGGCTATTATCCTGACTCTGGTTGCGCCGACAGAAAGGATTGCCGACTCGCGGCAATGATGAAATGTTATAATTACATAAACTGGATGTTTGATTTTAAAATGAGAAATGCTCCGGCAGTTTCAGGATCAAAAATATTTCACGCTCCAGCACTGATGAACGAATTCGAAAGAATGTATTCTTCTCATCTTAAGAAGAAGAAATCAGAATCAGGAATTGATGCCCTAATATCTTGGATCAAGATGGAATCTCCATCAGCTCTCGATAGATTCGAGCTAAGTACTAAAGATGAAATTGCAATGTTTGCAAAATATGTAGAGAATCATAGGGCTCCAGATCAGGAATGTCGTATGATCCTTTCTAAAATAAAGGAAATGGACCTAATATGAAAAAGATAAGTGTGTTGGTAGGAAAGCAAGCTAAAATTTTCGGTGATGGCGGATGGGAATTTTCTGGATTAATTGAGGTTGATAAAAAAGATCGAATAATCCTTACACTGGAAAGTCAGGATTCTATCCTGATATTTAAGAGTCATATTTCTGCAATTTTGTTACCAGTTCAACAAAAAGTTGATCGCAGAAAATCAAATGCGTCACCGTCTGTAGGTGACGAATCACCATTTATGGTCTTTAAGCCTGCCCAAGCAAGAAATAGAGAGCCGGCATCTGTCGATGATTTAAGTGAGGGGGGAGTCTCTCTTCCGCATGAGGTACTTCTTGGTATTAGAAGCGAAGATCAGCCTGATGATAATATATTTTCTTCATACTTTGGTGCCGCAACAGACCCATCTGGTGGGTCTCGTTTATCTGTAACACTAGAGGGGGACGATGATTCCGAATAATAATAAGGTCGCAAGGGTATGCGACGGCATTCAAAAGGCATGCAAATTATGTGATGGGGATGGATGCATTGGTTGCGCTAGAACAATTTCTCGTATTCAGAAATATGCTGATGCTGGCATTCCGTCCAGTTATTGGACTTTAAACTTTTCAGACTTCAAGGGCGATCCTGACTTCAAGACGAGAATACAAGAAGTTATAGCCTCAATAGATTCTGTGTACGATTCCGGAAGATCGTTTATGTTTGCTGGCCCATTGGGCGTTGGAAAGACATATGGCATATCCTCCATAATAAAAATGGCTTTATGTAAAGATTATTCTGCTCGATATTCGAGTATGGTTGAAGTTATCAACGAGATATTGTCTGGATCTAATCAAAATGTGGTTGCAGAACTTCTTAAGTATGATTTTCTGGCAATTGATGAGTTCGATAATAGGTGGATATTCCCATCAGAAAAATCAACAGAGATGTTTGGGTCCACAATGGAATATGTTTTGCGTTCAAGATTCCAAAACGGACTACCAACGATCTTGGCAACAAATAATGCAGAGGTAGATGATATTCTCGCTGGGATGCACGGAAAAGCCTTCGCATCACTGCGAGCCCAATACATGGAAACAATATTTTTATCAGGTAAGGATTTTAGGAAGAAAACAAAATGAGCGAATCAAAAATACTTAATTGGATGATGAGGGGGCCGATAGAGCTTTTAGATGTGTATCGCACTATTGAGCCTGGCTTGCTTTATGAGGCTGTATCAAATACAAATGAGCTTGTGCTCAAACATATTCAAGATTATCACAGCAAGTATAAGACACCGCCATCATACAAGATACTTGCTGGATTTCTTACTGAGGAAGGAAAAGAAACACTAAATGCTATATTTAAAGACTCATGCGCTCAAAATGAGATTCAGTTTTATATTGATGAATTAAAAGGTCGCTTTAATCGTCAGCTAGCTGACGAGCTAGCAAAAAATATAGCAGCATCTGGAAATATTACAAATATAAATCAACGTCTTAGAGACGTTGTTGTGAAGGTAGAGAAGCTTGGCAAGGATGCTATATTTTCAGAGGGCAATTTTTCCTCCTCTGCTGAGGAGCGTCTTAATGACTATAACTATACAAGAGATAATCCAGGAAGGGTAATGGGAGTATTTTCAGGATACCAGCAACTTGACGATTATACATGGGGAATTAAGAACTCTGAGATGATGGTTATATCCGGGGCGACATCATCAGGCAAAAGTCTTCTCATGATGAACATGGGTATCAATGCTTGGCTTGGCTCAAACCAACCATCGATATTTGATGGTCAGTATTTTGATGACGGCAAAAATGTCGTTTATGTTACGCTTGAAATGTCAAAGAAGCAATTAGAACAACGTATTGATGCAAATATTGCACTAATTCGTCACAGACCTCTAATTCGCGGAAACCTTACAGACTCGGAGATTCAAGATTGGAAGCGCTCACTTGAGTTTCAAAAGAACTATAAAAAGAAATTTCATATTATTGATATGCCTCGTGGGACCAAGGCCATGGAGATTGAAGCAAAATTTGATTCAATAATTGGGCAGTTCAAGCCCGATCTGCTTTGTGTAGATTATCTTGGAATCATGAAACCGAATCGCTCACATGGTGCAGACTGGGAGGATGTGGGGCACATAGCAGAGGATCTCCATGAGCTGTGTAGAAAAAAGAATATTCCTCTTATAACTGCTGCCCAGAGAAAAGGTAGAATTAGAAGTGTAGGAAAACAAAAGGCAGAGCAGGTTGAAGACTCAGAGGAGATTGGTAGATCAAAGATGATTGGCGATAACGCGAATATAATTTTGCTTATTGAAAATAGAAACGAAGAGCATCTTCGCGAAGATATGATAATTCATATTACCAAAAATCGTGATGGAGCAAAAGGAAAGATAGTCCTTTTAAAGGACTTTGAGAAGTCAAGGGTCATGACCGCTCCCGATAATTGGACTGGCGGAGAGGGGCTTGAAAATGAAGTATGAAGAGGTAAGGCGTATAGCGAAGAAGCACGATCTTGTAGAGCTGAGTACTATTTACTCTAGTGATCAAAGCAAGTATGTTGTGGTGTCGGTAACCAAGGATATACTTGTTATACTTCCGATTTTAGAAGATGAAGACGATGCGGTAGCCGCAGCTTGTCCGGCACTTGGGATCCCATATTCCTTGATATCGTCTATGTCGAAAATGGATAATACAAGGTTGGTTTTTTATTCTAACTTAAACAACAAGTACATAGACGAAGCCATTATTGGGAATATACCAAAAAGGATTAAGTATGCCAAAGTACAATTTCAGATGTGATGACTGTGGTGCCAGCAAAGAAGATACCATGTCCATATCAGAGTATC
>Ga0114969_10003628_pt1 | contig 12385 bp, 8 predicted proteins | sample M_130807_MF_Meta_FD_87316 | JGI IMG/M metagenome (GOLD analysis project Ga0114969, IMG submission 87316) | Freshwater microbial communities from Lake Montjoie, Canada to study carbon cycling - M_130807_MF_MetaG | ecosystem: Environmental > Aquatic > Freshwater > Lake | place: Lake Montjoie...
GCGAAGGCCAGGTCGGCCTCGCCGGTGATCACATGGTCAGCCAGGCCGATGATCGGCTGCTGGTCCCATTCGTAGCTCACCTCCGGCCCTCCGAGCACGATTTTTAGGTCGGGTCGTAGGCGACGCAGGATGCCGAGCAGTTCGAGTGTAGGGCCGGCGTTCCAGACATAGACGCCCAATCCGAGGATTTTTGGGGCAGCCTCCAGCAGGGTTTCCGCGATTTCCAACGGACGCTGGTTAATGTCGAACTCCAGTATTTTTGCCCGCGACTGCAGTTCCCCCAGATTGGCCATGAGGCAGCGCAGCCCGAAGGAGGCGTGGATGTACTTCGCGTTGAGGGTGGACAGAACGATGTCCGGCACGCGGGAGACCTTATCGGGTTTTCTGAAGGATGTCTCCCGATGGTGACGAGTTTGCAGCGCTTGAAAATTCCATCGTGAGGGATTCGAGACGTGCAGCGATGTCAGCCAGAAGCGGGAGGTCGGAGTCGGGGCGTTGGGCACCGCGTGGGTGTGGCACGTCGCACGGAATGACACCCCGTAACTTGAGGAACTGGGCGCAAGTGTGTTTGTAGGCGGGCACCGGGGCGCGGAAGGCGATCATGCCCAAGTACTGCAGCCAGTCGTTCAACTCGAAGAAACGTCCGTCACCGAGTTCCCAGGCGCGGTCTCGGGCTGCGAAGGCTTCGACATGGAAGGCCGACAAACCCAACAAGTAGTCGCTGCCCCACTGGATGAGGTCGATGGCCAAGTCGTTGCCCGTATACACACGGAACTCGGGGCGAACGGCATCGCGCACCGCCAGTCGTTGCCACTCCAGGTCTCGGCTGAGGGAACTGTGCTTGGCACCCACCAATTGGGGGATGTCGAGCAAGGCCCGGAAGGTGTCCAAGTCCCAGATCCGGCCAAAGGGGACGAACATCGTGCCGAGCTCGAAGCCGAGAAATTGCGGCACGGCCTGTCCGACGGATCGGAACAGCGACACGGTTTGCTCTCGATCCCAGTGCTGGGTGGCGGAGCAGGGGAATAGGATGGGGGTGCCCCCGGCCGAGTGGATGACCGAGGCCTCACGGGCGTACACGGTGGCCGAGTCTCCGGCGAGGCCCTCAATATAAGTGCCGGCGATGAAGCGTCGACCCCGGGCCATTTGACTGGTTTCGGCGAGGAACTCGGCTCGCTCGGACGGGCTCAACAAGTTGGCGTAGCCGGTGTCCATGTTGACGGCGGGAGTGAGTCCGGCCGCCCAGGTTCGCTCGACGAGCGTGGCCCAGGTTTCCCGGTCGGGGCGGCCGTCGGGATGGAAGGGCAGGAGCACCGCGGAAATGCCGTCGATGGATCGCCGAGGTCGGAGAGGAGGGACGTGGATCATGGCGTTGGGTTTGTGGTCCCGGAACCGGGTTGTCAGGACCTCCTCAGAATCAAGCGGTGGTCGATGCGTTTGGTTTGCGCGTATTCGAGCGGGGGTAGGATGGTCTCGGTGGGGGAATGCACCTCATGCAACAGGGGTTTTGCCATGGCCTGAAGCTCCGTCCACCGAGGCCATTCTAGCGGTGCCGCATGGGCGATTTGACGCAGTAGGCTTCGCCACTCGATGATCATGCGATCGATGTCGCCGGTGCCGAGCACTTCGCTGACAAAGCGCACCTTGCAGGCCGGGTCTTGATGGATCCTACGGACCACCGTTTCGGCTCCGGTGCCATACTTGAGGGGTAGCCCGGTCTCCAGATATCCATCGATCGATGCGGGGCCATAGGCCTTGCGGCAGGCAAAGGCCAGTTGACCGCCATAGCGGTCTCCGTCGGCACAGAAGCGGAACCCCGCGTCGAGGTTGGCCAAGTCGTAGACCAATTCCTCCAACGGGTAGGTGGCGTCTTCGAGAGCAGCTGCGATCGCGAGACCATCGCCGCCGGAGAAGAAACTCACCACGCGTCCGCGCCGGGTCGGATTGCCCTGGGCATCGACCAACCCGAGGCGTCGCCAGGTGAGTGCGGTGCCTGGGGCGGCCGAAAGCCCGCGGCAGATCTCGGTCCAGTCGCAGCGCGCGCAGACGGCCGAAAGCACCTCGCGTTCTTTTGGGCGCCACAGCGCCACTCCATGACGATCCACGGGCACCTTGATCGTCTGGAGGTCTAGGCTCACCAGCACGGTAATGGCTTGCTCGTGCTCAATCCAGCGGACCACGGGGAGCTTCTGTTGTAGCAGGTGCTTTTCGAGGGATGGTTTGAGGCTCTCGCTGAAGACGCCTGCGCTCACCTCGCGTCCGTGCCACTGGGTCAAGCGTCGGACCCACTTGGCCAAGATCAGACGGCCATCGGCCATTCGGTCGGCCACAATCATCGAGCGGCCATAGAGGGTACCCTCGGGCGTTTCTTCTAAAGCGGTGAGTCCGCCTTGACCCACTTTTTCTAGGGCCTCTTGAACCGTCAACGCGGACTTGAGCGGGACCGATGGGGTGGCTGCTGTTTCGGAGCCATTCTCCGAGGGTTGCGGCAATGCCGTCGTGGCCGCGACGACCCAGATCTTGTTCAGCGGACGTTCCTGCCAGAAGGGGTAGGGCTCCCATTCGCCGGCCGAGTTGAGCATTTCCCGGTTTCTCTTACGGACCTGGCGCGCCCGCTCGGCGTCGGTCATCCAACCGCATGGAGCGTTCGGCCGTTTCAGAGATTCTTCGACGCCAAGGATGATGGGCTTGGTGGTGAACAAGCGCTCCTGCACCCGCACGGCCTCGACAAAGGGGGATTTGCCCGCGTCGGCGGCGACTGCCATAAGACCGAGCAGGGCGCTCCAATCGACCATGCCCGATCGGGCGAGAGCGCAGGGATGTCCATCGCGCATCCGCAACTCATTGGCACTGACGAGCACGTAACCCATCTCGTCGAGCCCGCGGCGTCCGGCGCGTCCGAACATTTGCAGGATCTCGTCACCCCTCAGAGGAATCTCGCGTCCGTCTCGCTTGTACTGCGCGGCCGTGATGGCCACCGATCGCAGGCTAAAGTTAATACCGGCGGCCAACCCCATCGTGGCCACAACCACTCGAAGTTGGCCCGCCTTGGTGAGGGGCTCAATGACTCCGGCGCGCACCGCGTAGCTCAAACCACTGTGGTGATAGGCCACTCGGGATTTGAGCATTTTGGCCAGGGGTTCGCCGACGAGCCGTTTCTGGGCCTCGGTCAGTTGCAGCGGATGCGGACAGGGCAGTTGTCGGGCTATGTCCGAGGCGAGCTCTTCGGCGTGGGCTCGTCGGGGGGCGAAGAGCAGCACCGGCCCCAATCCCTCGGCCAAGGCCTTGGCGCACAGGCGTGGCCAGTAGCTGCGGATTTCCGGCGGCAATCGCCAGTTGAGTTCGTTGGCGAACACCTCGTCCAGCGGGACAGGGCGGACGGTGTATTTAACGACTTCGACGGCACGCCCGAGACGGCGCAGCCAGTTGGCTACCTGCTCGGGGTTGGCCACCGAGCCACTGAGGAGGAGGAGTTGGGTTTGCGGTGGGGCTAGTGCCAGTGCCAGTTCGTAATTCAGCCCTCGGTCTTCATCGCCGAGCATTTGGTACTCGTCGACGATGAGTAGGGTAGGTCCATCGCCTCGGATGAGCCGGTTTTTCTGTGTTTCGAGGGTGGCGACAAGAATCGGGGCATCCAGGTTCTCGGCTAGGTCGCCGGTGGCGATGCCGACGTTCCAGCCCCGGGCTCGCCATTCAGCCAGTTTGTCATTGGCCAGCGCCCGCGTGGGTACTGTGTAAATCGCCTGACCCCGATTTTTGCCAAACTTGGACCACAATTCGAAGACGAGCGTCTTGCCGGCGCCTGTGGGCGCATGGATGACCACGTCCTTGCCCGCTCTCAATGCCGACACGGCCTCCTGCTGCCACAGGTCGGGGACAATGATCTGATGCAGACCCGCAGGTGAATCAGGGTTTTCCGGTGGGGCAGCGAACGGCGGCACACCTGAACACTACGATCGACTGTCAAAAGCACCAACAGCTTCGGAGGCTTAGGTGTGAATGGGGTGGAATCGGGGATCGCGGTGTCCCAACGCCCGATGAGGCGTGACTTGCGGATTGAGCCGAGGCGGTGAATTGGGAGACTCTCTGCCGTGCGTTCGTCTGCGCCTCCATCTGCCCGTCGTGTGGTCGTGAAGCTTGGAACCGGTGTCCTTACCGATGCCTCCAAGCGGCTCGACTTGGTTCAGTTTGCTCAACTGGTGGCGCAAATCGCTCGACTTCGGTCGGCAGGCCACGAGGTCGTCGTAGTCACCTCGGGAGCCGTCGGGGCCGGCATGGGAGTGCTCGGTTATGATCGGCGTCCGGGGAGTCTGGCCGAACGACAAGCCTGTGCCGCGGTCGGGCAATCGCGGTTGATGGCTTTGTACGAGTCGCTCTTTCGCCACTTCGATCAACCGGTGGCTCAAGTGCTACTGACCCACGACGATTTGGCCGACCACACCCGGCACCTCAATGCGCGCAATACCCTGCTGACGCTGCTCAAGCACAAGGTGTTGCCCATTATCAACGAGAACGATGTGGTGTCGGTGACCGAGTTGAAGTTCGGAGACAACGATCGGTTGTCTGCACTGGTAGCCAGCCTCTTACCCGCCGATTTGCTGGTCATTTTGACGACGGCCGACGGCTTGATTGAGCACTTCGGAAAGCCGGAGGCCCGTTTGCTGGAGACGGTGGAGGCAGTCGATGCGCGGATCGAGGCCATGGCCGGTGGGACCTCGAGCGAGACGGCCACGGGTGGCATGACCACCAAGATTTTGGCTGCGAAGATCGTCGTTCGCTCCGGTATTCCCTTGGTCATCGCGCCCGGCCACCGGCATGACGCCTTGGAGAAAATTGTGAACGGCGAGTCCGTTGGCACCCGTTTCTTGGCCGGTTCTGGCCGCCTCTCGAGTCGTAAGCGTTGGATCGCCTTCTACCATCATGCCGAAGGAACCCTGACGGTGGACGCCGGAGCCGTGGTGGCTCTGAGGGATCACGGGCGCAGCCTGCTCGCACCGGGAATCCTCCGCTGCGAGGGAGAGTTTCAGGCGGGCGATGTGGTTCGAATTTGCGATCCGGAAGGTCGGGAATTGGCCCGAGGGCTGGCCGGTGCCTCGGCGGTCGAGGTGCGCGAACGCTCTCAAAAGCAGGCAGAGATTATTCATCGAGATGATCTTGTGGTGCTCTGAATCGTTAGCTCATCGAACACGAATCCTATGCCCAAAGCCCCATCCCGACGACTTGCCCCCATTCGACAACTGCTCGAGGTGATGGCCGCCCTTCGCGCTCCAGACGGATGCCCCTGGGACCGCGAGCAAGACCACCGCTCCCTCCGCTCCCATGCGGTGGAAGAGGTGTATGAATTGATGGATGCGATCGAGGCCGGCGATGATGTGGAGATGGCCGAGGAGTTGGGTGACTTGCTCCTTCAGGTGGTGTTCCACGCCCAGTTGGCGCGCGAGCGTGGAGTGTTTGATTTTGATGCGGTCTGCCAGCACTTAGTAGACAAACTTATTCGCCGCCATCCGCATGTCTTCGGATCGGTGAGCGTGAAGAATATCGATCAGGTTTGGGCCAATTGGGAATCCATTAAGAAGGCCGAGAAGGCGGGTTCTAAGCATGAGAGGAAATCGGCTCTGGATGGGATTCCGCGACACCTGCCGGCATTGATGCGTTCTCAGAAATTGCTCAAGAAAGCAGCCAAGGCCGGATTGGCCCCGGTTCCCCCGAAACCCAAGGCAGGCGATCGCAAGGCCATTGCTCAGGCGTTATTCGACTTGTCGGCCCAGTGTCAGGCGGCCGGATGGTCGGCCGAGGAGTTGTTACGCGCCGAATTACAGCGTCGGGAGTCGGTCTGGCGTCAGGAGGAGCGACGTCAAGGAGACCGAAAAACCGCGTAGCCGAATCATTAAAGAACATTAGATTGTCAGGGCTAGGATTGTGAGGCCGGTGCGCGATTTGTGGCGCTAAAAGGGGATTTCAGGCCCGTGGTTTCGGTTCTTTCTTTAATTGGCAAGATTCCTGCGGTAGCTTGCGGGTCGATGTCCGCGGGACTTCAACTTAGCCAACGGCTTTCCCAGCAGATGGTGCTGTCGCCGCAGCTCCAGCATTCGCTGGCGCTTTTGCAGGCACCGGTGTTGGAGCTCAAGGCGATGGTGGAGCAAGAGCTCCAATTAAACCCAGTTCTGGAAGAGATCGGGGCCTTGGAGGTCGATGTCGAGGCCCGGGAAGCTCAGGCCGAAGCCGAAGCCGCGGCCGCCGATCCCGCGGAACCCCCTCTGGATGTTCAGTTTGATCCGGCGCGCGAAAAGCACGACGACGAGCCGGTCGATCGTTTTTCTGAAGATCTCCAGAAGCTCCTCAAGATGGACGAGGAATGGCGCGAAGTTTTCGCCCAGAACAACACCGTCAATAAGGTTACACAGGAGGATGAAGAGCGCCGTCAGCACCTCTTTGATTCCCTGACCACGGGCCAATCCTTGCAGGAATACTTGCTGGAGCAGGTGCGCTTCACCGAGTTGACCCCCGAACAGCGTGAAGTTTCCGAATTACTCATCGGAAACATCGACGACCGAGGTTATCTAACGGCCCAACCCGAAGAACTCACCTTTTCCACAGGCTTCTCGACCGAGCGAATTTTGGAAGTGCTGTCGGTTCTCCAATCCTTCGAACCCCCCGGTGTGGGGGCTCGAGACCTTCGGGAGTGCCTGATGCTCCAGATGGAACGAGCAGGCCGGACCAACGATCTGGAATACCTCATCCTCCGCGACTACATGGAGGAGTTGGGTAAACGGCGGTTCCCCGAGATCGCCCGCCAGTTGGGAATCACTCCGTCCGAGGCCCAGGAGGCGGCGGGACGGATCGCCCGGCTTGATCCAAGGCCGGGTTCCGATTTTTCCCGCGATCCTGAACAGTACGTGGTGCCGGAGTTGGAGGTCATTCGGCGCGTGGTCGATGATCCCAGCCCGGACATCAAGGCGACGGACATCGAAGATCCGCCGTCGCTGGCGGAGATCCTGAGCGACCCCGACGAAGAGGATGAGGTAATTACTCACCTGCGTTATCGCCTCTCGATGCAGACCCGCGAGGGACTTCGTCAGTGGCGATTCACCGATCAGGATTCGGTTTCAGAGACCCTTCTGAACGCCCTGAGCGAAGACCTCACCCGCATCGTGCGGGGTGACGAACGCCTGTACCACCGGTTCTTGGGGAAGGCCTCGTTCAGCACGGCTGCCGACAAACGCCTCAAGGCCTGTGCCGAACAGTTGTCATCCGAGGAAATGAAGGTGGGTGGCGGTGCGACTGAGGTCTTGGTGGCCGATCTCAACCGGATCTTTCTGTGCGATTTTCTCCCGATCTCCGAGAAACGCCAAAAAGTGGAGTACGACGTGGCTGGCAAGGATGAGTTCATGCCCCAGTTGCGCATTAGCAGCACCTACAAAGACTTGCTGGCTCAGTCGGAAACTTCCGCCGAGGTTCGGGAATACGTGCGCGACAAGATCAAGGCCGGCAAGTTTCTCATCAAGAGTCTCAACCAGCGCCAGACCACCATTTTGAGCATTGGCCGCGAGATCGTGAAGCGTCAGCGGGATTTCATGGAAAAAGGAGTCGAGCACCTCAAGCCCATGACCATGGTCATGGTGGCCGAGGTGGTGGGTGTCCATGAGACAACCGTGAGTCGAGCGGTCTCCGGCAAGTTCATGCGCACGCCTCAGGGGATCTTCGAAATGAAGTTCTTCTTCACCTCCGGTGTGGCGACGGCTGACGGTCAGACGGTGTCCAACACCTCGGTGAAGAACATTCTGGCCGAGCTCATCGCCGGTGAAAACCCGGCCAAGCCTCTCTCCGACGATCAGTTGGTCAACAAGCTCAAGGAGAAGAACGTCATGATCGCCCGTCGCACGGTCGCCAAATACCGGGCTGAGCTGAACGTGCTGCCTAGCCACCTGCGGCGCACGTATCAGTGAGGCCCGTATCAGTGAGGCCGGTTTCCGCGGACTGACGGTGGGGGGACTTCGATTCTGAAGTCAGTTCGTAATCCGGGCCGGATCCACAATGGCGTGGCGGATCTTCTCGCGCTTCCAAGTGTAGGTGATGTGTACCTTGCCATCTCGGGCCTGCACCACCGCTGGATAGCTCAATTCGCCAGGATTGTAGGCGAGGTCGGCCTTGCCGGGTTCCTGGGTGCTCTCGAGGTCGGCGACATGCTTCCAGGATTTACCGTCCGACGAGATGGCTAGCCCGATCACACTGCGATTTTCGGCTAATGGATTGTACACCAGCAGCGCCCGGCCATCGCGCAGGAGAACCGCGTCGATACCGCTGTTGGGGTTGGGGAGCGACGTTTTCTCGAGCGGAGTCCAGGTGCGGCCCTGATCGCTGCTCCAGTGCTCGGCGATCACTTTTTGTCGGGTGCGTACCAGACTTTGGATGCGTCGTCCGCCGTCCCAGAGCAGCACGGTGGGTTGAATCGCGCCCCAATGATCGGCGGTATTGAGCGCGCCCGTGCGATGCCACTCGGTGAAGGGAGGTTTGGACCACTCCATGTGGAGCCGCCAGCCAGCATCCTCGGAGCTGGCTCCGCAGAGGAGAGTGCCATCAGCCAACAATACCGGTTTGTTGCGTACGGGCCCCACTTGGCCGTCGGGCAATCGGCGTGACTTGCTCCAGGTTCGGCCGCCGTCCTTAGATTCTTGCACCCGGCCCCACCACGTATCCGGGCTCGGGCCGACCTTGTAGAAGAGCCACAGACTACCGCCGGGTTGCTGCCAGAGCACTGGGTTCCAGCAAGCGTATTGTGGGGCGCCCGCGTCTTCGGTGCCCCGGGCCACCTCGACGGGCTTGAGCCACTGATGCTGCGGTTTCTTCGAGAACCAAATCACCACGTCTTTAGCTCGTTCGGCGGTGCCCCCGAACCAGGCCGCCGTCATTCCTTGAGGCGTCTCCTCGATGGTTGAAGCGTGGGAGGACAAGGTGGGCGGCTTGTCGGCCACGTATTGCAACTTGATCACCGGAGAATTCTGCGCCCCCAGGGCGCATCCGATGACGGCAAAAAGACTCAAAAACCGGCGGGGCATGAGTGAACCATGGAGGCAAATTCCCCAGGTTTCAGCCATAAAATGGATCCAACGCTCAAGATCGCTGACCCACCCCGGGTGGAATCTTCTGTTTTCGACGGCGGACGGCCTGTGAATCCCGGTTCGCCTCGGGGTGAGGGCTGTTGCAGAATCACCGGCGTGGCGCTCATCGATGTTCAGGGACTGACGCGGTCGTTCCGTACCTACAAAAAGGCTCCGGGGTTCTCCGGGGCGCTCAAGGGGTTGTTCCGCCGTGAATACGAAACAGTATTCGCGGTGAAGGATGTGTCGTTCCAGGTGGAGGAGGGCGAGTTCGTGGGGTTCCTCGGGCCTAATGGAGCCGGCAAGACCACCACACTCAAGATGCTGGCAGGCTTGTTGTACCCAACTTCGGGCACCGCTTCGGTGCTGGGCTACGTGCCGTGGGAACGGGCCGATGGTTACCGTCGGCAGTTTGCCCTCCTGCTCGGACAGAAAAACCAGCTTTGGTGGGATCTTCCGGCTCGGGATTCGCTCGAACTCAATGGGCGCATTTACGGTCTGGCCCCCGAGGCGTTCCGGCGGACGGTCGATGAGATGAGTGAGCTCCTCGGGGTTCGCGACAAGCTTTCCACCGCAGTCCGCGAGCTGTCCCTGGGCGAGCGGATGAAGTGCGAATTAATCGCCGCGCTGCTCCACCAGCCGAAGGTGCTCTTCCTCGACGAACCGACCATTGGGCTCGATGTGGTCTCTCAGAAGGTGGTTCGGGAGTTCCTGCGCGAGCACAACCGGCAACGCAAAACGACCATCCTGCTCACGAGCCACTACATGGCTGATATTCAGGAGTTGTGCGACCGGGTCATTATCATCGATCGGGGTACGGTGTTCTTTGACGGGCGTTTGGCCGAGATTCTCGACCGTTTTGCGGGCTTTAAAATTATCACGGTCACTCTGGAGCAGGCGTCCGGGTTCGCTTCGGTACCCTTGGCAGAATTGGGAGAGGTGCTGGAACAGAGCTCGGCGCTGGCCCGGCTGAAGGTGCCCCGGGAATCAGTCATCGCTACCTGCAAGGTGTTGCTCGACCGACTGCCGGTGAAGGATTTTGCGGTCGAAGAGGTTCCCATTGAGGACATCATCCGGCAGGTGTTCGAGAGGCGTTGAGCGTCCAGCCCCAGATAAACTTCCCAAACTTGCCGTGACGCCCCTTTTCAAGCCGGTGGGGTTGTTGTCCAATGGCTCCTTACATGCAGTACAACGAACCGCCCAAGGGCATTCAAGAACTCATCCACAGCCTTGAAGAAGGTGAGGGTCGAGTTTGGCTGCAGCGGTTCATCTTGCTGCTGCTGACCCTCATCGCCTTGGGACTTTACCACTTTGATGGAGTAAAGAATTTTGGCACGGCCGAGGCGATGGACTTGGCGCAGTTGGGTCGCAGTCTCTCGGAAGGCCGAGGGTTCACCACCCAGTTGATTCGCCCGATCAGCCTTCATCTCCAGTCGCCCCGGGCGGTGGAGCAGGGGGTTAATCCGCGCCAACTCATCACCGCGGCCCATCCCGACATCTCTCACCCACCTCTGTACCCAGTTGCATTGGGAGTGCTCTTCAAGGTGCTGCCGGACCGGTGGGTCTATGGTGTAGAGTCCGGACCCCGTCGCCGTCCGCCGGCCGAAGTGGCGGTGGGATGCCTCAATTTCATCGGTTTTTGTGGGTTGGCCTTCGTGCTGTTCCAAGTGGGTCGGCGATGGTTTGAACTTTCGATCGGAGTGATGGCAGTGGTGGTATTCCTGGGATCCAAGCTCAACTGGGATTTCGCCTTCTCGGGCCTGCCCACCGTGTGGTTGGGGCTGCTGTGCGTGGCGGTCAGCGTGGTTGCCTTGCACATCGGGGGCGCCGCCGACCCCGACGAAGACGGTCGCCCCCGGGTCGTGACATTTCGATATGCGCTGTGGTCGGCCCTGCTGGGAGGATTGATCGGGCTGGGATTCCTGATCTCGTATTCCTTCGGATTCTTGGTTCTGCCGATCGCCATCTGTGTGGGGTGGTGGGCTCCCGTTGAGGCCCGCCTGCGAACGGTGGGGTGCCTCCTGCTGGCGTTCCTGCTGCTGACAGCTCCCTGGATGACCCGCAATTACCTCCGCAGTGGATTGCCCTTGGGCATTGCTACCCTTGCACCGCTGTCCGGGACTGCGGGTTTTGCGGAGGACCGATTGGAGCGTTCCCAGAACCCAGAACTCTCGCGGGTGCGCCTGACTGAGGTGTTGGCCAAGGTTCTGAGCAATTCCCAGTCGATCCTCGCCAACGACGTCCCCCGGATGTTCGGTAATTGGTTCGGGGCCTTCCTGCTGGTGGGGCTCCTGTTGCCCATGGGAGACGCGCGGATGAACCGGTTCCGCTGGTTGCTCTTGGCCTTGTTGCTGGCGCTGGTGCCGGGTCAGGCCCTGATCCAGACGCACTTGTCCACGCAGTCCCCATTCCTGAACTCCGAGAATCTCCTGGCGTGGTTCGTTCCGCTGGCCGGGCTCTACGCCGCGGTGGTCTTCCGGTGGGCACTCGATACCTTCGACTTTCCCTATCCGTTGGCTCGATGGATGGCGATGGCGATCCCCCTGGCCTTGTGCCTCATGCCCTTCGTGCTTTCGCTGTTGCCGCCGCGCCAACCGGTCATGGCCAATCCGCCCTATTACCTGCCGGTCATCCGCCAATTGCTGGGATACCTTCCGCCGGGCGCCATGGTCTTGAGCGACATGCCGGCGGCTGTCGCCTGGTACGGCCACCTCGACTCCATGCCCCTGACCTTGCGGGCCGGACAAGATCCCAAGGAAGACTTCTACCAGATCCACGACTTCCAGCGGCCGTTCAACGCCTTGTTGCTCACCTCACTCACCTGCGATCAGTTGTGGCATTCCAAATTACTCAACGACTCCGATGCCGTCTGGGGGCGCTTCTACATGGATTACTTGCTCCGCCAGGGGAATATCCCCTCGGGTTTCCCGCTGAAGTTCGCCTTTGGTGATCGGTATCCCGAGAATGGGTACCTCTTCGTCGCCGATCGCCCCTACTGGCGCGAGAGCCGCAAATGATCGGGGATTTCAACCCGTGGTCGCACGCGTCACTCTCGAGATAGCCCTCCGCAAGGAGTTCGACTATGCCATACCCGAGGAGTTCTCGGGCCGAGTGGCCGTGGGCTCCCGAGTCAAGGTGCCCTTTGGGCATCGTCAGGTGCTGGGAGTGGTGACCGAATTGGTGGAGTCGTCGCCGCAGACCCATCTCAAGCCGATCTTGAATGTGCTCGGAGCCCAAACTCTGGTCACACCACAGGTGCTGGAGTTGGCCCGTTGGATCGCTTCTTA
>Ga0114969_10003630_pt1 | contig 12383 bp, 15 predicted proteins | sample M_130807_MF_Meta_FD_87316 | JGI IMG/M metagenome (GOLD analysis project Ga0114969, IMG submission 87316) | Freshwater microbial communities from Lake Montjoie, Canada to study carbon cycling - M_130807_MF_MetaG | ecosystem: Environmental > Aquatic > Freshwater > Lake | place: Lake Montjoie...
AAAAAACCCGTAAGCCCCCGCGCTCAAAAACAACAGCAAAAAGAAAAACTCCTTCGTCAGCTTCTCCACCTTCCAGCTCACCAGCACACCCGCCACCACCACCAGTGCCGTCATCATAATCATGGCCACCGAAATGCCGTCTACCCCCGCGTAATACTGAATATTAAAAGCCGCAAACCACACCGCGCGCTGCTCAAAAAGAAATTGCTCTGCTACTCCCGCGTTGCGCGCGCTTAAATACGCTGCTGCCAGCCATCCTACCAAAGCCACTTGCAATAACGAACCAATCAGCGCCACCACCCGCACCTGCCTTGCATCCCTGCACGTAAGCACCACCAGCGAGGTAAGAACCGGAAGAAGAATTAAGAGAGATAAATTCATTTCAATTTATTTTTTTGATGATGGGGGTTGCTGAAATTTTTACTCTGTTTATTTTTTATCGAAAAAATTTCAGCACCGCGCTTTCCGTTCCAATCTTTTTTGCCACTCAAAACATCCACGCACAAAAAAGGATTTCCACTACAATCGCTACCCCGAACAGCCAAATACACTAACCCGTGAACTCGATTATTTTTTTCTTCATGTCAGCCATAGCACTTATTTCAATAATTATCAAATACGCACCCTGTTCATTTTTATGGCTCCATATCTCAAATTGTGAAGGCGTGTTTGGTATTGGTTTTTGTTCGTAATCCATTCCACTAAGTATTTTTTTCAATTCACTATGGATTCCAACATTGTCAATCATGTTGTAATTAAAATCGCTATGCGCGTTAATGATTATCAAATTCATTGCAGTTGTTTTATTCATTGGTTGTTATCAGTTAGTGCAATCAGTAAAATACTTTTGATACAAATCCATTCTGACGGTATCATTCATGTCCAAATATTTTCCAAACATTAACTCACGACTAATCTTGTCTGCAAGACAATCCCATACTCGCGACTTTCTTTTTTCCGAATAACCCAACGCCTTCAACTCTTTATCCAACTTTAGATTAGTGTAAAAAAATGATGTGAGTTCTTCGAGGTCTTCTTTTTGCCAACCTAATTTATTTCTCGGATAAAAATCCTTAGAGAAATAGAGTGAAACTGATGTTGGATTGACAGATGTATAAGAGGATGCCTCTTCCAAAGTTAATGTAAATGATGCGTCATATATTTTACCTTGGAATGAATTTTTATTTATGTGGGTAAGGTTGAAGGTTGTTCCCCAAATAGAATAATCTCCATAGTAATAGTATTCCAATCCTTCTGCGGTTTTGAATTTCTCTAAATTAAAATCATGACTAACCTGAAATGTGTCGAACAAAATGCTGCCCTTAAATGAATTTGTAGGTAATCTTCCACCACCATTTTTTCCTAAGAAAAAATATATGAAAGCGATTGTGTCAGAATTTGGGATTGCTTGAATAGTAATACCTAAAGAATCATAGATAAATTCATCAAACGGGTTTTTCCACTCAGTATCTTTTTCGTCAATTTTCTTACCCCATATCTGTCTTCTCGGGTTGCCGAATTTTTGAAAAAAATACAATTTGCTCATACCCATAAATAATGGGATGCTATCATAAAGTATTTTACCAGCAGAAACGTGAACAATCGGTCCGCGAATAGTGTCCTTAACTGGTGTTTCTTGTACCGTATCTTGGCTGTTTTCGTCAGCCAATCCAACAATAAATATGACACCAATTATCAAAATTATACTAAGAACTATAAGAAGCCCAAATTTTTTCTTCGGTTTGTTGTAAGTGTCCGTTTTTACTTGCTCCTGTTGTCGCGCATTAGCGTTATCATTCTTTTTCTTGTCAGTATCATCAGGGTTGTATTTCCATATTGCTCTTGCACCCGTAACAAAAAAAGCAACTATTAAACTTATGCTTATTATTAAAGGGGCAAACCCTATTTTGCCTTGCTTGATTTCGGTAACAACCAAGACCAAAATGAAAAATGCTACTGCGATTACAATAATTTTGATTACTGTTCTCATTTTTTTGCTCCCGTATTTTTCTTACCACTCGGAACCTTATAACCAATCTTCACTCGCTTTTTCTTCGGCTCAGTTAATAAATTTTTCACCGCTTTAAAAAGCATTTCCAATTCTTCATCGTGCTTTGTCACCTTGTTTTCAATCTGCTGCAACTTCACTAAAATTTCTTTGTGCGTTAATGCCAACTCTCGCATTTTCACAAACACTTCAATAATCCGCACACTCATGTGTATGGCGCGTTCACTCTTCAACACATTCGCCAGCATCAGCACACCGTGTTCAGTAAAAACGTAAGGCAAGTATCGTGCACCACCGCGCCCAATCTTTGAGGTGCCAATTTGGCACCTCAAAGATTCTGCTTCATCTTCGGTAAGTTCAAACATGAAATTTTTCGGAAACCGTTGTATGTTTCGGTTCGCCTGCCTTTTCAATTGTTTTGTTTCTACTCCAAATAATTCCGCCAAATCACTATCCAACATCACTTTCTCTTCTCTGATGAGGTAGATTTGATTGATGATGCGTTCATCGGTGATAACTAAATCTGTTTTCTTTTCAGACATTTTTATTTCGGTTTTTCATCCCTTGTAGTTTCTTTCGTCCCCAATAATTACCACTGCTTTTTTCGCCCTTGCACTTTTACTTTTCTTATGTGGCCCTCTCCAATCTTCTTTGTATGCGTTCAATCGAATCGGAATTAATTTTATCGTTTGAATATCATCATATCCCTCTTCATAACCTTCAACAACAACTCTGCTTTCTGGAGGAAAAGTTTTCAATACTTCAATCAGTGAAGCGACATTCATTTTCTTCTGTTTTCCGGTTTCCCTTTTTACTATTTCGCTATCAACAAAATCCCGAGAACGCTTTTCAAAATCTTCGCGCGTCTTTGTTCCTGCCTTACCGTATTTAATATCAAGCAGGGCATCAAAATTTTTAGCCTTTCGAATATCGCTACTTTTTGTTTTGTTCTTCACTATCATTTATTCTTCAAATCATTTTAATCATAACAATCAGCGTCATCAGCGTTCCATTGTATTTGGTTTCATTCCCCCTTCGGGGGTTAGGGGGCGAAAAACACAAACCCCACAACCAACGCAATCACCCCAACCAAAAACCAAATCGCATAACCCTGCACCTTTCCGCTCTGCCACGCACTCAACTCCTCGCTGCCGTCCTGCGCAAACATGCCGCCTGCATCCACTAAACCATTAACCACATTCTTATCAATCCATGCAGATGGTCTTCCAATCAAATTGAAAACAATCTTCTTCGTCACAAACAGATAAACCTCATCCACATAAAACTTATGCAGTGCTCCGGTATACAAACCACGCATGGCAACTGAAACTCGCGCAGGCAAATTGCTTTCGCTTTTATACATCATCAGCGCCACAAAAATTCCAACCAAACCAAATACCACCGGTGCAATAGCCATCGTCAAATGAAACTCGCTGTGCAGCACTTCGCCATCACTGCTCACAAACTCTCCAAACGGAACAAAGCCAGTAACAATCGCAAGCACACCCAAAATCATCAGCGGCAACTTCATCGTAAACGGTGCTTCACCGTGAGCTCCGTGTTCTTCTTCGTGTCCTCCGTGGTTACTGTATTCGCGTTTCCAGAAAATAGAAAAGTATAACCGGAACATATAAAACGCAGTCAGCCCGGCAGTAAACAACGCAATGCCATAAACCAGTTTGTTGGAATGAAAAGCAGCGGTCAGAATTTCTTCCTTACTAAAAAATCCACTCAGCGGTGGCACACCGGCAATCGCCAAACACGCAATCAAAAATGTAAGGTGCGTCACCGGCATCTTCTTGCGCAAGCCGCCCATATCACCCATCTCATTCGAATGCACATAATGAATCACCGCACCCGCACCGAGGAACAACAACGCCTTAAACATAGCATGCGTAAACAAATGAAACATCGAAGCCGTGAAACCCAAACCGTTTTCGCCACCGTAACCCGAAACACCGAGCGCAAACATCATGTAACCAATCTGGCTCATGGTGCTATACGCCAGCACGCGCTTAATATCCGTTTGCGTGCAGGCAATCACAGCCGCGAACAACGCAGAGGCGGCACCTACATACATCACCACTTCCAAAGCACCGGGGCACGAAAGCGCAAACACCGGAAACAAACGCGCCACTAAATAAACACCTGCCACCACCATCGTTGCTGCATGTATCAATGCCGAAACCGGAGTAGGACCTTCCATCGCATCAGGCAGCCAGATATGAAAAGGCATCATTGCACTCTTTCCTGCACCACCGATAAACACTAACAACAATCCCCAGGTCAGCGCACTGATACCGAACAATCCATTAGCAATAGCGGAATGTAATTGCGGAGAAGAAGCATCTGTCAATCGCTGAATCAATGTTCCGAAGTCAAGCGTCTCCGCATGAAAAGCGAGAACCAGAATACCAATCAAAAATCCCAAATCAGCAAAGCGCGTAACGATGAATGCCTTTTTAGAAGCTGCCACCGCACTCGGCTTATCAAAATAATACCCGATAAGAAGGAACGATGAAACACCCACCAGTTCCCAGAAAATATAAATCTGAAAAATGTTGCTGCTCAGCACCAATCCTAACATCGAAAAAGTAAACAGCGAAAGGAACGAGTAATAAATAGAGAACCGATCTTCGCCTTTCATATAGCCAAGCGAGTAAACATGCACCATCAGCGAAATGAAAGTGACTACCACCAGCATCATTACTGAAATCGGGTCGAGTAGTAAACCGATGTCAATAGAAACACCCGGTGCAAACTCCAGCCATTGAATTTTCAGCACTTCCAATTTCTGATAAACGCCAGCTACTTTCCCTGAAACAAAAAAGTAATTGAAAGCTGTCCACAACGAGAGCCCTGCCGAACCGGTGAGCGAAAGCGTGCCGATAATTCCTCCGCTCTTCGCAAAATACTTCTTGCCGAACAAACCCAGCAGCAGAAAACTTGCCAGCGGCAGCAGCGGAATAAGTGCTACTGCCCCTCCCAAACCCTCCCCTACAGGGAGGGCTTTTAGTGACTCGTTAATTTGAAGAAGTGTCATTTCAATTTTACGTTTTTCCTGTTCCCCCTTTAGGGGGTTAGGGGGCTTTATAATTTTAATGAATCGGCATCTTCCGCATCAATACTTCCGAAATTGCGATAGATGTTGATGACAATGGCAATCGCTACAGCCGCTTCAGCCGCAGCAATGGCAATAATGAAAATGGTGAAGAACACACCGTCCAGTTTTCCTCCCCACAAATATTTATTGAACGCAATAAAGTTGATGTTCACCGCATTCAGCATCAGCTCCACCGCCATCAGCATCGTAATCATATTCCTGCGCGTAAGGAAACCATAGACGCCTATAAAGAAAAGCGCGGTGCTTAGAAATAATATTTGTGTTAATCCAACTTGCATTAGTTCTTTTCTGTTTGTGCGCGCATGGCAATTACAATACAACCAATCATTGCCGCCAGTAATAAAATAGAAACCACTTCAAACGGCAGCACAAAACCTCCTTGTTTATAATTCAGCATTTCTTCGCCAATTCTTCTCACGCTTAATTCACCGCTTGGTTGCTCTCCGAAGAACTCATTGCGCTTAATCACACTCCAGAATAAAAGGAAAGCAAACAAGCTAGCCAGTCCCGCAAACAGCGTTCGCTTGTATTCTGGCTCTGCCAAATCACTTCCCACGCGATGCGTGAGAAAGATGGAGAAGATAATGAGCACCACAATGCCACCTACATAAACTACAATCTGAACAGCAGCAATAAATTCATACTGCATCCAGAAATACAAACCCGCCACACCCATCATGCAGAACAAAAGATAAATCGCAGAGCGGAAAATCTGACGGCTGGTAACCGACATAATTCCGCACGCAATAATCAACGCGCTCAATAAATAGAATATGATATTGCTTACGGCCATTCTTGTTTTTTATTCTACTCCTTCCATCAGTTTGCTTCCCGGTGCGTTCAGTTTCTTCGTCAGTTGATTTCTGTCGAACACACTGTGCTCAAATGTCTGCGCCATTTTAATCGCATCGGTCGGACAAGCCACAATGCATAAATTACACATGGTGCAAAGCTCGAGGTGATATACAAAAGTATCGAGTGCTTTTTTCTTTTTGCCATCCGGCTGCAACTCCTGTTTGGTTACAATCTTGATTGTCGCATTCGGACAAGCCAACTCGCAAGCCGTGCAACCGGTGCACCGGTGTTCATTCTTTTCATCGTGCGTCATCACCACCTCTCCGCGAAAGCGTTCCGGCAATTCCTGTTTCACATCGGGATACTGCTGTGTGATTATCTCCTTATGGTTAAAGAAATAATAACCGGTCATCCGCATTCCTTTCAGAAGCGAAGTGCTGGCATTGTAAACGGTCTTTATGTAATCTACTATGAACATTCTTATTTGAAATAAAATCCGGTTATCGCCATTACGGTCGTCAGCAACAAATTAAACATCGCAATCGGCAACAAGTACTTCCATTCTAAATTCAGCAACTGGTCAACACGCAAACGCGGAAACGTCCATCGGAACCACATGATTAAAAATATCAGCGCAAACACTTTTCCGAAGAACCACACAATGCCCGGAATAAAATCCATTACATGATTGAATGCTTCCCAACTGCCGATGTGAAACGGCATCCACCCGCCAAAGAATAAAGTTGCTCCAATGGCGCAAACAATAAATATGTTTACATACTCTGCCAAAAAGAACAGCGCGAATCTCATCCCCGAATACTCGGTGTGAAAGCCTGCAGTGAGTTCGCTTTCCGCTTCTGCCAAATCGAATGGCGCGCGATTGGTTTCTGCCGTTACTGCAATTACAAAAATTACAAACGAGATAAGCACCGGTACATGTCCTTTGAAAATCCACCAGCCGTTTCTTTGGGATTCAATAATGTCGTTAATTCCTAAGCTGCCCACGAGAATTACAATAGTAATGACCGAAAGTCCCGCACTCAATTCGTAACTCACAATCTGCGCACCGCTACGCATAGCACCGAGCAACGAATATTTATTGTTACTCGCCCAGCCCGCCATTAAAATTCCAATCACACCTACACTGCTTACTGCACTTACATACAACACTCCTATATTAATGTCCCACAACTGAAAACCTTTGGTGAAAGCAATCGGTGCCATAATCAGCATGGCAACAACTATAACCAACAATGGTGCGAGGTTGAATAGAAACTTATCGGCACCATCGGGAGTCAATCCTTCTTTAATCAACAACTTCAAAGTATCTGCTGCCGTTTGCGCAAAACCTTTATAGCCCACTCTGTTTGGTCCTAAACGAATCTGCATGTATGCAGAAACCTTGCGTTCCATAAAAACCAAAACCAAACCAAGCACCGCGAACAAACTAATCACTAACACTCCTGCAATTGCCATTTCAATCAGCAACACCAACGTAGAATTCAGCGAAGCAGAAAGTGCTTCGTGAATCGATTGCGATATGTGCTCTAATGAAATCATTTATCTATCTATATCCGGTATTACCAAATCCAACGTTCCCATCATCGCTACCAAATCTCCAATCTTCTGTCCCTTTGCAATATGATTCAAACAAGAAAGATTCGCAAAGCCCGGACTGCGGAAATGTATTCTATAAGGAGTCAATCCTCCTTCACTAATTATATAAACTCCAAACTCGCCACGCGCAGTTTCCACGCGACTGTAAAACTCTCCCTTCGGTAATTTCAACACCGCCTTCGTCTTCGCCTGAAATTCTCCCTCCGGTATATTATCAATCAACTGGTCAATGATACTAAGCGACTCGCGCAACTCGCGCATGCGCACCAGGTAACGCGCGTAACTATCGCCCGCAGTTTCCAGCGGCTCTTCAAAATTCAGTTGAGCGTAACCATCATAAGGAGCTAACTTTCTAATGTCACTCTTCACTCCGCATGCGCGCAACACCGGACCGGTGCAGCCAAACGAAACCGCATCTTCTGCCGAAATCACCCCCACACCTTTCATCCGCCCCTGAAAAATCACATTATAAGTTACCAGCGTATCATACTCATCAATCTTCGTTCTGAAAAACGCCACAAAATCCTTCACCTTCTTCACAAAATTCGGATGCAAATCTGTCATCACTCCGCCCGGCACCATGTAATTCATCGTCAGCCGCGCGCCACAGGTCTCCTCCATAATATCGTTAATCAACTCCCGCTCACGGAACGCATGAAAAAACGGAGTCAGCGCGCCCACATCCATCGCCATCGCGCCCCACCACAACACGTGGCTAGCAATGCGCGTCAGCTCGTCCATCAAAATGCGAATCACCTTCGCGCGCTCCGGCACCTCAATCTGCAAACCCTTCTCCACCGCCAGCGCGCAACCGTGATTATTAATATGCGAACTCAGATAATCCATCCGGCTCGTGCTGTAAATAAACTGCCGGTAACTCAAACTCTCACACATCTTCTCAATGCTCCGGTGTATGTAACCCAGGTGCGGCTCCACATTCAAAATCGTCTCCCCGTTCATCGTAATCACCAAATGCATCACCCCGTGCGTAGCCGGATGCTGCGGCCCCACATTAATTACCAGATTCCCATCTTGGGTCGTTGCTACTTCTTCGTATTGCAAGGGTTATAGCTTTATCATATTTACTTCATCCACATAATCTTTCCTCAACGGCCATCCTTCCCAATCATCCGTCAAAAACAATCTTCTTAAATCAGGATGGCTCACAAACTTTACTCCCATTAAATCATAAGCCTCGCGCTCATTCAGTTCAGCCGTCTTCCAAATTTTGCAAACACTTTCAATCTCCGGATTTGCGCGGTCGCACTTTGCTTTTACCACTATAATATGTCCGTGTTTAATCGAGCGCAGATGATACACCATGGTTAAATGGGTTTTCCAATCCACTGCCGTTACACTAAAAAGAAATTCAAAATCAAGCTCTGCGTTAGCGCGCAGTTGCCAGGCAAGTGGCAGCCAGTCAGTAGCATCAATTATTACGTTGAGCCATTCTCCCGCTTCATCAAATGTTGCGGCTGGTATTATTTCGGCAATTTTGTTTTTGAGTTCTTCTTTCTCCATCACGGTTTCTTCACTTCTTCTAAGAATAATTTTTCACGCGGTGCTCCACTTTTTATCTTCTCTTGCAAAGTCAGCAAGGCATGTATGAGCGCCTCAGGTCGTGGCGGACAACCTGGTATGTAAACGTCTACCGGTATAATATGGTCGGCTCCTTTCACTACACTATAAGTATTATAGAAAAACGGTCCCCCTGAAATTGAACAGGCACCCATTGCCACCACATACTTCGGGTCGGGCATTTGGTCATAAAGTCTTTTAAGCACGGGAGCCATTGTTTACTATAGTTCCTGCTATGATTATTACATCAGCTTGACGTGGTGTAGCCCTTGCTACTTCAAAACCAAAACGGCTCCAGTCATATTTTGCACCGGCAGCGCTCATCATTTCAATGGCACAACAACTTGTCCCAAAAACCAATGGCCACAACGAATTGGAACGTGCCCAATTTAGCACATCATCAAACTTTGAAACCAAAATTCCTCCACCAGGTGCTGGATGAACGCTGCCCGGAAACGGAGTAATAGTTTGATTTGGATTATCTATTGCCATTTAAGTGCGCCTTTTTTGTGAGCATAAAGAAATCCCATAAACAGAATGAAAAGAAAAATTACAATCTCCACCAATGCCACAACTCCAACACTCTTTACAACCACCGCCCATGGGTAAAGAAACACCAACTCCACATCAAAAATCAAAAAGATAAGAGCAAAGAGATAGTAGCCCACATTAAACTGAATCCAGCTTTGTCCTTTAGTTTCAACACCACATTCATAAGCTTCGCCCTTCTGCGAATTCTTTGAACCGGGAGTAATAACATTGGAAAGTAAAAGTGCGCCTCCGGCAAAAGCCAATCCGCAAATGATGAGAAGAATCAAGGAGGCAGCACCCATGAGCAATTCTTTGTTGTATAACAATTATGACAAATTAAAATGAACTTGCGGCATTTGTTGAAACAAAATTTTTAAACAAACTTTGAACTCTTCAATCTAATTTCTTTTTTAGATAAAGATTTCAAAAACTAAAAAACCAAAAACTAAATTTTTATGGCAATTAAAATCACAGATGTTTGTATTAACTGCGGAGCTTGCGAACCTGAATGTCCGAATGGTGCGATTTATGCAAATGGCGATAGTTGGAAACTTTCTGATAAAACAGGAGTAACCGGTTCTTACACCTTAATGGATGGAACGGTTATTGACGGAAGCGCAACGCAGCCACCGGTATCTGATGATTACTTTTATATTGTAACAGATAAATGCACGGAATGCAAGGGCTTTCACGATGAACCACAATGTGCTTCCGTTTGTCCGGTTGACTGTTGCTTAGCTGACGAACTTCATGTGGAAACAGAAGAAGCGTTGCTTGAGAAAAAAGCGAAACTCCACTTAGCTTAGTGCATCTTTACATTTCATTTTAAATCAAAAGCATTTCAACAATGGATTCGACATTGGAGACAAAATCATCGCGCGTTACTGAAACCAAAAAAGTTGACAGTATTGTAATTCGTTTTTCGGGCGACTCGGGAGATGGTATGCAGTTAACCGGTATGCAGTTTACAGATACGGCTGCGCTGCTGGGACAAGACCTTTCAACTTTTCCTGAATTTCCTGCGGAGATTCGTGCACCTGCGGGAACCATAGCAGGAGTTTCCGGCTTTCAGGTTCACTTTGGCAGTAAAGAAATTTTTACTCCCGGTGACCAATACGATGTTTTGGTGGCCATGAATTCTGCTGCTTTGAAAAACGATTTACATCGTTTGAAAAGAGGTGGAGTGGTGATTGCAAACATCGCAGGTTTCGATTCTAAGAATTTAAAACTTGCGGGTTATCCCGAAGGTTCAGTCAGTCCTTTAGACGATAACACACTTGATGATTTCACCGTTTATAAAATTGATGTTACCAAGCACACTAAAGAAGCGTTAAAAGAATCAACGCTTGGCATGAAAGAAATTGAACGTTGCAAAAACATGTTCGTGCTTGGTGTGTTGTTTTGGATGTTCGACAAGAGCATGGAGTTCACACTGAAATTTTTGGATGAGAAGTTCGGAAAGAAACCGGACATTTTAAGTGCCAATGTAACCGCATTAAAAAGCGGATGGAACTATGGCGACAACACAGAAATTTTCCGCACGCGTTATCAAACCGCTCCTGCAAAATTACCTGCCGGTATTTACAGAAACATTGCGGGTAATCAGGCACTCGCTATCGGAATTATTGCTGCGGCAGAAAAAGCAGGGCTTCCAATTTTTCTTGGCTCGTATCCAATTACTCCTGCATCGGATGTATTGCATGAACTTTCAAAGTATAAAGCCAACGGTATAAAAACTTTTCAGGCAGAAGATGAAATTGCAGCTATCTGCTCAGCGATTGGCGCAGCTTACACCGGTTCACTTGGTGTAACTTCTACTTCCGGTCCGGGTCTTGCTTTGAAGAGTGAAGCGATGAGTCTGGCAATGATTTTAGAAATCCCCTTGTTGATTTGCGACATTCAACGCGGTGGTCCTTCTACAGGTCTTCCGACAAAAACAGAGCAGAGCGATTTGTTATTCGCTATGTATGGTCGTCATGGCGAAGCACCGCTTCCTATAATTTCTGCATCTACTCCTTCCGATTGTTTTGATGCCGTGTATGAAGCTATCACTATTTCTGTTGAGCACATGGTGCCGGTTATTTTCCTAAGCGATGGTTATATCGCTAACGGTTCTGAGCCGTGGAGATTCCCAACAGAAGATATGCTGAAACCAATCAACGTGAAGTTCTTGACAGAGAATAATAATCCAGGCGGAAAATTACTTCCTTACAGAAGAGATAATCGCGGTGTTCGCCCTTGGGTGAAACCGGGAACGAAAGGTTTGGAGCATCGCATTGGTGGATTGGAAAAGCAAAACGAAACGGGAAATGTTTCTTACGATTCTGCTAACCATGAATTGATGATAAAACTTCGCGCAGAAAAAGTAGCGAAGATTGCTGACAGAATTCCATTGCTGAAAACCGATAGCGGCCCTGAGAAAGGAAAAGTATTAGTGCTTGGATGGGGTTCTACTTACGGAGCAATCAAAACAGTGATGAACGAATTACATTCCGAAGGATACAAGGATATTTCGCACGCGCATCTTCGTCACATGAATCCTTTCCCTAAAAACTTAGGAGAATTACTTCTGAGTTTTGATAAGGTTTTAATTCCTGAAATGAACTGCGGACAACTTTCGCAATTGGTTCGTTCTAAATATTTAGTGCCTGCCATTAGTTATAGCAAAGTTCAGGGATTGCCTTTTGATACCGATGAAGTTAAGGCAAAAGTTTTAGAAGTTTATAACTC
>Ga0114969_10003632_pt1 | contig 12377 bp, 12 predicted proteins | sample M_130807_MF_Meta_FD_87316 | JGI IMG/M metagenome (GOLD analysis project Ga0114969, IMG submission 87316) | Freshwater microbial communities from Lake Montjoie, Canada to study carbon cycling - M_130807_MF_MetaG | ecosystem: Environmental > Aquatic > Freshwater > Lake | place: Lake Montjoie...
GAAACGAAAAGCTTACTTAGAAGAAATTCTCAAATTTGTAGAGGATGTGATTAAATCAGTGAACACCAGAAATTTTGTTATCAAATCGGCGATTGATTTTTTACGGTTTAAGAACGGATTATAATAATCACATGGACAATCGCATCGAGCTTGCCAAACATTTTGCGACTTTAGGATTCACAAAAGGTGCCGAAATCGGCGTCTGCTGGGGGCGATACAGCGAAATTATCTGTCGACACAATCCGAAGTTGCACCTGTTGGCCGTCGACGACTGGAGCAAAGAACGTACATGGGAAAGTTATGAAATCGCCAAGATTCGACTGGCCAATCTCAATGTAACCATCGACCGACGGTCTAGCATGAAAGCGGTGACGGACGTCGTCGATGAATCTTTGGACTTTGTGTTCATCGACGCGAATCACGAATATGCAGCGGTTCGTGATGATATCCGAGAATGGGCCAAGAAAGTTCGCATCGGTGGAATCGTCTCGGGACACGATTATTATAAGACTAAGTCCGGCAACATGGGCGTCATTAATGCCGTAAATGAATATGTGGCGGAACATGGCTACACGCTCCTCCTCACAGACAAAGTTCATATATCTTCTGGTACTGCTGGTATGCCGCCAGGCGGATCATGGGATCGTCTCACGGTCGATGATCGATATCCGTGTTGGTATTTCACTAAAAAATAGACGTCTACTCTACTCCTAAATATCCGGTATATGACGATTGTGCCGGTAGATGATGTTTGGATACGTGTCGATTGTGAAGATTATGTGGCGCATGAACTGAATGCGTTCTTCACATTCGACATTCCAGGCGCGCAATACATGCCAGCGTATCGTAAGAAAAACTGGTCAGGTAAAATTCATCTCTTTAAGTTGCGCAATCGGTTGCTCTATCGCGGTCTGTTAACACGATTGTTAGCATTTGCCGCACAGCAGGGTTATTCGGTCACAAACACGGTACCTCCAGCGTCACCATTGTATCCAGATACACTGACGGATTGGTTATCCGCACAATCACTACCCGTTGTGCCTCGGCCGTATCAGATCGCCGCGTTACGAACGCTGTTGGACGCACATCGTGGTATCGTGCTCTCACCCACCGGCAGCGGCAAATCACTAATTATTCATCTGTTGACACAAGCCTTAAATGTGCCAACATTGATTGTAGTGCCCACTACAGGATTAGTGTCCCAACTCACGGCTGACTTTATCAGTTATGGTGTTGATCCAGATCGTATTCAAACGATTCAAGCCGGTAAATCAAAGTCTAGACACGCGCCGATTGTGATCTCGACTTGGCAGTCGATTTATGAACTCCCGATCGAATATTTTGCCGAATATCCTTGTGTAATGGTCGACGAAGTGCACTTGGCCAAAAGCACATCGCTCGTCGGCCTCATGTCTAAGTGTCTAACCACACCGTATCGATTTGGCTTTACGGGCACCTTAGACGATACGCATGCACACCAATTGATACTTGAAGGTCTTTTTGGTGACGTCACGAGAGTCACGACCACACATGCACTCGTTGAACAACAGCAACTGGCGCCGTTGCGTGTCAAGATGTGCGTGATCAAATATCCGATCTCTGTCTGTAAAGAAATGCGGCAGGCGTTATATCCAGATGAAGTAGAATATTTGATCACCTCGCCACAACGATTAGACATTATTGCCTGTGCAGCAATTGCCGCTAAAGGTAACGTGTTAGTCCTGTTTAATTTTGTTGAAAAACATGGGATTCCACTTTTCGAACGCATACAACATCTTGGGGTAGGACGTGACGTTCATTTTGTCTCTGGTGACGTCGACAGCAAAGAACGCGAACGTATTCGGCTCTCGGTGGCACAGGGACACAATCAAATTATTGTGGCTTCCTATGGTACCTTCTCGACGGGAATTAACATTCCTAGTCTGGATACACTGATTTTTGCTAGTCCCGCAAAATCAAAGATTCGTGTGCTGCAATCCATAGGACGAACCTTACGTCTGTCGAATGGAAAAACTCATGCGACCCTTATGGATTTTGTCGACGATCTTCGTGTCGGTAGCTCGGTGAATCATGTGTTTCGCCATGCAGAACAGCGTGTGCAATACTATGCGGCAGAACGATTTCCGTACACGTTGCATGAATATGATGTTGAAACATGGTTACGGATGTTGTCCACAACTACCGCCAAAACGATTTTAAGATAGTACCATGCGTGCCGGATGTGTTCAACCACAAACAGGGTGCTGTGATGGGTTCAAAACCGCTTAAAACGCACGCCAGCTACCGCCAACGGGTTTTTGATGGTTTCTAGAGACAATAAATGGTGGCGAAGCGGGGTGGCATTTCACACCCCCATCAACGATGTTGAACATGTTGCTGCCGGCGAGTCGCCTACGGACACTAGTGTTTTTAGATCTAGTTTTTTAGATTTAATTGGATCTAATAATTTAGATCTAATATTCTTTAAGACCCCTATCCCCCCTATAGTCCCCCCTTTCCCCACATTTTGATGACAGAAATTTGTATACGTTTTTCTGTCAATTCGGCAAACAAATCGAATGCATTCAACATGCACCACAAGATGTAGTGTACCTACAAATTCAAAAAACCTAGGAGCCATTCGACAGGCTCGAAACAATGTGGTATACTTACTCTAGCAAATTTCTTAAACTTTGGAGCCCGTATGAGTGATAGCCATTATGTTGATAATCGAGAATTTCTAAAATCGATTATTCTCTATCGTCGAGCCTGCGCACAGGCTAAACGTGCCGGACGACGTGAACCTCGTGTTCCTGAATACATTGGCGAGTGTTTTCTTAAAATTGGAACGCATCTGTCGTTCAAACCCAATTTTGCCAATTATACCTATCGTGAAGACATGGTGTCGGATGGCGTTGAAAACTGCTTAGTGTATATGCATAATTTCAATCCTCGTAAGTCGAAAAATCCATTTGGCTATTTCACCAGCGTTCTCTATTACGCATTTGTTCGACGCATTCAACGCGAACGTCGGCATACGTATCTGCGATACAAGTTGATCGAAGAAGCCGTCATCGCGGGAGATACGCGCACATCACAGTCGCCAGAAGGCACCTATCATGTGGACAACGACATGTTGTCTTTTGATAATGTGCAGGAATTTATTCGGCGATTTGATGAATATCACGAAAACATGCGGGTGCGTCGAAAGACCGCCAAACTGATTTCGGTGGCCGAATGAGCGTCGTTGCGATTATCACCGATTCTCATTTCGGTGTACGTTCGGACAGTCCGTCCATGTACGGCATGATGCAGAAGTTTTATGAACGGGTGTTCTTTCCGACCCTCGATGCACACGGAATCACTCGTGTGCTGCACGGTGGAGATTACGGGGATCGTCGAAAGTTTATCAACTTTGCGACAGCACGATTCATCGAGGATACGTATCGAACACCGCTGCGTACGCGTGGCATTCGTGAAGATGTCATTGTCGGCAATCATGATTGTTTTCTGCGAGACAGCACAGAGATTAATTCCGTACAGGAACTCTATCGTCATGATGCGAGTCTGCATATTTACACCCATCCGACTGAAATTGATGTCGATGGGTGTGGCATTTTGCTGCTCCCGTGGATTTGTGGCAACAATCGTGATGTGTCGATGCACGCCATTCAGACCTCCACTGCGGCGGTTGTGCTTGGTCATTTGGAGCTTTCGGGATTTCAGATGCATCGAGGCATGATCAATACCGAAGGATTATCGCCAAATTTGTTTGATCGTTTTTCCGTGGTCATGTCTGGTCATTTTCATCATCGTTCGTCTGCTGCGCCGATTCAGTATCTCGGCGCGCCGTATGCGATGACATGGGCAGACTTTCGAGATCCACGCGGATTTCATCTGTTTGATACCGACACACATGCCCTGACGTTCATCGAAAATCCGTATACCGCATTTGCGCGGCTTCTCTATGACGATCTTGATCAGCCGGCTGACTATGTGCACAATCTGATCTCGTCGATTCTCGAACCCACATCTACGTTTCATGATGCGTATGTGAAAGTGATCGTCAAGAATAAAACACGTCCATATGATTTTGATTTAATTTTGGATGCGTTGTCAAAAGTGAATACGCAAGATGTCCTTATTGTGGATGACATTGTGAATACCTTACCCAGCGATGATACAGCGCCCGCGTCCTCGGATGTCGATACGTTGACACTGATGAATGACTATGTGGAGGGACTGACGACATCGTGTGATAAAGCGGAACTGCAAGCCTATCTACGAACACTCTATCATGATGCCATGATGACGACAAGTTCGGCAAGATTGAGTTAAATGATTACCTTTACCAAAATACGCTATAAAAATTTCCTGGCCTCAGGAGATGTGCCTATTGAACTGGAATTAAATCGGCACGACTCGACCTTGATTGTAGGAAAAAACGGCGCAGGCAAGAGCACGATGACGGAGGCCATCTGCTTTGCCTTGTTTGGCCGTGCATTGCGGAACATCAATAAGCCGGCGCTGATCAATTCTATCAACAAACGAGAGGCGTTGGTCGAACTATGGCTGACGGTGGGTCAGACACAATATCACATTCGTCGAGGCATCAAACCCGCCCTCTTTGAAATTTATACCGACGGTGTCTTGATTCCAGCGCCGGCATCATTGGCGGATTATCAATCACTGCTGGAAACGACGATTCTCAAAATCAACTATAAATCATTCATGCAGATCGTGGTGCTCGGCAGTGCCTCGTTTGTGCCGTTCATGCGATTGGCACCCGCGGCGCGCCGAGAGATTATCGAAGATTTGCTGGACATTGAAATTTTTTCGTCAATGGGTGCATTAGCAAAAAACGAACTGTCTGAAACAAAGACCGCCGGCGATCAGTTAGCGTTGCAGAGTGCACTTCTCGACGAACAGATTCGCATGGCCCACACCTTTACCACACAATTGGCGGGCGAACGAGAGAACAAATTGGTGGTCATTGACGCCGCCACCGAAAGCACAAAATCACAGATTGATGTGTTGCGCGCACAACAAGCGGTTCTCACAGAACAATTGAATGCGTATGCGACATCATCGGCGGATTATCAATCGTCTTCTGCAAAATTATTGGAATACTCTACGACACATCGATCGATTGTTGCAAGAGAAAAGAAATTAGAAAAAGAGCGGCTGTTTTACACGACACACGATGAGTGCCCGACCTGTGAGCAGTCCATTACAGATACGTTCAAAAACACACGATTCGAATTGCTGTCAGAGAAAGATGCCGCCACACATACGGCCTTAGCACAGTGTCAAACACTTATCGACAAGTATCAGGTACAAACCAATGTCAAATACGAACGTCTTGAAGAAGCGGACAACATTCGAGCACAATATAATCTGATCGATGTTCAAGTGCCTATTCACATCCGACGACTACGTGAATTGTCACATGAACGAGATCTGATCGTACAACCCGCGCCGGCCACGCCGGTGGATATGGAATCTTTACAATTGCGACAGCGGGATATTCGCACCCAACAGGAAAGCGTGTCCACGCGTCGAAGTATTCTGGACACGGCATTTGTTTTGTTGAAAGATAGTGGCATCAAAGCCCGTGTCATTAAACATTATTTGCCAATCATCAACAAGCATATTAATTACTATCTGACCGCGATGGACTTTCCGATTCATTTTACGTTGGATGAAGAATTTAAAGAACAGATTCAATCTCGACACCGTGACGAATTTTCGTATGAATCATTTAGCGAGGGCGAAAAGAAGCGTATCGATTTGGCACTGTTGCTGACGTGGCGTGCGATCGCACGATTGAAGAACAGTGCCGCGTGTAACGTGCTCGTCTTGGATGAAGTTTTTGATTCGTCATTGGATGTCAATGGCACCGAAGAGTTTTTGAAAATCATTCATACGTTGGAGCATGCCAATGTGTTCGTTATCTCACACAAAACAGATTCGTTGATTGACAAGTTTCATCATGTCATTACCTTTGAAAAGCAACGCGGATTTTCGGCGATTAAGGTATAAATATTCGCATGCAGACACGACACGCTGAAACGCTGGCCCCCGGCATCACACGCTGGACCGTGGACGGCGCCGCGGCATCGCCCATGTCGTCCATCTCCTATCTCATACCGTCCATCGGCCGAGAGACATTGGCGCTATCGTTGGCGTCCGTTGATTTGCAGCCGGGGGATGAGATTCTTGTAAATCAGCATGACATCCCCGCCAAGACATGGGGATTGACGGAACGCAAAGAACTGTTGCCCTTTGCGAGGTGTGCTTGGTTAATGTTCGTCGACGACGATGATGCCTACGCGCCAGGCTATCGTGACTCGGTGATGGATGCGATGCAGACATTACCGAATCTACAGGGACGACGGTATCTTCACGTAGGCACAGCGCCACGACCGATTGTCTTTCGTATGCAATATACCGACGGTAAGGTGCTGTGGGCCGAACCAGAGATGCGCATGGGGAACATTGGCACACCGATGATGGCAATTCCAAATGTGCCGAATATGCTCGGTGTCTTTAATGAAACCCGCTATGTTGGGGATTTTGATTTTATTAATACGTTGCGGTGGCCTCGCGCCTGCTTTTATTGGCGTCCTGAAATTATTCTGCACGTTGGTGGAATCATTCGTGGGCATTCAGGTCAGCGTGGTCGTGATTATATTCGCGGCCGCGCTTCGTCATGATTGCACGTTACTGAATTTTCTGGTATACTAGCAAAACACTATGAGCACATCTTCTGAATTATTTCCCATTGCTCGTCTTCATCCCCTCCTTCAGAATCCAGATATCAATCGCACGTTTGATGAAATATTGGCCTTGACGGATGTTGAGTTTGAGTCGTATGTGCGAACGATGCGTGGCGCATTTTTGGCGTATTGGGACACTGAGGGACTGCCGCCTCGCCGCGGCTGGACACACGAAGAAATCACTGAAGAGTTTGGTAAGCTATCAGGCTTTGATGTGCAACGATTCTGGAAGACCGATGAACTGTCGGGACGTCGAGTGATTCACAACACACACGTCAGCACAGGTAGTGCGGTCAATGCCTGGCATGCGTCGAAGATGTATCAGACGCGCATCAATTATACCGAGAAGGATGACGGCAAGAGCATCTACGACTACTTTGCCAAACCAGAATTCTTTGAGCGTTATTTGCCCTACGCCCGTCGGCATTTTCTGCGAGACAGCTTCTATATGTTTGCGCAGACTGTCACGGGCGGCACGCCGCTGACGCATCGTCCCGAGATCATTCCCGTCACGGCCGTGAGCTTCATCACGGAATTTGCCGCACATGAACGAGTGTATCAGACACAGGAACTGTTGCTCGAAGCCAAGCTCGTATCCAAGGGACAGCAATATACTGGCTACAACGACAAGATGCGCACGTCGCCTCTAATGGTGCTCACACACGCCGAGTATCACGAGGCAATTACGGCGGGATTACTGCCACCAATTACGCGGCGAAATATTCTTTCCAAACATGATCATGAAGAATATGAATTTCATGTGCGACTGTATGACAAGGGACAGAAGCTCTTTCCTAATCTCTTTCGCAGTTTTCGTATTTCGATGTGTCAGTATGCGGTCAACTATCCGACACTGACGGCAAAGTTGTTGTATGAGACATTTCTCGCGCATGTGGATGCACCGACAGTGCGGGTCTGGGACCCCTCCTCCGGCTGGGCGGGACGTCTCTTAGGCGCGCTGGCCTACAGTCCACGCACCAAGCAGGATCAGCGGTTGGAATATTACGGCACCGATCCCAATCCCGCCTTCTACAAAGCGAATACCAGTGTCTATCGTGTGATTGCGGATTACTATAATACCATTCGTGCTGAAGAATCGTTGTTTGGCGAAACCAATACCGGCACGGTTTACCAACTGGGCAGCGAAGATTTTCCGCAGACACCAGCCTATCAGCAGTACGTCGGTAAGGGTGATTTGGTGTTTACGTCACCGCCATATTTTAATCGTGAAGCCTATTCAGATGATCCGAATCAATCCTACAAAAAGTTTGCTTCGTATGAGGTCTGGCGTGATCAGTTTCTGCGCGTGACCCTTCAGCATACTTTTGATTGGCTAAATCACGAACGCTATCTGCTGTGGAATATTGCCGACTTGAAGGTGGGAAAGAAATATTTGCCGCTCGAACAAGACAGCAAGCGAATTGCACAGGACATCGGCTACGTCTACAAAGAGACGATTCTGATGGCGTTAATGAATATGCCGGGAGCGAATCGCGTCACCGAAGATGGTGAAGCGACGGCCAAGAACTATCTGAAGATGAACGGCAAGATTATGAAGTACGAGCCGGTGCACGTATTCTGGAAACCTTAGCCTCTCGCATATCCAGACGAACGTGCAGCCGTGTTACTTCATGCTGTAGATTCTCGACAGAACGATGCAATTGCTGTAATTGTCGCCACCCCACATACACAACGACTGCGGCCCCAATGGCAATAAAATTGGTTGAAACTATGCCGACAAGAGCAAGCCAGTAATCCATAAGACCTTCTACATATAGTTAGCTGACTGCAACGCGCGTAGCATCATATCTTCTGTGCGTGGACGAATGGGTATAGGAATCGGCATCATCATCGTGACGGATGGTGCAGACGGTGCAGATACACCTCCGATAGTTACAACCGTCATCGGTGCTGCGGCACCAGCAGATGCCAGTCCTGCGGTACCGGCGGCGACACCCGGCGCACTCCGTGTGACTGCGGGCGCGCTGTATGCGGGTGATGGACTACCAGTACCGATGACGTTCCTGTTAGATGCCATGACGTAACCGCCGGCGTTAGACGGCGCATTGCCTGTTACGGCCATCGCAGAGGTTGAGTCAGGCGCACTGTCACCAAACGGCGTTTGTTTGTCGCTACTTGGTATGGGTGATGTTGCACCGCTACCTTTGCCCGAATCATTGGCAATTAATGATACAATAGTATTCCCGCGACCTGCTCCCACCTGACCATACCATTTACTGTTCTGTAAATTATTTGCCGCACCTGTTGTATCGCCGGCAGCCAATTGTTTGGTAAGGTTCGGCCATTTCTTATACCATTTGGTACCCATATTGAAGGTAAGGTCTTCGAGTGCACCTTGTGCAGGCGTATCTAACATATTATAGCCGGGAATGGCACGCGCCGCGGCGGCATGTTTCGTGTAATCCATATCAAACATCGTATCAACTTCAGCCTGACTGAATGTTCTATTCATTTCTGGCGGCAAGGATTTTCCATCACCAATTAAATGTCCGACACCGACGGTCCATAAACCCAATGAGTCTTTATAGGGCCTATATTCGGTTCCTTCGTGTCGTTTGATCATCTCTTTGGTTGGCGTATTTCCACCACCGAGACTCGCCGGTGCATTGGATGCCGCCGACTTGGTTGGAGTATTTCCACCACTCGCCGGTGCATTGGATGCTGTCGGCGGCGTTGGAGACGATGTCTGCTGTGGCGGCGTCGGAGGTGGAGGTGGTGGTGGTGACGGCGGTGACGCAACAGGTGATGCGGCAACTACAGTCGGCGCCTTGTCGACGGCTGCTGCGGCCATGGCAGCCTCTTCTTTCGTTCCTCCGGCTTTTATTTTTTCATCATACGCTTTAATACGCGGAGCCATGGCGTTTGAACCGCCTACAGAACTGATGACCTCTTTGCCGGCGTCTTTGTTGATCTTTGCGGCGTCTTTGTATGTTTTGTTGGAGGAGAATGCACCGCCACCAACTGATTTAAAAAATCCAAGAAATGCTGCGCCGCCAAGTACACCACCCAGAGCGAACATCGCGGTACTCACCAGGCCGATTGGCGCCAAAAAAGCGCCAATCGAAGTTGTCGCTGAGCCAATTAAAGTACCAATCGAAGTTGCCGCCGCGCTAATCGACGAAATCACTTCTCCAATTATCAATCCCCATCTTGTAAAATCTATTGTTGAGGGGACGGGTTTTTTCTCATTATCAAATTTTTTCTTTTGATCTGTGTATCGTATAGGAGACGCAATTCCATCCGCGTCCGTATTTTTCTCTGCTCGTGCTTCATTCGCGTCCTGCGCAGCCTCAATATCTCGTTTTGCGGCATCATCCGCGAGCATGAATATTTCATGAAGAACATAATCGATGCTCTTGAGATAGCCAAGCGCGTTAGTGCTACCAAGAGCTACGGCGCCGTCGCGCGTGATATTGCCGGTAGGCATGCTGTTGCGGCCGGCAAGTTTGGAATAATTATTTCCAACCGGCATCGGCACAACATTCTCAATATCGGCAAATTCCTTATTGCGATACTTCGTGAGGTTTTGATCGAGTGAGCCTTTTTTCCCACCGAGTGTTTCATTAATTTTTTCTGATGCCGGTTTCAATCCCATCACGGTTGCGATCTTGTCCATCGCAGACATGCCGGGAAGGCGTTTAATCTTTTCGGCAACAGACTGCTTGATGCTATTTTTGATCGCGGCACCCAATAAATCTAGGGGGGTGAGTTTTTCTGTCGCTTTGATATCGTTTAAAGAACCGTCGTTGTCGATGGTGGCCATTTAATGTCTCTTTGATTGTTGTTCGATGCGATCGTTTTCTTCTTGAATCCACCGACGCAATAACAAGACATAGACATCACGTTCATACGGCATCATATCTTCTAGATCAGTCAGAGAGAAGTTATGATGCTTCATTAGATTAAAATTCAGTTCGTAATGGTTGGACAGAGTATCGTGGCTCTGTCCTACATAAAAAAAGCGGAAATCCCCTGAAGCGTCACCGTTTCATCGTGTGCGCATTTATCGCAATGAAAAGGCACATCGTGACGCACAGTCGGCATGGTCGCAAAGAAGTTTTCAAATGCGCGTAAGTCCTCGACCCGCAACTGATCAATAAATTCCAAGCGCTCGGCATCGGTATAATCTCGTACCTCATACACCGTGCCGTCGGCAGTAGTAATGGTCTTGAGTGCTGCCAGCAACATTTGGCTAACCTTATCTGCCGTGCTAATTGTGTCGCCCTGCCCTTGAATTGACTGCACCGTCTTCATCGACGGATACGACATCTCGACTTGCAAGCCACTCTGGAGTGTCACTACTGCTGCATGCGCATCATCCGTGGTGATCGCGATATCGTTCAGATTGACATGAAGCGTCACGACATGATGACAGCGGCCATCATCTGTGGAGGACGTGCGTTGTGTCTCGTCTCGTAGAGTGTTGCGACACTCATATCGTAGATCGACAATGTTGTTGACCGATTTGGCTCGGAGTTGTAGAAACAAATACTCCACATCAAACGTCGGCAACGTATCGACATTGAGTTCACCAAAAGTGCAATTCTTGAGAACCTGTAGAATTGTGCGGTCCATTTCGTTAGGATCGTTGGATTCTTTGGCAGTCAGAAAAAGTTTCTCTTCCTTGACCAGATATGGGCGATAACGTACGGGGTGCTTCACACTCTTCAGTTGAATGGTATATTCAGGAGTGACAATCTTCGGTAATGCCATTATATGTTCCTCATAGAATGATAATTCATGTTAACTTACTTGCCGCCAATACGTAAACGAAAAGGACACCGATACTTCCATCATTTCGTCCATCATGGCCCAATCCACCGTTGTGCCGGCAACAGACAGCGGATAGACGTCATAGTATTGAAACGATGCGGTACTGTTTAATACATTTTCTACTCCACCACGAGCACCAACATCGGCTGGTGTCAGTCCAATCTCTGCCAATGCGGCCGCCTCGGCTGCATTGCCCGCAATCGCTGTGGAGTTTCCGTCGCGGCGCGACTCGTTGGTTGACAACAAATCTAATGTCAGCCCTTGTTGCAGACGGTAGGCGTCTGGAAATGACAAAACCATGTCGCCATTTTCGCCACGATTCTGAATCAAGTTATGCCATCGATGAAACAGAGACAGCACTTGATTCTTGCCGTTGATCAGAGGACACAGAAAAATGCAGTTAAAATCAGTATATTGCGTGCCAATTGCATACTTCTCTTCATAGCCGGCCGATAGGTTGACCGACGTAGTTTCTATATCACGAGTCGGTGTGCTGGTTGAACGACACAGAAGGCCTTCGCGAAGCAATATTGTGGCCTCGGGGTATTCAATACTCAGTGCTCCAAGATCACGATCGCTTTGGTTGCTGACATCTAACGTACATCGATACCGATTAGTTCGTTGAACGCCGTTGGCCAGAACACGCCCCAAGAAGTTGTTGATATCAGACATTTATCGTTTCCGCTCCGATATACTCTCTGCCGATTCCTGCCAGACATCGGCTTTAACGCTCTTCTGAAACTGTTCGACGGGAAGAAACAATGCCAAATCCCAATCTGTTTCGCCAACCTGAAGAAGCGGCGTGCGACATTGCGAAAATCGATA
>Ga0114969_10003637_pt1 | contig 12365 bp, 8 predicted proteins | sample M_130807_MF_Meta_FD_87316 | JGI IMG/M metagenome (GOLD analysis project Ga0114969, IMG submission 87316) | Freshwater microbial communities from Lake Montjoie, Canada to study carbon cycling - M_130807_MF_MetaG | ecosystem: Environmental > Aquatic > Freshwater > Lake | place: Lake Montjoie...
GGTGGCGCGGCGGTGGCGAAACCCGGTGGTCCCGTTGCGGTAAAATTCGCCAATGCCGCAGCGCAAGCGAAGGTGCTGAAGGCTGCGGCAAAATCGGGGACACCGTTCTGCGAAGCCTGTTTCGGGAAGCATTGACGCCATGGCCATGCCCCTTTTGCCGCTTCCGAAATGAACACCAAGCCGCTGCTCTACGGCATCCTCGATTGCGCGGTCGATCCTTCCCTCTATGCGCATGTGCAGCGGTTATCGCCCTTCTCGGCCGAATGCCTGTTCGCGGGACCGTTTGAGCGCGAACTGCTCGAAGCCTCGCCGCACCTCGTCGCGCTGACGCCGTCCGATCCGCTAACGCAACTATGGCGAAGTGAGGGATGGGGCATGAACTGGGGCATTCTGTTGTTTGCCCCCGGCAATATCGCGCAGGTGCGCCGCCGCTTACGGCATTTCACACAAGCGCGTCTTCCCAGCGGCGAAGGCCCACTCCTATTCCGCTTCTGGGACCCTCGCGTCTTCCGCACCTATGTGCCGCTCGTCGAACCGGATCAGCTTCCGCACTGGTTCGAGGGCATCGACACCTATGTCGTGGAAAAGCCGGATGGCGCCGGTTCGTTGCGGTACACTCTCGAGGATGGACAGTTGCAGATTACCGAAAGCGCGACACCCGCGCGGCAGAGTGGCTCGTAAATCGCGGCTCGCGCCGCGTACAATGAAGGCGAGCCAACTGCAAGTTTCGATGAACGGCTATCAGCCAGAGCGCAGCTTTGGTAAGTTCTTTTAGAGAATGCCGGGAAATGGGGGCGAGCAATGGCGTGGTTTGTTCGGATTGATCGTTTCGGTAGCGTGCACATGGTGCGGTCGCAGGATACAGTGACGAAGAACGGAGCTGACACGTCAAATTCCTGCGGCATCGCCAGCATCTTGATGGTGAACTTCAAGATGAAGAAACACCTGCTCGCGGCGGGTATCACTGTCGGGGCTGGAATGGCGGCAGCGCCGATCGGCGGCACCTTTATCGGCGGACAACTCGCTCGCTCCAGCATTGACGAAGCTATTAAGACCGAGCCGGAAGTGTACAAAATCTATACCGCGGTTACGGGGTCCGTTTACGACGGATCGACGTATAGCGACGGTATGAAATTTCCATCAGTTCTTAAACAGTTGAGCTTAGGCGACTGGGAATGCGTCAATGTCGGACAGAACGGAATGTTCGACGCGATCAAGGCCTCGACCGGCGCCGGCCGCCCCGTTATCGTTCACTGCGCATGGAATGGCGGCGGCGCGCACTTCATGGTGGTCGATGAAACCCATACGGCTATTGGAAGCACCATTTGCGTGTGCGACCCATGGGATGGAGAGCTGCGGCTCGTACCCGCAAAATCCGGCCAGCCCATCAATTATGATCCGAACGGTTTTGTTTGGTCGTTCAGCCTTGGCGGAAACCGGCATGGATACGATAGCGCCTCACCCGGCACACTAAGCGGATGGATTATTCGTAAGAAATAAACAGCGCCCGGCGACTGTGCCGACGGAACGCCCAGCGCCGTATGGCGTGCAAGATCAGGGATTGCGCGCGAGCGGCGTCTTTAAATTACCGCCCTCGTAGATTCCCTGTTGCGGCACATCCAGCTTGGTCTGGATTTTTCCGTCGCCTGAGAATTCCGCACCGTATCCGGCAAGCTGACCATCTACCCATTGACCCTCGGATCGATTCAGACCGGCCCACAGCCTCACGCCATAGCCGGTTTGCTTGTCATTGTTCCATTGGCCGATATTTTCGCGCGCGTAATTGGTGTTGGAATTGGTCGCGAAGTAGAAAATTCCATAGCCGGTGTAGTGGCCCATGCAGTAATCGCCTTCATAACGATCGCCACTGGGCCATGTCAGAACGCCTACGCCACATGGATTGCCATTTTCCCAGGTCCCTTCGAAAATCGGGTCACCCATGCGCCCCGGAACGGTCTTGCCCGTGCCGTTGCGCCCATCGCCCTTCCACTCGCCTTCATAGCGTTCGCCATTGATGTCTATCCAGACGCCCGCGCCATTCCGCTGACCGTTGGTGATTTGGCCTTTATAGGTTCCAAGCCGCTGTTTGGTGAAATCCTGGACGACGTAGCCTTCCGCCGGCGAGGGCGCTGTCGCCGATTTTTCGGCGTCTCTCGCCTGCTCCGCCGCAGCGCGTGCGCGCATCTGTGCATCGCGCCCAGCAGCCGCCTTCTGGCGCGCCTGCGCCTCAGCCTCGCGCGATTGCTGGACGGCTTGCGCTACACTCGCATTCAGCCGTCCCAGGCAATTCTGTGTCCAAATGAGGTCCGATGCCAATAGCGGCATCGCCGGGCTGTTGAGCGTACCTTGAACAGGCGCTGCGCCCGTCGGCGTTGCGGTAGCCGGCAATCCCAGGGCAGCGGCAGGTCCGATATTCGCAGGGCAGAAAGCGAGCGTTTGGTCTCTCTTGATCCCCTCGATTTTTACCTTCGCTTCGGCGAGATGCGGACCGTTCGGATAGGTGCGGACGTAGCCTTCCCATTTATCCAAATTGCCGCTGTTCTCGGCCTTTTGCAGTTCCGCCCATTCGCCGGGCTCTTTGAGGACCAAAATCCGGTTGCGCAACTCGGCCCCATGCGTGCTGGTGGGATAGTCACGCAGAAACGCTTCGATGGCTCCCAGATCCGTGCCGTTTCGGACCGCGTTATACGAGATATCTTCGATACGCCCGCGCGCCTCAGGAACATGAGAGCTGCTGGGATTGTCCTGGATAAATTTCTTCAACGCCTCAGCGTCGGTCTTGCTAAGCGCATTCCAGGCCACTTCGGCGGGGTCCGTTGGAATCTTCGCCTTCGCCTCCGGGGCGTGGCAGCCGTTGGGGTAGGTGCTCAGAAAATTCTGCAGGAGGCTCGGATCGCTGCTGTTCCTGACGAAATCCCAGGCGCCGTCTTCTTTTGGGTCGCACATTTTCGCGCGAAGCGCGGGCGCCGTGAAAGATGCCGGATACACTTGGGGCGCCTGGCTTCCGCTCGTACCCTGCTGAACCTCCATGGCGATGGCGTCGAACATTTCCTTCAGGCCGGCAAATTCCTGACCGGCATATTTGGCAAAGGCTGCCGCATAGGGGCCGCCGTCCTTGGCAAGCGATCCAGGCCCAGCCGAGAAGGCGACGATGCGGTCCTTGTAATCCACCGGCGCGAAGCAGCGCGCCGAGGAACCGCCTCCATTTGGGAGCAGTAGATTATCGCGGCAGCCGTCAATGACGATGAGTTTCAGATTCTTGGCCTGCCCGGCCATATCCGCGAGATTTTCAACAGGGATGCCGTCCAACGTGACGTCGGACAGCGCCTGAATATTGGTACCCACCGGGACAATGTAATTGACGTTATTTTGTCCGGCGAACGCATGCCCCGTGAAATAAATCACCGCGTCATCGGCATTGCCCGCGGCCCTGCCGAAATCGCGCAGCTCGTTGCTAATTTCATCGCGGTTGAGATTGCATTTCACCGTCACCGCAAAGCCGCCGGCCTTCAAGGCCGCCGCAACTTTGTCGGCATCGGAACCCGAACTCTTCAGACCGTTGTTCTTGTAATTCAATTCACCGATGACCAGCGCAACTTTGCGCCCCTGCGCGGCAACCGAACCAGCTCCACAGACCTGGCGGACATTATCTTGCGTACGACCGGTTCCTCCTCCAGTTTTCGGCGGTGGTGGAGCAGGCGGTAGGGAGAATGGGTCCCCTTCGCAATCGTATTTTGGAGTGCAAGTCCTGGCTGCTGCAGCGCGGACATCGGAGGAAGTTCCCGGAAACCAGAATACAGAACCGGCTGCGAAGACAGCGACCAGCCCGAGCCGGCAGGCCGAACAACTCAGTCCGCGAAAACGAGCGTTTGCCACAGCCCAACCCCCTGTTTAAGACAAATTATAGGTAGTAAGGACCGATTTAGGAAAGGGTTTCTTACTTGCGTGAAATCACGAACTTTCGAGGCGCATCTGCCTGTTTGTTGCGCAGACGTCACGAAATTTGGGAGCTTTGAAATTTACCGGGTGGGTGCGCCGGCTTCGTTCGTAGTTTTGGACGGGTCAACGACCTCATACCAGCCGACCTCCGCCGTCCACCCCTTCTTATCCGCCTGGTCGGTAAATTGTTTATCCGCCCAATCGCCGGATACCTTTTCGTAACCGGGTTTCAATCCCAGTTGGAAGGGCCCAGAGCCTTTGAGAAGTACCAATCCGAAAACACCGTCAGGACTTTCGCGAACCGCCGCCTCCCCGGCGCACAAGGTCATCGCATAGGCGTTTTCGCCAACCGCTTTGAGCGCCCCTACTTTGCGCATTTGATCGTAAACGGCGCGGCTTGGAATCACTTGGCGCATACGGCCATCGGACAGAATGCTGACCAAGGCGAAGTCGTTTATCGTATCGCTCGGCTTCAGGACGAAATTCACTTCCGCCTGCCGCCCCGCGCCGCGCGGGCAGGCCGCGGAATCGCCGAGGGGTATCTTGGCCTGCTCGATGGAAAGTGCGGCAGGCGCGCCCGGGCTTTGCTTGGCGTAGAACGCCTTCAGCGGCGCGCAGGCGCCGGGCTGGACGGGCAGGACGGCAGAGGCATCCACCTCCAGCGTCCAATCCGGCGGCAGCATGGCGACGGCTTGCAATTGTTCCGGCAGCGTGCTCGGAAGACCGCCTGCGCCGGCCAGAACGACGCGCAGTTTGCGGTCCGCGCCGGCGTCTTCCGCATAGGTACGCGTCAGCCAGCGGCACGTCATGGTATCCGTCGCGGCATTAATTCGCTCGATCGCGGCGGCGCGTATTTCGCGCGCCTGCGCGGCCTGTTTCAGAGCGGCAAGTTTCTGGTTCGCCTCGGCAAGGTGCGTGCTCTTGGGACACATGCCCAAAAATCGGGTCAGCAACGCCTGATCGGCGCTGGTCTGTGCGCTGCTCCAAGCGAGGTCGCAGGTGTCCGGCGGCGGTGGCGCCGCAGGCGCACCACCCGAGAGGAAATAATATCCCGCGCCGCCGGCAACCAGAAGCGCCGCCGCCGCCGCGCCCAGGATAGGCGTCAAGCGAGAGGGCCCACCTGTCTCCGTCTTCGGCGTCCGGGCGGCCGGCTTTGGCGCAATTGGGGGCGGCGGGACGCGCTTTGTCTTCTCCCGCTTTCCCGTCTCCTCGGCCGGGGGCTGCCCAATGCGCGCCAGACCGGCAATCACATCGCTCATGGACCGCAGCCGCTGCGCGCCTTCCGGCGCCAGCATTTGCGTGAATAATGGCCTGAGCTCAGCGGGCAAATCCGATAGATCGGGAACGGTTTGACGCTGCTTTACGGCTTCCCAGAAATTCTTGCCCATGTTCGGCGGCTTACGTCCCGCCGCCGCGAGAACCACCAGAGCAAGACTATAGACGTCTGTCCACGGACCGATTTCCTTTTCGGCGAACTGCTCGGGAGCAGAATATCCGAACCGCCCCACGAAGGCGCCTTGCGTCGTGAACTGAGTCTCGTTTCCTTCTGTCGTCTTCTTGGCGATGCCAAAATCGATAATTTTCGCCTGGTCGAAAGCGTCCTTCGGCAGCAGCACATTGTCCGGGCACATGTCCCTGTGAAAACAACGAAGTTCGTGCGCTGCCTGCAATGCAGAGGCCAGACGCTGAGTCAAAACGATCAAACTGGCTTGGTCGTTCGGAACGGTCTGCAAGACGGCCGCCAGGGTCGGGCCATCCACGAACTCCGTCACGATGTAATAAACATTGAGATTGGGGTCGTGCGCGAAGATGCGGTACTGAACCAGCCCTGGGTTAACCAAGCGCATCAGCACATCGGCTTCCTGACGGAACATGCGCTGGATGTTGACGTCCTCCGCCAGTTCGCGGCGGATGATTTTTATGGCGACGCGGTCGCGCTCGTTGTTGACGGCAACGCCTTCGTAAACCTCGCCCATACCGCCACGGGCGATGAAGCGGCGCACCTTGTAGATGCCGTTCAGAACGGCGCCGACGAATTCGGGCGCCACATCCGGCTGCTTCGCCGGGCCGCTCATATAAGCCGTAGGCTTATCGTCCGGATCAGACATCCCCCATGCCCCCCTGCGCACCGGCGTGTTCCGGCAACCCATCCGCAAACCGCGGCTCGCACGCCACCAGCGCAATAGTCGTATTGTCGGGCGCACCGCGAGACAAGACCAGCTCCAGCAGGCTGTTAACGGCCGCGTCCGGCGTCTCCGTCATTGCCCGTTCGCCGATCTCGGCGTCGGAAACGACGGCCGTCAGTCCGTCGCTGCACAGAACGAACCTGTCGTACGGTTCAAGACGGTCGGCAATCAAGTCAAGCTCCAAGTCCTGTATCACCCCTACCGCACGCGAGAGCACGTGTTTTTCGGGATGGTGCCGCGCCTCTTCATGGGTGATCAGGCCGGAATCGATCAGAAGCTGCACATGCGTGTGGTCGGTGGTCAGGCGATACATCTTGTCCTGCCGGCAAAGATAAACGCGGCTGTCACCCGCCCAGAAGATAGCGAACCGTTCTCCGACCACATGCAACGCAGCCACAGTCGTGCCCATATGCGCGCGGGCCTGCTCCCCGGCCGCGACGATGATCGCATTGGCTCCGCGGATAGCCTCTTCGATATGGCCAAGATTGTTCTCGAAATCCTCCGTAAGCTCCACCCGGCCAAGCGCGTCACGGACCTGCTGCGAGGCCCACTGTCCTCCTTTATGCCCGCCCATGCCGTCGGCGACGCACCACAATGCGGCATCGTCGCGCAAAAGCATTGAATCTTCGTTCGCGCGGCGCACGAGACCGACATTTGTCACCCCCGCCGCGTGCAGAGAAAGCTCAGTCATCGTTCAGGACATCCGCGGAAACCGGATTTGACGTTGCAGGTTCAAGCGGCTTGGCATCCCACCCCCAGCGTGCACAGTCGCCATCGAGCAGGGCCGTCGCCGCACATCCGCAGGGTAGGCCATTGGAAACCAAGGCCAGGGGAGGCACCGAGCCGCTGCCGAAAGTTGTCCACAGCGCGCCGGAAGGTGGAGCCGCCAACGACGCTTCCAGTGAGCCCAATTGCGCAAGACGGTCATCCAATGCCGCCGGGTCGAATGTTTCGCCAAGCGCATCCAGTGACAGCATTTCCGCTCTTTCAAACCAGTGGTCGCTGAGGGTGGCCGGAACCTTATCGACAACCAGGGCGATAGTCAGCGGGAAATAGCGGCCGACGCGATCCACGCTTGGCATCAATGTCCCGGCCACCGCATCTTCGCCCGCGAGGCCGGGCGGCAGCGCGAAGTGCCAGATCGGACCGTTGAGATAGGCATCCAGCCAAGCCTCACCGAGCGCCTGACGGCTCTCAGCCAGGAACGCCCGCAAAAAGAGGTCCCACGGTTCTATGAAGCGGCGCGGGAGCCGGTTGTTGATGAAATCACCAAGCTGCGGCACCTTTCCGAAACAGCCGGCGCTTCCGTTTACAGCTGCGCTGGACATTGAAACTGCTCGAGATCGCGGGAGCGGAAAGGATTGCGCACGCTGGTAGCGCGCAGCTGAAAGCTCGCAGTAAGCCCGCCGGTCTCGAATGTGACATTCAACTGGTCCGGCAGGTTTCCCGTAATACGTGCACGATCGAGCAAGCGGAACAATGCCCAGGGACCGGTCGCATCAAGAACGGCGCTCTGTCCGTTGCGGCTGATCGCCAGATGCGCCCGGCCCGCGGCATTGGGCCCAGGCCATTGCATCCGCATCGGCGTGGCGGCCCCGCGGGCGTAGGTGAGAACCTGACCGTCGAGGTCGAAAACCACCTGTGTCGCCTCGTTGCTGAGAGCCGTTGGCATCAGGGTGAATTCAACCGAAGGAGCGGCGCCTCCGCCAAAATAATTGGCGCGGATGCGATCGGCACGTTCGAACTGGGCCAGCGTTCCTGATGACAGACCCAGATCGGAATTGTTGACCTTCTGATTGCTCCACGGCGTGGTTGTCGTATTGACGTAGGGTTTGAGATTGGACGCAAAGAACAAGTCGAGCGCGCCGCCTGGCTTGAACAGTTGCGTGAAATCGCCAATGGCGACGTCGATTGTGCTGGCCTTCTGCATCGGATAGCGGCCGTCCAAGGCTTGCCGGCAGAAGCGCAAGACCGAGGAGGCGTACTGATCCTCGATGGACTTGCGCGTCGCGCCGGTGGCCAGCGAACTCGTCCCGCCAGCAACATCTGACACGATGGCGCCCAGCCCAGGCGGCAGATTCGAAGCGAGCTGCGAGAGCTGCACCGCGGAGACGGCCGAGGCCGACGGCGCCCCTCCCAAAGCCTGGCTGCTGAGCTGCATGTAGAGCTCCGCGAACCGCTTGATCAATTCGTCCAATTGCGAAGAGCCACTGCCATTGCCGGTAAACTCGCGCAGAGCGGTATAATGCATATCAATGCCCTGGCCGCGCGCCTCAAGGCCCGGACTGGATTGCGCGAGTTTTGCGATCGCGGCAGCGGCCGGATTGGCATTAACGGCAGCAGCAGCAGCCGCACCGGCTGCCGCTGCCGCAGGGGCGGCGGGGCGGTTCATGTTCGTCTCTTGCGCGACGGCGGTGAAGTAAGCCTTCAAAGGCGAGCCCGGACCGGACAACGCGTTAAGGACATTCGCGGCCTGCTGCGTGTTCCCGAACCGCACAATTCTCACATCGCCAAGCAATCCGTCCCATGCCGAAGTGAAATCGCGAACGTAGAGGTCGACGGCTTGTTCGGTCAGCCGGCGGACATCGTCATTGGACGGACGGACCTGCTTGTCGGAACCGAGCACCCAGCTTTCGTCCGCGGCGGCTTTGATGGCATCGCCAATTTGCGGCAACAGCACCTTGTGGAAGCCGTCATAGCTGAAGAATCCCGGCACCCCCTCCGTCAAAGGCTTGCCCGAGCCCCGCATGAACACCTGATTGCCTGCGGCGCCCGCATGATCGATCACCCGCCACACGGGCAATGCCCTGGCCGCGGCGCCGGTGCGGACGACGTCATACGCCCGCGCGGACAAGGGGATGCTGGCCAGTTGATCGCGCGCGCGCATCAGCAGCGCCGCGTTCAGTTCGATGGCAGGCAGCGGTTCTTCCAGAAGAGCATCGATGTGCGCTTCAAACCACTTGCGGCTGTCGTCGGCCGCGAGGTTGGGATAGGCGCGGGCCCCGGCCATTGCCGACACGGCGGATTTCACCAGCCCCTTATCGAGCGGCCCCTGGCCGCCCAGCATCAAATACAAGCGAAGGAAGGTGCCCGCATCGCTGGGGTTGTCGACAGTCTTCTCAAGCTGAGTTTGCATGCCCAGCACAAGCCGCGGCAGAAGCAGCCCCGTCAAAGAGCGGCGATAGCTGCGGATCGCCTGACTTTCGAGCTTGCGCCCCTGATCGAGACCCAATCCGCGCGAGAACGGAACACTTTGCTTTGCCGTGTCATAACCGGCGGGAAGGGTACGCATGCGGTCCAAAACCGGCATGACGGGCGCGACATTCTCGTCGCCCACACTGGCTTGCACCAGTGGCGCGGCGACTTGCGCGTAGGCGGACCCGGCAGCCATTTCGTCAGCAATCAGCGAGGCGTTGCGGAAATAGCTTACGGTCCACGCCGCCACGAGAAGCAGGGCAGCAGCAGCAATTCCGCCCAGTGCAGCCGCACGCAGCAAACGATCGCGCCGCTCCGCTTTGGGGTCGGAACCGGCAAGACCGGCTTCTTCAAAGATGACGTCCCGCAACAGCCGGGTCACGAAATAGCTTCGGCCGGGGCCCGAAAAGGCAGGCGGCCGCTGCTCGGTCAGCCCAAAGGTCGCGGCCATCGCGCCCATCAACCGGTCGATGGGCGTACCTTCCTGTGTTGCGCTGCTGAAATAGATGCCACGCAGCAGGGGACGGTCTTCGAAGCGGTTGGGAGCAAATATTTCGCCTAGAAAGTCGTGCAACATTCCTTTCAGGCCGGCGACCTGGACCGGAAAACCGAAAATCCGCCCGCGCCGCTCATAATCGCGCTCGTCATGGACCCGGTCGAGGAGGCGCGCATTCAGCCGCTCGACCAGTGCATCGTATTCCGTATCGAAATTACCAATCGCCCCGGTCTGGCCGGCGCCATCGTCCAACGGAAATGTCATTCCCCAAACATCGGTGCGGTCTTCGCGGTTGAGATCGTGAAAGAACTCCACGAAGCCTGCGATGCGGTCCATCTTGGTGAACATCACATAGACCGGGACGCGCAAGCTGAACTGCGACTGCAACTCCGTCAGGCGCGACTTGATCGCGCGCGCATGGGCGCTGCGCTCAACCGCCTTCATCTGCAACAGATCCGGAATACCTATCGCAACGACGGCGCCGTTAATGGGCTGGCGCGGGCGGAACTGCTTCAGCAGGCCAAGAAATCCCAGCCAAACCTTATGGTCGACGGCCTGATTGCTGTCCTGCGTGGCGTAGCGGCCAGCCGTGTCCAGCAGAATTGCGTCGTCGGAAAACCACCAATCGCAATTGCGTGTGCCCCCGACGCCGCGCAGCGGATCGCGGCCGAATTTATCGGACAAGGGAAAATTCAAGCCCGAATTCATCAGCGCCGTGGTTTTTCCCGAACCGGGCGGGCCGATCAGAATGTACCAGGGAAGCTCATAGAGGTATTGCCGCTTCCTGTTTCCCTGCGCTTGCGATTTGCGCAATTGCACGAGCGCGGCGCTCAGTCTCTCACGGAGAATTCCCATCTCCTCCACCGCCGCTGCATCGGTGGAGGATTCCCGTGCGCCGGCGCTCGCCACGTTGTCGATCATGGCGCTTTCGCGCTTGGCCGCCCGCAGATCGAGAACAAGATTGGCGATCAGCCAAACGGCTAAAACCGCAGCAACCGCCAAAATCCGTGCAGAGATACTGCCCAAAAAAGGAAGCAGCGGTCCCAAAAACCAAACCAGAAGCGCGATCGACAAAACACCGATGGCGGAGAGAAACCATCGTGTGGTGAGAAACGCCACAATACGGCCCGAGGATTTCCTGGGGACCTCAGCTCCGGCCATGACAGCTACCTCACAAGCGGCTTCTGCAGCCCGATTTCAATTCGCCGGTTAAGTTCGCGCCCCTGCGGCGTGCCGTTCGACGCCAGCGGCTCGGAATCCGAGCGGCCTTCCGCAACGGTCCGCGCACCGTCTTTAAGCTTGGTTCGTATGACATCGCGCGCGGCTTCCGCACGGGCCAGCGACAATTCGTAATTGGACGGAAATTGCGCCGTGCGGATGGGCGTGCTGTCGGTGTGGCCCGACACGGTGACTTGCCCAGGTTCGGCGTCGATCGCTTCGCCGATGCGTTCGAGCAAGCGGCGATATTGATCTTGCAGTTCGGCGCTGCCGGGCGAGAACGCCGAGCTGCCTTGAATGGATATGGTGATGGTGCGCGGATCTTCGGCGACCTGGACGATATTTTGCGCAATCTCCGGTGCGAGAATCTCCCGCAGGCGCGGCGTGTGATTGACCAGGGCCGGAAGAACATTGCCGCCGCGGATCGCCGGGTGAAAATCGCGGCCCGGAGGAAGGCTGGCAACTTCCGCGAATGCGGCGTTGGAGGCATTGCCGAGCATCAGCATGAAGCCGATGTAGAAAGCCATCAGCACAACCGCGCAACCCAGACCGAAGACCCAGATCGGAATCTTGCTCGTGAACGGCTTGTGACCGGCCTTGATGCCCTGCCAATGGGGAGAAAGCTCGCGTTCGGCGGCGCCGTGGCGCTGGGAAATGGCCAGGTAGAGCTCTTCGCGCGTCCGCGTCAGTTCCGGAAGGTTGCCGCGCATGGGGCCTTCGAATCCGAGGGACAAGCACAGATACACCAGCTCGAGGAGATCGCCGTCACGGGTCTGCCTTTGGATGTCGAAGAACCGGTCGCCGTGGATAATTTCCTGGTGAAAAACACGCGTCAGCCGCTCCTGCGGCCAGGAGGACCGATTGCCCCAAGGGGTGTTTATGACGATATCGTCGATGGTCGCGCACAACACGTAATGCGCGTTCCGAAATACCTCATCGGCGATACCGGTGCTGCGAATCTGCTGTTCGAAGCGTTTCAGTTCGAGCAGTACGGGTTCGCGCACGCGCACGACGTCGGGCTGCGTCGCCGTTCCCCGCAAACGAACAGCCATCGCGAGCAACGGAGCGGCCGCCGCGACGATCGGGTTCACACCGACCAATGGCAGGTTAATCGGCGCCGCAGCAGGCGAGACCGGCGCGTGCTCGGAGCGCGGTATGTTCTGTGGCAGCGGCTTCATCTCCGCACGCCGGCCGGGCGTGGGCCGAATAACAGTCTTCTCCGGATCGTAGGAAAACGGATCGTCAGCCATGGTCCCTATTTCCGTATGGCCCAGAATTCCATCGCCAGCCCTGGAAAGTCTCCGCCCACGAAGAAGGCGAAACCGCCGGAC
>Ga0114969_10003638_pt1 | contig 12363 bp, 10 predicted proteins | sample M_130807_MF_Meta_FD_87316 | JGI IMG/M metagenome (GOLD analysis project Ga0114969, IMG submission 87316) | Freshwater microbial communities from Lake Montjoie, Canada to study carbon cycling - M_130807_MF_MetaG | ecosystem: Environmental > Aquatic > Freshwater > Lake | place: Lake Montjoie...
TGCGGCATTATGACGTGCAGTTGCTCGCCGGAGTGGCGCTGGTGCACGGTGCAATTGTCGAGATGCAAACCGGTGAAGGTAAGACGCTCGTTGCCACGCTGCCCCTTGTGCTCTACGCGCTTGCCGGCCGCGGCGCGCACCTAGCCACGGTGAATGATTATCTGGCAAGACGTGACGCCGAGTGGATGGAGCCCATTTACAACACGTTAGGGCTCAAGGTTGGAGTTGTGGAATCGCAGATGGATTTCGACTCACGACGCAATGCCTATGCCAGTGATGTAACCTATGGCACAGCCAAGGAATTTGGTTTTGACTTCCTCAAGGACCGCCTGATGGGTCGGGAAATCGCCGAGGGCCGCAGCGACCTAGGGGCAATGCTTACAGGTACATCGACGGGCGGCGGCACGAAGCTCCTGCAAAGGCCATTTTGGTTTGCGTTGGTTGATGAAGCGGATAACGTACTCATCGACGAGGCTCGTACCCCGCTGATCATCGCATCTCCTCCCGGTGATGCGCAGGCCGTACAGCAGGCGCTGTTTCGATTTTCCGCTACAGTCGCCACGACGCTTGAGTCTGCGGAGGATTTTGAATACGACGTTCAAAAGCAGACGTGTGAACTATTGGGCCGTGGCCGCAGTCGGGTGCGGGCTTTAGAGCGTCCGTCAGAGCTCGAATCTGTGAGCCTACTCGAGATTTATGAGGCAGTTGAGCGTGCTGTTCGCGCCCGCAAGGCCTTCATTCGTGATCGGCAATATGTGGTGCGTGATGGCAAGATCGTGATCATCGACGAGTTCACAGGACGTGCGGCAGAGGGACGCAAGTGGCGGGACGGCCTCCACCAGGCAGTGGAGGCAAAGGAAGAACTGGAAGCCACCGTTCCGTCGGGGCATGCGGCCAGGATCACGATTCAAGATCTTTTTGCACGGTGGCCACATTTGGCAGGCATGACTGGTACGATCGCCACGAGTTCGCGCGAGATCATTCGGACGTATGACGTGGCGGTGGATGCTGTGCCGACTAATCGCCCCGCCGTTCGTGAAAGACTCTCTGCAATAGTCTGTGCTCATTATGCTGAAAAAGTGAAACGCATTGTTGCCGAGGTGCAGGCAATGCACGCCAGAGGCAGGCCGGTGCTGATTGGCACCCGTTCAATCGATAAGTCAGAGGACATCTCGCGTTTACTCGAAGCCATCGGTTTGCCCCATACGGTGCTCAATGCCAGACAGATCGAGAAGGAAGCGGAGATCATTGCTCAGGCTGGCCAATGCGGTCAAATTACGGTTTCAACAAACATGGCTGGCCGTGGAACCGATATCAAACTCGGTGACAACGTGGCCGCGAGCGGCGGGCTGCATGTTATCTGCACCGAGCTACACGACTCCGCGAGGATTGACCGTCAGCTTGTGGGTCGCTGTGGCCGACAAGGTGATCCTGGCACCTGGCGGCAGTATGTGGCAACGGATGACGAAATTCTGATCTCAGGATATGGCCCCAAACGAGCTAAACGCATAGCCGCTCGACTGTTGTCGCGGCTATCGGGAAACCCGGATCAGTTACTTGCGGTCTTCAAGCGTGCGCAACAACGAGTGGAGTCGAGGCATGTGCGGCAGCGACGTTTGCTGGAGTACATGGAGCGGCAACGAGCGGAGTCACACATCCAGATGAGTCAGGATCCGTATCTCGATGCAGCTTCATAGCAGCGCTCTTGCCAACGACTGAATGCAACCGTTTCGGCCGTTGAACCAATAGCCAGAGGCTTTGACGTTGACTCGCCGAGCCATCTATGTGACCTTATTTCTGAGGTGTGCCAAATGCTGCGATGGTTGAGAGTCAGTGCGATTGCGAATGTTTCATCGGCATTTTTTTTTGCCGTTGCGATCTTCTCGGCGGCTGCGTGTAGTCGTACTGCAGCGCAGGATGCCGTGGCGAATGAAGTGCTTGCTGAGACGGAAAGCCCACCGTCTATCGTAAAGCCGGACGTCGTCAGGCCGGCGCCACCACCGACTCTTGCTGAGAACGCGCCTGCTGCTGACGGCACAGTGTCGGTTATTGTTGAGCCAGTTCGTGAGGCGTCGCCGCCATCTCCGCCGCAGGCACCTACCACACAGCCTGTAGCGAGTGCCGCTGCGGATCTTTTATCCCGAGCATTTGAGCCGATTGATGCGAGTGTAACACGCTTGATTGACAGGACGACTGCAGGTGCAGGCACCAGTAGTAACTCTTTGTTTTATAGCCGCCCGCTATCGCTGCTGGAGGCACTTGAGCGATCCGGTGATAGGGCTCGAAGGCTCTGGATCACACAGTCGTATTGGAAGGTCTCGACCGAGTTCGCGATGGTTCGCTGGGCTGCTGAATCGATCAATAGGCTCGAGTTAATTGCACCGGGCGGCGATCCACACGATCGTGCCGCCCTCGATGTGGCAGTAGCCGCTGCGACGGCTGATTTGGCCGATGCACGGGCCGAATTGATTGCTGCCCAACAGGGGTTGGTCGATCTTGTGAGGCTGCCGATTGGTGAGCCACTTCCTTGGCCTGTAGATCGTCCCCTAGTCGGTCCGTACCAGACTCATTTTGATGCGATCTTTGCCACGCGTCCGGCCACCGGGAGGATCCGTGCTATCGATCGCATGTTGCCCAGCAAGCACGAGGCACTGGAGTCACGGGCGGCAGCTGTGATTGCCGCAGATACAGCGATGCAGATGACTGAAACCGATCATGCCAAGGCTAAGCGGCCGATTGAGTCGGTGCTAGCGGCGCATGCAGCGCTCGTGGGGCAACAGCGGGAGTTCATAAAAGTGATGAGAGCCTACAACATCGACATCGCCGAATATGTGATGGCCGTGGCCGATTTAACGGTGTCAGACGATCGTTTTGTATCGATGCTTATCGCCACGCCGATACAGTGGCGGGCCTCCAGCGGTACGCCATTCGTGCCGCCGGTGCCCCCGATTGGAGCGACTGGCCAGAATGGTTCACCTGCCGATGGCATTCAGCCCTAATATTCAGTCGCATATGGTTTTACAGCCGCCGCCCTTGCTCATCGGGCCTGTGGTAGTGGATCCGCCGGTGCTACAAGCACCTATGGCCGGCTATACAAATTATGCTTTTCGGCAGGTTGTACGTGAGTTTGGCGGTGCGGGTCTCCTCGCCACCGAAATGATTGCGGCACGCAGTGCCATGTGGTTGGAGACGCATCGCGCTGAGCATCCAGACAGGCTTTGGGGGGTGCGAGACGAGGCCCGTCCGTTAGCCGTTCAGATGTGGGATAACGACCCTGATAATCTTGCGAAAGTTGGAAAAAGATTAGCAAAAGATTTTCAGGTGAGTGTTGTCGATTTAAATTTTGGCTGCCCAGTCAGGCAGGTAACAGAAAAAGCACAGAGTGGCTCTTGGCTTCTTCGCGATCCGGAGCGAGTGGGAGTGATCGTCAAACGCGTCGTGGATGCCTGCGACGGGGTGCCGGTGACGGCTAAGATTCGCTTGGGCTGTGCCGACTCCTGCCGCACGGCCGTTGAAGTGGCGCAGCGCATCGAAGAAGCCGGAGCAGCTTGTCTGACGGTGCACGGGCGAGTGGCATCGCAATTTTTTTCAGGACGAGCAGATTGGGAAGCAATCGCCGAAGTGAAACGAAGGGTTTCGCGGATGCCGATCGTGGGCAATGGCGACATTGATTCAGCCGAGACAGCAGTTGCTTGCTTGCGTGAGTACGGTGTTGATGGAGTGATGATCGCAAGGGAGTCCCTGTCCCGCCCGTGGATTTTTGCACAAGTAGCAGCGCTGTTGCGAGGCGAACCCAAGCCCCCTGATCCGTCAATGGATGAACAGCGTGAATTAGTGCTCCACCATTACGATCTTGTCTGCAAACGCTTTGGAGTAGATCGCGGCACACTGTTGATGCGAAAGTTTGCCTGCTCTTATGCACAGGGTTTGCCCGGCGCGCGGGAGTTTCGCGGCCGGGTGTCGCGAGTGTTAACGCACGAGGAGTTTTTAGAGGTTATGCGCACCAGTTTTCCCTCCCGCGCAGCGGCTGCTGATTGAGCAAACTGAAGCGAAACTTCCACAAAGACTGCGGTATTCCGACATTCCTTTGTCTGCTCCATTGACACGCAGTAAATCCCCAGCGACTTTTCGCAGGCCTGCTTGTCAAAAATCATATTTCTCCTATAGTAAAGGCATGAACAGTGCAGGTTTCCCCCCCCATAACAGGTCTTCCGATGCCGCCCTCATCAATCTGTTGCGGGCAAAAAATGGGCTTTGTGTCAGTGATCTTGCCCAGTCGCTCGGAGTGACAGCAACTGCCGTTCGACAGCGACTGGAGCGATTGATGCGGGGAGGAATAGTGGGCCGTAAGAGCCTGCTGCAAGCGCGTGGACGGCCAACCCACGCTTACGACCTTACGGAAAAAGGGCTGCGCAGCGGCAGCGACAACTTTCGCGATTTGGCCCTTGTGCTTTGGAATGAAGTTCGAAGCGTAAAAGAACCTTCCGTTCGGAAAGGACTTCTCGCTCGCATCGGTTCAGCTATGGCAGGCATGTATCGAGACCGTATTTCAGGTTCGTCAGTTGGAGAACGGTTGGAAAGCGTCGCTGCATTATTGCGCGAGCGGCACTTCCCCTGCGACACGAGCATTTCTTCTGAAAATTCAGCAAAACTGCTGGCTGTTCTGACCACCTATTCCTGCCCGTATCCAGAATTGGCAGAACAGGATCGCGGCATCTGTGCCTCAGAACGAATCATGTTGCAGGAACTCGTTGGATCGTCAGTACAACTATCGGAATGCCGGCTTGACGGATCTTCGTGTTGCCGTTTTACGGCCAGCGAAACTCTTTTAGTCGGTCCCCCCATCGATGGCTCTTGAAATAGTTCTTCAGCGAGCATTGAATGCGAGAATTGAATGCTCTGTGGTTTTGTCCATTTGCAACAGTTTTTGTACGACAATACTGTAACCACTGTAAAGGAAAGTGCTCCCCATGACTCAGCCTTGGATTGAAGGACGGTTTGAAGAAAATATGGTGCTGACAACCATTGAGCAGGCCATCAATTGGGCCCGCCAGTCGAGCATCTGGCCAATGACATTTGGCTTGGCATGCTGTGCCATTGAAATGATGGCTGCCGGTGCCAGTCGCTACGACATGGACCGCTTCGGTGCCGGTGCCTTCCGCGCTTCTCCTCGACAGGCCGACCTCATGATTGTGGCCGGTACCGTGACCTATAAAATGGCGAGTCGCGTGCGGCGGCTCTATAATTTAATGCCAGACCCAAAATACGTCATTGCCATGGGTGCCTGCACGACTGGTGGCGGACCCTATTTTAAATGGGGTTATCATGTTGTGAAGGGTGTCGATTTGGTGGTGCCGGTAGATGTTTATGTTCCCGGCTGTCCACCGCGACCCGAAAGTCTGCTCGAGGGTTTGATGCGGATTCAAGACAAAATTGTTGGCCAGCGAATTGCCAAGCGAGTTGGCGCAACGGGCAAGGTCAACGATGAACTCCCGGTTCCTCATCATTCAGGCTATGTGTCGCTGCCGACGGACCAGAGCGCACTCGTATTCGATCACCAAAAGGTGCCGAGTTGACCGGAAAAATAGACTCCACCGGCAGGCAGACTGGCAACCAGATACGTTCCCTAAGATACGTTCCCTAAGATACGTTTCTTAAGAAAAGCAGAGAAGAAAAGATAATGGAAAAGTTAGTGATTTCTGGACTGCACGTCGCAGTGGATGGATTTGAAATTCTCAAAGGCGTCGATCTTGAAATCGGCCGTGGTGAGATTCATGCGTTGATGGGCCCCAATGGCTCCGGCAAGAGCACTCTTGGTTTCGCTATCATGGGCCACCCATCGTACGAGGTTACCGCCGGAACAATTGAATTAGTTGATGAAAATGGCACGCGTCATGATGTGCGCGAAATGCAACCCGACCAGCGTGCCCGAGCCGGGATTTTCTTGGCCTTCCAGCGGCCGATGGCGATCCCCGGCGTGCGGCTCGCAGATTTTCTCCGCCATGCGGTCACAAACATTCGCAACCCCGATCGCAAGGAAGGGCACGAGCTTTTGCCAATGCGCGAGTTTCGCACCCAGCTAAAGGCGAAAATGTCAGAACTCGAAATGGACTCCGATTTTGCCCGTCGCTATGTCAACGATGGCTTCTCGGGTGGGGAGATGAAGAGGGCAGAGATTCTTCAACTGGCAATGCTGAGGCCCCGATTTGCCGTGCTCGACGAAACCGACAGCGGTCTTGATGCTGATGCAGTGCGCCTCGCCAGCCAGAGCATTGCGAAAATCGGTGGCCCCGACATGGGGATATTAATTATCACCCATCACGAACAACTCCTCGAACACAACATCCCGCACCGCACGCATGTGATGCTTGGCGGTCGCATTGTCGAGTCGGCTGGACCAGAGTTAGCTGCTGAACTCCACAAGCGTGGCTACGAACGCATTCGTGCTGCCTATCCGGAGGCAGCGGCTGACGAACAGGCCATGGCGACTCCAACGCACGCTGTCCACCAGACCGCCTCGGCCTGAGCTAGAACGATCCAATGCAATCTCGCTACTACAATCTTGAATCAGAGTTAAAAAATCGATAGATCAACGCTTCGACAGGAGAAATGACCATGGCCATCGGATTGAACGACTCAACCTTACAGGAGTCCTCCACGCTCGCTCTCGGCGAGATCAATAAGTATGACTTTCATACCGATTCGCCGGCCGTTTTTAAGGCGAGTAGAGGGCTTAGCGCTGAGATCGTCTCGCAGATTTCAGAGATGAAAAAAGAGCCGCAGTGGATGCGCGACTTTCGGCTTCAGTCGCTCGCAATCTTTAACAGTAAGCAGATGCCTTGTTGGGGCGGCGATATTGGCATCGATTTTCAAAACATCTACTACTATCTCAAGCCAGCAGAACACCAGGGAAAGACGTGGGAAGATGTGCCCAGCGAGATTAAGAAGACGTTTGAGCGACTGGGAATTCCCGAGGCCGAACGAAAATACCTCTCTGGCGTGAAGGCGCAGTTTGAAAGCGAAGTCGTCTACGGTTCCTTGCAAGAAGATCTTGTTAAAAAAGGCGTTATTTTCACCGATACAGATACGGCAGTCCGCGAATATCCTGATTTGGTGCGCGATTACTTTGCCACCATTATTCCGCCGGCGGATAATAAATTTGCGGCACTCAATTCGGCCGTTTGGTCGGGCGGGTCATTTATCTATGTCCCCAAGGGCGTGAAAATTGAGTTTCCATTGCAGGCCTATTTCCGGATCAACGCTGAAAATATGGGACAGTTTGAACGGACGTTGATCATTGTCGACGAGGGTGCCCAAGTGCATTACGTCGAGGGTTGTACCGCTCCAATGTATTCAACCGAGAGTCTCCACTCGGCCGTGGTTGAGATTGTTGTTAAAAAGCACGCCCGCTGTCGGTACACGACGATCCAGAACTGGGCCAACAACATCTACAACCTCGTGACAAAACGGGCAGTCGCACGCGAAGGAGCGATGATGGAGTGGATCGACGGCAATCTAGGCAGCAGATTGACCATGAAATATCCGTCGGTCTATATGGTTGAGCCAGGCGCACGGGGTGAAATCCTCTCGATAGCGTTTTCCTCGGCGGGCCAGCATCAGGATGCCGGTGCCAAACTCGTGCACGCAGCCCCCAATACCTACGGCCGGATTGTCTCTAAGAGCATTTCCAAAAACGGTGGACGTTCTAGCTACCGCGGGCTCGTGCGAGTGGAGCCGGGGGCGAGAAAAAGCCGCTCCAGTGTTGTCTGCGATGCACTGATACTCGATGACAAAAGTCGCAGCGATACCTATCCGTATATTGAGATTGAGGAGCAGGATGTTACCATCGGCCACGAGGCTAGCGTATCGAAAATCGGCGAGGAGCAACTCTTCTACCTGAAAAGTCGTGGTCTCTCTGAAGCAGAGGCCAGCACGATGATTGTGGGGGGCTTCATAGAACCGTTGGTGAAGGAATTACCGATGGAATATGCGGTTGAAATGAATCGATTGATCGAACTGCAGATGGAAGGATCCGTGGGGTGAGCTAATTGGCATCACCAAAAACCATGAGTACAGCCACCGCGCGAGTTCCGACTGCCAGTTCTCTGTTTGACCGCGAGTCCCTTGAACAACTGCTCTTTGCCAGTAAGTCTGCTACCGGTTCGTTGCCAACTTGGGTCGAAAAACGCCGGCGGACTGCGTTTGAACGACTCCAGTCATTGGGCATGCCAGGTCGTCAGGATGAAAATTGGATGCGCACTGATTTGCGACTTTTTAAGTCGCAGGCGTGGGGGCTGCGGCCCGCGACCGCCGTCAATGCACTGCTGCCAGAGGGGCTTCTCGCCACTGCGATTCCTGCCGGAGATACAACGGCGGAACCTTTTTTTGAAGAGACGCCGCAAGCCGTGGTAGCTCCCACGCTGGCTGGCAGAATGCTATCGCTTGACGGTCACGTCCGTCAGGTTTCGCTCGATCCAACACTCGCCCAGCAAGGGGTGCTCTTTGGTTCAGCTGAGCAATTGCTGGCAGATCACCCAGAGATTTTTGAGCCTCACTGGTTTTCTGTTATTGACTCAAGCGTCGACTGGTTTGCTGCGCTGCACGCGGCTTTTCATACGGCCAGTGCGGTGCTTTATGTGCCTGCCGGGCTACGGATTGCCGCACCGCTGCACGTGCTCTCTGCGATCAGCCCTGGTGGCGTTGATACCAGTCATGTGCTCGTTGTTCTCGGTGCAGACGCAGAGGCAACCGTGTTTACTGAAACCGCCGGGGGTGGTCCGGTCGGTTCGTTGGGGGGTTTTCATTGTGGTGGCACGGAGATTGTTGTTGGTCCACGGGCTTTGCTACGCATGGTAAACCTGCAAAACTGGAATACGGGAGTTTGGCACTTTGCGAGGCAGAAGGCTGTTGTCCACGAAGATGCCCGTCTGCAGTGGACGCTTGGGGCACTCGGTAGTCGGCTTTCGCAAGTGGCGCAGGACGTGGCCCTTGTCGGCCGTGGAGCGCATGCGCAGGTCAACGGTGTCATGTTTACCGAAGGACGGCAGCAACTCGTTTACAACACCCTGCAGCATCACGAGGCTCCGGAATGCCGCAGCGATCTGCTTTATAAAGGTGCGTTACAGGATCGTTCGCGACTGGTGTGGCGCGGGATGATCAAAGTCGACAAATGTGCACAAAAAACTGATGGATATCAACGCAATGACACGCTCATGCTTTCGCGTGAAGCTCGTGCCGACTCAATTCCAGGACTTGAAATTGAGGCTGACGACGTTCGTTGCACACACGGTGCCACCAGCGGTCGTGTTGATGACGAACAGATCTTTTATGCCCAATCCCGCGGCCTATCGGCCGACGAGGCCGCGCGTCTTGTGGTCGCGGGCTTCTTCCAGCAGGTTTTTGACCGCATCACAATCGTGCCGGTACGCGAGGCGCTTGCCCGGGCAATTAGCAGTCGTATTCGACGTGTGTCGTGACCTGCTTTTGGTGTTTCCAGAGGAGTGAATATGGCCGATTTTGTGCGAGTGGCTGCCGTCAGCGAACTGCCCGACCCCGGTAAACTATTCGTTGAAGTCGATGATGAGATGGTGGCACTGTTTCACGTCGAAGGCTCTTTTTATGCCATCGATGATGTCTGCACGCACGACAGTGGTCCGCTCGTAGATGGTGAGCTCAATGGTTTCAAAATTGCTTGTCCTCGCCACGGAGCAAAATTTGATATTCGTACAGGTTCTGCACTCACCATGCCGGCCGTACGGAGCACGCGTGCCCACGATGTTAAGGTGGAGAATGGCAGCGTGTGGGTACGGCTACGAGCAGTTGGAGTTTTCGACGGTCCGATCAGCCACGCTGGTGCTGGTGCGCATGGGTTCGAAGTCACGCGCAGCAAAATGCTTACAGATGTCGCCGATTCATCAATGCCGACTGCTGCCTTGCAAACTGTTGCCGTGTCGGCGGCTGATTCCGTCCCGGCTTCGTCACTTGTGCTCTGCGAAGATGCTGTAAGGGAGATGCTCAAGGAAGTAAAAGATCCGGAATTATTTGTCAACATAGTCGACCTAGGTTTGATTTACGGCGTCACGCTCTCGCCAACGCTTGATGCTCCGGGTAAACAGCAAGTGGTCATCGCAATGACAATGACAAGTCCGGCCTGTCCAGCAGGTCCGCAGCTTATTGCCGACACAAAGCGAGCCGTTGGAGCGCACGGCGATGTGTCGGCAGTGGAGGTGCGGATTGTGATGGATCCTCCGTGGACACCCGATCGGATGACAGATGCGGCTCGCGATCAGCTCGGTATTTTCTAGTAGTCTTTTGGCGAGCAGATCACTCAAGCAGACAGCGCTCCCCCGAGGGCGGAGGCAATCTACCGTCGCGAGGCTTCTGTGCGGATAGTTCTCTACGAATGGTGTTGTTCTGGCGGGTTGCACACTACAGGCATAGAGAAGAGCCTGAGAGATGTTCAGGGGGGTTCGTCGGCAATCGTTGGAGGGCACACCCAGAGAATCGCGACAGAGGGCCGTGCAATGCTTGAGTCTCTTGCTCACGATGCGACGAGGGATGCATCGCTTGATATAACCGTGCTCTTGGATGAACGCCGGGATCCTGTTGGTCGTGCGCTCTCATTGCCTGCATGCGTGCGGGTGAGAAAGGTCTTGGTTGGCACTGAAATCGAAACGCTTTGTGCAGAGGCCGTGCAGGCTGACTGGACGCTGATTGTTGCGCCGGAAACAGCGGGCATCCTGCTGTCGCGCGTGGCTGCTGTGCGGCATGCTGGTGGTCGTGTGGCTGCACCCAGTGAGAAATTTATTGCCCTCGCTACTGACAAACAGGCAACGGTATTAGCGCTGGCTGCTGCCGGGGTGCCCGTGCCCGCCGGTTGCGTGCTTGATGCAACCGAGCCGCTGCCGACAGGATTTTATCTGCCAGCAGTGCGCAAGGCTCGTGCAAGCGTTGGTTGCGATGGCCTATCGATCGCTCGATCCGCCCTGCCCACATCCACGGCCAAGCAAGAGTCGCAACGGGTTGAGGCGTTCATCGAGGGAGTGGCCGTGGGAGTATCTTGCCTGTGCGGTCCGGAGAGTGTTGTGCTTCTGCCACCGGTGCTCCAGCGATTCTCGACCGAAGATGCATTCGACTATCTCGGCGGCGAGGTACCGATTGCCGAGCAGTTACGTTCTCGCGCAGAAGATCTGGCCCGCCGCGCAATTGCTGGTCTAGCTGTTTGCGCACAGGCCGGCGTTGCAAAGCCTATGCAGCAAGCTCCGGTTGTTTCTGGATGGGTAGGAGTCGATATGATTCTTGGGAGACGTGACGATGGCAGTGGAGACAGAGTGCTGGAAGTAAATCCCCGCTTGACAACATCCTTCGTCGGTCTCCGCCATCTATTGAGCAAGAGCCTCGTGCGAGCGATTCTTGATCGTGCGGATGGGCAAGTTGCCACACTTAGAATGGTTGATAGAGCCGACCAGAGCATCGAATTCGATAAGGATGGAGCAGTGCGTTTCGACAATGCAACCACTGAATAAAAACGGAATCATTGAAATCCCTCAGCCTCCTTCGATGGCAAAACCTCGATCGGCTCATCCTCTTTCGATGAGCACGGATCTGATCGCCCTTGATATTGGCGGTGCCAATATCAAGGCAGCAGATGGCCTCGGATGGGTTGAGAGCGAGTCTTTTGAACTCTGGCGTCATTTCCAAAAACTGCCAGCAGTGATCGAGCATTTCTTAAGCGATGCTCGACCACGGCGAGTGGTTGCTACTATGACCGGCGAAATCGCCGACTGCTATCAATCCCGTCAGGCTGGGGTTCAACACATCATCACTTCTCTGCAAAGTGCTGTGCACGCATTTGATAGAGATGCCGAACCAGAAATCTATCTGGTGGATGGTTCGATAGTTTCGCCAAAAGTTGCTCTGGGTTGCCCACTCCATGCCGCTGGCTGCAACTGGCATGCCGTCGCGCGACTGGCGGCCTCCTACTGTCAAACAGACAAGGCGTTTCTCATCGATATCGGCTCGACAACAACCGACATCGTTGCCATTCTTAACCATACCCCTGCCCCGCTTGCCTGCAATGATCTAGGGCGCATGAGTGTCGGCGAACTTGTTTACACGGGGATCGAACGCACGCCGATTGCCGCCATTGTTCGATCACTTCCTCTGCACGGATCGCTGCACCCGGTGGCAAGTGAACTCTTTGCCCAATCCCGCGACGTCTGGTTATTACTGGGGGAACTCGACGAGCAGCCGATTGCCAATGAAACAGCTGACGGTGGGCCAGTCACACGAGAAGCAGCGCGTGTGCGAATGGCTCGCATGTTGCTTGCCGATCCAGACGATGTCTCGATCGACCAGGCAGCA
>Ga0114969_10003641_pt1 | contig 12356 bp, 9 predicted proteins | sample M_130807_MF_Meta_FD_87316 | JGI IMG/M metagenome (GOLD analysis project Ga0114969, IMG submission 87316) | Freshwater microbial communities from Lake Montjoie, Canada to study carbon cycling - M_130807_MF_MetaG | ecosystem: Environmental > Aquatic > Freshwater > Lake | place: Lake Montjoie...
CAGGTTCCAGCCGTTTTCAGTGGCAATAATACCGACGTCTTTCCCCTGTGCTTCGGCACACTCGCGGGTACAGCCGGAAACGCCGAACTTCATTTTGTGCGGGGTGCGGATACCTTTGTAGCGGTGTTCAAGCTGCACGCCGAAGCCGACGCTATCGCCGACGCCGAAACGGCACCAGGTGCTGCCGACGCAGGTTTTCGCCATACGCAGCGCTTTGGCATAGGCGTGACCGGTTTCGAAACCGGCGGCGATCAGCCTGTTCCAGATGGCCGGTAGATCGTCCTTCTGCGCGCCGAACATGCCGATACGCATTGAACCGGTCATCTTGGTGTACAGGTTATAGTCTTTAGCGATCTGGCCGACGGCGATCAGACCTTCCGGCGTGATTTCACCACCGGCAGAGCGTGGGATCACCGAATAAGTGCCATCTTTCTGGATGTTGCCCAGGAAGTTATCGTTGGTGTCTTGCAGCGGCGTGTGCTGCGGCTTGAGCACATACTCGTTCCAGCAGGACGCCAGCAGCGAACCGACGGTGGGTTTACACACTTCGCAGCCGTAGCCTTTGCCGTATTTTGCCAGCAGCTCCGCAAAGGTTGTAATACCTTCGACACGGATCAGGTGGTACAGCTCCTGGCGCGAATAGGCAAAGTGCTCGCACAGGTGGTTATTCACCTCGATGCCCTGTTTGCTCAGCTCGGCGTTCAGCACCTGGGTGATCAGCGGAACGCAGCCGCCGCAGCCGGTTCCGGCTTTGGTTTCAGACTTGATGGCCGCCACGGTGTGGCAACCCAGATTCACCGCTTTGATAATGTCGCCTTTAGTGACGTCAAAGCAGGAACAGATCTGTGCGGTTTCCGGCAGCGAATCGACACCGATCGCCGGTTTGCTGCCCGCATGGGCTGGTAAGATAAGGCTGTCCGGGTTTTCCGGCAGTTCGATGTTGTTCAGCGCCAGTTGCAGCAGGTTGCCGTAGTCGCTGGTATCCCCGACCAAGACCGCGCCGAGCAGGGTTTTGTTATCTGCGCTGACCACCAGACGTTTGTAGACCTCTTTGCTCTCGTCCAGATAGACGTAGCTGCGTGCGCCAGCGGTACGCGCATGGGCATCACCTATCCCGCCGACGTCGACGCCCAGCAGTTTCAACTTGGCGCTCATGTCTGCGCCCTGGAAGGCGTTCTCGCGGCTTAGCAGATGATCGGCAGTGACCTGCGCCATCTTGTAACCCGGAGCGACCAGGCCGAAGGTACGCTCGCGCCATGAGGCACATTCCCCGATGGCGTAGACATCCGGATCGGAGGTCTGGCAGCTATCGTTAATCGCAATGCCGCCGCGCGGAGCCGTTGCCAGCCCACACTGGTGCGCCAGTTTGTCCTGCGGGCGGATGCCGGTGGAGAATACGATGAAATCGACTTGCAGCTCGCTGCCGTCGGCAAAGTGCATGGTTTTGCGCGCGCTCTGCCCACCGTTAACGATCTCGGTGGTGTTTTTGCCGGTATGAACTTTAACGCCCATACGCTCGATCTTGCGGCGCAGTTGGTCGCCACCCATCGGATCGAGCTGTTCGGCCATCAGCATCGGGGCGAATTCGATCACGTGAGTTTCCACGCCCAGGCTTTTCAGGGCTCCAGCGGCTTCCAAACCGAGCAGGCCACCACCGACTACCGCGCCGCGTTTGCTACGGCGTGCGCAGGACTCGATGGCGTTCAAATCTTCAATGGTGCGGTAAACGAAGCAATCCTGGCTTTCGGAACCTTTGATCGGCGGGATCCACGGGTAGGAACCGGTGGCCATGACCAGTTTGTCGTAATACACCGTGCGGCCGGTGTTGGAGTGGATCACTTTCTCCGCCCGGTTAATGGTGATGGCGCGTTCGCCCACCAGCACTTTCACGCCCTGTTTTTCGTAAAAGCCTTAGCGCACCAGCGAAAGTTCTTCGGCAGTATGGTGAGAAAAGTAGGAGGAGAGATGTACGCGATCGTAGGCGATACGGGGTTCTTCACAAAAGATGGTAATTTCAAACTGATCTTTGTCTGCCTTCTCCAGCAGATCTTCGATAAATCGGTGGCCGACCATGCCGTTGCCGATGACAGCGAGTTTAACTCTGCTCATTGTTGCCTCAAAAATTCTGATTTCCTAGGCGTACCTTATTCCTCCCTGACATCGATTTATTGATACAAATCAATTCGCCTTTCATATACCTCTAATGTGTTATATGTATGATTTTTATAAATATTTGTTAAGTTGTTGTTTTTATTCAACTTTAGCTGAATCGAGCCAGTTAATGACGGAGTGAGTAATTTGCTAACCGCTGGTGAGGTTATAAACATTCCGCCGCTTTGTCAGCCACAACCGGCACCCGTATGATGAAGAGAACGTTTGGCTGAATAGAGGTGACAAGGTGGCAAATCATCCCGTGAAGTTTATCGATAACCTGCGCCTGAGTGGGCAGGAAGGGTTATGGCAACTGGCGTTTGAGCAGGGGCGTATTACTCATATCATTCCGCAACCGAGTGGGTTGCAGCGGCGCAGTGATGCTCTGGATGCTGAGAGCGGTTTGGCACTGCCCGCGTTTGTCGAACCGCATATTCATCTGGATACCACCCAAACCGCCGGGCAGCCCGCCTGGAATCAGTCCGGCACCTTGTTTGAAGGTATTGAGCGCTGGGCCGAGCGCAAGGCGCTGCTGACCCACGAAGACGTGAAGCAGCGTGCCTGGCAGACGCTGAAATGGCAGATCGCCAACGGCGTGCAGTATGTGCGTACTCACGTTGATGTTTCCGATCCTACCTTGACCGCACTGCGCGCCATGCTGGAAGTGAAACAGGAAGTCGCGCCTTGGGTGACGCTGCAAATTGTGGCGTTCCCACAGGAAGGGATCCTGTCTTATCCCAACGGCGAAGCGCTGTTGGAAGAGGCGTTGCGTCTGGGGGCCGATGTGGTTGGGGCGATCCCGCATTTTGAATTCACCCGCGAATATGGCGTGGAGTCACTGCATAAGGCCTTCGCTTTGGCGCAGAAGTACGACCGGCTGGTGGATGTGCATTGCGATGAGATCGACGATGAACAATCGCGCTTTGTCGAAACCGTGGCCGCATTGGCGCTGAAGCTGGAAATGGGCAGCAAGGTTACCGCCAGCCATACCACGGCGATGCACTCCTACAACGGGGCTTACACCTCGCGTCTGTTCCGCCTGCTGAAGATGTCTGGGATTAACTTTGTTGCCAATCCGCTGGTGAATATTCATCTGCAAGGGCGCTTCGATACTTACCCTAAACGGCGTGGGATTACGCGGGTGAAAGAGATGCTGGAGGCGGGCATCAACGTCTGCTTTGGTCATGATGACGTGTTTGATCCCTGGTATCCGCTCGGCACCGCCAATATGTTACAGGTGCTGCATATGGGGCTGCACGTTTGCCAACTGATGGGTTACGGCCAGATTAACGATGGGTTGAAGCTGATCACCACTCACAGCGCGCGGACCATGCATTTGCAGGATTACGGCCTGAATGTGGGTAACAGCGCCAACTTGGTGATCCTGCCTGCGGAAAGCGGCTTTGACGCGGTACGCCGCCAAACGCCGGTGCGTTATTCCATTCGCCACGGCGCGGTGATTGCCGAGACCCAACCGGCAACCACTACGCTGTATCTGCAAGATGAGGAAAGGGTAGATTTTCGGCGCTAGACGGAGTGAGGGGCTTGAGTTCGGTAATTTTCCCCTCTCCCCGAAGGAGAGGGTGATCTTTGCCGATCAGTGCGTTGCATGCCCATGGCTGCGGTGTTTGGTGACAAAACCGAGCAGCAGACACATCACAAACACCGCCAGATACAGGCCGTTAGCGGCGGTCAGCGCCGCATGTGCGCCGCCTTTGGCCACCAGCGGGCCGGTCACCACAAAGGTCAGCATGGTGCCGATAGTGCCGCAGGTCAGGATAAAGTTGACCAGTTTCGGTGAGGAAACTTTAGTTTGCAGCGAGCCAAGGGTGATCAGCGTGGTGTAAATAGCGCTGGAAACGAAGCCCAAAGCCATAATGAAGTAGCTCAGGTGCTGCGGATTATCACTGCTGACAAACAGGTACATGGCACCGGTGGCCAACGCCGCCAGCACGGTCACGATGCGTTGCAGATCAAAGAAGCGCAGGATAAAGCTGAACACCCACATGCCGATCATATAGGACGTCCAGAAATCGCTCACCAGCTTACCCGCCTGACTGATATCCATGCCGAAGGATTTGGTGGCGTATTCCGGTACCCACTGGATAAAGCCCAGTTGGCCAAGGATATAGCACAGTGCGGCGATCGACAGGAACAGCACGCCGATACCCCATTTCTCTTTCACGACCGGTTCCGCGCTTTCCTGCCCTTTGTTGCCCAGCACCGGGAACTCAGAGCACAGGGTTAACACGAAGATCGCAACGTACAGCAGGCCAATGCAGGCATAAACCCAATACCAGCCAATGCTGCGCGCCAGCAACATGGCGGCGACGATCGGGAAAATCATCCCGGCCATGCTGAAGAACGAATCGGTGAACAGCAGGCGTGAACCGCGCTGGCGGCCAGCGTACATATGGGTGATCAGGAAGGTGCCGATCGACATGGTAATCCCGCTGACCACGCCAAGCACAAACATGCACAGTGAGAACAGGGCCAGGCTTTTGCTGACCATCAGCCCGGCAACCGCCAGCAGCATCAGGACAAAACCAAACAGCAACTGACGTTTCAACGGGATGATTTCCATCAGCCAGGCATTGAGGAAGATCGAAATCAGAATACCGGCGTTAAGAAAGGTAAAGGTGTTACTCATGCTGGAAACTGGCAGATTGAAATATTCTGCAATGTTGCCCATCACCATCCCTGTGACGATCACTAAAGCTCCAGTCAGCGCGTAAGAAAAGAAGCTGATCCATGTTAGCCGGATGCGGTTGCTGTCATTCATTGTATAGGCCTGATTGATGGCTGTTTCGGTTGAGGGTTAATACTGGCATAAGGCCGCAGGGCTTTTCTGGAAAGACAGAAAAAGTCCCGTTCAGGCCACCAGGAAGCGGATCCTAGCATAGCTAACGGGAGTTTTTGTGATGACTGTCTGTTTTTTGATGCAAGGGATGAAAGTTAAAAGATATCCCTGTGATCTAACCAGCGACTGGCACGATCGAATCACGGCGCACGATCATCGGCTCAAAGGTTACAGCAGGCGTGAGCGGATCGATCAACCGGTGAGTGGCATATTGTGCCATCTCGGTGATCGGGAAATGTACGCTGGTCAGGGCTGGGCGGACAAAAGGCGCACGTTCGCCGCTGTCATAGCAAATCAGCGCGATATCCTGTGGCACGCGCAGGTGGTGCTCATTGATCGCCAGCAGAGCACCGATGGCCATCTCTTCGTTACAGCAATAAATGGCGCTTGGCAGTATTTCACGGCGCAGCAACTGGTCGGCACAGTCATAACCGCTTTTCAGATCGTAAACCCCTGCCAAGCAATCCACCGGTGGTAGATTGGCGGCCTGCATGGCGTTAAGGAAACCCTGTAGCCGCAATTGGCTGGAGGCGCGCTGCGGTGGGCCGCTGATGCAGGCGATGCGCCGATGACCGGCATCGATCAGTTCTTGTGTGGCCATCTGGCTGGCGCGTACGTGATCAAAGGTAATACAGCGATCTTCCAAGCCCGGCACCAGATGATCCAGCAACACAAAATGGCGCTGTTCTGCGGCTAACTGGCGGAGTTGATCGTCAGAAAGAAAACGTACGTGCAGGATCACGCCGTCGCAGCGCAGGTTGAACAGGCGTTGAATCGCCAGCAGTTCGTTCTCTGCGCTGTTACGGCCCTGTGTGACCAGCAGCTGTTTACCCTGTGATTCTGCCTCGGTTTGCACAAAATCCATCAGCGCACCAAAAAAACCACCGCGGTAAGAGGTGGTGACCAGGCCCAGCGTGTTGCTGTGGCTGGAGGCCAGCGCTCTGGCCGCCGGGTTGGGGGTGTAACCTAGTGCGGCCACGGCTTTGGCCACTTTCTCACGGGTGAGGGGTTTAACGTTGCTGTCACCATTGACCACGCGCGACACGGTGGCACGAGATACTCCGGCTAACGCTGCGACATCTTCCAGTGTCACCATTATTCTGCTCCTGATTACGTATCCCCCCTTGGTTTTTCAAGCTTCAGCGTTGTGAGCTATGTTGGCTCGTCTTCTCAGCGTGGTGTACGACATGTTATTTAAACGGCGGCAAATAGGCCTAATGTTTGTCAGTTAAGGCTAACCAGTTCCCTCTCCCACAGGGAGAGGGGGCGATGCCTTGAGCCATTGATGCATGATTATGCTGCTTTGCGCTCAACTGACCAGCATTAGGCAAATAGGCCTGGTTTGCCTCCAGCACCTCGTCTAACAGCGGTTGGGCAATCTGGGCATTGGCTATCAATGGGTTGGTCACCAGCGCCAGCAACGCACTGCGGCGATCGCCATGTACGGCGGCTTCGATCGTCAGGCGTTCGTAGGTTTTGACCTGTTGGGTCAGCGCGTGCATTGATTCCGATAGCCTGCCGAAAGCGAGCGGGTGCGCGCCCTGAGCGTCGACGATGCAGTTGGTTTCTATCACAGCATCGTCCGGTAAACCGCGAATAGCGCCACGGTTTGCGGTATTTACGACTAATTGCGTACCGAGATTATTATGAATAGCACGAATTAGCTCCAGCGCGACCTCTGAATAAAACGATCCGCCACGGAAGCTGAGCTGCTCGGGTTTGCTGTCCAGATGCGGGTCGGCATACAGTTCGAACAGCTCTTTCTCCACTTTCATCACCTGCTCGGCACGGGTGCCGTGCTCGGTGGCCGCAGCCGTTTCCTCTGCCAGCATCTGCTGAGTCTGGTAGAAATAACGATGATAAGGGCAGGGAATGGCGCCCACCGCCCGCAGGAATTCCGGCGGCCACGGCTCTTCTTTGATGTTGTTCATGGTTAACGTCGCGCCGTCACACAGCATATCGATCACGTCAGCTGTGACGTTCTGGCCGTTGTGCAGCACCTGGTGCACCCAGACCATGTGGTTGAGCCCGGCAAACTGCAGCTGCACCTGGTCGTAAGGGGCTTGCAGCATATTGGCAATCATATGGTGCATGCTGATAGGCACGTTGCACAGGCCGATGATTTTCGCTTGGGTATAACGCGAAACCGCTTCGGTGACGATGCCCGCCGGGTTGGTGAAGTTGATGATCCAGGCACTCGGTGCCAACTGTTCCACCTTACGCGCGATGTTCAACATCACCGGGATGGTGCGCAGTGCTTTGGCAAAACCGCCGATGCCGGTGGTTTCCTGGCCAATTAACCGGTATTTAAGGCCCAAGCGCTCATCGGCGGCACGTGCCGGTAGCTGCCCGACGCGCAGTTGGGTCAGCACAAATTTGGCACCGCGAATGGCCTCGTCCAGATCGAAATGCACGCTGACTTTCACCTGTTCCAAACCGTTGCGTGCCAGCATACGCCGGGTCAAGGCGGCAATGATCGCCACTTTTTCGCGGCCGGGGTCGACGTCTACCAACGCCAGTTCGGTGACGGGGAGTTCTTCAATGCGCTGGATCAGCCCTTCTACCAGTTCCGGCGTGTAGCTGCTGCCACCGCCGATGATGGCTATTTTTAACGAACTCATGAACGGGCCTCCTGCTGTGCCTGACGGCGGTAAAGTTCAATCATATCGCCTGCCAAATCCTGAATGACCATCGCGTTCATCAGGTGATCCTGCGCATGCACGGTGATCAGGTTGATCGGCAGTTTGCCGCAGCCTTCGTCCAGCCCGATAAGCTGGGTTTGGATATGGTGTGCGTGTTTCACCGCCTGCAGTGATTCGGCCATATGTTCAGCCGAGGCGGCGAAATCACCGGCTCGCGCCTGTTGCAACGCCATCAGCGCGCTGCTGCGGGCGCTGCCGGCGAATACCAGCAGTTCCATGATGGTGCTTTCAAAATCCGGGCTGATATCAGCCATCCGTTCTGTCACGTCAATTCTCCTGTTACTGCGCGGCAACGGTATCGGCGGCTTCGCGCTCTGCGTCGGCCTGTTGCTGTTCTTGCGCCAATAATTGTTTTTCATACACTTTGAAGAATGGCAGCCAGATCGCCAGATCGATCACCATCAAAACCAGCACCAGTAACGCGGCGCGGACATCCCAGGAGGCAGAAATCATCGCTCCCAGCGGTGCCGGAGCGGTCCAGGGGGCCATGGCCACCATTTTTTCCACCAGATCCCAGTTCAGCGCGAAGTAAGCCAGCGTAGCGTTGACCATCGGGACGACGATCAGCGGGATAAACAGCGTGGGGTTCATCACCACTGGCGAACCGAACAGTAAAGGTTCGTTGATGTTAAAGGCTGCGGGCACCACGCTCAGCTTGCCGATGGTGCGCAGATGAACAGATCGGCTGCGCATATACAGGAAGGCCAGCACCAGCGTAGAGCCGGAACCGCCGATGCAGACATAGAACGACCAGAATGGCGCAGTGAGGGTTTGCGTGCTGGCCGCACCCTGCGCCACCAGAGCGGCGTTGGTCGCCAGGTTGGCCATAAAGATCGGGTTGAGCAGGCCGGTCACGATGTTGTCACCGTGGATACCTGCAAACCACAGCAGGTTGGCGATCAGCACCGCCAGCAGAATGGCTGGCAGGGTATCACCGGCAGAAATCAGCGGCTGGAACAGGTGCATGATGGCATCAGGCAGCAGGAGCTGGAATTCACTCTGCATCAGAAGGCTGATGGGATACACCGTCAGCAGAATGCCCACCACCGGATACAGCAACTCGAACGAGCGGGCAATCGCCGGTGGTACCTGTTCCGGCATGCGGATGGTGATGTGGTATTTCTTCAGCAGGCGGATCAGTTCGACCGACCAGATCGCGCAGATCAGGGCGGTAAACACCCCCTGGCCACCGAGAAAATCGAGCGACATCTTGTTATCAACCTGTGGTGCAGCGGCCAGCAGAAATGCCATTAGCGACAGTAATCCAGCGGTCAGGGCATCCAAACCGTAATGCTTGGCCAGGCTGTAGGCGGTGCCAATGGCAACAAATACGCTCATCAGGCCCATGGTCATGAAGAACGGCATGGTGATGGTGTTCCAGTGGGTTTTGGCAAAACCCAGCCAGGCTTGCCCGAAACGGGAAGTGGTAGTGGCATCAAACGGCGGGTTGGCGACGATCAGCATAATACTGCCGACAATCAGGAACGGCATGGCGGAAATAAAACCATCGCGGATGGCAATAATATGGCGCTGGCTGCCGATCCGGCCAGCTAACGGGGCGATATGGTTTTCCACCACGCGCATCAGGGAAGCGTAAAGGCTCATGATTCTCTCCGCAGAGTCAGGCAATCAGGCTGAGGGCTTTATCCAGTACCTTGTCACCACGCATAGTGCCGTAATCCATCATGTCGATGACGGCAACCGGCAGGCCGTGGGGTTCAGCGAGTTTGGTGAAGCGTGCCAGTTCATACTTCACCTGCGGCCCCAGCAGCACAACGCTGGCGGTGGGCAGTTCGGCCTCAAAATCGGCAGCCGGCACTGCGACGATCTCCACGTTCAGTTCACGTTTCTGCGCTTCGGTCTGCATGCGTTTGACCAGCATGCTGGTGGACATTCCTGCGGCACAGCACAGTACTATCTTCGTCATTTTTGCTCCCCCGTTATTATTATGGCTTTAAGCGCAAATGAGAGCGCTCTCATTTGCGCAGCCTAGCGAGATTGCAGAATCAAACCGGGAGTTAGGTCGCAAAATATGAGGAGGAGAGAAAACGGGTGAATAATGCGTGATCGGCTTGGCAAAAACGAGTACGGCGATCATACTGTCGGCAAGAAAAAACTAGTACCTGTAAGAAATATCCGGCAATTACTTAAATATTGGTAAATGGCTGGCGCTATCAGGGGTAGCTCTTTAGAATCAAAGCGCTTTTCCGTTGTTTGTCTCTCAGAGAAAGGACCCGTTCATGTTCAAACGTACTTTAGTGACCTTTGTTGCGCTGTGTTCCCTGACGGCAATGGCTCCCGCCGCACTGGCCGCCGGTGAAACTCACGTCATGCTGACCACCTCAGCAGGGAATATCGAATTAGCGCTCGACAGCCAGAAGGCTCCAGTTTCCACCAAAAACTTCATTGATTACGTGAACAGCGGTTATTACAACAACACCGTTTTCCACCGCGTGATCCCTGGCTTTATGGTTCAGGGCGGCGGTTTCACGGCGGATATGCAGCAGAAGTCCACCGGTGCTGCGATCAAAAACGAAGCTGATAACGGCTTGCGCAACCTGCGCGGCACTATTTCTATGGCGCGTACTGCCGATAAAGACAGCGCGACCAGCCAGTTCTTCCTCAACGTGGCGGATAATGCGTTCCTCGATCACGGCCAGCGTGACTTTGGCTATGCGGTATTCGGCAAAGTGGTGAAGGGGATGGACGTGGTGGATAAAATTTCCCAGGTGCCAACCAGCAACGTGGGGCCATATCAGAATGTGCCAAGCAAACCGATCGTGATCTTGTCGGCCAAAGTACTGCCATAAACCTGCCTACTCTTGTTGCTTGAAGCTGCAGCGCTGTTGGCTGCAACTCCGAGCATGTTGGATATGTGCCGGCCTCCGCCCAGGGGCTGGCGCGCTTTCTTCCTGTCGAAGCTTTGCCTGCATAACTGTTTTCTTCCCACCGGCATGTTTTAATCAGCGCCCATAACCAGACCCTTTTAGTTGGCATTTTCTGTTTGCCTTTGTTGTTTATGATGAGCTGCTGTTTATGTACGAATTTAACCAGGTTTTGCTGCTGTTACAGCAGATGTGTGTTTATCTTGTTATCGCCTATTTGTTAAGTAAGACGCCGCTGTTTATTCCGCTGACGCAGGTCACTATTCGCCTGCCACACAAGCTACTGTGCTACGTCATATTCTCCGTGTTCTGCATCATGGGTACTTATTTCGGCCTGCATATTCAGGATTCGATCGCCAATACCCGTGCGATCGGCGCCGTGCTGGGCGGATTGCTCGGGGGGCCTTCGGTTGGCTTCCTGGTCGGTTTGACCGGTGGTTTGCACCGTTACACGTTGGGGGGCATGACCGATGTGGCCTGCGCGGTGTCGACGGTGGCTGAAGGGCTGGTGGGCGGCATCGTACACAGCATCGCCATGCGGCGTGGGCGCATCGATTTGCTGTTCAACCCGCTATTTGTGGCAGGGATTACTTTGGTCACGGAAGTGCTGCAAATGGCCATCATTCTGGCAATTGCCCGGCCGTTCCCGGAAGCGGTGCGGCTGGTGGAACATATCGCTTTACCGATGTTGATCGCCAATACGCTCGGCGCGGCGATGTTTATGCAGATCCTGCTGGATCGGCGGGCGATGTTTGAGAAATACACCAGTGCATTCTCCACTAAGGCGTTGAAGATTGCCGAACGTACCGAAGGTATCCTGCGGCAAGGGTTCGATCAGGAAAACAGCATGAAGGTGGCGCGCGTCATTTATCAGGAACTGGGTATTGGCGCGGTGGCGATCACCGATCGTGACAAACTGTTGGCCTTTATCGGTATTGGCGACGACCACCACTTGCCGGGTACGCCGATCTCTTCGGTGCATTCCCACCGCGCCATCGATAATAACGAGGTGGTGTATGCCGATGGCAACGAGCTTTCCTACTGCTGTTCGATCAACGCCGGTTGCAAGCTGGGTTCGACGCTGGTGATCCCGCTGCGCGGTGAGAATCACCGGGTGATCGGTACTATCAAACTGTACGAACCGAAAACCAAGTTGTTCAGCACCATCAACCGCACGCTGGGGGAAGGGATCGCCAGCCTGCTGTCGGCACAAATCATGGCCGGGCAATATGAGCGGCACAAACAACTGTTGGCGCAGTCGGAGATCAAGCTGCTGCACGCGCAGGTGAACCCGCACTTCCTGTTTAATGCGTTGAATACGCTGGTGGCGGTGATCCGCCGCGACGGCGAGCGTGCCTGCGAACTGGTGCAGTACCTTTCCACCTTTTTCCGCAAAAACCTCAAACGCTCTGATGACGAAGTGAGCCTGGCGGATGAAATTGAGCATGTGAATGCCTATTTGCAGATAGAACAGGCGCGCTTTGCCGATCGGCTGGAAATTACCGTTTCCTTACCGGAAGAGCTGTTGGCGGTGAGGCTACCCGCTTTCTCGCTGCAACCGATTGTGGAAAATGCCATCAAGCACGGGACGTCACATCTGCTGGGGATTGGCCGGATCGACATCGGCGCACGGCGGGAAGGGGACAATCTGCTGTTGCAGGTGACCGATAATGCCGGGCTGTTCCGCCAGCAGGTAGGCGGTAGCGGGCTGGGGATGAATCTGGTGGATAGACGCATCCGCGTGCGCTACGGCGAAGG
>Ga0114969_10003642_pt1 | contig 12352 bp, 9 predicted proteins | sample M_130807_MF_Meta_FD_87316 | JGI IMG/M metagenome (GOLD analysis project Ga0114969, IMG submission 87316) | Freshwater microbial communities from Lake Montjoie, Canada to study carbon cycling - M_130807_MF_MetaG | ecosystem: Environmental > Aquatic > Freshwater > Lake | place: Lake Montjoie...
GATGGATCTGCGCGAACTCCTGCTTGCTCAACCGCTTCTTGACTTCGCCGCCGAGGAAAGACCCGATTGCGCCGATGGACTGGAGCGGTTTCTTGAACGCCTGCCCAATGGCCTTGAGCTGTTCGCCCGGCTGCTGCAGCCCTGAGAGCGCGATGAGGGCGCGCTGGATTTCGTTCGTGCCCTCGAAGATCAGGTTGATGCGCGCGTCGCGCATGGCCTGTTCGTAGGGGAACTCCTTGGAGTAGCCGATGCCGCCGGCGATCTGGAGCGCTTCGTTGGTGGCGCGGAAGACCAGTTCCGACGCGAACACTTTGCATGCCGCCGTCTCGAGCGAGAAGTCGATTCCGCCGCGGTCCACCATACCGGCCGTCACCATCCAGGCTGCATCCGAGGCGTACACGTCCACGGCGAGTGACGCAAACTTGCGTTGGATCATTTCGAATGATCCGATGGACCGGCCGAACTGCTCGCGCTGCTTGGCGTATGCGAGCGCGATTTCGAGAATGTGCTGGGCGCCTCGCGTGGACGCGGCGGCAAGGCCGAGCCGCCCGGAGTTGAGCACTTCGAGCGCGATCTTGAAGCCATGGCCAACGTCGCCGAGCCGATCTTCGATGGGGACGCGCACGTTGTCAAATGAAACGGAACGGGTGTCGCTCGCCTTGATGCCCATCTTCTGCTCGATCTTTCCGAGCGATACGCCCGCGGCGTGTGCGTCAACGATGAAGGCCGTCACGCGCTCCTTCGGCTTGCCGTCAATGACCGTTGGAACTTTTGCAAAGACGGTGAAGACGCCCGCGTAGCCGGCGTTGGAGATCCAGATCTTCTGGCCGTTGAGGACATAGTGCGTGCTGTCGGCGGAGAGCACGGCGTTTGTGCGCATGGCTTGGGCGTCAGAACCCGAGCCGGCTTCCGTGAGGCAGAACGCCGCGATGCGCTCGCCGGTGGCGCACTTGGTGAGCCACCGTTGCTTCTGATCTTCCGTGCCGAAAAGGTTGATGCCTTTGCAGCCGATGGATTCATGCGCGCCGAAGTAGACGGCGAGGGCCGGATCGGTGGCGCCGATTTCACCAAACACGCGATTGGTGACAATAGCACTCGCACCGAATCCGCCGTATGCCTCCGGAATGTTCAACCCCATGAGGCCGAGCTCGGCCATGCCCGCGCGCACGTCGTCAGGGAACTTGCCGTCGTGATCCTGCTTGGCGGTATCGATCTTTTCCTTCGCGAACGCGCGGAAGGAATCGAGAATGGCAGTCAGGCTCTCGAGCTCTTCTCCTTCCGGTGCCGGAAAGGGATGGAGCAGGTCTTCGCGCAGCTCACCGAGAAAGAGTCCGCGGGTGAATGAGCGATTGTGATCGGGATCGGCAAGATGCGCGGGCATGTTCAGCGTTCGAGTTGGAATCCGGGGTCAAGTGTAGGGCGATTTTTTGCATTTCCGACGATCCACCCGGTGAGGTACATCCACTGCGTCATGCGCGTGAGTTTCGGAAAGTTGATCCGGTCGGGATTGTCCCGCGCCGTGTGGTAGTCCTCGTGCAGGTTCGTCGAGTACATCAGGGCGGGGACGCCAGCGCGTGCGTAGGGCAGGTGGTCGCTGCGGAAATACCAGCCCTCCGTGTGCGTCGGGCGATCCCAGATGGAATCAAGAACGAACTTGCCGGTGCGATTGTTCGCCTCGATCGCCATGCTCACGAGCGAGTTGGAATTCCGGTGCGGCGGCTGCACGCCGAGGATGGAGGCCGTGTCCGGATGATTGCGGCCCATCATGTCGCCGTTGAGGACGGCGGCCATGCTCGAGAGCGGAACCACGGGATGCGCGGCATGCCAGAGCGAGCCGAGGAGGCCGCGCTCTTCCGAGCCGTGGAAGATGAAGAGCGCCGATCGCTTCGACGGTTGCTTGACCCACGAGCGGGCGATGGCGAGCAGTGCGACGCTGGTGCTGGCATTGTCGTCGGCGCCATTCCAGATGGAGTCGCCGGCCATGTCGAACCGCACGCCGTCGTGATCCTGGTGCGAGCTGAAGACGACGTATTCGTCGCGGAGCTTGGGATCGGTGCCGCGCACGACACCGATGATGTTCATAGACGGATAATCGAAGACTTCCGACTTGATGTGAATCTCGACACCCTGGCCGTCCTGGCGAAGCTGCGTGAGCATCGCCTTGTGGACCATGATGACTGGAACCGGACCTGCACCCGCGAGCTGACCGCGTCCGCCGCCGGTACCCGCTGCGCCCGCTGCACCGCCGCGGCCCTGCGGGTTGTTGGCTCGTCCGCCTGCTCCTGCGCCTGCGCCTGCGCCTGCGCCTGCTCCTGCGCCTGCTCCTGCGCCTGCTCCTGCGCCTGCTCCTGCGCCTCGGCCGCCCCGGCCGCCGCTTGGGTCTGCGGGCGTAGCAAAGCGGTTGGCGCCGCCCGGCACGGTATAGGTGCCGCGCGACTGGAGAATAGCGACGGCATCGAAGTTGGCTTCGCCGAGGTCGTCGGCAACGATGATCACCGCGGATGCGCCGCGGCGCGTCATAGCCGTGGCCTGCACGGTGAGGCCCTGACGCACCGCGCGGTATTCCGGCGTGTTGATAGTGGTACGCGTGCCTTCGGAGGTCGGCTTCAGCGTGATGACGGCGACTTTGCCACGCACATCAATGGTCGAATCGCTGCCGTCTCCAGCGAAAACCGTTGTGCCGAGTACGTCGCCGTCGGTGTTGGACGTTGGCGTGGCTTCGGCCCAGAGGGCGAACGGCTTGCCGGCGATGCGAATCGAGCTCGAGGCCGTTGCGATGCGCGAGCGGCGCATGTTGAACCACTGATACCAGGTGCCGTTTTCGCCCATCGGCTTGAGGCCGATCTTGGCGTACTGGTCGCCAACCCACATGGAAGCGCGCATCTCATCGAGGGTGCCCCCTTCGCGGCCGCGCATCGCGTCGCCCGCCATGGCGAACATGTCGGCCTTGATGTCGGCTTCCTTGATCAGATTGTACGCCGGCGGTGTGGGGATGCCGGACTGTGCCTGCGCGGGTGTCGAGAGAGCCGACCACGAACTGGCCGCCACGAGAACAGACTTGAGAAACTGCGAGTGGAGCCGACGCATAGGTGTGCTGGGGGAAAAGGTCATGGGGCTACGGAACCGGCTTGAATGTTGGATCGATGCCCGGCCGATCCTTGGAGTTGGCAACGATCCAGCCGGTCATAAACATCCACTGCGTCATCCGCGTGAGCTTCGGATAATTGATCCGTGATGGATCGTCGCGCGGCGTGTGATAGTCCGGGTGCAACGTCGTCGTGAAAAAGACCGACGGCACGCCAAGCTGCGCGTACGACGCGTGGTCGCTGCGGAAGTAGAAGCCTTCGATATGCGACGGACGGTCCCACGTAGAATCGATGACGAACTTGCCGGTGCGATTGTTCGCCTCGAAGGCCATTTGTACGAGCGCATCGGAGTTCCGGTGCGGAGGCTGTGAGCCGAGCAGCGATGCGGTGTCGGAGTGATTCCGGCCGATCATGTCACCGTTGAGCACGGCGACCATGTTGGCCAGCGGCACGACCGGGTGAGCGGCGTGCCAGCGTGAGCCGAGCAGGCCGCGTTCTTCTGCGCCATGAAAGATGAAGAGTGCCGACCGCTTGGCCGGCTGCTTTGCCCACGACCGTGCGATGGCGAAGAGTGCCACGCTGGTGCTGGCGTTGTCGTCGGCGCCATTCCAGATGGAATCACCGTCGATCGGGAAGCGCACCCCGTCGTGATCCTGGTGCGAGCTGAACACGACGTATTCGTCGCGCAGTTTTGGATCGGTACCGCGCACGATGCCGATGACGTTTACTTCCGGCGTGTCGAAGGTTTCTGATTTGATGTGAATCTCGATGCCCTGTCCATTCTGGCGCAACTGCGCGAGCATGGCACGATGCACGAGCAGCACGGGCACCGCCGTGCCAGCCTGACCACGGCCGCCACCGGGCGCGCCGGCAGGAGCGCCGCCACGGCCTCCCCGCTCGCCGCCGTTACCACCAATGCGACCGCTGAGCGCGGCCTCTGAGAAGCGAGGCGCTCCACCGGGAACGTTGTACGTGCCGCGCGACTGCAGGATTCCAACCGCGTCGAAGTTCGCCTCGCCGATGTCATCGGCCACAATGATGACCGCCGAGGCACCGCGTCGCATCATCGCGGCGCCCTGCACGGTGAGTCCCTGCCGAACGGCGCGGAACTCAGGTGTATTGATCGTCGAGCGGGTGCCTTCGGACGTCGGCTTGAGTGTGAGGACGGCCACATGGCCGCGCACATCGATCGTCGAATCGCTCCCGTCGCCGGCGAACACCGTGGTACCGATCACATCGCCGTCCGTGTTCGTGGTCGGCGTGGCCTCAGTCCAGAGCGCAAATGGCTTGCCCGCGATGCGCACCGTGCTTGCGGCCGTCGAGATGCGCGTGCGCCGCATGTTGAACCACTGGTACCAAGTGCCGTCCTCGCCGAAGGGCTTCACGCCGGCTTTGGTGAGTTGATCGACGGTGTAGATCGACGCGCGCATCTCGTCGAGCGTGCCCGACTCGCGGCCGCGCATCGCATCGCCGGCCATCACGTACATGTCGGCCTTGATCTCGGCTTCCTTGATGAGCGAGTAGACCGGCGGCGTGGAAATCGCCTGCCCACCGAGGACGAGCGGTAGCAGGAGTAGCGAACCGGCAATGGCAGCGAGTTTCATTGATCAGGCTCTGTTTGAGATGGCGTCTGTGATCGTGCGTGCGGCTTCGGCCGGGTTTCGCACCTGAAGGATGAGCTGGTCGTACGTCTCGTGGTCGAGCTCAACGACAATCGTGTTTTCCGGCTTATGTACGTCGAAGAACACCAACCGCCCTTCCTTGTAGAACGTGCCGGCGGTGATGACGCCGGGGAGACTGGAGCCGCCGAGCTTGACGCCGTTCCACCACCCCTTGGCGGCGGCGTCATCACTCTTGGCGCCGTTGATGTGCGAAAGGGGAATCTCGAGGCGGCTCTTCAGCGCCCACATCTTGTCCCATCCTTCGACTTCAAATACGACGCGATCGCCTTCAATACGAACGTCAACCATCAGGTCCGTCCCGCGGCGGAGGTAGATACCAGCGTCCAGAACTCGGACGCCTCCCCGAAAGCTGTACGTGCGAGCGCCCGTCCGGCGAGGGCTCCCATGAGGTTTCCGGTGCCGCTGTAGCCTCCGGCGGCCCAGACGCCCGGGCGCACCTCGCCGAGGACTGGCAGGCCGGTGGAGTTGTATGAAACGAGCGCGGCCCAGCGGTGCGTGATTGCGGCCGTGACCTTGAGCTTGTCGCGAAGGACGCCCGTCAGGTAATCCTGCACGAACGCCGCCGGCTCGCCCGCCGCCCCCCACTCGTCGTCCATGGCCTTGTCGCGCCCGCCGCCGAGGGCGAGCGTGCCGTCAGGGAGCTGCTGCCAGTAGTCGAAGCCATAGCGCGAGTAGACGGGGGACGGAATGTTCACCTCGCACGTGGGTGCGGTGGCAAGCATCTGGAGGCGCGTGGTGCGCACGGCAGAGGCGAGTTCCGGGAGGAGCCGCTCGAGATTGCCGTCAACCGCGACGAAGATCTGGTCGCAGGAGATTCTGCCGTCCGGGGTCTGGACGACGCCGTCACTGAAGTTCGTGGCCGTGGTTCGTGCGAAGAGTTGCGCGCCTTTTGCCTGTAGCGAAGCGGCCAGCGCACGGCACCGGGCGAGCGGATTGAAGGCGGCGTCGCCGGGAATCGAGAGGCCGCGGCCCATGGGGCCGTCGTATTCGTCGACCGGGAGCCCATCGGCGCGCATGGCGTCGCGTTGGCGCGCGCAGTCGACGAGCTCTTCGTCCGACTCGGCGATGCGCAATGAACCCGTGGTGCGCACCGTGCCCGGCGCCTGCAGCGCGATGCGCTGCATCTCATCGCGCGTGAGCTGCGTGATGCGTACCGCGCGTTCGCGACCCAGCGCGGACACGGCATCGTGATGAAAATCGGCAGTGCCGGAAAGCAAGAATCCACCGTTGCGGCCTGCCGCGCCTGCTGCGACGTCGGCGGCGTCAATGCCGACCACTGTGCGGCCCATGGTGCGAAGCTCGTCGATACACGAAAGGCCGGAGCCGCCGAGCCCGATGACGCAGGCGTCGGCTTTGACGTTTCGGTCCAGCGTGGGGAGGCCAATCCAATGGCCATCGTCCCACACGGGGGTGTTGGTGCGGTAGTCGGTAGAGGGTAACGACAAGGGACGTAGACAGTGTACGGTTTGCGGTTGACTGTAGCCGTCGAACTACGCTCTCAATATGGCCCCACGTGGCGAGCGTTGTTGCAGTTCAAAGGCTACGGCCCACCGTCTACCCTGTACGGTGTACCTTCGTTGTCGTTACTCACTACCGTCTACTGCAGTTACCGTACATTTGGACTGGCACCCAACCCACCGACCAATGCGCACTCTCGTACTGCTTGCCGCCCTCGCCACCTCCGCAGCCGCTCAGGGTGTCCAGGGTGACTACGTCGCGAAGAACTTCCGCTTCACCACCGGCGAAACGCTTCCCGAGGTGAAGATCCACTACACCACCCTTGGCACGCCGCGAAAGGACGCGCGCGGCGTAACCCGCAACGCGGTTCTGATCGGCCACGGGACGGGGGGAAATGGGCGCGGCACCTTTCTTGGCCGCGGGTGGGCCGGCGAACTCTACGGCGCTGGCCAGACGCTCGACACGACGAAGTACTTCATCGTGCTTCCGGACGGACTCGGGCACGGCGCGTCGTCCAAGCCGAGTGATGGGCTGAAAGCCAAGTTCCCGAAGTACACGTATGACGACATGGTGAAGGCGGAGTACCTCATGCTGACCGAGGGGCTTGGCGTGAACCACCTGCGCATCGTCATGGGCACGTCGATGGGATGCATGCACTCATGGGTGTTTCTGTACACCTATCCCGATTTCATGGATGGCGCGGTGCCGCTCGCCTGCGCGCCGACGCCGCTCGTGGGTCGCAACCGGATGATTCGCACCGCGATCATGGATGCACTGCGAAACGATCCCGAATACAAGAACGGCGACTACACAGGGCCGCTCAAGGGCATGCAGGCGGCGCAGGGCTTCCTGTGGGTGATGGGCACGGCGCCGCTGAACAACCACAAGCAGGCGCCTACCCGTGACTCAGCCGACGCCGTAATTCGCGGGGTGGTTGCGCGCGGCGCAGCGTCGACCGACCCGAACAACATGATCTGGTATTTCGACGCCTCGCGCGACTACAACCCGTCGCAGCACCTCGGCCAGATCAAAGCGCCGATCCTCCACATCAACTCGGCGGACGATTTCGTGAATCCGCCGGAGCTCGCAAACGTGGAGCCGTACACGTCGAAGCTGAAGAATGCGAAGTTCGTGCTGATTCCGATTTCGGACCAGACGCGAGGGCACGGGACGCACTCGTTGCCCGCGATCTGGGGGTCGTACTTTCGAGACTTCGTGAACGGACTACCGGAGCGGTAAACGGTAGAGGGTAACCACCACTTCCGTAGACCGTGAACCGTTGACGGTGCACGGTAGCCGTTGAACGACGAGCGCGTTGTTGCAGTTCCGCGGCTACGGCGTACGGCACACCGTCTACAGTCAACGGGTGTGGTTCCTACTCGCTACGGTCTACCGTTGCGCAGATAGGCCGTCGTTTCGGAACACCTTCCCGCCCTTCATCACGAAACTCACCCGGCGCACGCTGGTGATATCGGCAATCGGATCGCCGTCCACGGCGATAATGTCCGCCTCATAGCCCGCCGCAATCGATCCGATCCGCGCGCCGAGCCCCATCGACTCAGCGGTGACAGATGAAGCGGACATGATCACATGCATCGGGCTTTCGCCCGATTTCTGCACGCGGCACACCATGTCCTCCGCGTTCCGGCCATGCGCGCCCGCAACGGCGTCCGTGCCGTACGTGACCTTCAGTCCCTTGGTGGCGAGCGCGCGCTTGATCACATCGGGTGCCAACGGAAGTGCCTTTTCCATCGCCGCAAATCCTTCGGCATTGTAGTTGCCGATGCCGTCGTACTTGGCACGATTGTCGAGATAGTTGCTTAGCACGAGCGTGCACTGCGGCTGGAAGTACGCACCGTGCGACGCCATCATGTCGAGCGCTTCCTGGTCCACGAACATGCCGTGCGTCATTTCGGTGCATCCGCCCTTGGCGCTCGCCTTCACGGATTCCTTTGAGTGCGCATGAATCAGCGTGCGCAGCCCCACTGCCTTGGCTTCGCTGCAGACGGCGGCGATCTGTTCGTCGGTAAGCGTCTGTGAGCCGCCGTCGCGAATGCTGGCCGACGCGAAAAGCTTGATCAGATCAGCGCCTTGTGCTTTTCGCTCGCGTACGAGTGCCCGGAGGGTGTCCGGGCTGCCGCGCTGCAGCGCGACGAGCGACGTGATGATCCGCGGACCGGGAAGGCCCTGCGTCTCGATCCATTCGCGCAGATCCTTGTCCTCAGGCGATCCGGGACTCTGAAACGTCGAGAAGCCGGCCATCAGCGTCGCGGACGCATTCGCAGCCGCCGCGAGAATCGATTGAATCGGTGTATCGCCATCGAGTCCGGTGTGGTAGCGGCCCTGCCGGTTAAAATACCAAGTGAGGTGCGAGTGCCCGTCAATCAACCCGGGCATCACCGTGCGGGCGCCGAGGTCAATCACGCGCGCACCGGCCGGCACCGCGCCTCGGGCACCGACCCTCGCGATCTTTCCGCCGGTCACGACGATGTCGCCATTCGCGATCGTCGCGCCGCGGCCGTCAATGATCTTTGCCGCGCGAATCACCGTGGTGACTTCCTGGGCGCGCGAAGGCGAGCCGGCAAGGAACAGCGCGACGAGTGTCGCAGCGACGGAACGAATCGGCGTCATGAGTAGCATCCTGTAATGAAATCCGTGGGGCAACCACTGAAAAGTTACGCTGTTTGTCGCGGGGCGGCACGATAGAAATCGCGCGGACGCCTAGGTGCGTACTTACGCGCGCGACACGGCCGTTGCTGCTTCGGCGAGCCCCTCACCGCCACGATACCCCTCCATCGACACCGCGCGCTCAGCGCGAAGCCCTTCGCGGATTCCAGACACCGTCAGCGATGCGGTGCGCGCCAGTAGCGATTCGACGCGGGCACGCGCGACCGGAATCCGACGTGCATCGCGGCGGAGAGGAAAGCTGTCGCGGCGCCCGCCGGAAAAAAAGACGCTCTCCGGATCAATGAACCGCTCGTAGAAGAGACCGCTTGTCAGGGCCACGGCAAAAAACACCCACGACATTTCCCAAGTGCGGAAGTACGTGCGCCGATCGGCCTGTGCGCGCAGCAGTGCAAACACGGCGACGATGACGACGAGGCCGAGCAGCTCGGACATGGGTCTGAGAGCGGCGAGGTAGAGGTTTGGCGAACACGTCATCGACCGGACATCTCAGTGCGGCCAGTGGCCGCGATCACGCTCATCGGTCGACGAGCAGGGCAGGAGAGAGAGCGCCGAGCGATTTGTTGACGCCGGTCACGATGCGGCGATGGTAGTCCATTTGGCCCAGGTGGTAGCCGAGGTGCACGGCCAGATGGCCGATAAACCGACCTGTGGGCAGCCGTACACGGGCGACTTCGACCGGAAAGGGTTTTTCGAGTTCCGAGTCGTCGAGGGTGGCAAGCGCGCGAGTGACTTGGTTGGCCGCCGCCTCGATCTGCTTCACCAGCTCATCGCGGTCAATGCCACGCAGGCTGAACTCGGCGTCGCGGTCGCGCACGTAACCACTATCGCCGAGCATCGCGCCGATGAAGAATCTCAGATTGCCGGCGATGTGCAGCGCCAGCGTTCCGGCTGAGTTCGGGAGGCCGGCCGGTAGCGCCCAGATGGACGCGGTATCGGGGTAGGCCAGCAGTTGGTCGCGTACTGTCGCAAGCTCACGACCGAACAGACGCGCATAGTCGCCCTGAACGCTCATTTGGATGGCTCCATTCGTTGCACTGGCAAGATAACGTCCGGCTGGCGGCTGAGCGAGGCCGGTCATATCATCCCGCGACAGCCGATTTGACTGTGGAAACCGCTGAAACTGACAAAGGACTCAGGCTCATGAATCGTTCAATCCGGTACGCCGCCCTTTCGTTCGCCGGCGTTGTATTGATGGCGGCGACGATCGAAGATCCGCCGCTCCGCGGGTACACCGCTGAGTCGAGCAAGGCGCAGCGGGAGTGGGAAGGGAAGTTCCGGGCGATTCCGGAACCGAGTCGCATCCGTGAATCACTCCGTATCCTCTCGGCGCGGCCCAACCACCTGGGCTCGCCGTACCAGAAGGAAAACGCGACGCGCGTGCGCGATTGGTTTCGGTCATATGGATGGCAGGCGGAGATCGAGGAGTACTCGGTACTCTTCCCTACGCCGAAGGAGCGCGTGCTCGAGATGGTGGCGCCGACGAAGTGCGTGGCGCGCAGCGACGAACCCGTGCTGAAGGAAGCCGCGACGTCGGGCCAGAAGACGGAGCAGCTGCCGACGTACAACTCGTACTCCGGTGACGGCGATGTCACCGCGCCGCTCGTGTACGTGAACTATGGCACGCCGGCAGACTACGACGAGCTGGACAAGCGCGGCATTTCCGTGCGCGGCGCGATTGTGATTGCGCGCTACGGTGGCAGCTGGCGCGGCATCAAGCCCAAGGTCGCCTACGAGCATGGCGCCGTGGGCTGCCTCATCTATTCTGACCCCAAGGACGACGGCTACCTGCAGGGTGATGTGTATCCCGTTGGTCCGTGGCGTCCCAAAGACGGTGTGCAGCGCGGCAGCGTGATGGACATGCCGGTGTATCCCGGCGATCCGCTCACGCCTGGTGTTGGCGCGACGGCGGATGCGAAGCGTCTCGACATCAAGGACGCCGTCACGATCATGAAGATTCCGGTGATGCCGATTTCGTACGCCGACGCGCAGCCGATGCTCGCCGCGATCACGGGAGTGGTGGCACCTGAGGCGTGGCGTGGTGGGCTGCCGATCACCTATCGCATCGGACCTGGCGCGGCACGCGTGCATCTCAAGCTCGCGTTCAATTGGAAGCAGACGCCGCTCTACGATGTCATCGCGAAACTGCCGGGCTCAACGTGGCCCGACGAATGGGTAATGCGCGGCAACCATATGGATGGCTGGGTGAATGGCGCCGCGGATCCACTCTCAGGCCTCGTGGCTGAGCTCGAAGAGGCGCGTGCGATGGGCGAGCTCTACAAGCAGGGCTGGCGCCCGAAGCGCACGATTGTCTACATGGCGTGGGATGGCGAAGAGCATGGCCTGATTGGCTCCACGGAGTGGGCCGAGCATCATGGCGATGAGTTGCAGAAGAAAGCGGTGATGTATCTGAACACCGACGGCAACGGTCGCGGATTCTTGAATGCCGAAGGCTCGCACTACCTCGAGAACCTGGTGAACGCCGTTGCCCGAGACGTAACGGATCCCGAAACGGGCGGGTCGGTGTGGAAGCGGTGGCAGGCGGCCGTAATCTCGCGTGGCGATGCGAAGGCGAAGGGAGAGGCACGTGGCGGGCGAGCGGATCTCCGTATCGCCGCGCTTGGCTCTGGCTCGGACTACACGCCGTTCATTCAGCACCTTGGTATTCCGACGCTGAATCTGGGCTTCGGAGGCGAAGGTGGCGGCGGGGTATACCACTCGATTTACGACTCATTCAATTGGTACACGAAGTTTGCCGATACGACGTTCACGTACGGGCGCGCGCTCGCGCAGACGGTCGGCACGCTGATCATGCGGACGGCGAACGCCGAGGTACTGCCGTATCAGTTTGACCAGCTCGTGGAAACGGCGCGCGGGTACTCGGCGGAGCTCAAGGCCCTGCGCGATGGTGAAGCCGCGAAAATTGCGGAGACGAACCGGCAGCTTGACGAGGGCGTGATTGCGGCGACGATGGATCCCTGGAATCCGCTGCAGCCTCCCAAGCGCGAGGCGCTCGTGCCGAACATCGACTTCAGTAAGGTGGACAACGCGCTCGACTCGCTGGCACGCGCGTCACAGCGCTACGAGCGCGCACAGATGACGGCGATCGCGGCCAACCTGGCGTCGATTGCGCTCGGTCAGGTGAACGGGCTGCTCAAGACGGCGGACCAGGAAATGCTGCTGGCGGACGGATTGCCGAAGCGTCCCTGGTTCAAGCATTCGCTCTACGCGCCCGGATTGTACACAGGCTATGGCGTGAAGACGATGCCGGGCGCACGCGAGGCGATGGACAATCACGACTGGGCTATGGCGAGCACACAACTCACGCGCATTGCCGGCGCGCTCGACAAGGAAGCCGCGCTGTTGCACAAGGCGGCGAATGTGCTCGAGAAGAAGAACGTAGTGCCGTAGTTCGAGTGAGGAACTGCGGAGATTCGCCGA
>Ga0114969_10003644_pt1 | contig 12342 bp, 13 predicted proteins | sample M_130807_MF_Meta_FD_87316 | JGI IMG/M metagenome (GOLD analysis project Ga0114969, IMG submission 87316) | Freshwater microbial communities from Lake Montjoie, Canada to study carbon cycling - M_130807_MF_MetaG | ecosystem: Environmental > Aquatic > Freshwater > Lake | place: Lake Montjoie...
CTATAACTTTAAAAAAGTATTATATATGAACGACAACGACAACCGCTACCAGGTAGTTAACACACACGAAGGGGTAAAATGGCGGAAAGGAGAACCCTATTTACAATCCACGAAAGCGGATAAAGAAAAATACTTACATAATGCCGGGCCAAATGCTGGGCCAAATGCTGGGCCAAATGCTGGGCCAAATGCTGGGCCAAATGCTGGGCCAAATGCTGGGCCAAATGCCATGCCCAATGTTGCCAGTGATTACAACCAAATGAAACATTTATTATTCGATGACGGGACGGAAGCCTGTATGCGCATAAGTAATAAAAGAGAAGACGCTAATACGAAATTAATTGAGCGTTCATTAATAATGAATGTCAGTCAAAATCCTTTTTTATCCCAAAATAACTATATTAATGATTTACAAATACAAGATGAATTTCTTAAACCCAAAAATTCAAATTTTAATTTAGATATATAAATATTAATTTTTCTACAAATTAATACTTAAACGCAAAAAGTTTAATAATTAGTATATGTCTTCGGTATATACTAGTCAAAATTCATTATTGATGAATAATTTAATTACTTTTTATAAATTAGGCAATAATATGGACAACATGCTGTCAATTATTAACGGCATGTCACCTATTTCCTTACGAATTGTCGATTGGTTTACGACCAATTATGCCAAAAAATATTATACGGTCTACGATATTCATTATAATGATAATAGAAAAGCGAAACGGTTCAAGGTCTACGTGGATTATAAATTAAAATTGCGGTCCTATAGTAAAAAACGCTTTGACCCGTTTTGTCGTTGGGATCGTATTAATATTCCCTATAAGGAAGGCAACTCTATTCAAACCACGATTGGACAATTGAATTTTTTTAAATGGGCATTTGAAAATGATGTGATTAAGTATATTGAAGAAAATTATGCCGAAATAGAACAAGACATGAATAACCGAAACAGCACTGCAAAGAAAAAAAATACACCGGTGAATCAACAGTCGAGAAAAAAACGCGAAGAATTGTCGATTTCCGCCTCGAAAACCATTAAGAATGAAGAAGTAGAGATTGTGGTGAAATTTAATTAGTGTGAAATTTAATTAGTGTGAAATTTAATCTCTCTATATATTAAGCAATATGTTCCACGTACTTTATGAGTTTTATAAAAATAGTGCTTTTCATTTATTTTTTATATCATCGCTGGTTTTTATATTTCTAAATGTAATTGAGAATTATATTCATTATAATATTGGAAGAAATCGTAATTCGAAATTTATTGAATTATCGTCACCTTCGAAAAAAGATTGGATTAAAATCACGGTTATTATGTTAATATTTGCTGTTTTACAAGGTGCCTTTACGTATTTGTTTAATAAGTATGTCTGATAAAAAAATAAGCCTAATATTTTTTATCTATATAAATATATAAGTATGTTAAACACCAATAACCAAAAAATGTACGGCGGGGCCAATAAAAAACAGGGCTTACCCCCTTCTATTGGTTTTGGGCATTTTTCGACTAACCTTATTCAGCGAAAGGCTGGGTATTGTCGGTGTTTGTCTGCGAATTTATATAGTGGGAATACGACGATTCCTGCTACCTCTACGCCTTTAGTATTTTAATTCTAACAGTAGTAAACTATAAGTTAGAATTTAAATATAAATTTTTCTCTATGTAATAATGGGCAACGCCATTTCTGCAAAATATATTAATTTTGAAGATATGCAATCCGCCATTGCGAATAAAGAATACATTATTATTAATACGTTATTAGCCAACCAACAAAAGTGTTTAATCACTGGCACATTATCAATGAAAAATGAAGAAGAAACTTTAAATACGTATTTAACAACCACGAAACATATTAAACTGATTGTGTATGGCATGAATGCCCAAGACCCGTCCGTCAATAAAAAATACGAACAATTGTTGGCTTTAGGCTTTAATAATGTGTTTATTTATAACGGCGGTATTTTTGAATGGCTACTATTACAGGATATTTATGGTAAAGAGGCGTTTCCTACCACGGCGGTAGAGCGGGATTTACTAAAATATAAAGGGCGCCCGCTATTAAATGTCCGATTGTTGGAATAATATACTAATACAATAAAGTGTACACTAATACAATAAAGTCGGATTGTTTATAAACGCTTTAATCTCTTTTACCCACTCCAGGTAATCGTCTTCCGCCATCTCTTTATTACCGTCTAGTAATAATGTGGGAGTAGACGGGTTCGTTAAAAGCCAATTTTCGTGATATGCGTGGCATTGCTCTAAATAACTCAGGGGGATATTTTCGCCCAGGCGTGCGCGCTTAACGACCCGCGATGCCGACACCGTCGGGTCAGCTTGGATATACACGTGCCAAATATTCGGAAAATCCCCCACAAACTCATCAAACCATTTCTTATAAATATTATACTCGATTTCTTCGATTTTTTTGTCTTCATACAGCATTTTCGCAAACACTTCTCTATCCGTAAACATACTGCGCTCCATTAGAATAATGTCAAAATCTTGTTGTATAACATGACGCATTAAAGATAACCGCGAAATATACGCCATCATTTGAAACGGAAATGCATATTTAAGCTGATTTTCATAATATTTTTCTAGAATAGTGACACCATTCGTATCTGTTACCGAATTCCATATATCTACGGGTTCCGGGACAAAACCGATTTTAATATCGGGCTGATATTTAAAATAGGCTTCTAATTGTTCTAATAAGGTTGTTTTACCTGTACCGATATTCCCCTCAATCGAAATGATAATCGGCTTCTTCTTTTTCGCAAGAATGGCGCGAGAATATTTCGTAATAACGCCAATAAAACACAAAAATGACATGATAAACCAAGTGTTTAAAATGAGCATTTGCGTTGAGATGTGCGTGTCCTCCATTTCCATTTCTATGTATAATATATACATATATTATTCATTTAAATTCAATTTAAGTTTTAAATATAATATTAAATTGATTTAATCATTCTTTGTAATAGTTAAGTATACAACATAATTCAATCTACCAGCATGGATCTTACGCAACGCAAACTCACGAAAGAGGAATGGAACAGCATCGAGGTGCCGGTGGCGCCCGACGAGAAAAGAATAAGTGATTTAATTGTGGCGGGGTATGCTAACGTAAATGTGACGCAAAACCCTACCCGCACGTTATTAGCCTATATGAAAATTACTTACACCGAACAAATCGATGTGTATTTATATGTACATTATTTACAGCCAATTCTTAGCGCGCTGAGTAAAAAATATGCTTTTCCAATTAAAATAATAAGTGCAAATGAACAGACTATGAAGAAAGCGGATTTAATCCGTTTACAAAATACCGATAAACTTGTACAGCTGCAGACAGCTACTGTTAAAAAGGGCACAGTGCAACAACATACAATGCTGCAGCCGGATAAATTATTTGAGTTTGTCTTGTTGGATTACATTGGTGACCTGTTACGCCATTATTGTGGGGCAAGTAAAACGGGTGCAAGTAAAACGTGGATGAATATCTATTATACCTTAACGACCTTATTAACCTATCATATAGAACACGTAAATAAGTCTTTGTTAGAAACAATCACCGCCATATTAAGCCAATTAAGTACTGAGTTAAACCTCACCGAGCTCATCTATAACGGGCAAGCGTTGATTGAGCGGAACCCCGCTTTACTGAAATATGCCGATGAGACCCTATACGACCACCAAAAACAGTTATTTACCTTATGTAAACAACCACAACCGAAATTAATCTTGTATATTGCGCCAACCGGTACGGGCAAAACCATGTCGCCCCTCGGGTTAGTAGCGCATCATCGGGTCATCTTTGTGTGTGCGGCTCGCCACGTCGGATTAGCTTTAGCCAAAGCCGCCATATCAGCGCATAAGAAAGTTGCGTTTGCGTTTGGATGCGAAGATGCCGACGATATCCGCCTACATTATTTTTCCGCCAAAGAATATGAGATAAATAAGAAAAGCGGCGGCATCGGCAAAGTAGATAATTCTGTCGGTGATAAAGTCGAGCTGATGATTAGTGATATTCAGTCCTATTTACCCGCGATGTTGTATATGTTGGCATTTAACCCAAAAGAAAAAATCATTTTGTATTGGGACGAACCTACCATCACCTTAGATTACAAAGAACACGCTTTTCACGCCATAATTAAAGAAAATTGGACCAAAAATCTCATTCCAAATGTGGTCTTATCCTCGGCGACTTTACCTCAACGCACCGAATTGGCTGATACAATCAATGATTTTTGCGGCAAATTTGCAAATGCCGACGTGCACGAAATAGTAAGTTATGATTGCAAGAAAACCATACCCCTTATTAACAAGGAGGGTTATGTGGAAATGCCACATTATTTGAGTGCCGATTATGCCGCCGTCCAACAAATCGTAAAGCATTGTTTAACGTATAAAACCTTGCTACGCTATTTGGATTTAGGCGAAGCAATAGAATTTATTAAATACATCACGACCCATCCGCTGAGCGAACAGTTGGTGAAAAATCGGCGTTTTACCGTAGCATTGCAATTTCCCACCATCGATACAATTACGATGTATTCGCTTAAAGTATTCTATCTGAATTTACTGGGAAATCTCCAGCCGGCGCAGTGGGCCGACATATACCAGTCTATGGTAAAGACGCGGACGCCAAAACAAAAATCAAATATTCATATCGTCACGACCGACGCACATACGCTGACGGATGGTCCGTCCATCTTCTTGGCGGACGATATAGAAAAAATTGCCAAATTTTATATTCAACAAGCCAATATTCCTGAGCGCGTTATAACGGACATAATGAAAGCGATTGAATTTAATACGGTTTTGAACGAGCAAATACGAAAAGAAACACACGATTTAGAAGATGGCTTGAAAAAAGATGAGGGCAAGGAGAGAAAGGCGGGCGATGTTAACCGTATGGACCCCGAAATGAAGAAAAAGTTAAATCATATTCAACAATTGCAGGGTGAAACCAAATTGGTCATCCTGGCGCCACAGTATATTCCTAATACAGCAGAACATCTTTATAAATATGCGCAGCAAACGTATGCGCAGCAAACGTATGCGCAGCAAACATATGCGCAGCAAACGCTAGCCCACGACGACGCGGCAAATAAACCGTTTACGTCTAATGTCTCGGAAGAAGTGGTCGAGAAAATTATGCGAATCGATGATATTGACCAGTATTGGAAACTCTTGTTAATGATGGGTATCGGGGTCTTTGCCAAACATACGAGCGACCGCTATACGGAATTAATGAAGAGTTTAGCCCAAGAGCAACACCTATATTTAATTATCGCGTCGTCGGATTACATTTATGGCACGAATTATCAGTTTTGTCACGGGTATATTGGAAAGGATTTGGGCCACATGAGCCAAGAAAAATGTATACAAGCCATGGGCCGCATTGGACGTAATAAACTCCAATACGATTATAGCATCCGGTTTCGAGACAACGAATTAATCCATAAATTATTTCAACAAGAAGAAAATAAACCCGAGGTGCTGAATATGAATGCGCTGTTCAACGGTAGTATGTAATATCACATATACTTATTATCATATATACTTGTTATCACATATACTTGTTATTTCTTACATATTTTCAATTGTTTGGTAAAAAGGAATTTATCTATATGCGTAACCCGCCGTTGTAAATTACATTTTAAACACGAAATTACGGTATTTTCTTTACTATGGCATTTACTATTATCAATCCGGTCTAACGTCCATTGGGTTGGCTCCCGTACATTTTTGTATAGTAAAGCCACCGACATTTTACAATAATGACAGTGCAATTTTGCAGAAATCAGTTTTTCAATGGTCTCGTCCGTCGTAATTAACAAGGCGGAATCATAAATGTCTTTTTTCATATCTTGTGCTTTATAACCAGCAACCTTCTTGTTTAATTCCTTTTCTAAGAGAGAATAAAAGGGAAAATCGCATTTCATATACAGTTTATGTAACATGTCTTCTTGGGCCCGATGGGTTAGCGACATCTCCGGTAAGGTTTCCATATGCGTACGTTTCGGTTTAATGTGACCATCGGTGAGTTGGTTTATTTGGTCAATATTGTGTTTGCCTGTAAATGTGATGGCTTTATTTGTGATGGCTTTATTTGTGATGGCTTTATTTGTGTTATCCATACTATATCATAACTTAGAATTTATAATAATGTGTTTATATTCATTTAACTATAAAAGTAAAATGAGTTAAACATATGTCTTTATATTATAATAAGATGGAATTAGCACCTAATGCCGACGTGATTGAACAACCCGTTGCCCCCCCTCCAGTGGACGATTGTCAAAAATTAAAAAACATTAAAAAAAATATGCTGCTAAATGGTTCTGCCAATGTGCCATCGAAAACAAAGCCGTCGAAAAAAGCCAACATTGATTTATTTTTAGAACAAGAAAGTAATTTAAACAAACACGAACCGTGGAATAAATTAGATAAAACGGAAAAAATCCGCCTATTGACCGAATACGTTAATAACAGTGCCGTGAATTATTCGCTGTCAGAGGATGAAATATTGGATTACAAAAATTATTTAATTGACAGCTTAGATAAAAAGAAATTACAACACGTCAAAGACGTGCACTACGATGTGAGTAGTGGTAAAATTATAACGATACAGACGTTAACTTTTAATACAGCGAGCCGGAAATTTACGTTTAAACGAAGTGAGAAAAGAGTTTCGACGGTGAAATCACTTGGTAATGGTAAGAAACCGGGTGTTAAGAAACCGGTGAATAATACATAGAATATTTATATACTATGTTTAATATACTAAAATTGAACTCTATATTAAAGATAATTTAATATAGAAATATAATGGACGTGGAAATAGTAGATAATGAAATGACTAATATAATCGACCAATTTACTTTACCGGATGCATTTTCAACCGACGAAGAATTGGCCTTGATAGAAACGGCCTTTACCCTAATAAATGAATTAATCGGCGCCGACCCGATGATGTTTATTCAACCGGATTTTCACGAACGGGTTATTGGAGAAGTTACCGACCTATTAACAGACCAATTGGCGGAGGTGTTTGATTATGACGTGGACGACGAAACGACTTTATGCGTTGAACACGCAATGCAACTCTTTTATAAACAATGCGCCCCGAAACGCTCCTTTCATAAAACATTTATTCGCATCACGCCGGATATTGGCAAAATGACAGCAAAAATAAATTATTTAAAAAACATTCCGCAGCCCGACCAACGCACCTCCGAATGGTATAATTTTCGCTATAAATATTTAACCGCCAGTAGTATTTGGAAAGCGTTTATAAGCAACAGCACCCGAAATCAATTGATTTACGATAAATGTAAACCACTTAACCTGGAGAAATATGCGCATACCTCAACGGATTCGCCGATGCATTGGGGGCATAAATATGAACCGTTATCCGTAAAATTATATGAAGCCTTATATGATACTAGCGTCAGCGATTTCGGCTGTATTCCGCATAAAACGGTACCGTATTTGGCGGCGTCTCCCGATGGTATTAATACGTTAACTACGTCACTGAGGTATGGTCGTATGTTGGAAATTAAAAACATTGTAAATCGCGATATTGACGGGGTGCCCAAAATAGAATACTGGATTCAAATGCAGTTACAAATGGAAGTATGTAATTTAAATGAATGTGATTTTTTGGAAACGCGGTTTAAAGAATACGCGGATGTTGACGAATTTAATATGGATGAAACGTCCACATACAAAGGCATGATGATACAGTTTATGGTGAATGGCCAACCACATTATGAATATGCGCCGTTAAATGCCGACGCACCACAGTTATTTGCGTGGGAAGAGGCTATGATGAATAAACACGAGAATGATATGTGGGTTAAACATATTTATTGGCGCTTAGATGAATTAAGTTGTGTGTTGGTCTTGCGAAATAAATTGTGGTTTAAACACGCGTTACCGATTTTAGATGAATTATGGAAAACTATCGTTTACGAAAAACAGCACGGTTATCAGCATCGCTCGCCGAATAAAAAAATTAAATTAGACACGGGTGCAGGCGTAGCGGGCACAGGCACAAGCGTAGCAGGCACAGGCACAAGCGTAGCGGGCACAAGCGTAGCAGGCACAAGCGTAGCAGGCACAAGCGTAGCGGGCACAAGCGTAGCGGGCACAAGCGCATCTAAATGTCACATTAATTTAAATATGGACGAATTTGCCACCGAAATAAATATCGATACGGAAATGTATACTAGCGAATAAATTATTTACGGATAGTTCTTTTTTTTAAGTGTTGTCTCTTATAAGTGCACCTTTTAAAAGTGCGCCTCTTATAAGTGTGTCTCTTAAAGGTGCGCCTCTTAAAAGTGCGCCTCTTAAAAGTGCGCCTCTTAAAAGTGCGCCTCTTAAAAGTGCGCCTCTTAAAAGTGCGTTTTTTACCCCCAGTTGGCGTTGGGTACTTGAGTAATCTCTGACTTGCTATGTCTTGTTTATTTAAATAATCATTATACTGTTTTTCAGCCAGGCTTATAATCTTATAAATATCAATTCTTTCACTTTCTGAAAGATCAGGTATATCATCAATCATTTTTTTTAATAATTTTACACCTTCTTCGTCCCCTTGTTCAGCCACTCGTTGATAGTAATTGGCGGCTTTTATGAAATCACGTTTATTATGTTGATAAAACAAACCAAGATTAATTAATGCCGCCACATTGCCTTGATTGGCGGCAGCATTTAAATACTTTATACCGAGTGTCTCATATTCATCATCTGACTTTTGTCGTGGAAGTATGTCATTTTTGTTTTCTTGATGAAGATAAAACATTCCGAGGTCGTATTGCGCCAGGTTATTATTTTCTTTTGTAGCAAGATTATATACTTCTTGTAAACGGTCTCTATCGTTTATATATACTGGTGCGTTGGGTGTCATTTTTACGGCGATATTTGTGTCTGCACCTTTAGGGACAATGTTTATCGCCATTGCGTCTTGTTTCGTCTTTTGGGGGTCGTTTATTAAAGTAGGTGGAACAAGAAATGATGATGTCGTCTCATATTCAGGTTGAACCAGTTGCGCAACGGTGGGTGTGGGTGCTGATACAGTTTCACGTGTTGAAAAGGTAGGTGTTAGATTTAATCTTGGCCTAGGTAATGGTCTAAGAGGTGTAATGGGATTTAACTCGGGAATTAGAAATGGGGCTAGTTCAACGTGACTGACGGGCTTTGTGGCGTTAACAAACGTATTTTTACCACTATGAAACAGACGCACGACATCATTCGTGGCGACGCGACCTTTCATAGGCTTGGTCGCCATTGTTGTACTAGGCTTGGTCGCCATTGTTGTACTAGGCTTGGTCGCCATTGTTGTACTAGGCTTGGTCGCCATTGTTGTACTAGGCTTGGTCGCATTTGCTTCTCCCAACACAGCCCCTGTCAAAGATGTCCCCATTAACGCCAACGCCGGACCCATAAATCCACCCAACATTTTTTTTGTTTTTTTTATAACCATAATACTTGTATTACGTTTATAAAAAATTATTAATTTATCGGCTTAATATTAAATAATTTTTATGACGGAATTAACCAATAATATTTCTAAAATGTTATACAGAGATAAATCCCGTGCGTATTCGATTTTAACATTCTTAGACCTCGACGAAACCTTGGGGGAAACATTTATACATGATTATATCCAGCAAGTGTTATTAAAAAATCCAATCTTAAAACAAACTATTGTTGAAAAAGCCAATGACGCGTTTTTTCTTGTGGATATGCCCCTTTTTGATATCAAGGAGCATTATAGTATAAAATATATCCACAAAGATAAATTTAATAAACATATTTATAGTATACTTAATACAAACGACATTCAATGGTATTTTATGTGTTGTGTAGATGAAGAAAATAACCGAAGCAGAATGTATTTTAAAATACATCACGCTTATGCGGATGGCTATAAATTAATTAATATGTTGATGACACCATTTAATCATAAAGATAATGACCTTACGAAACAATTTAAACGAACGACGAACAACGTCTTTGAAAACCTGTATTATTATATTATTGGCACACTTAGTTTAGTCTTAATGCATATTAGATTTCTATTTAATCTAAAGAGGACGAGAGAAGACGCCCACGGCCACGTAGATGCCTTGGGCCACGGCCACGTGCAAGAAACCGATTACCTTATTTGTAAAAAACTAAATCTTGACCACATAAAACAATTTACCAAAGCACATCATATTACCGTAAATGATTTTTTATATTCATTAATGATTAAAACCGATAAATTATACAGACAACGAGAGAAAAAATTAATAATATCATCGCCAATCAATACCTCCGGTTTAACCCAAATAAATAACATGGCACCCATTGTAAATATAATTAATAATGCTTATGATAACAAGACCCTGCTGAATAAAATACATGCTACGTTTAATAATATAAAATATTCTTTATTCATTCCAATCTTAAATTTTACATTAAATACCATCGCAAATTATGTATCCATAAAGGTATTATTACCCGTATATAATCGTTTCGTTTCCACTATTGATTATATCTATTCTAATATGATTGGACCTTCCCTTAAAGACACAACCCATAAATTGTTAGATTTTCATTTTTTAACCACAGCCAACCATAAAGAAATTATTTATAATATCATTTCGTGTGAAAATAATATAAATATTATTTGTAGTTTTAAAAAAAACGGGTCTATTATACATAACAAGAACCGCTTTAAAAAATGTTTTTATAAAGCCTATAAAATGCTTTTACGTAGTTGAAGATTTACGCTACTGAAGATTTACGCTACTGAATATTTAATAATCCTCCACGTAATAATTTATCCGTTTATTCCAACCAGGTACTGGCGGCCGCGGGGGTATGTTTTGTTTCGTATAATCCTCGTAAAAATAACCACACAGTTCCGCTCTAGAGCATTTACCGTTTTCAGGTTTAGTCCAATAACGAATATTATTTATTTTGGTGGAATGGGCAGGAAAAACCGGGTATTCTTTATAAATATCGCTCGCATTAAACGCAGATAAATATGGCGGATTTTGGACATTATAATCCCCGTATAAAAGCAGTTTATCTACGGTCAATGGATAGTCACCCGGACTTAGATTATGAAAACCTTCTTTATTCTTATATTCGTTGCGATTATTAAAAAACATCATAACGACTAAATAAAATAAAATAAAACCAACTAACATTGTAATTACGTAATTAGCCATATATATATATAATATACCTTTAAAAAAAAAAGTATATTATATAATTGTAACTCCCCTAAATATTATAGCGCATTGCTAATAAAATGTTTTAATACTTTGTGACCCTGGGTGGGCGTCTCGGGATCCGCAACAAAATCATAATTTTCTTTTATTTTCAAATAACAACGCAAACAAATCAAAACATCTATTAAGGCGTCATGGGCGCCGTTTGGCACCTGTTCAAAAAGTTTAAAATGTAGTTCGCTTAGCGTGGGATACTTATAATAAGTATTACCATTTTTGGCGGTGACGTTGATTTGGCACAAATTTATATTATTCTTCATCGTACAATATTCGGGTTTTTTTACGCCGTTGATTGTAAACTTTTGTGCCAGGCGTAAGCGGATGCTTTCGACCATCACCATCCGCTTATCAAAGGAAATATTGTGCCCCACGACGACATCTGCCTTCAGTAAGGCGCTATTAAAATACCCTAAGGCAGTGCGCATATTAATACCCTGCGCTAGACATTTTTCGCGGTCAATATGGTGAATTGCCACACTTTCCGGCGTAATATCTACCGTTATGGGAATGTTAATTATATAGTCTTTCGACAATACCACTTGTTTTGTGACTGTATCATAGAGAATAAAACTCAGTTGAACTACATACGGCCATTTTTCCACATCCATAATAGAAGGATTACGGCCTATCGGCAAACCTGTCGTTTCGGTATCAAAGACAAGTACTTTCATTCTTGGTTTAATGTTAGGATAACTGATTTTCTCTCTATATGAATCAATTTAATAATATATTAAGAGAGAAAAAACTATTGTTTTACACCTTCGCACATTTATCAGCGTAGAAAGTAAAACGCCGATTTTATAGATAGATTTTTTTAATGGTTTCTTACGTGTTTTATTCTTTGCTACATATTTATCTAGTCGTTTATAAGCACCCTTGAATATATTTTCATAGTTAAATTGTAAAAATAAAATATCAACTATTTATAATATAAATAAAATGACAAAAATATTATTTATAATGTTTCAAGGTTCAGGTACGAATTTAAAAAGTTGGAATGAAACTACTCAGAGTAAATTTTTAGATAGA
>Ga0114969_10003647_pt1 | contig 12338 bp, 9 predicted proteins | sample M_130807_MF_Meta_FD_87316 | JGI IMG/M metagenome (GOLD analysis project Ga0114969, IMG submission 87316) | Freshwater microbial communities from Lake Montjoie, Canada to study carbon cycling - M_130807_MF_MetaG | ecosystem: Environmental > Aquatic > Freshwater > Lake | place: Lake Montjoie...
CATTTAATTTACTATATACCTTAATTAATGCGTCTTTTCTACCACCAATAACTCCTGAACATATGATGTCGTGAGTTATACAAATATTCAAATCTTCAGGGAAAACTTTAGAAATAACATCACCATTCCATGGTTCTTCATTAATTCTTAACCCCTCAGAACCAACAAATACATCATATTCATCATTCATTTTAATAAATGGGTCTCCTTGAAATGCAACGTCAAACACATCTGTAACCATAAATAAATCGTAATCGGATTCATTAATAAAATCTAATGTATGTTTAAGTCTTTTATTATTAATATACCAAGTATCTTCAACAATCACAGGGATAGGTATAATACCCAATTCGTGACACATTTGTATCTCATCGTCACTGGTGTTGGCACAAAGTAAAACAACATCCCCATTAGTATGCGCTTTAAAACTATGGGACCATACTTTTATTTTTGTTATGTTTTGGGAAATATTGTTTGATAACCCCACTAAAACTTTTTTCATTTTTAACAATTATGTAATTTATGTGTTAACATTTCATTTACACCAAATATTGTAGGCCAACTATATTCTAGTGCCCATATTTGTGGATCGTTTCCATGTGCTCCTCCAGAAAACGAAGAAGTCGAAATGTTTTTTGCTATACTTTCCATTAGTTTTACATAAAAATCTAATGATCTTTTCTTAATTTGTTCTTTCTTTACAATACATTGCATACCACCTATAAACATAAATGGCAATTTGTATTCAATTTCCATTTTTTCACAATAATCTATAGCTTGCTTAATACAGCCATCATTATCTCTAATGTAAGTTGGTCCAATTGGATAAAATGGTTTGGTAAAATCACAATCATTGATAAATTCTACACAAGTTTCACAATCATGTTCAAATGGATTTCCTTGTAAGAATATTGTGTAATCAGCTAAATTGTACCAATTTGTTACAATATGGTGTAAGTGAGTATGTGCATCTTTACCGTAATTTAACAGATTTCTTTCAAATAAATGATTATCCGCTTCGTTTTTATTGTAAATAGTTACTTTATACTTAAGTTTTTTTGTCCAAGATACATCTTCATTGTATTTAGCAACCACTGCTTCTACCGTCATAATACTCTCTCTATTTTTGTACACCACCCTTTAGATGTTGAGTATGGCCATAATACCCACGTATGTGGTGTCTCAGCAGTTTGGAATGTTCTACATATTTTAATTTTTTGACTGTCACCTTGTAATAATTTTCTTACTTCATTGACATCCTCATCTTGTCTAAATATAGTCTCACCACCTTCTCTATTAAACGCAACAACCCAAAATTCATAATCATTCTCGGGAACCATTTCTTTATCAATAGTAAAACACTTAGTCACTTTTTTAGTAAAACTATTAATCCATTCTTCTTCATTTTGATAGTCGTAAGGGTTTGGTGGGTATTTTTTCTGTAAAGTATAATCTTGTACGGAACGTTTTTCAAATAATAACCCAGAGTATATTTCATAATCTCTAAGTGTTCTTTCGGTACCAAACCCATATTTTCCGTCATGACCTTCTTGAGTTAATCCGTCCATACCAAATAACTGTCTATTTAATAGGTGTGATGAATCATTTTTTAAATGCCATTCTTTATCGTCATCCCATTGTTTTGTTCTACCATTTCGAGTATACTCATGCCAAGCAACAATTCTATGTGGGTGGAATAAATCATAACCATGAGTAAACGCTCTAACGGCAATTGAGATTTCTTCACCATGAAAATAAAATTCAGGATTATGTTGGACTTCTTTTGCAAATTGTCCTAAAGTAAAACAAAAATGTGCAGAATAAAATCTTGCAGGTACCGGAGTATCAATTTCTTCCCAATTAGGTATGGTCTCAGGTAAAAAGAATACCGCACCTTCAGGAATGAATTTATCAAAGGCCATTCTCCAAGGAACCATAACTCTATCTTTTGGGTCATTTTGTGGATTATACGATGAAACGTAAGACGTTAATAATGGTTTTGGAATGCCCATATCTTTTAATTGATTTAACATATTAATCAACATTTCATCCCAATTTTTTTCAAATCTCATATGGGAATCTATTTGAAGAGTGTACTCTTCATTATTGTATAATTGTTGAATTTGGTGTCTAGCCCAACACGCACCTTTAGATTCTTGGTGAGGGATATTAAGGATTTTAAACCTTTCATCTTCATCATATTCTGATAAATCATCAAAACTATCATCGGTATGATATTGTTTTGCAATTGCAAAAACTAAATTTTCAGGATTTTTTGCGTTTTCAACACAACTAATAATTGTTGGTTTTAATTCTGGATCACGGTATGATGCAATTTGAATAAAAATTTTCATAAAGGCTTTTCTTCATGATAAGTTTTAAGAATAAAAAAACAATAGTAAACCTAACAAGGTATTAGTTATGGACAAATCTGAACCTTTCTAAAAATGCACCCCTTTGTGTCTACTATTTTTAAACCAACATTTTTATAATTAGGAAAAAAATAATTGGTATTAATCACAACCGTAGGTGGTATTTGACAACTACCAGATATTAAAAAACAAGACGTATATCCAGTATCACATAAAAATACGTCATATGGACTTGTCCCACTTGTTACCCCGGTTACATATATTATCATACTAATAAATATGGATGAATATCCTTTTTTTATACTGTTGGTGTAGGCGTTGGTGTCGGTGTAAATGTCGGTGTTGGTGTCGGTGTAAATGTCGGTGTTGGTGTTGGCGTAGGGCAACTTACAATTTCAAAAAATTCACATCCAACCCTATCAATAGTTTTTACCATCAACGTTCCCGCGGTTTGAAAAAATGGGGTGAGTGTTATAGTACCACCAGTTGTTCCAACGTTTTGACAATTATTACCATATTCATCACAAACATAAAACGTATATGGGGGGGTTCCTCCTGTTTGACCTGTGATTATTAAGTAACTAGACATATTAACAAGTATACTTTGTAATTATAATACCATCCCCATCAACTTGTACAACATTTCTTGTCGTTATTGGACAACTGTTTGATAAATAAATTCTTGCCCATCCACCATTTTTAGGGTCTAAGTTAGTTCCTATATATTTAGTCGTTAATGCCGGGTTAGTGTAAACTATATTACCTATTGATATAGAAGACCCTGTAGTATAGAGGTTAACATTACATAAGTTATCCGTACAAACATCCTCATCGGCAGTATTGTAATATTCACCATTACTATACCAAACAAAACCAGCAGGTGTTGGTGTTGGTGTTGGTGTTCTAGTAGGTGTCGGACTAACTGTTGGTGTTGGTGTAGGCGTCATTGTCATTGTCGGAGTTGGCGTCGGTGTTTTTACTTGGTCACAACTAATGTCATATGTAATTGATAATTCTAACTTAAAGAAGCTATTACCCATTTGGTCACAATTACAAACGATTATTAACACATTGTTTAAAACATTAACGGTGTATGAAGTAATTTGTGGAATACTCTCTAATATGGTTTCAATTGCTCTTTGCCATGCTCCGTCATCACTATATATAAAGGTTTGTGTATGTGCCGAACCATTTATGGTAAACTCAGCCTCTAAAACGGCACTATTTAAAATACAATTAGTATATCCCGTAGTTAAATCAATAAACCCTTCATTCAACATTTTAGATATCGACCTCTTAGTACCTGAAGTATTAATAAAAGGTTTATTAAAAATATTATATCTTGACCTACCAGACACAATTACTTGATTACAAGTTATTGTAAAAGGCCAATAATTAGTACACCCACTTTTGTCGGTTACGGTTACGTCATATGTTCCACCTGAAAGTCCTGTCACAGTACTTCCCGTACCTCCTGACGGCACATTATCTGACCAATTATAAGTGAATGGTGGGGCACCTTCAAAAATGGTTACAGTAGCAATACCATCATTACTGTTTTTACATTCACTCTTAGTAAGTGTTGACGATAAATTACCGCTTAAAGGTATATTCAAATCCAAAGATACCATACAATTTTCCGAATCGATAACTTGTAATACATACCCACCAGGGGTTAAATAATTAAACGTGTAAGAACTAAACGAAACATCAATTAGGTTTTGACCATCACTCAATATATAATCTAAAGGTCCCGTATATCCAGTACCAACTTTAACGGATATCGACCCGTTTGGTGACCCACAAGAAGACGGAGTTGTTGTTGCAGTTAAATTAAATTTGTTTATAGCGCTTATTTGTATTCTTTCCGTATAAAGACAACTACTAGATTGACCTGAAATTTTTAATAAATAAGTATCAGAAACCAAATCACTGAAAGTCACATTTTGGTTTTGACTATACTCCTCATAAACAACATTTGTATTTTGACCGGATAAAGAATATAAATAAAACCCATATAACCCATTAATGGTTGTTTTTAAAGACCCATTATTTTTATTACAAACAGAATTTGTTATTACATTTTTAACGTCCCTAAACCCATTAACCGTGTTAAGTGTTGTTAAAATACTTAAAGTACAGAAATTAGCATCTTTTACTAAAATAGAATAGTCACCACTTGGTAACCCACTCATTGTGAAAGTATCTGATAATGTAACCCCAAAATTACCAGACGACGCAGAATAGTAAAAAGGCGCAGTACCTCCCGTTAATGTTATCTCAATTTTACCGTTACTATTAAAACAACTTGGGGTTGTGTTATTTATTAATCCAACGCCTAATTGTTCGGCAGACCCAACATTACTTGATTTTGTAAGCTCACACCCATTTCTGCTGGTTACCGTCACTGAATACTCCCCGATAGTTAATCCAGTGATTGTTTGACCGGTTTGCCCATTAGACCATAAATACGTATATGGTCCAACACCTGTAACTCCAGTTACCGCTAACTTACCGGTATCTAATAAACATTTTGAGGTATCAACTTTCCATAGACCAAAATTAATTTCAGTACTTGCAGATATTACCACATTTTCAGTCTTAGCCGTAGTTACACTATTATCCGAAATTAAAACATAATAAACCCCCGCATCTAACTCTGTAAAAGTGTATGGAAATGCCTCCGAAGTTTCAATTAATGATAATGCACCATTTTTATATAATAATAAATCGTATGGTGGAAAAAGTGATGATCCACTTACCGTTAGATAACCGTTAGTTAATCCACAATTGGTTCCGTTAGCATCTATAATATTACCCTCATAACAAGTACCAACAGATATATTAATGTAGGTTTCAGCGTTTTGATACCCTAAACTATCGTTTAATCTAAATACGTAAGTTGTGGCACTAAGACCTGTATATGTGATTTGAGTTGTACCTGTTTGTGTATTTAACCCATGACCAGTTGGGTATATAGGGTCAACAGTATACGGCGGAGTCCCCCCTATTGGATTTATGACTATAGTCCCTCTTGGCGAATTGCAAGTACCTGTCACGGTAAAATAATAGCCAATAACCGGTAAATCAGTACAATTAGTCGTACATGTACTTCCAGTGTTGATTACAATGTTTACAACACTACCGGAATATGCTTGGTTAAGACATACGGTCTCACCTGAAGATACCCCAACTCTTGTGAGTCCACAACAATCAACATAAGAGTAAACACCATTAGTATAACCAGTAATACAATTCATAATTTTTTAATTTTTTTATCCAAGACATTCTACACTAACGTCAATAGAGATGTCTAAATTTAATGTGTTATTCATAAAATCATTATAACATGTAGTGTTGTAAATAGTCAGAACACCACCCACAAACGAATAATCTAAACCTTGCTGATATAAAGTGGATAATGACGAATCTATAGCGTTAATTATCACCGCATACGTTAAAGGTGTACCATCTAACTGACTCATAGCGTTAGGTCCATTACCAATAAAGAATTGTTGGTTTATTAACGTTTGTTCAACACCAGTGATCGTATTCGTTATAGACAATTCAACATACCAAATTGAAACGGCAGTATTGTTGTTACAATTGTTAGGGTTATTGTTCTGTTCAACAATAGTATTATAAATCTCAGAACCCAAAATACTAATAGGGTCAAAGAAAGGCAATACACTACTTATTGTTTGGTCATTACAATCTAAAGCTCCTGATGATCCTTCAAACAAAGAAGTAATTACAGGATTAGGACCAATTTCGGTACACCCTCTTTGTCTTTTCCACGCAACTTTTTGTCTATGGAATATGGAATTATCCATTTTTTGACCTGTATTCCATATTGTAGTGGCAGGAACAAATTGTTCGGCTAATCTAACCCAATAATCACCAAGACCCAATGTATAATCTACCATTTTTTGATAGGTAAAATCATTGAATGGTAATGTGGTATTTTGTGGTGTTTCTAAATATTTCCAAAAAATATATTGTAAGGTCGGATACCCACCCGTTTTACCATCAAAAATATATTGTCGATTTCTTACATTAATTAAGTTATTATAGAATGTTTGGGCAAACTCTAAGAACGTTTTTTGATTAGGTTTAGGATCAATATAAGTCCAATCAACATTACCAGGTGATGGATATGGTGATGTTAGTCCTGTATTTGCTATAGGATAACCATATTTAGAGGACATTTCCCATATATCATATGTTATACCTTGACCCATGTTAAGATATAACTCCATGTTTTTAACGTTAATAGCTAAACTATCATTCTCTATTATATAATTTGTTTCAGATAAACTTTCAGTACTTTTTCTTTTACCTACATCCTCAACTTTCCAAGATTTAACATTATCTATAGTCCTTGTTAATCCATATCCTAAATCCAAAAAAGGAAACTTAATATACCTATCCAAATACTCTTGTCCATATGTAAATGGAGTTAGTTGTGAACTAAATACGGGTATTTGTGAATTAAGTTCCGATGTTGAGAATTTTATAACCTCAGGTGACCGGTGGTCTGTTGTTGACTCAAACCAACCAGCACCTTTTTGAAAAAAATAATCTTCGGTAAATACAGGACTTTCAGGATAACCATCAATCAATGAAATTGCGTAATCCCCAAGTGTTGTCCCAACCGATATTAACTTAGAGTTAGCGGCGAATCCGGTGTAAGCGACACCCTGTATTGAAAATAGGTTTGCACTATCATAAGAGGTTATCTTATCTATTTTTGTGCCTCCAGAGATTTCAGCAAACTGTGTGGTAAAATCCTCTACTGATATTTTTTGGTCCGCAATATAGATATATTCATTGAATTCTATTATTTGTTCCGGAGCCCCGACTAATCTTAATATATATTCAATGGATTGTCGAGTTCCTTTTGATTTATAAAGAATTGCAGAATTTAAAATTAAATTTCTAAAATACTGAAAATTAATCTCCGCAGGTGTTTGTTCTTTAGATTGTCCAGGATATATTACATCATTAGTTGTTGTATATACGGTATTTAATAACGTGTCGTTAGTGATTGGCGAAATTGCGGTTTTCCACCCTAAAGTTTCCGCTAAATTTGAAAGTAGTCCTGATGGTATATCATTACCCACAACATAGTTAACCGAATTCATATTTGCTAAAGCGTCTATATATTTTTTAGTCTCATCAAAACTTCTTCCATATATCTGTAAAACTTTTTCAATTTTTTGGTCAGGGGTATCAAACTCTTTTAAACTTCCAGAAGTTAAAAATCTACTTAATAAATTTGTTTTATATTCGTCAAGCTTCTCAGCAATTGTTTGTATATTTGTTAAATACTTATCAAAATTAGACGTTGTTATGTCTAAATTCCAAAAACCATCAGTTTGCCAAGTTAATAGTTTGGATATCATAATATAGTTACCGTTACTATCGTAATCAGGATATTGAAACTTAGAGGTATATTTAGGGTAGGACTTTCTATTTAATAGATAATCCTCAACCTCATCAAACGAATCTTGGAATATCTGTTCGGTCACCAAATTATTTGGCTTAAACAAAATAGATTGTACAGTATTTGTTGAGGTAAACGGTTTACCTTCTACAATAATATTAATAGTTCCTGCGGTTAAAGTTGTTGTTGGTTCAAAGTCAGTGATTTTATATTCCGTAGTTAAATTATCAGTATACAATGCGTAACTTTTAAAATTAACCGTTAGATTTCTATATTTGTTAACTTTATACGGCCTTACCTGAATGTTTAGTGTAGCATTATTTGTATAATCAATATCAAAAGGATTCTTAAAAAATTGAACATCAACATCAAAAGAAGTTTCATTCTCAATTGGATCATAACCAATATTAAATGCGGTATATCCCGTGTTTAAACTATAGTTCTGTTGGTCTATTTGAATTGCCGCTGGAAAATTATTAATTACTTTAGTTATTGATGAGGATAGTCTTTTTTGTAGTGAACCATAAAGAGAAAAACTCGTTATTTGAGCTAAATCAAAATTAGGGACAACTTTAAAGTTTTTTTCAATAATCTTTTTAGCCTCAGCAACATCAGTGATGTTTAAAGTTTCTAACGTATATGGATCTGAAAATACACCAGTATTAAAAGTTCTATCTATTTTTTCATAAATCGCACTTGTGAATTGGAAATTACCTTGTGTCAACCCCCCTCCATTAACAATTTGGAATCCCACCAAATTATCGGAAAACGTACCTGATCCTACAGGCGCTGGAGATGGACATATGTATTTAGTAACAGCCATTAACTAATTATGTTTGTAAAGTTTTTACTGAAGTCGATATTAGTTCCTCTATCTTGTCTAACCTCGTACAATAATTCATTAAAGTTATCTCTAACCTCAAATAAGTTATATTGTTTATATATGTTTCCGGCGGTGTCATATAATGTATAAACACCATCATCAATACTTTTAGTTTGATTTCCGTAAAGTGCAATTGCTAAGGTATCAATATCGTAATTAGAAATTTGAATATCCAAAGTCACAGGATTAAAGAATGTGTTAGTGATAATGATACTTTGATTTGGTTGCCCTATAAATGGAGTTGCGTTTGGTTTATTAGTGGGTGAGGATGAAGGCGATAACGTACAAAATATTAAATTGCTAGACCCTTCAGTGTACCGATAACGAATACTCTTTTGTGACGTATTTGTTTGATTAGTTACGACTGGTTCACAGAAAAACGCGGAGGTAACTATTCTAAAAAAATTAGGTACTTTTGTACCGTCTGAATTTAAATATTCAATTCTAAACCCAACAAGACCCTGATTAACAAATTTATTTCTATATTGTTGTGGGACATTGTTAACATCAATAACAATTCCTTTAACGTTTGGCAATGCGGATAAAACCCCACAATCAGTAATTTTAGTTCTAATCTCAGCAGGTCTTACATATAGTGTGTAAATACCAACAGCATTAAACTCAGTTGCAGGTAATTTAAGGTTATATAACCCACCTAATATTTCAACATTTTTTTTACCACCGGTAGAATCATTATGATAATATGGGGTAAGTATTGTTGCCGCATTTAATTTTTTTAGTGTAAAATTAGTGGTCACGTCTCTGGAAGGAGTATAATGTAATATAATCTCCACATCCTGTGGTGAAACGTCCGCTGGTCTTACTGTCCCGTATGCTCCTAAAGCCATTTGTTTTTATTTATAAATAGTTTATGACACTTTTTTAAGCAGTGTTAATTTTATAATACCCATAACCATACTTAGTAAGGTCACCTATATTATCCACTTCATTAAGTCTTTGTAAAGGCTCGAAAGCCGAATACTGACCTCTTTCAACAATAATGTCTGATTGTACTTCTGGATCCATTACAAAATCCAACAGATATTCATTTTTAGTTAATGCCGAAACTACGATATCATTTTCTGTGATACCTGAAGAACCAACCACAAAATATGTCCTACCATTAAGTGTGTCAAAATACTCAACACTGTTAATTGTATATGCGGTATATTCGTTTGTTATTTGACTAACATACCCTATCGATCCGTTTGATAATGACATAATGTACCCAACTGTGAATGGTTGTGGTCCCCATCTCCTTAATAATTCTAATTGTGAGTTAGTATATCCAGAAACAGGAAAAGGAATATTAGTATATGTACTTGATATCTGTGATTGTACATTATTTTCAGAGTCACCCGTAAATATAAAATCTAAACTTAATTGTGTTCCTGACCAACTACCTCCTTGTGGTGTAAAAGTAATACCACCTAATGGATTGGTTATTGTAATACCAGTAAATGGTACAGAAACCGGTTTTTGTACCGTAGTCGTTCCCCAAATGTTTGTTTGTGATAAAGTTATTATGTAATTTTGTGGATTAGACGCGTAGACATGACTTTGAATTGTATTACCTAAAGTTAAACTAGGACCTATTGACCCATCACCCCAATTAATTACATATTCCGATTGTTGTAGGTAATTTTGGAAATTATAACTAGCAGTATTATACACATATACAGTATATTGACTAATCGGGTCTCCTGATATTACAAAGTTAGTTACAACATCAATTTGGTCTATGTACCCATCAAAGGTTGAGTAATAACCAATGTCGTTAATGTTTTGTGTAATCATAATAGGTATCGTTAATCCCGTTAATAACGAACTGCCGTTTGTACCGCCACTAAGAACGTAACTTAATCCTGAATACACACCAAACGTATTTGTTTGATATGTTTCTAAAAACAAGTCATCCCTTAAAACTTCGGGCGAAATCACTATATTTATATTTTCAGGTGTCATCTAGGGTTAACATATTCATACCACTTTATCGGGGAATTAATTGTTCCCACTCTTGTAATATTACCAACTTGAGCTTCATAAAAAACCTCATATTCAAAGGTCTGATAATTTAACTTATATTTGTAATAGAATGTTTTTTGTTTATCTACATTAAATCTTGACGCCCCAACAAAATTAGACTGAGGGACATTCATTAATCTAACGAATTGTCCTTTTTTAGCGTTAAAGAATTTAGCACTAACATAGAACTCATCAAGGTTAAGATAACTTTTATCCTTTAAGAAATATATAAAAAACCCTTCTTTGTCGGCTCCGGTATAATCTAACTTAAATTTAGGCTTCTTAACCATTACATTTATTGGTGCATTAACACTACCAATAGTTCCCGATTCTTTTAACCCTTGTTGTGTTGGTAATATAATGGTTAAAAGAATCTTTTGGCTTTCAGATTCGTTAGTATCATAAAAATCTAACTTAAAGAAACTACCCTTAAATGAATTGGCAAAATAATATATTTCTGAATCGGTAAAAGACGCGTTTTCATAATCAACTGCCCAATTACTTAATGTCGCACCACTAATAGTTGACAAGTAATCAAACAAATTAAATTCATAATTAATATTAGTGACTTTAGTTGTTGTTGTGGTAACCGATGGTATAAGTATTCCCCCCACTAAATTTAGGGTTAATCCGGTAGCAACGTAAGTCCATTCGGCGTGTGCAAATTTTGTACTTTCAAAATCCTGAGGTGGGTTAATTATTTGTTCTATAACGTCACTCTCATATAACTCAATACTCTGACTCCTACCCTCAAAATCAAAATCAATTTCTAACGGTATATTAAGAAACCCGTCTTCCGTTTTTACTATCCCTAAAAATTTATTATTCACAATCGTCAGTAGTTGGGTCGTTTATTATTGTGGTTTCAACATCACTTACATTACGTCTCATCGGATATTGTATAAAAACAATGTCCTTAAATGGATAATGAGCGTTATTAATAAACGGTATGTTAAGACCTAAATTATTACTATCTATATAACCATAACTATATACATCTCTCCAAATAAATGTCTGAGTGTTGTTAGAAAAATAAGAATAGAATGGTGCTTGGTCAATTTCAGTTAATCTTGCGGATTCTATATAATCACTATAAACCCTAATAGGTATAGAATAATGTGGTTTATATGAATAACCCGAAGGTAAATTAGTGTTACCCGAAGTTTGGGTGTCTAAAAAAACTACAGGATTAATAGAATACTTATGAAATAACGGGGATAAAACATATTCTTTTTGTTCAATATCATTGTATTCACAGAAATCACCTTTAATTAAATCACCATTTTTTAAATCTTTGTTATAATAAAAATTAATATTTTGTTTGGTGTAAAATCCATATGGGATGTTGTCTTTATTGGCGGTTGATTGTTTATTCCACCAATTATCCATTGTGTTTTTTAAAAAGTTAAATTCCCAACCAATCTCTAATGAGGTGGTTTGATTAGTACCTGGTTTGTTAAACCAACCCATATACCCTTTATTAATAACAGTAAAAAATAATTCACTAATCGGTTTACCATTATTATCAATTAAATTTTGAATATCAATATCTTTGTTTACAGAAAACCCATATGATTGTGTTCCATTCTTAACGGAAACTCTTTGTACTTGA
>Ga0114969_10003653_pt1 | contig 12333 bp, 6 predicted proteins | sample M_130807_MF_Meta_FD_87316 | JGI IMG/M metagenome (GOLD analysis project Ga0114969, IMG submission 87316) | Freshwater microbial communities from Lake Montjoie, Canada to study carbon cycling - M_130807_MF_MetaG | ecosystem: Environmental > Aquatic > Freshwater > Lake | place: Lake Montjoie...
AGGACCCGTTCGTCGGCGGTCTGAACGTGCGTATGCGAGCCGACGACCGCCGCGACTCGCCCGTCGAGGTACCACGCCATCGCCGACTTCTCCGAAGTGGTTTCCGCATGCATGTCGACGAAGACCACGTCCGCTCGCGAGCCGATTTCGGAAAGGATCGCGTCGGCGGTACGGAACGGACAGTCGCACGGCCCCATGAAAGCCCTGCCGATCAGGTTCATCACTCCGATCCGCCGACCATTGCGCGCCTCCTGAACCGTCCATCCCCTCCCGGGATTTCCGATGGGGAAGTTCGCGGGACGCAGGAGCCGTGACTCGCGCTCGAGGATCTCCACGATGGCCGGAAATTTCCAGACGTGGTTGCCGGTGGTGAGTACGTCGATGCCGGCGTCGAGCAGTTCCTCGGTGGAGTCAGGGTCGATGCCGTGACCGGCTGCAGCGTTCTCGCCGTTGCCGACGACGAAGTCCACGCCGTGCTCCTTGCGCACCGACCTGAGCCGCGCCCGGAGGGCCCGGCGCGTCGCGCGGCCGACGATGTCGCCGAGAAACAGCAGTCTGGTCGGGGGCCGCAAGCCCCCCGAATCACCCGCCAATGCTGCCGGAGCCACGCCGAGCCCTAGCGGGCGACCTCGGTCGCCCTGGTCTCTCGGATCACCGTGACGCGGATCTGCCCCGGGTACGTCATCTCGTTCTCCACCCGTCTGGCGACGTCCCGGGCCAGCAGGGCACACTGGTCGTCGTTCAATTTACCGGGCTCGACGAGAATGCGAATCTCGCGGCCAGCCTGGATGGCAAACGACTTCTCGACACCATCGAACGAGTTGGAGATCCGTTCCAGGTCGTCGAGACGGCGCACGTAGCTCTCGAGGACCTCGCGCCGGGCGCCCGGGCGCGCACCAGAAAGCGCATCGGACGCGTCGACGAGCGGTGCCAGGACCGTATCTGCGGCGACCTCCTCGTGATGCGCCGCGATCGCGTTGCAGATCTTGGCCGACTCCCCGTACTTGCGGGCGATTTCGGCTCCGATGAGTGCGTGCGATCCCTCCACTTCATGCGTGAGCGCCTTGCCGATGTCGTGCAGGAGAGCCGCGCGACGCGCCTGCTTCGGGTTCAGTCCGAGTTCCGCGGCCATGACGCCGCAGATGAACGCGGCTTCGACCGAGTGCATGAGGACGTTCTGCCCGTAGCTGTAACGATATTTCAGCATCCCCAAGAGACGCACGATTTCCGGGTGTACGCCGTGCACTCCCACCTCGAAGAGAGCCTTCTGACCCGCCTCGCGTACGGTCTCCTCGACCTCGCGCTCCGCCTTGCGCACCACTTCCTCGATCCGACCAGGGTGAATCCGGCCATCCGAAATGAGCTTCTCCACCGCGAGCTTCGCGATCTCCCGCCGAACGGGATTGTGGCACGAGACGACTACCGTCTCCGGCGTGTCGTCGATGATCAAGTCGACGCCGGTGGCGGACTCGATGGCCCGGATGTTGCGGCCCTCGCGGCCGATGAGCCGGCCTTTCATGTCGTCGGTCGGAAGGTGCACGATCGAGATGGTTCGCTCTGCGACGAACTCTCCCGCGAGCCGTTCGATCGCCAGCGCGACGACCTTCTTGGCGCGACGATCGGCATCCGCCCGCGCCTCTTCCTCGATCACGCGAACCCGCTTGGCTGCTTCGTGCCGCGTCGAGGCCGTGACCTCGGCGAGCAAGGCTGCCTTCGCCTCCTCTCGGCCCATTCCAGCAGTCCGCTCGAGCACCTGTCGCGCCGATTCGGACGCCTGCTCGAGTTCCACCTTCAGCTTCTCCGAGGCCGCTTCCCGCTCGCGGAGTGCGGACTCGCGCCGCCCAGCATCGCTCAGTTGGCTCTGCATCGCCGCCGAGCGCTTTTCGATCTCGAGTTCGCGTGCAGCAACCTGCTTCTCGGCCGCCTGCAACTCCCGTCGCTGATCCCGCGACTGGCTCTCGAACTCCTCACGGAGGCGCAGGAGTTCGTCGCGGGCACCGACCTGGGCTTCCCGCTGTGCCGCCTCGGCCTCCCGGCGGGCCTGCGCGACGATCCTCTCGCGCTCTTCTTCAGCTGCCTTTCGCGTGCCTTCGGTCTCGGACCGACGCGACAAGAAGTAGGCAACGGCGCTGAGCGCCGCGATCACGAAGCCGAGCAGACCGGCTTGTAAGTTACTCACTTTCGTCGTTCTCCAAGGTGGTCGCCGCCGAGGCCTCGCCCAGTAGCCAATCGCATCGGCCTATCACCCCAACTTACGCGTGAATTCGCGCCCGAGAACCTAAAGAGCCTCAATCGCCTTGTGTCAAGGCGCCTGCCCAACGCCCCCCTCCGCACGCGGCTGGCCCTACGTGGGGCCTTCCTCGCCGACAAGCGCCGAGGCGAACTCCTCGGCATCGAAAGGCTGAAGATCGCCGGCACTCTCTCCGAGTCCGACGTATCGGACTGGCAGGCCAAGCTCTCGACGGATCGCGACGACCACGCCACCTCGGGCCGATCCGTCGAGTTTGGTCAGTACGACGCCGGAAACCTCGACCGCCGCGGCAAACGTCTTGGCCTGTGAAATCGCGTTCTGACCGGTGGTTGCGTCGAGCACGAGCAGGACCTCGTGTGGAGCCCCTGGCAGCACCCGCTCGATTACGCGCCGAAGCTTCCGCAGTTCCTCCATCAGGTTCACCTTGGTGTGCAGGCGTCCCGCGGTGTCGATCAGGACGACGTCGACCTCGCGTGCGACCGCCGCCTTCATGCCGTCGAACACCACGGAGGATGGGTCGGTTCCCTGCTCCTGGCGAACGATCTGCGCACCTGCGCGGTCAGCCCAGACGGCGAGTTGATCGGCGGCAGCCGCCCGAAACGTGTCCCCTGCGACGAGGAGAACGGATCGCCCGAGAGCCTGGTGGCGGGCCGCAAGCTTGCCGATCGAGGTGGTCTTCCCGACCCCGTTCACGCCTACGACGAGCGTGACCCAGGGGCGCACCGGCAGGTCCTCCGACTCGCCCGGACCAGCCACCATCGCCGCGATGCGAGAGCGCAATTCGGCCCGTATCCCCTCGGCGTTGCGCCGGCCGGCGGGAAGTCGAGAGAGTCCCTCGAGCAACTCCCGAGCCGAGCGTGGTCCCACGTCGCTCTCGATGAGGATACGCTCGAGTTCCTCGTCGACGTCGGACCCACCAACCCCGAACGCCGCTGCCAGGCGCGAGACGAAGCCGGACCGAGTGCGTGCAAGTCCCGAGCGGAAGCGCTCGGCCGTTGTCCCCGGCGTGGCCCCCGCGACCGATCGAGCCTGGTCCGGCGGGCCCCCCTGCCCCGCTTCTTGAGCCCGGATGCGGCGGCGCCGCAAGGCGAACAGCACGATGCATAGGAGGAGCAAGGCCCCGGCGCCGCCCGCGAGCCACGGCGCATTTGCTCGATCTAGCCAGGAGGGCGCATTGAACTGCACCGCGTAGCCTCAGGCCGAGGCGGCGAGCGCCATCCCGGCTCCCCGCGCCTCCCCCAACTCCTCGTCGCGTTCGGGAAGAGCCACGGACACGAGTTGCGAGACGCCTGCTTCCGCCATCGTGACCCCGAAGAGGCAGTTCGCCGACTCCATCGTGGGCTGCTTGTGCGTGATCACGATGAACTGCGTGCGATGGCTCATCCGGGCGATCATCGCATTAAAGCGGCCGAGGTTCGCCTCGTCGAGCGGTGCATCGACTTCGTCGAGTACGCAGAAGGGCGTCGCGCGGAGACTGAACAACGCCATGAGGAAGCTGATCGCCGTGAGGGCCTGTTCACCACCCGAAAGCTGCTCGAGTGCCCGGACGGTCTTCCCGGGCGGTTGCGCCTCCATCTCGACGCCCGTCTCCATGAGGTTGTTCGGATCGGTGAGCTTGAGCGCGGCACGTCCGCCACGGAACAACTCCGCGAAGAACTCCTGGAATTTCTGGTTCGCCAGGTCGAAAGTGTCGCGAAAACGCGCGCGCGTCGTTCGACTCAATTCCCCGATCGTCTGCCGCAGGTCTTCGATTGAAGCTTCGAGATCGCGGCGCTGACCATCGAGGAACGCGAAGCGCTCCTCCAACTCCTGGGCATCGGCGATGGCAGCAACGTTCACGTCGCCCAATTTCTCGATGCGTTCCTTCAAGGCCTGAATGCGCGTCGTCGCGCCCGCTTCGTCGAAGCCCTCTGGGACCTGGGCTTCAGCAGGGTCGATTCCGTGCTGTTCTCGGGCAAACACCAGCAACGACTCGATTTGGGCCTCCTGTTGGGCGAGACGCAGTTCGATGCGCTGACAGAGACGACGCGCTTCGTCGAGCGTACCGCGGGAGAGAGAGACCGCCACATCCACGTCGCGCAATTCCACCTGTGACGCCCGGGCGCTCTCGCGCGCCGCTTCGACCTCCGCTTCGCGCTCGGCGAGTTCGAGACGACGACGAATGAGCTCCTCCTCCAGCGAGGCGACCTGCGAGACCGTTGCCGCACGCTGCTGAGCGAGGCGCTCCACTTCCTCGTCGATGGACCTGCGGCGCATGGCCGCGATCGCGATCTCGTGCTCGCGCTGACCGTGGTCCGCCACGGCCCGTGACAGGAATTCTCGCGCCGAAGACAGAGCCTCCCGCCGCGCCTCCCGTCGCGATCGTGCGTCGTCGACCTCGGCGCGCCTCGAGACGAGCAGCGTCTCCGCGGACTCGGCACGCGCGAGCGCCTCCGCCTCCACCCCGGACGAAGCGCGAACCGACGATTCGGCCTCGGCCAGCCCAGTTGCGGCAACCTCGATCGATCCCTCGCAGGCAGCGTATTCCTCCCGAGCCTCCGTACCACGGGCCCGGGCTGCCGAGAGATCTCGAAGAGCCGTCTCTAGCGCATGCTCCGCCGCCACCCGTGCGAGGGTAGCGGCATGCGCCTCCGCATCCAGTCGACGGAGGTCCGTACCCAAAACCGTGCATTCGTGCCGAACTTCCCCGAGCCGTCGCTCGACGGCAGCCTGACGAACTTCGTCCTCCGCGATCTGCGCCTCGAGTTCGCCGACCTCTCGCCGGCGCTGGAGCAAGTCGGCCGTCTCCGGCACCCGACCACCCGTCACCACGCCATGGTGGTCGACGACGTCGCCCGCTCGGGTAACCCACCGGGAGCCGCTTTCGCCAGCCCGAACGGCGCGGACCGCGGCAGCGATGTCCGCGACGAGCATGACCCCTTCGAAGAGCGCGTTTCGAACGGCCTCGCTCCCAGGCGCCGCCCCGACCAGCTGATTCATGGGCGTTCCGCTCGCCGACAGCAAGACGCCGCCCGCGGTCGACACTGCATCGGCGGGCACCAGCGTTACGCGCCCCGCGCCGTTGCGGCGCAAGTGGTCGGCGATCTTCGCGCCTTCCTCGGCCGTGCGCACGACCGCCCCGCCGATGGCGTCGCCGAGGACCGCGGCGACCGCCGGTTCGAGTTCCGGCGGAATGACGAGTCCGTCGAGCACGAGGCCGCGCGGCGCCGGATCGTGAGCCATCGCGACCGCGATGCCATCGGCATACCCGTCGAGCGCACGCTCTCGTTCCCGCAGACCCTCCAGGCGGCCCCGGCGATGAACCATCACCTCGCGAACCGCCGTCAGGTTCTCGTCGAGACGCCGCAATTCGGCTTCTCGGGCGCGCAACTCACCGGTCGCCTCCTTGCGACTGTGCTCCAGGCGTTCGTGCGCCGCGCGAGAGGACCCGTGGCCGGCCTCGCCCTCGGCCAAGCGGCTTTCGGCGGCGCCGATCTCCGACTCGCGTTCACGCAGGCGGACCTGGATGCGCTCCCGCTCCTCCCGAAGACCGTGGAGGCGGGTCGCACACGCCGCCCGCCCCGCGCCGTGGCGCGCGAGTTGTCGTCGCGCCTCTTCGAGTCCCGCCACCGCCGCCACCTGCTCCGCGCGAACGACTTCGAAGGCTGGAATCACCGCCTCCACTTGGGCCTCGACGGCTTCGAGGGCAGAAGCCTCCCGCGCCTCCGACGCCTTGCCCTCCGCGAGTCGGGCTGCCGACTCCTGCAGGGACCGACGTCCGCCTTCGGCTTCGGCCTCGAGAACCGAGATTTCTTCGGCCGACCGCCCGAGCCTGGCCTCGATCGTCGAGAGGGCCTCGCGCGCGGCAGCATGCCGCTCAGTCGCGCGAACAGCGGCACCGCTCACTTCGGCCACGGCCGCGAACCGTGCCTCGATCTCGCGGGCGGCTGCCTGCTCCTTGTCGACCGCAGTCGAGCGGAGCGACTCGGCCGAGGCGAGGGCTTCGAGGGACGCGGCCTCTCCCGACCGGGCGTGGGCCATCTCCTCGCGGGCGGCCTCCTGTTCGCGGGACAGGATTCGCCAGCGCGTCGCCGCGAGTGCCACCTCCGTGGCCTGCAACTCCGAGACGAACTGCCGGTATTCCTCGGCTCGCTTGGCCTGCCGGCGCAGTGTCGCCAGTTGCCGGTCGATCTCGCGCATGACGTCGTTCACCCGCGCGAGGTTCTCGCTCGTCCGCTCGAGTTTTCGCTCCGCCGCGATCTTGCGGCTGCGGAACCGAGTTGTTCCCGCGGCCTCTTCGAGGAAGAGTCGCATTTCCTCGGGCTTCGCCTTGACGATCTGCCCAACGCGGCCCTGCTCGATCATCGCATAGGCCTTTGGCCCGACACCGCTGCCCAGAAAGAGTTCGGTGATGTCGCGAAGACGCGCCGGCGCCTGGTTGATCAGGTACTGCGACTCGCCGGAGCGGAAGATGCGCCGCGTGATCGTGAACTCGTGTTGGCGGGCGACATGGGCCGCCAGACCCTCCGCTTCTCCCGCGAAATCCGTTGCTTCCTCCCCCTCCTGTTCGAAGGTGAGGGTCACCTCGGCCAGGTTGAGTGGGGCACTGCGGGCGTTGCCCCCGAAGATCACGTCCTCCATGTCGTGGGCGCGGAGGTTGCGCACGCTCTGCTCGCCGAGCGCCCACCGGATCGCATCGGAGACATTGGACTTCCCGCAGCCATTGGGCCCGACGACCGCGTTGATTCCAGCGGCGAGCGCCACGCGCGTCGGCTCGCGAAACGACTTGAACCCCACGAGCTCGATCTGACGGATGCGCACTCCCAGCCTCCTCCTCGACCCCGCAGCGCGGGCATCGCGATCCCTGTCCGAGGGCGCCGTACTCCCATCTACTGCGTCTGGAGTCAAGACCAACCACAACCCCTTGGGTATCGATGCGATCAACGGCTCCTGCGAACGAAGTCGGCGAGCGGCCCCTTCGCACCGGCCTCAGGCCTCATCTGCGGCACGGGCCAGAGGTAGTTCCCGCGCGGACCGCTGTGCTTCGAAAAGCGGTTGTAGCGCCGCGGGTACGGACTTCGGCCGATGCCAGGGAGGACTCGCTGCTCGAGCTTTCGCCGGACCATGGCAATGGCCCGGGGACCCAGCGTCCGCCCGACCCGCGAGCCCGAGCGACTATGCCGGGTCGACTTCGCCTGAGGTCGGGCCCTGGTGGAAACCGCGGACGACCCGGTTGCCCCCCGAGAGGCCCTGCGATAGTCTATGCAATCGGTCGCTCCGCCGGGGATCGCGGGCTAGGCCTCCCGCCGACCCGGGTCGCTCTCGGCCGGTAGGACCGGTCCCTGCGACGTGGAAAAGCGTATCATCATCAACGCGGCCGAGTTCGAAACTCGGATCGCACTGGTCGAGGGCACCCAGCTCGCGGAACTCCACGTCCAGAGTCGCGGGGATTCCTCGATCGCAGGGAACATTTACCGCGGCCGGGTGCTGCGCGTCCTCCCCGGGATGCAAGCCGCCTTCGTCGATCTCGGCCTGGAGAAGGCCGCCTTCATGCACGTGTCCGACTTCTGGACGAGCCCCGGGGAGATGACCGCCGGAGAGCCGCCGGTTCCCGATGCGGGCGAGGACCTCGAGCAGGAACTCGGCGTCGAACCCTCGCTTGCAGCCTATGCGGACGAAATCGAGGCGGGGCCCGAGCCGATCATTTCCGCGACCGAAGAGGAGGTCGAAGCGACCGCCGAGCCAGCCGACGTGGCCGGGCCGAATGACCGGCACGACATGGAACCGGACGCCCCACACTCGACCGAACCCTCAGCGACCGAGGACGGCGGCACGCAGGACAACGCGAGTCCGCCGGAGGCCGACGAAGCGACCGCAACTGCCTCTCGCCCGGGTGGCCGTCGGCGCGGCCGTCGCTCGCGCGCGAAGGCTTCCCCGTCCGCGGAAGCCGACGAAGCAACCGCGGCCCCTGACGCCGCCGACACGCCCGTGGGCGAAGATGCGAATGGGGACGAATCCCAGCCCCCACGCCCGCCCCTGCCGCCGATCGAGGAACTGCTCGCCAAGGGCCAAGAGATCCTGGTCCAGGTGTCCAAGGAACCCATCGGCACGAAGGGCGCACGAATCACCTCCCACATCTCCCTTCCCGGCCGCTACGTCGTCTACATGCCGACGACCGACCACATCGGTGTCTCGCGCCGCATCGAGGACGAGAAGGAGCGCGCGCGCCTGCGTGACATCGTCTCGGCCGGCCGCGGCAAGACGACGGGCGGCTTCATCGTGCGCACGGTCTGCGAGGGCGTGAGCAAGCGCGAGATCCTCGCCGACATGCGCTTTCTGTCGAAGCTCTGGACAGGCATCGTGAAGAAGAACAACGTGGCGGCGGCACCGGCGCTCCTGCACGAGGACCTCGACATGGTCCTGCGTGCGGTCCGCGACCTGTTCTCCACCGACGTGACGCAGGTAGTCGTCGATCGCCAGGCAGACCGCGATCGGATCGTCGATTTCGTCGACAGCGTCCTGCAACCCCGGCTCAAGTCCCGCGTCGAACACTACGCCGAAGCCGAGCCCATCTTCGACCACTTCGCGATCGAGAACCAGGTCCATCGGGCGCTCGAGCGCCGCGTCTGGCTGAAATCAGGTGGCTACCTGGTGTTCGACCAGACCGAGGCACTCACGACGATCGACGTCAATACGGGACGCTTCGTGGGCAAGAAGACCCACGAGGAAACGGTCCTCAAGACGAATCTCGAAGCTGCGCGCGTCGCTCTCGACCAACTGCGATTGCGCAACATCGGTGGCATCATCATCATCGACTTCATCGACATGGAGAAGGCTACAAACCGCAAGAAGGTGAGTGAGGTGCTTGCCGAAGCCGTGAAGCGGGACAAGGCGCGCACCAACATACTCCGGATCTCCGAACTCGGACTCGTGCAGATGACGCGCAAGCGCACGCGCGACAACCGCGCCATCTGCTGACGGCTCCCTGCCCGACCTGCCATGGCGACGGACGCTTGCGGGCCGTCGAGGCGCTCGCGGCCGATGCCCTCCGCGCCGTCCGACGGGCTCTCGCCACGTCTCCCGAGGCGAAGTCCCTGCGGTTGCGCCTGCCGGGCGAAGTCGCCCGCGCACTGCTCGGGCCGCTCGCCCCCGGCCGGCAGGAATTCCAGGACCGGGTCGGTGTCCGACTCGAAATCGAGGCCGACGAACGCCTAGGCAGAGGCCATAGCGAGATCCACATTCTCGAGAGCGCCCCCGGAACCAGACCTTCCGCGCCGAAACAAGGTGACGCTGCGAGCGCAACCACCGACGACAGGGCTGGCGACACTGCGATCGGATCGGAGAGCGAGTCCTGACCCGCACTCGCGTGGCCGCCGACCGCCCTTGCCTTGATTTCGCGCCGGACGTAGGCGATACCACCCGCGGCGGTGCCTGCCCCGAGGAGGTGGTGTGATGGAGTTGCCGAAGTGCCAGAAGTGCCACGACGGGGTGCTGATTCCGCTTTCCGACTATGGTCAGGAGGGCGCGACCGTCATGTTCAAGGCCTGGGTGTGCACGAATCCGGGGTGCGGCTTCTCCCTGCGCATCGACAAGGGCGAAGTCACCTTTGGTCGCAAGGTCGATCACAAGCACTGACCACCGCTTCGCCCGGTGACGGCCGCAGCCTGGGCAACGCGGTTCGGGTGATGATGCGACTCTCCGGCAGACGCTAAGGGCGTCGGATGACCGACTGGAAAGCGGAAGCCGCCCGCAAGACGATGACTGCCGAGGCGGCGGTCGGCCTCGTGAGGTCGGGAGACCACGTCTTCATCGCGTCCGGGTGCGCCGAACCGCAGACGCTGGTCGCGACCCTCTCGGCACGGCCCGACGAGAACGACGTCGAGATCCTGCACATCCTAACGCTCGGAGTCGCACCGTATGCCGACCCCCGGTTTCCGAGTCGCTTCCGGCACAACGCGCTCTTCATCGGCGCGAACGTCAGGGAGGCGGTTCAGGCGGGCAACGCGGACTACACGCCGGTCTTCCTCTCCGCGATCCCGGGCCTCTTCCGTTCGGGCCGCCTGCCAGTAGACGTCGCCCTGATCCAGACCTCTCCGCCCGACGCGGCAGGCTGGGTGAGTCTGGGAATTTCGGTCGACGTCGTGCGGAGTGCCGTCGAGAACGCCGACTTGGTGATCGCGGAGATCAATCCGGCGATGCCGCGCACGCACGGAGACGGTTTCGTGCACGTGCGTGACGTCGATGCGTTCGTCGAGGTCACCACCCCCCTGCTCGAGTTGCCCGTCACGACACCCGACGAGGCCTGTCGGGAGATCGCGGTGAACCTGGCGCGCCTCGTCCCCGACGAGGCGACCATCCAACTCGGGATCGGCGAGATTCCACAGGCGCTCGCGCCCCTGCTGGTGGGCAAGCGCGACCTCGGAATCCATACCGAGATGTTCTCCGACGGCGTGATCGACCTGATCGAGTCAGGCACGGTGACAGGCGCGAAGAAGACCCATGGCCGCGGCAAGGTCGTGACCTCGTTCTGTATGGGCAGTCGCCGACTCTACGACTACGTGCACGACAACCCGCTGTTCGAGTTCCGCAGCGTAGACTACGTGAACGACCCCTTCGTCATCGCCCGGCACGACCGGATGGTCGCGATCAACTCGGCGCTCGAGATCGACCTGACCGGCCAGGTCTGCGCGGACTCGATCGGCCAACGCTTCTTCTCCGGCATCGGGGGCCAGGTGGACTTCATACGCGGGGCGAGCCGCTCCCGCGGGGGACGTCCGATCATCGCGTTGCGCTCGACGGCGAAGCACGGGACGGTGTCCCGGATCGTCCCGGTTCTCAGTGAAGGAGCGGGGATCGTCACCTCTCGCGGCGACGTCCACTACGTCGTGACGGAATACGGAATCGCGAACCTCTACGGGCGTACGGTCCGCGAGCGCGCCCTGGCACTCAGTTCCATCGCGCACCCGGACTTCCGCGGAGAACTGGTCGCCGCCGCCCGGGCCAGGCACTACGTTGCACCGACGCAGGTCGACCTCCCCGCGGGGGCGACGCTCTACCCGGCCCACGTCGCGACGACGGAGCGCCTCCGCGACGGGAGCACCGTCGTTTATCGACCTCTTCGGCCGACCGACGAACGAGCCCTGCGCGACTTCTTCTACTCCCACTCGGACGAAACCGTCTACCTGCGGTACGGAACCCCACTCAAACACCTCTCCGCTCGCCAGATCCAGCACTTCGTCTCGGTCGACTACGAGGAGCGCATGGCGATCGGAGCATTCCTTCCGCGCACCGAGGACACGGCGCCGGGGGACGAGGACGTCCTGATCGGCGTAGGTCGTTACGACCTCGATCGCACGACGAATTTCGCCGAGTGCGCATTCACGATCCACGATGACTTCCAGAACCAGGGCATCGGGAGCAGGCTCCTGCGAAAGCTCATCCGCTTCGCCGCCGCTCGCAATATCGAGGGCTTCACGGCCCAGGTCCTCGCCCGCAACTCCCGGATGCTGCGGGTTTTCCAGAAGTGGTGCTCCCCGCTCACGACCAGAATCAGCGACGGCGTCTGTGACGTCTCGTTCCGATTTGCCGATCTGCCACGCAGTCACCGCGCACGCGAAGAGGGAGCATCATCGCCAGACGGGCCCGGCAACGATTCGAAGCCGGGCGACTGACCATCCGCTTCGTTCGCCTCGCTGCGGCAGGTCTCGATCGCGACGAGTTGCCCGTCGCTCTCGGCGACGACCTCGCCCACCGACGCCGTGTCGAGCCAGAGTGCGCCAACGTCTCCATAGCGAGGGGGAATCTCCTTCGAGGGGAGGTCGAATCGATTGCGGGCGCCCACGCCCGCCACGACCAGCGCCGCGCGGAGTTCCTCGACGAACGCCGCCTGGCTCGATGTGCGGCTTCCATGGTGCGGGGCGCGGGCGAGCACGGACGGCAGGCCGCCCCGGGCGAGCAAGTCGCGCTCACCCGACGCCTCGACGTCCCCCGCAAGCAACAGGGAGGTTGCGCCATGAACCCATCGCAGGACGAGCGACCCGTCGTTCGTGGGCGCACCCGCCCGTTGCGGGCTCGGCCCGAGCACTTCGACGCTGCTCGCACCC
>Ga0114969_10003657_pt1 | contig 12330 bp, 12 predicted proteins | sample M_130807_MF_Meta_FD_87316 | JGI IMG/M metagenome (GOLD analysis project Ga0114969, IMG submission 87316) | Freshwater microbial communities from Lake Montjoie, Canada to study carbon cycling - M_130807_MF_MetaG | ecosystem: Environmental > Aquatic > Freshwater > Lake | place: Lake Montjoie...
ATTAAATCCTCTACAACAATTATCTTTTGACCTGAAATAACTTTACCTTCAATCATGTTTGTTAATCCATGCGATTTAGGAGCCGATCTAACATAAATGAATGGTAAATCCAATGCTTCAGCCAACAATGCTCCATGCGCAATACCTGCAGTAGCTACACCAGCAATACAATCACACTCTGGAAACTTTCTTTTAACAATTTCAGCTAATTGTTCCTTTATGTAAGTTCTTATTTCAGGATAAGAAAGCGTTAGTCGATTATCACAATATATTGGCGAATTCCAACCACTCGCCCAAGTAAACGGTGTTTGAAGGTTTAATTTAATTGCTTTTATTTGTAATAACAACGATGCTGTTTTGTTAGCAACCGATTTTGATAAAATCATGGAATCAAACCTAAGTATTTTCAGTTAAACTATTTATAAATTTTAAGAAAATTATACGCTGGTGCCTTTAAAAATTTTCATTGGAAACAATCCACTTTTTTTATGTTCGACAGGATTTGTATTGCCTTCCAATGAAGCTTTCGATCTCTCAGGTAAGGACTTGATTCAGGAAGATTTCATAAGTTCTAAAAAACTACTAGAATTAATTGAAAAACTTGAAAACAAAAAGCAGTCAATAGCTTGCATGTTATATCATAAAAATGAAGAGAAATTAATTAAAGAATTTTTTTCAATTTTTAATTCAATAAATGCTGCTGGTGGTTTGGTTGAAAACATTAATTCTGAAATATTAATGATTTACAGGAAAGGGAAATGGGATTTACCAAAAGGAAAAGTTGAACACAAGGAAATGCTAATAGCGGCGGCTGAAAGAGAGGTAATTGAAGAAACAGGAATTAAAAACCTTTCTGTTTTAAATCAAATATTATTTTATCCTTGGAAGCAAAATGCGACAATACATACCTATTGGGAAAACAATAATAGAATTGTAAAAAATACCTATTGGTACAAAATGAAAAGCACAATTGGTTCCGATTTCATTCCACAGTTAGAAGAAGGAATTACAGAAGTTAAATGGGTTAAAAAAAGCTCTGTTTCAGATTTATTAAAAAATTCTTATGCATCTATTTCAGATGTAATACGCCATGGTAAATTTTGAATTATCAATATTAAAAATCAAAACTTAAATTTCCAGTATATTAAATTTCAGGATGATAGATTTTTCAGGAGCAGAGCATTTTATTATTGAAAAATTAAAACATGGTCTAAACAAGGAATTAACTTATCACTCCTACAATCATACTATGGATGTTTTGAACTCTGCACTAATTATTGTTCAAGCTGAAAATATTTCAACTGATGAAGTAAAACTTTTACGGATTGGAGTTTTGCTGCATGATTCAGGTTTTTTATTCACTTATAAAAACCATGAAGAAAAGTCGTGTGTTTGGGCTAAGGAAATTTTACCTCCTTTTGGCTTTGATGAAATTACAATTGAAAAAATTTGCGCATTGATAATGGCAACTAAAATTCCACAGAAGCCAAATTCAATTCTTGAAAAAATAATTGGTGACGCAGATTTAGACTATTTAGGACGAGAAGATTATTATCCAATTGCAAATAACCTGTTTAAAGAATTAAATTCTTTTGGTCTTATTAATATAAACGAATGGAATAAAATTCAGTATTCATTTTTATGTGAACATACTTATCACACAACCTATAGTTTCAATTACAGGGAGAAGATTAAGCAAAAAAGAATTGCAGAACTTGCTAAACTGATTTGAGTTAGGTTATCAATAAATTAATTTAAAAGGTGCAAAAACAAAAAGAGGTCAAATGCATAATGCAAATGACCTCTTCAAAGAAATTATTCTTAAACTAGCTAAGATGTTTGTTAACCAATTTAGCCATGTCAAACATGCTAACTTGTGCTTTGCCACCGAAAATAGTTTTAAGATTCGCATCAGCATTAATCATGCGGCGATTCTTTTTGTCTTGTAAATTATTCTTCTTAATGTACTCCCAAAGTTTTTTAACAACTTGAGTACGAGGATGTGGTCCTTTACCAACCACAGGTTGTAAAGCAGCGCTAATAGCTAATGGGCGCATAAATGCTGCATTAGGTGTACGCTTTACTTTAGGCTTAGCAGCTGCTTTCTTTTTTGGAGCTGCTTTCTTTTTTGCTGCAGCTTTTTTAGGTGCAGCTTTTTTTGCTTTTGTTGCCATGATTAAATGGGTTTTTTATTTGATGCATCGAAATAAGACACACTCTTCCTCATGGAGTAACTATAAATTAAAAAGTTTTCCCCAATGAAAAGTGCGCAACTCCATTGGAGAAAACTATATTGTTAATAGGTTGATAAGCTAAAATTCAAATTTTCCCAATGAAAGAAAACAAATACTGATTGGTCTCAATTTATTCCTATTCAATTAAATATTTTATACCATTGAAATTTTAACTTTTAAAAAAGCCTTCCGTCAACCATTGTAACTTCACGGTCGGCCAATTTTGCTAATTCTTCATTATGGGTTACAATAACAAAAGTTTGATAAAACTCTTTTCTTAATCGAAAGAATAATTCATGTAATTCTCTTGCAGTATCTGAATCGAGATTTCCTGATGGTTCATCAGCTAATACAACTTTAGGGTGGTTTATAAGTGCCCGGGCAACAGCAACTCTTTGTTGCTCCCCTCCGGAAAGCTGTGAAGGTTTATGATCAAAACGATCCTTCAATCCTAAATAGTCAAGTAATTCCTTTGCCTGCTCCTTCACTTCGTTGTCATTTCTTTTCCCGATCCAACCAGGAATGCAAACATTTTCCATTGCTGTAAATTCAGGTAATAAATGATGAAACTGAAAAACAAATCCGATATGCTTATTTCTAAAAGAAGATAATTCCTTATCAGTTAAGTTAGCAAGATTATTATCATCAATTATTACCTCTCCTCCATCAGGTCTATCAAGCAATCCAATAATATGAAGCAATGTACTTTTACCGGCTCCGGAAGCGCCAACGATTGAAACAACCTCTCCTTTATCAATCTTTAATGTTAATCCTTTTAACACCTGTATATCACCATAAGCCTTTGAAACATTTACAACTTGTATCATTCTTTTAATTCAGATCAGTTTAATTTTCACAAATGTAATTGTTGAAAGTAATCAGGGGCAAGTTTCATTCTGCTACCGTACCAACTAAACATTTCCCCATCAACAAGAGTAATTTTCACACCCGGAAAATCTTTTGTTAGTTCAGTAATATGTTTTTCTTTAAAAGGAAAAGGTTCTGATGAAAGAAAAAACTCACTTGAGTTTAGTTCATTCAGTTGTTCTTTAGTTTGTTCTGGATAGCGACTTAAAGGCTTTGCAGCATTATCAAATCCTGCTTGCAGCATCATTTCAGAAATAAAAGTATATCCACCAGCAACCATGTATGGTTCGCGCCAGATGAAGTAGAGTGCCTTTTTAGTCAATAAATGTTGGTTGTTGGTTCTTAGGTTTTGAAATTGAGTTTTTATTTCTTCTGTTAATTTTTCTGCTTCAGATTTTTTTCCAACTAATTCACCTACATCAGCTATCATTTTATAAGCATCGTTAATGGTTTTTATATCGCTGATATAAACCTGTGTGAATGCTGCTAGCTCTTCAATATCACTTTGTGTATTCTCTTCTTTGTTGGCAATTATTAGATCGGGATGCATTGATTTTATCAAATCAATTTTCAATTGCTTGGTTCCTCCTACTCTTTGCTTGGTTCTGAACCAATCGTCAGGATGAACACAAAACTTTGTGATGCCCACAACTTCTTCTCTTAATCCTAAATCGAATAATAATTCAGTGATGGATGGAACAACTGAAATAATTCTTGATGGAATTATTTTAAATTGTATTTCTCTTCCTAATTGGTCGAATAAAATCATTGATTAAATACTACATCGCCGAAATAATATCATACTTAGTAATGATATGCAGATTACCTGTTGCATCACGGGTAAGTACGGCAGGGTTTTCTTTTGTAATGTATTTCGACAATTTTTCTACAGCCACATCAATACTCACTTCGGGGAATGGTTTTTCCATTACATCACTTACTAATTTTTTCCGAACTTCATGATCTTCAAGCAAAAGATTAAATATTTTACTTTCAGTAATCGAGCCAACTACTTTTTCGTTTTCAATAACGGGCAATTGATCAATTTCATTCTTCTTCATTTCAAGAATTGCATCCCCAATAAATTGAGATGGAGCAATGGAAATAATTTTTCCGCTTCGGCCTTTTACTAAATCATTTATTGTTTTTACCTCTAAGAAACCGCGCTCGCGCATCCAATCATCATTATATAATTTTCCAACATAACGGCTGCCATGGTCGTGAAAAATCACCACCACCAAATCATCTTTCTTCAGTTTGTCTTTCATCTGCATTAACCCTTGCACCGCAGAACCTGCTGAGTAACCAACAAAAATTCCTTCTTCTTTTGTTATCCGACGCGCCATTATGGCTCCATCTTTATCTGTTACCTTTTCGAAATGATCAATGAGTTTGAAGTTGACATTAGCAGGTAAAATATCTTCACCAATTCCTTCGGTGATGTATGGATAAATTTCTTTCTCATCCAGAATTCCTGTTTCGTGATATTTTTTTAACACGGAACCATAAGTATCAATAGCCCATGCCTGAATGTTAGGGTTTTGTTCTTTCAGATATTTCGCGGTGCCGCTGATTGTTCCGCCCGTTCCTGTACCAACAACCAAGTGGGTAATTTTTCCTTCTGTCTGTTTCCAAATTTCGGGACCAGTGCCTTCGTAATGTGCGAGCGAATTACTGAGGTTATTATACTGATCGGGTTTCCATGAGTTAGGAGTTTCTTCACTCAATCTTTTCGAAACAGAATAATAACTGCGTGGATCATCGGCTTCAACATTTGTAGGGCACACAATTACTTCTGCTCCTACAGCGCGAAGAATATCTGCTTTCTCCTTGCTCTGTTTATCAGTAGTTGTGAAAATGCATTTGTATCCTTTGGCAATTGCATAGAGTGCGAGTCCCATTCCGGTGTTTCCGCTTGTTCCCTCTATGATTGTGCTTCCTTGTTTTATCAGCCCTGCTTTCTCATCATCCTGCAACATCTTCACACCTATACTGTCCTTGATTGAATTTCCGAGATTGAATGATTCTACTTTCGCTAACACAGTACAAGGAAGTCCTTTGATAACACTGTTTAACTTTACCAGTGGTGTATTTCCGATTGTTTCTAAAATGTTATTGTAATACATGCGGCGAAAATAGTGAATTGAAAATGCGAGAATTAAAAAAAAGAATATGTTTTTTAATCGAAAAATCGGGGATTCAGATAAAGCCTCTGCATTTTTTTGCTCCACATCTGCAGGGTAAAGTACCATGATGATGAGTTTCGCCATAGTCGGCACTGAGTTCTTCACCAACTTTAATTTTTCTGAGAGAATAAAATTCAACTCTGTTTTTTGTAACTCTTATATAACTATTTGGTTCGCAGCAATGATTAATGTATCGCAATTCATTAGGATTAATTGAAGCATCTAACACAAGATTATCTTCCAGATCAACCATAGCAATCTGCTTTACATTCCTTCGTCGTTTAATTGCTTCGCGTTCAGATATGATTACTCCCCCAAGATCACCAATTTTTTTTCGAGCAGGAATTTCCTGCAATGCATACGCACCGGTTCCTTCAATTTTGCTTTTTTTATTTTTCAGTTTATAAATCACCCTGTATTCAGGTGTATTGATTTGTTTTTTCATTACTGCAATTTTAGTTATAAAAAGTCCAATTAAATTTTCTGTATTGCAACTGTAAATCGTATTGTTAGTTTTGATTCCCTTTTTGAAAAAAACACAAAAGAAAATATGAAAACCATTTTAAAATTCCTCACTCTCCTCCTTGTTCCATTTTTACTTCAGGCTCAAACTCCTGATTTAAATTCCTCCGTTCCCGTTGATCCGACTGTCAGAATCGGTAAACTTCCGAATGGAATGACTTACTATATAAAGCATAACGCCAAACCTGAAAAGCGCTGTGAACTTCGATTAGCAGTGAATGCAGGTTCTATGATGGAAACGGACAATCAACAAGGCTTGGCTCACTTGCTTGAACACATGTGTTTCAATGGAACAAAGAATTTTAAGAAGAGTGAACTGGTCGATTATCTTGAATCAATCGGCACACGATTCGGAGCTGATTTGAATGCCTATACTAGTTTTGATGAAACAGTATATATGCTTCAATTACCAACCGATACTGAAAAAATATTTTTAAAAGGTTTTCAGATTTTGAAAGAATGGGCACACTTAGTAACACTTGATGGAACTGAAATAGATAAAGAGCGAGGTGTGGTTGTTGAAGAATGGAGATTAGGTCAAGGTGCTGATGAAAGAATGCGTCGTAAATATTTTCCGGTTATGTTTTTCGGTTCACGCTATGCTGAGCGATTGCCGATTGGTACAAAGGAAATTATTGAAGGAGCACCGCACGATACCATCAGAAGTTTTTATAAAACCTGGTATCGCCCCGATTTGATGGCTGTAGTTGTTGTAGGTGATATTGATGTGGACAAAATTGAAGCATTGATAAAAAGTTACTTTGCTGAAATTCCTAATCCGATAAATGAAAAACCTCGCCCGACTTATACAGTTCCTGATCACAATGATTTAAAAGTATCGGTGTGCAGCGACAAAGAAGCCGATTACACTTTTGTTCAGGTTTATTACAAACAACCAGTTGCACCATCAAAAACTATTAACGATTACAGAAACAATTATTTGATATCAAGTATTGCTACAAACATGTTAAATGATCGCTACAACGAATTATTACAACAAAGCAATCCGCCCTTTACTTTTTCAAGTTCATTTTTCGGAAGCCTTGTTCGTGAGAAAGGTAGCTTTGGTGCTTATTGTGTAGTACCTGACAATGGAGTTGATAAAGGTTTAACAACTATTCTTTCAGAAATTAAACGGGTGAAAGATTTCGGATTTACTGCTACTGAACTTGAGCGTGCTAAACAATCTATGATTCGTAATTACGAAACAGCTTATAACGAAAAAGATAAGACAGAATCGAAATCATTGGTGAATGAATATGTTTCGAACTTTTTAGAAAACGAACCTATTCCAGGAATTGAATGGGAATTTGAAGCAACCAAGGGTTTAATTCCTTCTATCAGTTTAGACGAGGTAAACAAAATGTTTTCGTCATGGATTACTGACGGAAAAAATTGTGTGATAGTAGTAACCTCGCCTGAAAAAGAAGGATTAATTATTCCGACTGAAGCGCAGGTAAAAACTATTTTTAAAACAGCTAATGAAACCACGCTCACCGCCTATGCCGATAAAGTATCGGACAAAAAATTAACTGATGCAAAAATTACTGCTGGAAAAGTTTTGAACGAAACTACTGATGCTGATAATTCAATTACTACTTGGACTTTAAGTAATGGCGCAAAAGTAGTTTTCAAACAAACTGATTTTAAAAACGATCAGATATTGTTTAATGCTTTCAGTTGGGGAGGTACATCCTTATATCCTGAATCAGATTTTCAATCGGCAAATAATGCGGATGGAATAATTGATAATTCAGGTTTAGGAAATTACGATAATGTTGAACTGAGCAAGTATGTAAGCAATATGGTTTTGAGCATAAATCCGAATATTGGAGAATTGACTGAAGGATTAGATGGAAGTTGTTCAGTTAAAGATTTAGAAAATTTATTGCAGTTCACTAATTTGTATTTTACAGGTGTTCGAAAAGATTCAACTGCCTTTAATTCAGTTCTTTCTCAAATGAGTACTCAATTGCAGAATAAAAATAATGACCCGGGTACAGTGTTTTCTGATTCACTGACATCAATAATGTATTCTTATAACAGTCGTTACATGCCAATGACTGAAAAAATGATGTCGCAAATTAATTTAACTAAAGCTTATAACATTTTTCGTGAGCGCTTCAGCGATCCTGCTGATTTCACTTTTGTTTTTGTTGGAAGTATCAATGCAGAAACATTAAAACCATTAGTAGAAAAATACATAGGTGGAATAGCTTCTAAAGGCAAAACAGAAACCTTTAAAGACAATAATGTAAAATGGATGTCTGGCAACTTTAATAAAAAAGTTGTAAAAGGCAACGAACCTAAAAGCACCGTTGCTATGCTTTACCTGAGTCCTTTTGAATATACTCGTTATAACAGGAATGAGCTGAATGCTTTCATGAAATTATTAAATATTAAATTGCGTGAATCACTTCGTGAGGACATGAGTGGCGTATATGGCGTTTCAGCTTCACCGCAAATGGTTCATTATCCAAAATCGCAATGCAGAATGATTATCTACTTCAGTTGCTCTCCTGAAAATGTAGATACATTGATTGGTGCAGCTAAAAAAGTAATAGCTGAAATTATTGCCAATGGTTGCGACGATAAGAATTTATTGAAGGTTAAAGAACTAATGCTTAAAGGCCGTGAAGCAGATTTAAAAGAGAATCGTTTTTGGTTAAGCTTAATTGCTTCTTCATTAAAAGACAACGAAAATATTTCAGAAATTAAAGACTTTAATAAACAAATTGAATCTTTGAAGAGCGAAGATTTTAAAAGACTTGCTTTAAAATATTTTGACAATAAAAACTATGGTCAGGTAGTTTTATATCCTGAAAAATAAATTAATATATAAAAGTTAAAATTTACGGGCGACACAATAAATGTGTCGCCTGTTTTATTTAATGATGAAAAGATCTCTTCTTCACCATTCCGCCTCTTACCTCATTTACACTTTGAATAACAATAAACGCATCGGGATCAAGTTTGTGAATGATTGCTTTAAGCTTTGGTATTTCTAATCTCGTTAGAATACAATAAACTATTTTCAAATCGGTGCGATGATCGTTGTGCAACCCGAAACCCCGCTCCCCTTTAAGAATCGTAACTCCGCGCCCCATCACTTCAATTACTCCTCTTTTTATTTCTTCATTCTTTGGAGAGATAATCATTACGCTGGTATATTCTTCAATTCCCTGAACAATAAAATCAACCGTTTTGCTTGCTGCTAAATAAGTGAGTACTGAATATAAAGCGGCTTCCATACCTAAATAAAATGCAGCAACTGAAAATATAAAAAGGTTAATAACGAGAATAATATCTCCGATGGAAAAAGAAAATCGCCGTGATAAAGCAAGTGCGAGAACTTCGGTTCCATCCAGCACTCCACCACCACGAATGGCAAATCCAATTCCTGTTCCAAGAAAAAATCCACCGAATACAGCAATTAATAATTTATCATTTGTAATTACAGGAAGATGAATAAAAATTAAAGCTACGGCCAATCCTACAATTCCAATCGCAGATTTCAAAGCAAACGCCCAAGAGATTTGCCGATATCCCAGAATGATAAACGGAATATTGAATACGATAATCCAGATTGAAATTGAAACCGGGCTCGCCAGTGAAGCTAAAATTGATATCCCTGTAATACCTCCATCTGTGAATTGATTTGGAAGAATAAATCCTTTTAAGCCAACAGACGCGCTCAATATCCCGAATCCGATTAAAATAAAATCGGAAACAATTTTTCGGTTCGAGGCATAATGATGGTTCTTCATCAGGGTGAAAAGTATTTTCAATTCCCCCATGAAATGAAGTTCGTTTTAAACAAACTTATTTATGCGTGTACAATTTTGATTCAAAGGATTTATATAAGTACTGATCAGAATTATTTTCGCACCATGACACCTGAACGGGAAGAAAAATTTAAACGGGTAATTGCAAAACGACAAACTGATTTAACTGTAGTGTTTGAAAATGTAAATGACCCGCACAACATTAGTGCTGTGTTGCGCACCTGTGATTCTGTTGGTGTTAAAGAAGTTTATATTATTCAAACAATTGAAAGACCATATACAAAACTGGGCAAAAAAAGTTCTTCAAGTGCAAGTAAATGGATTGATATTCATTGGTTCTTTTCAGTGAAAGAATGTATGGCCGAGGTACAAAAAAAGTATAAGAATATTTTTGGCACTAAACTGACTGATGAATCAAAGAGTTTGTATGAATTGAATTTAATGGAATCTACGGCGCTTGTGTTTGGCAATGAGCATTCAGGTATCTCTTACGAATTAGCAAATTCCTGTACTGGCAATTTTCTGATTCCACAAGTTGGTATGATTGAAAGCCTGAATATTTCTGTTGCATGCGCAGTAAGTTTATATGAAGCATATCGACAAAGAAGCATAGCCGGAAAATACAAAACACCAATGCTTACTGAATCAGAATTACAGAACGAGTTTTTAAAGTGGAGGGAGAAATAGATTTCTTACAAAGAAATATTCTTAAAACCTTCAGCCTGTTGTTTTATTGAGGCAACATCAATAGTCTTCATTTCAGTAATGTGCCCAAGTAATTTCGCTCCGCTGTGCTGAATGATTATTGTTTCTGAATCCTCGTTTATGTCGCCATTAAAAATAATTCCTGCTAAAGGAATGTTTCGATTCTTCAAAGCAATGCATGTCAGCAATGTATGATTGATATTACCCACATAATTTTTAGAAATAAGAATGACAGGGTAATTCCATTTCACTAATAAATCAATCATCATTAAATCTTTGGTTAGCGGAACCATTATTCCGCCGGCTAATTCAACAAACAATGTATTATCAGTTTGAGGCGGAACAATTTTATTTACATCAATTTCAATTCCCTCACGCTTTGCCGATGCATATGGAGACATGGCAAACTGCATGGGATATGCTTCAGGATGAACTTTTATTTTTCCTTCTGTGAGTTTCAAAATCCTATCGCTGTCTTTATCAAAAAGTTTTCCAGCCTGCACCGGCTTCCAGTAATCCGCTTTCAATGCTTCACCTAAAACTGCTGCAGCAATTGTTTTTCCAACATCAGTTCCTATTCCTGCAATAACAAATTTTTTTCCGCTCATTGTAGTTCGGTTTTGTTGTGAGTGAATATAAAAGAAATAATTTCTTCTTCAAAAAAATCAAAATCATTTAACTATTTTAAAAATTGATTCTTCTATAACAGAATATACCTTACTTAACTCTTTTTTTGTAATACAATATGGCGGAAGTATATATACCACATTGCCAAGTGGACGAAGCAAAACACCTTTACTTAAATAGAATTGGTAAAGTTTATCTCGTAATGAAAAAAAATATGATGTGCCATTAGATTTGATTTCAACAGCACAAATACTTCCTTTCACACGAATCTCTTTTATCATTTTGTTTCCAACCATCCTTTCTTTCCAATTATTGTGTTGCTTGTTAATGGTTGATATTTTTTTTAGTGTATTTTCAGTTTCAAATAAGTCCAGAGAAGCATTTGCAGCCGAACATGCTAGTGGGTTAGCAGTATAAGAGTGTCCGTGAAAAAAAGTTTTTAACCGGTCATCTGAATAAAATGACTCAAATATTTCTTTACTACATGTAGTAATGCCTAACGGCATAAATCCACCAGTTAAGCCTTTTGATAAACAAAAGATATCCGGCTTTTCCTTTAATTCATTACATGCGAACAATTCTCCAGTTCTTCCAAAGCCAGTCATCACTTCATCAGCAATAGTGATTATATCATTCTCTTTACATATTCGAATCAGTTTATCTAATACATCTGATTCATACATCATCATTCCTGCTGTCCCCTGAACAAGTGGTTCAAAAATGAACGCAGAAATATTTTCTTTATCTGAAAGAATAATATTTTTTAAAGATTCGAGGGCAACCTTTTCTCCTTCCCCCATGGATGGAAATGGAATAAATCGTACCTGGAATAACAATTCATTAAAAGGATTTGTAAAAACTCCTCGACCGCTCACGCTCATTGCTCCAAAGGTGTCCCCATGGTAACTATTCTCAATGGCTATAACAATTTGTTTTTTCCTTCCTGAATTAAAAAAATATTGCAAAGACATTTTAAGTGCAACTTCAACCGCTGTACTTCCGTCATCCGAAAAAAAAACTTTTGATTGATTTGAAGGTAGCAATTTTAATAATCGTTCAGCCAAATGAACAGCAGGTTTATGAGTAAAACCAGCAAATATTACTTGTTCCAATTTTTTTGCCTGTTGGGCAATTGCATTTGCTATAAAAGGATGTGCATGCCCATGAATATTTGTCCACCAACTCGAAACAGCATCAATATATTTGTTTCCATTTTCATCCCACAACAAGGTTCCTTTTGATTTAATTATTCCGATAGAATTAGGAGAAAGTTTTGCAGGGGTATATGGATGCCAAATTGTTTTTTTATCACGCTTGTTTAAACTCATAATTCTTTCATAAGATTTTTGAACTTAAGTGATTGCCTATTCATCTCTTCTAAATTAATTGTATTCATCTCATCTA
>Ga0114969_10003663_pt1 | contig 12325 bp, 6 predicted proteins | sample M_130807_MF_Meta_FD_87316 | JGI IMG/M metagenome (GOLD analysis project Ga0114969, IMG submission 87316) | Freshwater microbial communities from Lake Montjoie, Canada to study carbon cycling - M_130807_MF_MetaG | ecosystem: Environmental > Aquatic > Freshwater > Lake | place: Lake Montjoie...
ACGAAGAAGGCTGCGAGAAGGGCCTGAAAGTACTGCGCACGCTCGGTCACGACGTCTTCGCCGTGCATCTGGTCGCTGAAGCCGATCGCGACACCTCGTCGTACGGCGATGTGCGCTTCGTGGATGCCGAGACCGGCGAGCAGCGCGACATCGAAGTGACACCGCAGCTGGCCGCCGCGTATCACGAGGCGTGGCAGGCGCACACGCATGGGATCGAGCAATTCTGCGGGCGCTACGACATCGGCTACGTGCGCGCGGACGCCGAGCGGCCGTTCGAAGAGATCATCCTGCAGGCGTTTCGTCAGGGGCGGTTCCTCGCATGAGTTTCGCCGGCATGGCCGCGTGGCTGGCGCTCGTCGTGATCGCTGCCGTCATCGCGGCGGCCGTGGGCCTGTTCCTGCTCAAGCTCAAACCGCCGCGCATTTCGGTGCCGTCGCTGGGCCTGTGGCGCGTGGTGCTCGACAGCAAACGCGAGAAGACATTGTGGGAACGCATCCGCTGGGCGGTATCGCTCGCAACAGTTGTGCTCATCACGCTGGCGCTCGCTCTGGCCGTGTTGCGACCGCAAGCCTCCGTCACGGCCGATGCCCGCAAGTCCTCAACGACGTCAGGGCTCGCCGGCCAGGGAAGCCGCGTCTCGATCGTCATCGACTCGTCATGGTCGATGCTGGCGGCGACGTCGAGTGGGCAAACGCGCTGGGATCTCGCCGTCGCGCGCGCGCGTGCCCTCGCGGTTGGCGCCGCCGGCGACGACGTCGTGCTGTCGACGACCGCGGATGGCGTGGTCGAAGGCCCGACGCCGGATGTCGCGCTGATCGAAGCGGCGCTCGATCGCGTGTCGCCATCAGGTGGCGCCGCCGCGGCGTTTCCGCGCGTCGAATCGGCGCGCGTCACGTACTTTCTGACCGACGGCGCCGTGGCCCGCCCGCTCGATGCGGACGTCGTCGTCGAGTCGGTGTTCGAGTCGGCCGCCAACGTCGCCATTACCGCGTTTGATGTGCGCCCCGGCGTCACGCTCGAGCAGGCGGGGCAGGTGTTTCTCGAGGTCGCGAATTACTCGGCGGCCGCGCAGGAGGTGCGGATCACGATGACACGCGGTGCGGCGTCCGTGCTTGATGTGACCGCCAGCCTTGCTGCCGGCACAGCCGTCCAGCGAGTGGTGCCGCTCGATCGCGGCGGCGACGCGCGGTTGCGTGCGCGCATCTCGGCCAAGGCGAATGCGCTGGTCGTCGACGATGAGGCTGTTGCCATGATTCCGGGAGCGCAGCCGCTCGCGATCACCGTCGTCAGCGATCAGGCTGCGTCGTTCGGTCCGTTGCTGAGCAAGGACCCGTCAGTGAAGCCGACGTTCGTGTCGACAGCGGGCTACGTGCCCGGTCACGAAGACCTCGTCATCTTCGACCGCGTGCGTCCCTCAAAGACGCCGATCGTGCCGGCGCTCTACATTGCGCCTCCCGGCGAAGAGCTCAACGCCCAGCCGGAATTGACGCCGCAGTGGGCCGGTGGTGGCGGCCATCCGATTCTGCAGGGTGTCGATACGCAGACCATGGCGCTCGACCGCGCGCGGCGATACACGGCCGGGGGACTGCTGCCCATCGCCCGGTCCACGACCGGGACGCCGCTGATCTTCGTGCGCGACACGGCCGATCAGCGATTCGCGATCTTCACATTCAGCGTCACCGAATCGAAGCTCATGTTCGCGCCCGGATTTCCGGCGCTGCTCGGCAACACGATCGACTGGCTCGCGCACCCCACGGTGAGCGGCACGCGCAGGCCGGGCCCGATGACGTTCTCCGGCAGCTTCTTCTCGCTCAATGGACCCAACGGGAAGCCAGTGCCCGTGACGCAGGTCGGCGACGTGTCGATCGCCTCTCTTGCTCGGGTCGGCTTCTACGAGGCCAAGGCCGGTGGCGCCACGAGCACCATCGCCGTCAACACGAGCGATCCCGACATATCTGATCTTCAGCGCACGCGACTGGCGATACAGACACGCGCCGACGCCTCTGCTCCCTCGCGCGGACGTCCGTGGTGGTTGTTCGCCGCCGTCCTCGCCATCGTACTCGTCGCCGCAGAGTGGCTCACGTGGCAGCGCAGGATCACGGTCTGACATGAGCGTCTCATTCACGACTCCCGCCGCACTGTGGCTGCTGGCAGTTGTGCCCTTGGTGTGGCTGGTGCTTCGCTTCGCACGAACGAACTTCAACCCGCGCCAACGCGGACTGCAGGCCCTCGTGCGGTCGCTGCTGCTCGGGCTCCTGGTGCTCGCACTGGCTCGGCCGGTAATCTCGGCCGGTTCCTCGCAGCTGTCGGTCGTGTACGTCGTCGACATCTCGCACAGCGTCGCACCGGCGCAAATCATGGCGACGGCAAACTCGATCGATGAGCTCTCCGCATCCGTCAAGCCCGCGCACTCTCGCATCGTCGTCTTTGGCGCCGATGCGTCGACGGTGGAGACCACGGCTGCGCTGAGGCAACTGGCCGCTGATCAGAAAGATCAGAAAGACCCGAAGGAGCAGACGGCCGCCACGCCCGCGTCGACGGTAAACGTGAATCGGCTCGGCACAGACATCGAAGCGGCACTGTCGTTCGCGCGCGCGTCGCTGGCGCCGGGCATGCTGCCGCGCATCGTGCTGTTCTCCGATGGTCGGCCGACCGCCGGCGACACGAATGATGCGGTGGCGCGACTGCACGCCGACGGCGTGCCCGTCTCCGTGATTCCACTGACGCCCGCGAATCTCGGCGACACCTGGGTGGACGGGATCGACGTGCCCGAGCGGATCTCCGGCGGCTCGACGTTTGCCGCGACCGTGCACGTGCAGAGCCAGAAAGCCGGATCTGCGACCGTGGAAGTGCGCGCACTCGGCAAGGTACTGGCCACCAAGGTGGTGACGCTCATCGTCGGCAACACGCCCGTCACCCTCGATGTTGCGCTCGATTCTCTGGGTGCGCAGTCGCTGGAAGCCGCGGTGACGATGGCGGGTGATCCGGTCGCGGTGAACAATCGGCTGGATCGCGCGGTGTGGGTCGCAGAGCGGTCCAGGGTTCTTTACATCGAAGGCACCGCACCGAGCGCGCGGTATCTCACTGGGGCACTCACGGCTGCCGGCGTCGACGTGGCCGTGCGCCCGCCATCCGATCTGCAGGGCGGTGCGCAGGCGCTCAGCCCGTACGATGTCGTGATCCTCAGCGACGTGCCGCGATCGTCGATGCCGGACACGGCGATGAAGGCAGTCGGCGACTGGGTCGAGACCACGGGAGGCGGGCTGTTGATCGCCGGCGGTGATTCCGTGTTCGGCGAAGGCCCGGAAGGGTATCGCAAGACGGAGCTCGAGCGCGTCTCGCCCGTGACGTTCGAGCGTCGTGACGAACCTGAGATTGCGCTGGTCATTGTGCTCGACCGCTCGTTCAGCATGAACGGTCCCGTGATGGAGCTCTGCAAGGCGGCCGCGCAAGCCGCGATCGACGCGCTGACCGATCGTCAGTCGGTCGGCCTCATCACGTTCAACGATGGGTACAACTGGGACGTACCGGTGCAGAACGTCGGTCAGGGCCGCGAGAAGATCCGCAAGGCCGTGTCGGCGATTCAGGCGAACGGGCAGACGCTGATCTTTCCCGCCGTCGAACAGGCGTTCAACGCGCTCACCAAGGTCAAGGCGCGCGCCAAGCACGTCGTGCTGCTCTCAGACGGCCGCTCGTATCCGGACGACTACGAAGCGCTCGTCAAGAAGATGGTGGCGGCGAAGATCACCGTGTCGTCGATCGCGGTCGGTCCGGACGCCGACGGCGAATTGCTCGGCAACATCGCGAAGTGGGGCAAGGGGCGCGGCTACAAGGTGCTCGATGCGCGTGAAGTGCCGCAGATCTTCGTCAAGGAAGCGAAGGAGATTCCGAATCTCTCGTTTGACGAAAAGCCGCTGGCGCCCGTCCTCAAGCATCGCGGCTTCCTCGAGGGCATCGACTTTACGAAGGCGCCTGCACTGCGGGGTCGCACGGCCACGGTCGTGAAAGATTCCGCGCTGGAAATGCTGTCGACGAAAGACGGCGATCCGTTGCTCACGTTCTGGCCGATCGGGCTCGGTCGCGCGGCGGTATTTGCATCGGACGTCAAGGATCGGTGGGCCAGCGACTGGATCACGTGGCGCGGCTACGGGCCGTTCTTCGCCGCGGTCGTGCGCGCACTTGAACGCCAGCGTCCGCAACCAATTTCCCTCTCGGTCGCACCTGGTGCGATTCACGGCACCACACGATCGATGGCGCTGTCACTCGAGGCGCGCGATGCCGACGGCAAGCCGCGCGATTTTCTGACGCCGCGCGTTCGCGTGCAATCGGGCACGAAGCCCCCTGTTGAGATTCCTGCGCGGCAGACCGCACCCGGCCACTACGAGGCGCGCGCCATCGTCGACGCCGCAGAAACATTCGCGGCGGCCGTCGTCGGCACCGACACCGGCATCACGTCCGCGCTCATCGTGCCCGACGTCAACGAGGAGTACCGCTTCCGCGCGCCGGACGAAGCGCGCCTTCGCACGATCGCCGATGCCACTGGCGGCCACTGGCAGCCGACCGCGGCGACGCTCGCGAGCACGCCCGGGGAACATCGCGCGACGCGCAAGCCATTGTGGCCCCAACTGCTGTGGACGGCGCTCGGGCTGTGGCTCGTGGACCTCGTGCTGCGACGCGTCAGAGTGCTCGAACGCGTGTGATCGTCCGCTACTACGCCATTACCGCATTCGGTCGCGTCGGTCATGGCGCCATTTCGCCTGAGGCGCGCTATTGCGCCATCTTGTGGCAGGGCGAGCACCGCATCGAACGCCGACATCTGACCGGCGGTGCATGGAAGAAGCTCGACGTGGAAGTGAGCTCAGCGTCGTCGAGTGTCGAGCGAGAGTCTGAGGTGTGGCAGTCGTTAGCGCCGAATGATGCCGGCGCCGAGATCCTCGCCACGAGCATGGTCGATGTCAGTGCGGCGCCGCTGCGCGTGGCCGCCGCGATCGACGCGCAGCTACGTGAGCAGGGGCGGAACTAGATGTCGACAATCTTTCCGGGGTTCATACGGTTGTCGGGATCGAGCGCGCGTTTAATCGCGCGCATCACGTCAACGCCGGCGCCGTGTTCCTTCACGAGTGACGCCATCTTGCCGTAGCCAATGCCGTGTTCGCCCGTGCACGTGCCGTCCATCGCGAGGGCGCGTGCGACGAGCCGCTCGTTGAGTCGCGACGCGATGGCGAGTTCCTCTGCACTGTCCGGATCGAGCACGTAGAGCAGGTGGAAGTTGCCGTCGCCGGCGTGGCCGACGAGGCAGATGGGAAACGGGGCATCGCGATTGTCAGCGTCGGTCTCCGCGATACATTGCGCCAGGCGCGAAATCGGCACGCACACATCGGTTGTCCATACCCGCGCGCCTGGTCGTAGCGCCTGGGCGGCATAGGGCGCGTGATGCCGGGCCTGCCAGAGGCGCTCGCGATCTTCGAGCTTGGTCGCAAAACTGAACCCGTGGCCGCCGTGTTCGCTGGCAATACCTTGAAGCGTCTCGGCCTGCTCGGTGACGTCGCGATCGTGATCGCCGTGAAACTCAAAGAACAACGTCGGCGCGAGCGGGTAGTCGGTCTTCGAATACTTGTTGATGGCGTCGATCTGCTTCGCGTCGAGCAACTCGATGCGGGCGACACGCAGGCCGAGCTGGATCGTGGCGATCACCGTGTCGACAGCCCCACCGAGTGTGTCGAATGCACAGACGGCGGCCGACGCGGCTTCGGGCACGGGATGAAGCTTCAGTGTGACCTCCGTGATCACACCGAGCGTGCCTTCCGAGCCAACGAAGAGTCGTGTGAGGTCGTAGCCCGACGATGACTTGCGCGCGCGCGTGCCGGTGTGGGTGATCGTGCCATCGGGCATGACGACGCGGAGGGCCAGCACATTCTCGCGCATCGTGCCGTAGCGCACGGCCATCGTGCCGGAGGCGCGCGTCGCCGTCATGCCGCCGATCGTCGCGTCCGCGCCCGGATCGATCGGGAACATCAGCCCGGTTGAGCGAAGCGCCTTCGCGAGTTGGAGGCGGGTGACACCAGCTTCGACGGTGACGTCCATGTCTTCCTGACCGATCCGCAGGATGCGGTTCATCTCGCGCAGGTCGATGGTGATGCCACCACGCACAGCGTGCACGTGTCCTTCGAGCGACGAGCCTGCGCCGAACGGAATGATCGGCACGCCGAAGGTCGCGCTCGCGCGCACGATCTCGGCGACCTCTTCGGTGGTCCGTGGAAAACAGACGACGTCGGGCGCGGCAGGTGGGTGATGGCCCTCACCATGGCTGTGATGTTCACGCACGGCGGCGCTGTCATTGACGATGGGGCCGAGTCGCTCTTTGAGATGGGCGATGGCGGCGACGATGCTGGTCATGTCTACCGCAGCCCCTTGGCGAGAAACAGATCCGAGAGCGTCAAGCGATAGCCGTAGACGTACGCGCTCGCATCGGCGGAGAGGAGGAGGTTGCCGCTCCAGTTCATCCCGCCGCCGCGGGCGATCGATGGGACTTGCCGCACCACCGTTCGCGCGCCGCTCGCGAGATCGAACCGTGCCACCTCAAGGGCGCGTGATTCGAGCGTGCGGCTGACAAAGAGACCGCGTCCGTCAGGCGTCCACCGAATGATCGTGTCCCGCTCGTCCAGGTGCCCGATCGGACGAGGGGCGCCACTCGCAAGCGGATACATCTGACGATCCGCAATGACCCATTGTCCGTCGGGCGAGATGAGCAGGCCGACGACGCCGTCCGGTGTTACCGGTACCGGCGCGCCGCCTTTGAGATCCTGCAGATACGTACGCTCTCGACCACCAGGCGCAACACCGGAGAACAGAATGCGCTGGCCGTCGGGCATGAAGCGCGCCTGCAGATGCGTGATCGCGTCGTTCGTGATGAGGCGCGCCTCGCCGGCGCCTGTCGGCAGCAGCACGATCTGCTCGGGCGCTGGGCTCAGCCGCATCGCCAGGACCCACTTGCCATCGGCCGAGATGGCTTCTGCGTCGCCACTGCTCAGTCGTACCGCTGGCGATCCGTCCATCTTCCGCAAATACGTCGCGGCGCCCGGCCCTCCGCCATCACCCTCTTCCGCCAGCAGCACCGCCGTGCCGTCGTCGGAGATCGCGGGCAAGATCGACCAGTCTAGCCAGGACAGATCGCGCTCTTTTGTCTCACCAGCAGCGAGTCCCATCACACCGCGGCGATCCGTGCTTTGCCCGAACAGCACCGTGCCGTCTTTGCCGATGTCGTGGAGCGTGAGACTGCTCGGTGCGCGATAGATGGACCGCGCAACGCCGGCGAGCGTCACGACTTCCAGTGAGCGCGTACCTCCCTGCGTGGAACCCGTGTAGAAAATCTCCGTGCCCGATGGCGACCAGGCCAGGCCCTGCGTGCTTTCGTACACGGGGGAGAGCACACGGACTTTGCCCGCGCGGTCGACGATGGCGGCCGAGCCGCGATCGTCGCCGAGGTTCGGATGATCGAGGAACGCGACGAGTTGGCCGTCCGGCGAGACGCGCACGTGACTGATCCAGCCGCCGGTGGCGTACACGACCTTGCCGATCGGGAACTCGAGTTGATACCGGCCGTTCGCGTAATGCGAGACGACGAGGCTGGAGCCGTCCGGCAGCCAGTCGGCGTCCTGCACGTCCTCGAGTACGTCACGCGACGCGCCGCCAGACATCGGTGCGCGCGATAGCGTGCCGACGCGCGACCAGGCGCGGAGTGAACGTCGATTCGTGACGATCGCGAGCTCGCCGGCAGCGGAGATCGACTCGATGTCCGCGTGCGCAAATGGCAGCTTCAGCGAGTCCGCGCTGCCTGGGCGCGTGGAGTACATCTCCGTGGGTCCATCCCACGCCGCAGCGTACACAATCGTGTCGCTGCCGGGCGCAAGGCGCGCCGAGCTGATTGGACCGCGGCGGAAGGTGAGTCGCGTGAATTCTGGTGTGACGACGTTCGGCGCCGCCAGTCGGCCGACGCCGTACGTGGCAGCGACCACAAGGACACCGGCGAGTCCGATCGTGACAGGCAACCATCGTCGTCTCGTCGAGCCGGCGGACGCCGCAGCGACCGTCACGGATTCTCCACGCGATCCTGACAGCGCATCGAGTGCGAACGCGACATCACGTGCGCTCTGGAATCGCTCGGCTGGATGTTTCTCGAGACAGTGACGAGCGATCCGGTCGAGCGACGGCGGGATCTGCGCGTTCGCGCCGATGAGGTCCGGCACGTCTTCTTTCAGAATTGCCGTCATCGTCTCGGCTGCGGTCTCGCGTTTGAAGGCGCGGACGCCGCTGAGCATTTCGAAGAGCACCGCGCCGAAGGCGAAGAGGTCGGTGCGGCCATCGACGGGCTGCGCGCGAATCTGCTCGGGCGCCATGTAGCCAACCGTGCCCATCGCGACGCCCGCGTCGGTGATCGCCGCCCGCGTCTCCGTCGCGCCCGAGTTCGGCGTCATCTCGCGCGCCAAACCGAAGTCGAGGATCTTCACCTGCCCGTCGCGGAGGATGAAGATGTTCTCGGGCTTCAGATCACGATGGACAATTTGCTTGTCGTGCGCCGCGCCCAGCCCGCGCGCGATCTGCACGGCGATCTCGACGGCTTTGCGCACCGGCAGCGCGCCGCCGACGAGTCGCTCGCGCAGCGTCTCGCCGTCGAGCAGTTCCATCACGACATAGGGATGGGCCGCCTGCCCTGAGCCTGTCGCCCCTCGACTCTGCTCGGGGCGACCCTGAGGGTCTCGAAGGGTCGAAGGGTCGTGAAGACCCGTGTCGAAGACATTGATGATGTTCGGATGCGAGAGCGCAGCGACGGCTTTGGCTTCGCGTTCGAAGCGCTCACGCCGATTCGCGTCCGTCGCCAGCAACTCGGGAAGTACTTTGATCGCGACATCGCGGTTGAGCCGCGCATCTTTCGCGCGATACACCTCGCCCATGCCGCCGGCGCCGAGCGGAGAAACGATTTCGTAGGGACCGAGGCGCGTGCCGGGGGGCAACGGCATCAGCGCACCAACTTGCGCGCGAGTTCTTGCTGCCAGTTGAGGATGATGTGCACCTGCGGCGCGAGCGGCGCCTCTTTCGGCATCCCGACCAGCACACGGCCGTCCGCGCCCGCGTCGAACAGATCACCGGTCGGCGGGGTGGACAAGTGGGCCCAGACGCGCTCGTGCTCGAACGTGATGCGGCCCGCTGCGGCTCGCCACGAGAGCGCCATGATGTCCTGACCGCGCAGATAGACGAGGTCGCGCCCGTTGCGCAGCCACACCGGCGTCGTGCCGCCGTTGGCTGTGACGCGCTCCATGACACCCTCGCCGTCAACCGGACGCGCGTAGACTTCGGATCGCCCGGTGTGTGTGCCGTCCACGGCGATCCATCGGCCGTCTGGCGACACCGACAGTGTGTTCGCGACATTCTCCGAAAGCGACGACGGGCGATCGGGAGCGCCGAGATCGAGCCTCTTCACGCGGTAGAAGCCGTCGGCCGATGACTGGTACATGACCAGCTGTTTCTCCGACAGCCACGCCATCGGCGACTCATCGAACGGTGTCGCGAGCAGCGGCACGGGCGGCGTTGAAGCCGTGGTGTCCTTCGCATAGATGTCGTAGTCGCCCTTGACCATGGTGCGCATGGCCAGCCGCCGCCCATCAGGATTCCACACAGGCTTCCAGTTGCTGCCGGGCAGCTCCAGCACGTCGTCGGTCCGTCTGTCGAGATCCAGCAGCCGGATCACATACTGGCCGCCGTCCTGCACGCCCGTCGCGATGCGGCGGCCGCCGGGCGCAATCGCGGCGGAGATGTAACTCCGATTCCCGAATGACAGCGGCTCGAGCTTGCCACCCTCGGCGACCCACGTGAGTACACCTGACGGCGTGTACTGGCCAGGCACGTACGCGAGCGTGCCGTTGGAGGTAGCCGACATCATGGGCGTGTCGCCATCGGCCGGCATGCCGCGACTCTCGGTCAGCACGGTGACCGGATCCCCCGACGGCGTGAGCGTTCGCAGATCAAAGCGCACGGCCTGATACGCACCGGCACGATAGAACACGAGAAACCCGGGCGCGACGTACGCGCCATGCGCGCCGGGCATCACGACGGTGTACTTCCCGGACGACAGATCGAGCACCGCGAGCTGCGCGTCGTTCAACCCACCCGCGGCGCGGAAGATCGTAAACAGCACGTGCCGGCCGTCGGGCAGGAACTTCGGGAACCAGTGGCCTTTCTCGCCGTGCGCAGTGTCGACCGTCGTCAACGCACGGAGGCTTCCGCCACCTTCGGACGACACCGCCGACAACCCGCTGTACCAGCTTGTCGTCACGATGATGGTCTTGTCAGGCCCCCACGAGGCTCCTGGAATAGTGGCCGACATGTCCGCGAGCCGGATCGGATCACCGCCCGACACCGCGATCTTCTCGAGGTGATTCGACCGCGTGAACCCAATCCACTTGCCATCGGGAGACACGAATGGCACGCCCGCCCCTTCCGTGCGCTCGACCGGCCTCGGGACGAGTTCATCAAGCCGCTTCAGGTACAGCTGCTGCGTGTTGCCCGAGATGCCAACGAAGACGACGAACGATCCGTCGGGGGCGAGCACGGGATTCTGCACGACTGTCACACCAGCGGGGGCCAGAACGGACAACCGCGCGAGCGCAGACTCGGAGGCCGCAGGGCCGCGATCGCTCCAGGCCCATCGTCCGGCCACGAGGCCGATCGCGAGCGTCGCGACCGCGATCGCGCTGATGAGCCACGCCGGCCGCGCCGGTCGTGACGGCGCCACTTGCACGGGCGTCTGATCTGTTGCGCCGCCGCGCGCGATTTCGTCGAGGATGATGCGCGCGTCGCCGATGTCATGGAGTCGATTCTTGGCATCGCGCTCGAGGCAGCGGCGGAGCAGTCGGGTTAGTTCAGCGGGCGTCCCTGCCGGCAGCGCCGTCCAGTCGAGTTCCTGACGCAGCACCGCGGCGAGCACGTCAGAAACCTCGTCGCCCTCGAACGCACGCTTGCCGCAGAGCATTTCGTAGAGCACGGCGCCGAAGGCCCAGATGTCCGCGCGCTTGTCCACACTCTTGCCCCGCGCCTGCTCCGGCGCCATGTAGGCGGCCGTGCCGAGGATCATGCCCATCTGTGTGGCGTGTGCGGTCATGGTGGGGGAGTTCTGGGCGTCCAGCGTCCCGGATCCAGAGTCCAGCGTCCGGTCCAGGGCCTTCGCGAGTCCAAAGTCCAAAACCTTCACGGTCCCATCCGCCCGCACTTTGATGTTCTGCGGCTTGAGATCGCGATGGACGATGCCTTGCTCGTGCGCGGCTTCGAGCGCGTCCGCGATTTGTTTCGCGATGGGCAGGGCATCGGCGAGGGGGATGCCGTGTGTACGTAGGGCGCCCTGATCTTGAAGGGCGCCAGCACGGCGGCCTTCAAGACCAGGCCGCCCTACGGCTGAAGATGTACGTAGGGCGCCGTGATCTTGAACGGCGCCAATCAGCGCAGACAAATCCTCGCCCTCGACCAACTCCATCACGAGCGCGCGGGTGTTGCCTTGTTCTTCGATTCCAAAAATCTGCGCGATGTTCGGATGGTTCAGCGATGCGAGCACCTGCGCTTCGCGCGTGAATCGCGCGACGCGATCGGCATCGAGTGCGAACGACTCGGGCAGCACTTTGATCGCCACGTCGCGATTGAGCTTCGTGTCTCTCGCGCGATACACCTCGCCCATTCCGCCCGCGCCGATGGGCGCGACGATTTCGTAGGGGCCGAGGCGGGTGCCAGGGGAGATGCTCACGACAAGAGGCGTGATTATAGAGGGATTCCGTTGGCCCCCACGGTGATATCTCTTGACTCAGCATGGTGATATCATCGACGCAATGAAAACGGTCTCCGCCAAGGCAGCACCGCGCGTGGCTCGGGTGCTGCTGCGTCTGCCCGCTGACCTCCATCGCACATTGGTGAAGGCGGCTCGCGACGTCGAACTCTCTTTCAATGAGTTCTGCGTGCGACGTCTCGGTGCTCCGTCGGATGTCCACGGGGTGTCAGCGGCGCGCGCGCTGGTCGTGTCACGCGCCCGAGCGGTGTTCGGTGATCAACTGATCGGCGTGCTGGTCCTGGGTTCGTGGGCGCGTGGCGAAGCGGCGGCCACGTCGGACATCGACGTGCTGATCGTGATCGACTCGAAGACCGCGCTGACCCGCGACCTCTATCGGGCGTGGGACGTTGATCCGCTGTCGGTCGAAGGACGCGACATCGACACACACTTCGCGCACCTGTCTGCGCCCGGTACCGCGCCGACTGCCGTGTGGTGTGAAGCGGCCATCGACGGCAT